>JAEEGL011183934.1_pt1 | contig 12396 bp, 4 predicted proteins | sample 9134231 | NCBI WGS metagenome assembly JAEEGL01 (sample SAMN16246548, study PRJNA631951) | gut metagenome | biome: gut microbiome; feature: rumen; material: fiber-attached | host: Bos | place: Iran: Karaj | collected 2018-10 | reverse complement strand
TGGGGCGTCACGCCGGCCTCGATCGCTTTTTTCTGGATCTTCTGGCCGTGTTCGTCCGTACCCGTGAGGAACATGACGTCGTAGCCCTGGAGGCGTTTGAAGCGCGCCATCGCGTCGGCCATGACGGTGCAGTAGGTATGGCCGATGTGGAGGTTCGAGCTCGGGTAGTAGATCGGGGTCGTGATGTAGTACGTTTTCTTGGCAGACATAGGGATCACTCCTATCGTTCAAAAGCAGAGGGCAGGGCAAAGGCGCCGCGAAGAGGCCGCGGCGGCCGTTCCATCCGGGGATTTATACGGCGGGATAATAGAGGCCGAAGAGGCGCGGCCGCTCGGCGTCGAAGACGATCTCGGCGATCCCGCCGGTGCGGAGGTCGATCGACCAGCCGTCGTTCAGGTCCTCAAAGCCGAGGAACCAGGCGATCGCCGAGCGGATGACGAGGGCGTGGGCGACGATGCAGACGACGTCGTTCGACGCTTCGCGCGGGCGGTTCATCGTCAGCGGCGTCCAGGCCCTTCCGGAATCCTGGAGCGCGATCTCGTCCGCGAGGAGTTCCTTCATGAATTCGACGACGCGTTCCTGGACATCGAGCCAGCACTCACCTTCCGGCGCGCGGAAATGGGCGAGGTCGGACCAGAACTTCTCGAATCCGTCGCCGTACATCGCGCGGGCCTCGGCGTTCGTCATGCCTTCGAATTTGCCGAAATTCAGTTCCATCAGACGATCGTCGCGCACCGGCGTTTCAAGGCCGTGCTCCTTCGCGATCTCGTCCGCGAGCCACGACGCTCTCCAGAGCGGGCTCGTATAGACGCGGTCGATGTGGCGGTCCTTCAGGAAGTCGATGTCCCACCGCGCGGTCTCGAAGCCGCGTTCGGAGTAATGGGAATCGATCCGGCCGTAGATGATGTGCTGGGTATTCGCGATCGTTTCGGGGTGGCGGACAAGGATCAGTTTCATTAGGTCCTCCTCGTGTTTCGGGTGCTGAGGGAACGGCAGGAGCCGTTCCGGTTCGTTCTTTGTTTTCGTGACAAATAATTATTATATACGATTAATCGCTTTGTTTCAATCCCCGGACGATGATCGAACGGCTGTAGAAGACGATCATCAGGACCGTGCAGAGCACCCAGCCGACGGGGAACGCGAGCGCGACGGCGCCGAGGCCCAGACCGAGCGCTTTCGTGACCGCGAGGTAGATCTGGCGGAAGACGACGAACGATCCGAGCATGATGAGCATCGGCGTGCGGGAATCGCCGACGCCGCGGAGCGCCCCGGCGAGGATGTGCATAAAGCAGACGGTGAAGTAGAACGGTGTGCAGCGGCGGATGAAGTAGACGCCGTACCGGATGACCCCGGCCTCCTCCGCCGTCGTGAAGAGAAGGATCAGCCGGTCCGCAAACACGATCATCAGAATGCCGAGCGCCATCGTCACGGCGATCGAGGAGATCAGGCCGAACCGCACGCCCTCCCGCGCCCGGTCGAGCTTCATCGCGCCGTAGTTCTGGCCGACGAAGGTCGTGATCCCCTGGGCGATCGACATCATCGGGATCAGGAGGAACCCGTCGAGTTTATTGTAGCTCGAATAGCCCGAAAGGCAGTCGAGGCCGAACGCGGAGATGTAGCTCATGACGAAGACGTTCGAGAACGATGTAATGGACTGTTGGAGGCCGGTCGGGAAGCCGATGTTGAAGGTCCTCCGCGTCATGAACGGATCCCAGCGGATGTCGCGCGGAACGATGCCGAACGCCTCCTTCGTCCGCAGCAGCGTCCCGAACGTCAGGGACGCCGAGATCAGTTCGGACAGGATCGTCGCGAACGCCGCCCCCGCGATCCCCCATCGGAAGACGATGACGAAGACGAGGTCGAGGATGATGTTCGTCACGGCGGACGTGATCAGGAAGTACAGCGGCCGCTTCGAGTCGCCGACCGCGCGGAGGACGCCCGCGAAGATGTTGTAGAAGAGAAGCCCCGTCAGCCCCGCGAAGAAGATCGTCAGATACGTCTTCGCCTCGGGGAAGGCGTCGTCCGGGATCCGCATCAGCCGGAGAAGCGGCGTCACGAGCAGGATCCCGAGGGCCGTCGCGGCGACCGAAAGGATCCCCGCGAGGACGACGGTGTTCTGGACGGCGCGATGGAGGTTTTCGTCGTCCTTCGCCCCGAAATACTGGGAGACGACGACCGAGGCGCCCGTCCCGATCCCCGCGCAGAAGCCGACGAGGGTGTTGATGACGGGCGCGGTCGACCCGACGGACGCGAGGGCCGCCTTGCCGACGAACTTGCCGACGATGATCGAGTCGACGGTGTTGTAGAGCTGCTGGAACAGAAGCCCGAGCGCGAGCGGCAGCGCGAACCGCAGGATCTTGCGCGGGATGTTTCCCTCGGTCAGGTCCTGTGCGAGCGATTTTACGGTTTTCGGCGTCGTTTCGGTCATGCGTTCCGGTCCTTCCGCTTTCGTTTCCCGCGCGGGGAAACGGTCGATGTGATTGCTATTGTAACACATTCCGCCGGCCGGTTCGAAAAAAGATGCGGAAAAAACGCAACTTTTCAAAAGTTTTGATTGAAAAATGATCGGAGCGTGTGTATAATAAGCCTGCTGTGAAAACAGCGAGCCGATCGGAGGCATAGCTCAGCCGGTTAGAGCGCATGCTTCACACGCATGAGGTCACTGGTTCGAGTCCAGTTGTCTCCACCACTTTTTCCCGGGGTGTTAGCTCAGCTGGGAGAGCGCAAGGTTCGCAATCTTGAGGTCAGGGGTTCGATCCCCCTACACTCCACCAAAACGAAAACCGTTGGAATCCCAACGGTTTTTTCATATTCCGGCGCAGCGCGGCGCGCTACGCGTTCCCGATGCCGAACGCCTCCCGGCACGAGCGGAGGAGTTCCGCGGCCTCCCCGTCCGAGCACGCACCGTCCCGCGAAACGAGTTCGCCGAGACCCGCGACGAGAGCCCGCTCCTTGATCGCGAAGACCGTGCGGGCTTCCGGCGGAGAGAAGAGGAGCGCGGCGCTCTCCTTGACGAAGAGGCTTCCCAGCCGGGGATCGCAGACGGCGCGGCAGCTCTCCCGCATCTGTTCGAACTGGTCGACGTCCTCCCGGAGCGTCTCGCGGTTCCCCTCGCGGTAGATCCGCATAAGCGGCCTGCAGTCATTCAGAAAGCTCCGGAACGCCGCCTCCTGGCGCCGGATCATCTCGGGGTCCTCGATGTAGATGGAGTTCGAGTTCCCCGGATCGTTTCCCATGCTCCCGCCGAGGATCGCGGCCGTGCCGGAGGCGATGAACCGCGTCTGGCAGAACACGCCGTCCCGGAGCTTCGGGCAGAACCACGGATCGATCCTGCCCGCCAGATAGAGCGGCATCCAGCTCCGGATCGCGCTCAGCATCTCCCCGACGCTTCTCGAAACGCTGTGGACCATCGTGACGGAGCAGCCCTTCTTCAGCACCTGGATCATCCGCTCCATCCATTCCTTCGTGAAGTACGGATCCTCCGTGAGCCAGCTCATGTCCTCATCGGAATAGAGCAGAAGGCCGGGCGCGTCCGGCCGTTCGATCACCTCGTTCAGGAACCGGAGCGCGGAGGTCCGCTTTCCTTCGTTTCCGTAATAAAAGACGTTCGCCGTCCGGAACGGCGCGGGCGAATCGAAAAAGATCCCCGTCGTCGAGACCGTTTTCTCCCGGGCGGCCGGCGTTTTTCCGCCGCCCTCGTTCGGTTCGCTGAAGAAGGGACGGTCGACGTTTTCCTCGGAGAGCCACCGCGCGATCAGCGCGGCGCGGGCGGCCGGGCGGCCCGGCCACGCCCTTCCGGGGCAGACCACGTCCTGGGCGCCCTTGATCTGGTAGGGCTCCCGGATCTTCCGCGCGAAGAACTCGGCGGCGGGCTCCAGAAACGATCTCTGTTTCGGAAGGCCGCGCTGGCCGGAGCGGATGCGGCTGATGTGGGAGCTGTCGAAATTGAGCGCCTTCGCGAGCTCGTTGTTCGTGACCCCCGTGAGTTTCATGAGAAAATCCAGTTTTTTCCCGATGTATACGGTCGCCATTTACGGCCTCCTGTTCGCCGAAAAGAGAGCGGAAAAGCCTCTGCCACAAGCCTATGACGAACGGCGCCGTTTGTCAATATTTCTGCCAGAATGCGCGCCGTTTTTTCCGTTCGGCGGATCGGTCGTTTTGTCAAATAAAATGACAGAAAAGTGGCATTGTCAAAATGCCCGGATTTCTTGAAGAACTGCGGTTCCGGATTGTAAACTGTGAAGGAACGAAGCTTTCCGTTGCTCCTTAAAAGGAGGCCCTCAAATGATCAAAAAAGCACTCAGCATCTTTCTTGCCCTCGCGCTGCTCCTCGGCACGATCCCCGCACCGGTCTTCGCGGACGGTGAAACGGGATCCGGCGCGTTTTCCCTCGCCGGCGTCACCGTCAGCGGGACCGCGTTCGACGAGAGAGCCGTCGGCGTCATCGCGGCCGGTGCCGTCTACGGGCCGGATGAGGAGGAACTCAGCATCTTTTATATGGACGAAGACGCCCATACGTATATCCACCGCATCAGCCTCTGGAGCACCGACCAGATCGATCCGTCCCTGCTCGGCGTCTCCGGCGCGGCGGCTGCGGCCGGTAACTTCACGGTCACGGAAGCCTGCGTCAGCACGCTCCACCAGACGATCTATTATCTCTACCGGGCTCCCGTCCAGATCACGGAGAACGGCGGCGAGGTCTCGATCCTCTGTAACGGAACGGTCATCGGCGTGTTCGATCTCGCCGTCGGCGAATACGAGAATCCGTATTTCGGCGAGGCCGTCATCGTCTCCCGAAACGAAGACGGCTCCCTGACCATGGAATTCTCCGGCTGTACCATGCCGGACGCGCCCGTGATCGCGGTCGGCGAGCTGGAATACGATTCGGACGACACCGAGACCGTGAACCCCCTCTGGGAGGGAACGGCCCCGGCGGCCCGGAACGACCTCGGCGTCTATACCGTCACGCTTGCCCCGCTCTCCTCCGAAGCGGCTGAAGTCCCCTGGCAGACCGTATCGATCGACGGCGCGGTCGCCCGCTACTTCGGCGGCAGCCATGTCCAGATCGCCGAGATGATCGCGATCAACGCGAGCGGAAGCGATGACCCGATCCAGATCACCGTCCCGCCCACGATCTCGGGACCCGGAAACGTCACGGCGCCGACCGCGGCTATTTCGATCGTCCCCGGCGACTATCCCGAGATGCAATACCAGCTCGACGGCGGAAGCTGGACCGCGTGGGCGCCGACCGGCAACCTGACCGTTACGCTCACCGAAGGCGACTACGGCCTCCATACCGTCCGGTTCCAGTTCCGGACCGCGGACGGGACCCTGCTGGAACGTGAGGAGAACTTTACCTACACGAACGGCGTCCAGGCGAGCGCCCCGGAACGCGTCTTTCTGAAGGACAACAACCCCGAAGGCCGTAAGACGCTGACCGCCGGCGCGGCCGGCTTCCTCCTGACCGACGGCGCGGAATACGTTCCCGCCGCGGTCTTCGAAGCCGCCGAGGACGAAGCCGCCGCGCTCGAGGCCCTCGTCTATACGGGCTCCGATACGGCGGATCTCGGTACGCTCGCAACCGATCCGGAAATGTCCGTGTTCGATATGGTGCGGGTCTCCGGCACGAATGTGTACGAGGCCGCCGATCCCTTCACGGCGGTCTCGGGCGGCTACCGCATCGGCGTCCGCGTGAAGCAGGGAACGTACGACGCCCAGGCCGGAGCCGTCACGGAGATCACCGCCGACGCGCTCCGTGCGCCTGCGATCTACAACGCCCATAAACCGTCCTTCAGCCGCCGCACGTACGATACGGTGAGCGGAGGCTATCTCGTCTACCGCGACTCGACGATCTCCGCGTCCTTCTCCGGCACCGTCGGCGCGAGCTATATCGGCAGCCTCGTCCTCTCCTGGACGGACGCTTCGGGCGCTTCCCATACGACCGAAACGGATCTGGACTACACCGCGAGCTTCGTCGGCTGGTACACCGGCGAAGCGGCGATCCCCGAGGAGGCGGCCGCCCTCGGAACGCTTTCCTACCGGATCCGCCTCGCGGACGATCCGTCCGTTCACAACGATTATGAATTCGATCTCTCGAACCACATTCTGAAGTCCGTCGTCACCTTCCGCGGCATCCCCGCGAACTATGAAGGCGCCCGGCTCTTCATCGGTACGGACAACGGCTTCGGCGGGATGACCGCCCTCCGTCAGGTCGTTCTCGGGACGGACGGGATCGTCAAATACGAGGACTTCGATCCCGGAACCTATCTCTATGAGATCCGCGGCGAAAGCGGCGTCATCACCTCCGGCACCTTTGCCGTTGCCGCGGCGTCTTCGGCCGACGTGACCGTCACGGACGCCCCCGTTGCCGATCTCGCCTTTACGTTCGACGGAGCCGCCGGACTCTCCTCGTATGCCTATTTCCGGTACCGCATCTACTACGGACCCGGCGCCGGAGACTACCTCAGCGGGACGCTCTCCCGCTCCGGCGAGACCGCGCTGCTCCGCCACGTCCCCGTCTATATGGGCGACGGCACGACGCCTGTCCGCGTCGAGGTCTGCCTGGAAAGCGGTTCCTATGAGGAACTCGCCGGACCGGACGTGGACCGCTACGGGATCCTGACCCACACGATGACCGCGGGAGAAAACACCGCCTCCGCCTCGGTCCGGCCGTTTACCGAGAAGACCCTTTCCGGACGGATCACGACCCCGCTCGGAAAGCCCCAGCGAAACGAACCCGTTTATGTCCTGATGAAGGCGGAACAAGGCTGGCCGATCGAGGGAGCGGCCGACAGCGCACGTCCCGTTCACCAGCTGTACCGGTACGCGTACACGGATGACGACGGGAACTACAGCGTGAGCGGCATCTGGGCGGACAAGGACGTCACCGTCACGGTTGACGCGACCGGCGGCAGATGGTACGGCGCTCCCGCCTATCAATACGTGGAGTTCTCCTCTCCCGCCGCCGAGACGGTCCGCGATATCCGCCTCGAATACAGCGACTACGGTTCGATCACGGTCGACGTCAAGCTTCTCCGCACCGGAGAGACGGAGGAGACGGAGGGCGACTGCGGCCTTCTCCAGGCCCCCGAGATCTTTGACGCGAACGGGTATTCCCTGAACTGGCACGGCGGTGAAAACGGCGTCTACTATCTGAACGACGTCCGCGTACGCCCCGGCGATACCGTCACGATCCAGTTCGGAAGCGGCAAAAACGGGACGCTCGCGGAAAGCGGTCTCGGCCTCTTCGCGTACGAAGGCGCCAGCACGGATCTCGGTCCTGTCATCGAACAGACCGTGACGCTCGACGCATCCGGAAGCGCCTCCGCCCGGTTCCTCCTGAAGGAATTCGGCACGATCAGCGCTTCTCCCGCCCCGAATACGGCCCTGACGACCGAAGAGCTTCTTGCGATCGAAGACCCGGAAGCGCGCGCGGATGCGCTCGCGGCCGCGACGCGCTATGAAGGGTATCTGTATGTCTACCGCGGAGAGACCCTCGTCGCAAAAGAGACCGGCTTCGGCGAGCTGAAGACCCCCGGCCTTCCCGACGGCCAGTACACCGTCGTGATGTTCTATCTCGATACCCGGGACGAGAACTACCCCGTCTTTCTTTCCTGCACCCGGGATCCGGACCTGATCCTCGATAAATCGTCCAGTCCCAGAGGCCAGAGCCTCGTCCGATCCGTCGCCGTCCACAGCTGCGAGGAGACCGCGATCACCGAAACGCCTCCGGCCCCGGCCGACGTGGCGTTCCTCGGCGGCCTGACGTTCGGCGTGAAGACCGAGCTTCTTCCGGACTTCCCCGGCTGGGTCCAGGTCAAGATCAACCTCATCAAGCGGAGCGAGAACGTCCGTATCCAGAAGATCCTCGTCAACAACAAGCCGGCCGCGGTCGCCAGCAGCCTCGATACCGCATACGTGGACGGCGAGAAGATGGACGTCGACTACACGTCCTTCGGCTACCGGTACGTCCGGTCGAACGATACCCGCTATGTGGAAAAACAGGACGGCAACGAATACGTGATGTTCTTCACCCATTCGGGTGACGAAACGGATGACAGCGGAAAGCCCATCGCCAGAGCCGACATTCGGGTCGAATACGATTTCTTCCGCGAATGGGCGTACGACCCGGGCTACTGGTGGAGCGGCGAGATGAGCCACTATGCCGCCGGAGAGAACGAATCCGTTGACGAGCTCTCGATCACCGTTCCGCTCGATCCCTTCGACATCGACGTCCCGCCGTCCGCGACGTTCGATCCGATCTATGCCGACCGCAGCGATTTCGGCGTCATCACGACCTACGTTTACGGAAACCCCGGCGACACGATCGCCGTCTACGACAACGACCGCAAGGTCTCCGAGCGCGTTCTCGACAACCCCCGCGAGACGGTGCGCTTCCGCGTCAGCAATCCCGAATCCTACGGCGTCCACCGCATCCGCGCCTGCCGGATCCACTCCGACGGAACGACGGACTGTTCGGAGACGAAACCGGTCGTCCTCATCAACCGCGCCCATACCGTTTATACGAACGAGCTCACCTGGGTCCACCGGAACGACACACGCCTCGAACAGTGGCATTTCCGCGAGCTTGAGGATATGAGCAACGTCACGTTCCGCTACTATCCCGCGAAGCCGAGCATCATCACCTTCCGCCTCAACAACGTCAAGGAAAACGACCTCGACAACGTCCGGTTCGTCGCCGTATACCACGGCGCCGAGACCTCGATCCGCACGACCCTGATCGGATCCGGCGTCGATCCCGCGACCGGACGCAGCTATTGCGAGTACATGGTCGACCCCGACGTCGACGGCCTGATCGGAGACGGCTGGGAATGGGTCAGCGGGAGCCCCGTCTGGAAACAAGGCGTCTGGATCTATCCCGTGGCCATCCGTGTCCGGACGGAGATGGGACGCTACGCTGACGGAGAAAACCCCCTCGGCAGGAAATACCAGCTCGTCCGTCTCGGCTACTTTGACGACTTCTACGTGGACTACGAACTCGTCACCCGTACCGACGAAGGCGCGTCTTCGGACGCCGTCTCCGCCGCCTCGATGGAGAGCTACGCGAAGGCGACCGGAACCGAGATCCCCGATCTGAACGATCTTGTGACCGCGAACGTCTTCAGCGAAGAGCTTCGTGACGCCGCCCAGGAATCCATGCCCGCCGTGCTGCGCGACGGCTATGCGGACGGCTCCACCGTCACGACCTCGAGCGGAACGGATACGACGTTCTCGTATTCCATCGAAAACGGGACCTCCGGCATCTGCAACGCGACCGACATGTCCGACACCGCCGTCTACGGATCTTCCTCCGTCGCGGAACAGATGGCCGCGGAGATCGCCGGCGAGCCGACGACCGCCTGGACGGATCCGGACGATCCGACCCGGACGGGAACGAAGACCGTCTGCTGGGCGAAATACGAGACGGCCCAGGGGACCGTTTACATCCGCCAGATCTTCTACGACTACTCCGAATACGACGCGAACGGCGAGCTCGTCCCGGGCGGCCGGTACGACGTCGATGTGGAACAGGAGGTCTTCGCGCCTCAATCCGTCGTGCGCGCCGTAACGAACGGCACGACCGTCGAGGGGGCGCGGGCCGCCCTCTCCGGCACGGGAACGGTAAAGCCCGCGCTCCGGGCTGCCGGCGCCGGGCGGATCAGGATCGCTCCCGCGCCGCTCCGCGCCGATTCGGCTACCGATGAGGCCATGAGCCGCATCAGCATGGTCGGCAACATCCACGGCGCCGCGGACATCTACCAGGATTACAAGATCGCGGGCCTTTCGGGCGAAGCCGCGGACAAGGCCCGCTTCATGAGCGAAAAGTTCAACCGCGGCATGGCCGTCGTCGGCGCCGCGTGCACGATGTACGACATCGCGAAGGGCGTCCAGGGCAAGAACCCCGAAGCGCTCTTCCAGGCGCTCGACGCCCTCGACATGTCCGACGGAAAGAGCCGCGAGGCGCGTCAGCAGTTGATGAACGAGATCGTCTCCTACGAGGAACTCCGCAGCCGCAAATACATGACCGACAGCCTCGTCAACGGCGGCACGACCATCGCCGGCGTCTCGGATCCCATTCCGCCCGCCAAGATCGGCCTCCTGATCGGCGGCCTGACCTACAACGAGATCGGCGGCCATACCCAGGACTATCTGGACCTCGAATTCGACTCCATCATGCGCTCCATCCTCCTCGAATACCAGCGCCAGGAACAGCGGAACGTCGAGAAGCGCATCGAACTCGAAAAGGAACTCTACAAGAAATACGAGAAGATCGCGGATGTCCTGAACTGGAAGGACGGCTACTGGGATCCCGAGGAACAGAAAACGCTCACGAGAAAACAGCGCATCATCCGCGAGGTGGAGCGTGAGCTGAACAACCGCTTCAACAAGGAACCGTTCCCGCGCTTCAACATCCGCGACAAATTCCCGACGATCAACCTTCTGGTCGACCCCTCCGGCTACGTCTACGAGGCGATCCCGGAGGAACGCGTCGGCGGGATCACCGCGACGATCTACGAAAAGACGAGCGCCACCTCCTATACCCAGTGGGTCGATACGAACAGCGTCGTCGCGGACCGCCAGGCGAACCCCCAGACCACCGCAGCGCCCGATGCGGAGAATCCCGACGCGGGCGGCCGGTACGGCTGGATGACGCCCTACGGAACGTTCAAGGTCGCGTTCACCGATCCCGCGGGTGACTACAAGGACGCGGAGACGAACGACATGACCGTTCCGCCCGAGCACACCGCCGTCAACATCGGCCTCCTCTCCACCGCCGCGCCCGAGGTCGACCAGATCACGGTCGAAGATGACGGCTCCGTCACCGTCGTGTTCTCCAAGTTCATGCAGATGGAATCGCTCGTTCCGGCGAGCCCGGCCGAAACCGCCAAGATCGTCGGCAACACCGACCGCTACGATTCCTACGCCTCGGTCGCCACCTTCTACGATCCCGACGGGAACCCGATCCCCGGGACGGTCTCCTTCCCCGATTCCGACGATACCGTCGCGGAGGGAACGACGGCGCCCGTGCGCTTCGGCAACAGCCGTGTCCGGAACACGTATTACCGCTCCGGGACCTACCAGAAAGACGAGATCGGCTCCGACTGGTTCGCGAAGGTCCTCATCTTCACACCGGACGATCCCGCGTCCTTCGATCCGGAACACACGAATATCCGCGTCAGCAAGAACGCCCTGAGCTACGCAGGCGTCGGAATGGCCGAGGACTACACCAAAAACGTCGCCCAGGCCGAACGGGAGACCGCTCCGAAGATCTACACCGTCACGCTCGACGCGAACGGCGGAAGCGGCGTTCCCGCATCCCTCACCACCGGGAGCGACGGAACGCTGTCGGTCCTTCCGGAGCCGAGCCGCACGGATTACACGTTCGACGGCTGGTTCACCTCCGCGGGCGGCGGGACCCCGATCACCGCGTCGACCGTCTTTACGGCCCATACGACCGTCTTCGCCCACTGGACATACGCACCCTCGAGCGTGACGCCGTACGTTCCTCCCGAAGAGGACGGCGTGACGGACGTTCCCGCTCTTGAGCCCGCCGAGATCCCCTTCACGGACGTTCCGGAGGATTCGTATTACTACGACGCCGTGGCGTGGGCCGTTGAGAACGGCATTACGGAGGGCATGACCGAGGACACGTTCGGCCCGGAACTCGGATGCCTCCGGGCGGACATCGTGACCTTCCTCTGGCGTGTCGCTGGTTCACCTGAACCGAATGATCTCTCCTCGGCATCCGTGTTCCGCGACGTGCCTGCCGGAAGCTACTTCGAAAAGGCCGTGGCGTGGGCCGTCGAGAACGGCATCACCGAAGGGACCTCCCCCGAGACCTTTGATCCCTACGCGGTCTGCAAGAGATCCGAGGCCGTCACCTTCCTCTGGCGCTACGAGGGACTGCTCCGTTCGAGCGCGGTGAATCCGTTCGCCGACGTCGCGAACGCGGCCTTCTACCACGACGCCGTTCTCTGGGCGTTCGAAAACGGCATCACCGAAGGGACCTCCCCCGAGACCTTCAGCCCCGAGGTCGACTGCACGCGCGGCCAGACCGTGACGTTCCTGTACCGGGCGTTCCATTGATCCTGCCGGGCGATTCGCGTCTTGACGCGATCCCCTTCCGGTGTTATAGTAATCTCACCGAACGAAAAACCGTTGGAATCCCAACGGTTTTTCCATGCAATCCCTCTTCGTGAAAGGAGACTTCGCTATTATGAAAAAGTATCTTTCGGAACTCATCGGCACCTGCGTGCTCGTCTTCATGGGCTGCGGGACCGCCATGCTCGTCGGCTGCGACGCCGTGAACGGCGGCGGCTACATCCTCACCGCGCTCGCGTTCGGCCTCTCGGTCGTCGCGATGGCGTACTGCGTCGGCAACATCTCCGGCGGCCA
>JAEEGL017084895.1_pt1 | contig 12397 bp, 8 predicted proteins | sample 9134231 | NCBI WGS metagenome assembly JAEEGL01 (sample SAMN16246548, study PRJNA631951) | gut metagenome | biome: gut microbiome; feature: rumen; material: fiber-attached | host: Bos | place: Iran: Karaj | collected 2018-10 | reverse complement strand
TCCTTGCTGATGATATGCTTGGTACTGGTGGTACTTTGCTCAAGGCTATGCAGTTCCTTAAAGAGCAGGGCGCTACAAAAGTAATCTGTGCTATTTCGCTTCCATTCTTTACTGGTAATGCAATTAAGGATTTTGATGAAGCATATGCACAGGGACTTTTCTACCGCATCATTGGTACAAATGCTGTTTATCACGAAGATCTTCTGAATCGTGAATGGTACATCAGCACAGATGTAAGCGGACTTTTTGCAAACGTAATTACACGTATTCACTATAATCAGTCACTTGCTGAGCTTTTGGATAACCGTTCAATTATTGAAAAGGTTGTTAAGCAGACTACACCAACTATTGCCGAAAAAGAAGACAAGAGCGGCGCTGCTAAAGCTGATGAGTAATATGTCAGATTGTGTTCTTGCTGTTGATGTTGGAAGCACTTCGCTCAAAGCGGGGTTGATTGGTCGCGATGGTACGGTTACATCAATGTGTACCGTGCCATATTCCGCTCCAGACAATCGCTACGTTGCCGAAGGCTGGATCTGGGCCCTGAAAGCAGCATTGGACAAATTGCGAGTTTCCGAAGGAAACTCGGTAAGTTCGCGAAGCGAACGACTCCCTGAGCCTGTCGAAGGGCTTCAAATAAAGGCCCTTGCCATATCCGGAAACGGCCCAACTTTAGTAAGCGAAACTGGCCTTACACTGCGCTGGAACGAATATCCTGCAGCACGTCTCAATATTGATGAAACTTCTCCAGACGAAGCACACGAGTTTGCTAATTCAATTTTTATACCACGAATCCTTTTATTCCGCGACTTAATCAGCGATGAATATGAATCAACAGCTCATCTTTTTTCGGGGCCTGAATATTTAATCTGGCAGCTTACAGGTAATGCTGTAACAATTCTTCCTGAGCCACGTTACGAAAACGCATACTGGAATGCATCAGTTCTGGAAGGCTTTGGAATTATGACCGGAAAGATGCCTGCCTTTGTTGAACTTGGTCATAATTGCGGAACTCTTATAGATAACGCACAGGAGCTTTTGGGCTTGCCTGCAGTTCCTGTTATTGGTGTTGGCCCTGATTTTATTGCCGCTCTTATTGGAACAGATACAATTGAAACTGGTCGGATTTGCGATCGAGCCGGTAGCTCCGAAGGCATTAATATGTGCGTAGATAAAGAAATCCGCGCCGAGGGTGTGCGCACTTTGCCTGGCGTAAAAGCAGGACTCTGGAATATTTCTGTTTTGATTCCAAATAGTGCAAGCCTTCCCGAAGATGTTCGCCTGCAAAAGGTAACAGACGCAGTTCAGCTGCTGAAAAAACTTGCACAGGAAAACGGTGTTGCTTTTCCAAATCAAATTACTACAACTGGTGGTCAGGCAAAAGACGAGGCATATTTTGAAAAGAAACGCGCCGCACTTGCAGAGTTTGGGCTTGAGCTTGTAGTAGGCACCTGCGTAGATGCAGAGCTGGAAGGCGATGCCAAGGTTGCATGGCGTGAAATCCTATAACCTTCCATCCAATCCTAAAACACTCATTTTTGATATAGACTCTACGTTGTATACAAATGCGGCATATGCTTTTGAACAGGTTGACTGCCAGGTGCGCCAGTTTGCACGAGACCGTGGAATAACTGCAGACGAAGCCCGTAAAATGGTAGCCGACTACCGCCGTCAATTTGCAGCTGCTAACAACGGGAAAAAAATCAGCCTTGGAAATACGTTGCTTGCATTTGGGGTTCCAATAGCACAAAGCGTGGAATGGCGCAAAACTCTTATGGAGCCTGCTGATTTTCTAAAGCGTGATGAAAAATTACGCACAACTTTAGAAACTCTTTCACAAAAGTTTAAACTTATCTGCGTAACAAATAATCCTGTGTTCACCGCACGTAAGACTCTGGATGCTATTGGTATTTCTGAGTTTTTTCCAGAAATTGTCGGGCTGGACACATGTCTTAAATCAAAACCGGCCGTTGAACCTTTTATGAAGGCTTGTGAAATTACTCAAACTCAACCCCAAAACTGCATTGCCATTGGTGACCGCTATGATATGGATATTTCGCTTCCACTTGAACTTGGCATGGGCGGAATCCTTGTGAATGGGGTAGAAGATGTGTACACACTTCCTTCGGCCCTGTTGACATTGTAAATTTCTAATTTCTGTCATATAATAGAAGTGAATTTAAATTTAAAATGGAGAAGGTTTTATGAGAAAAGGCTTTATAATCCTTTGTATTCTTAGCGTAACTTTGCTATTTACAGGTTGTGGCAGTCAGGCCGGAGATTATGGATCTCTAAAAATCGATACCGGAAGTATGATTGTCGCTGCTATAAATGCGAATCGTGAAATCGCAGAAGAAGTTGAAACAGCTGAAGAAAACAATGATTCAAAAGTAATGAATGTTTGGGTCCATGTTTCTCTTACAGGTCGTGGATACGCAGGCAAAACAGAAGAGGGAAAATACCCTGTTCCTTTAAGTTTGCTTGATGAACTGAACGAAAATAATTCTGATATTGATTATTCAAGCGTTTTTGGAATTAATCCTTTTACATTTTCAAACGTCCCAGTTGGCAGTGTAGTAAAAGCCAATGTACAAATGCTTATATCTATAGATTCCGAAGGTGATGACGCCAAATCCTATACAATTCTTGGAGAGTCAACTCCAATCACCGTCCTTGCAGGAAGAAACCATATAGAAGTTGAGTTATTTATGCCTGAAGTAGAAAAAGAATCAGGTGGCGAGTCTGGCGGTGAATCCGGAGGCCAGTCAGGTGAAGAATCTGGTGGCGAATCAGGAGGAGAGTCAGGTGGTGAAACTGGTGGTGAAGGTACTGGAGGCGAAGGAACCGGAGGCGAAGGAACCGGTGGACAAGGCACTGGAGGCGAAGGCACAGGTGGACAGGGAACTGGTGGAGAAGGCACAGGTGGTGAAGGAACTGGAGGCCAAGGCACCGGCGGCGAAGGCACTGGTGGCCAGGGCACTGGTGGAGAAGGCACCGGAGGTGAAGGTACAGGCGGCCAGGGAACTGGCGGTGAAGGTACTGGAGGCGAAGGCACAGGTGGACAGGGAACTGGTGGAGAAGGCACAGGTGGTGAAGGAACTGGAGGCCAAGGCACCGGCGGCGAAGGCACTGGAGGCCAGGGAACTGGTGGCGAAGGCACTGGAGGTGAAGGTACAGGCGGCCAGGGAACTGGCGGTGAAGGTACTGGAGGCGAAGGCACAGGTGGAGAAGGCACTGGAGGACAAGGCACTGGAGGACAAGGCACAGGTGGCGAAGGAACCGGAGGACAAGGCACTGGTGGCGAAGGAACCGGAGGACAAGGCACTGGAGGCCAGGGAACCGGTGGCGAAGGTACTGGTGGACAAGGTACCGGCGGCCAGGGAACTGGAGGCGAAGGCACAGGTGGTGAAGGCACTGGAGGACAAGGTACCGGAGGAGAATCCACATCCACAAATACCGGATTTGAAATTACTTTACCAGAAAAAATTAATCTGGATAGCTATATAACAATCGTTGCGGTTGAGAATACTACAGCCGGCACACTCAATTTATCATTTGAACAAAAATCTTCTGCTCCATCCAATGCTGCAGATGTAATATCACAATTCTCAAATTATGTATGGTATCTGGACGGCGAACCTGTTCCTGGTAACGCTGCAAGTGTTTCATTGACTCTTACAGATTATGAGTATCTTACCCCATCAAGTATTCACTATATCAAGTTGCAGCTTACTTATGATGGAAACATTTATATTGCAACTATAAAGTACACTTGTCAGGACTAATCGGAGGGACAGAATATGAATAAGAATATAAAAACAGCACTTTTTACTATAACAACTGCATTCCTGTTCTTTTTTACGGGATGTAATGGCGTTAATAATTCAACCCCATCACAGGAGGATAAAGCTATAATTTCTTTTGCTGCCCGTGATGCAGGTGTTGGTGACTCCCAGGTAACCACAGGAAAAGCATTAGATTTAAACGAAATGGACCAGATTATTTTATATTATGGTTCTAAAGGAGCCGCTCAAGCTTTTATGGAAAACAAAACCTGGGAAACTCAAGGTTCTACCTCAGCTTATGCAAAGTTTAAAGAAGCTTCCATGGAATTAGAATATGGTCATTATCACTTTATTCTTGAAGTATATAAAGACGGAGAGCAATATTTAAGCGGAGAAATCACAGATTTTGAAGTAACAAAAGATACAACAACAATTACTTTCGAAACAAGTATTATCTATACTGATAATTCAAGTCAAAGAGATTTAAAGCTTTATTTTGTAGACAATACCAGCACACTCTCAAAAATCAACGTAAAACTTTACAGTTCTCTTGAATCTTTGGACTCATCAACCCTTATTGATTCTCGAGACATTTCATTGACAGATGTTACAGGCTTTACTAATCAGGTTTTTGCTTTTGAAAAATCAGGTATTACTTATGCACAATGCTATTTGGTTTATAAGTTGTATACAAAAGTTCAGGATGGGTATGAAGTAGATGAATGGGGAGACCCAATTTATGAAACAGATGACAATGGTAATTATATCTATGATATGAGTGGAATGCTGATTCCAATCCCTAGATATAGTTATGTTTATCTAAACACAATCGGTCCTGAAATTGTAGAAATGAACGAAACTATAACACAGGGCGTAATAACTATTCAGGACGGCGATATAAATACCTTGCCGCAGGATGCTAAACTTTCTGGTACCTTTATTCCGTTTAATCCAAGTATAACTTTTGAAGTCCTTGAAGAGTCAGAAAAGTTTTATTTGAACAATGGAAAAATGACTATTAAACTTATTAATGATAATACTGGTGGCCATGGTAATGGTTATGGTGAAAATAGTGCAGATGCAACACTTTTGTATAATGGTGTTGAAGTTGAAAGCAATCTTTATTCTGCCTCTTGTACAAGCAAACCAATTAGTAATACTGTTGACTATCTTAGAACAATAAACTTTTCTCTAACAAACGAAAAACGACTACCTATAGGTGGTCACTATCAGTTATTTATTCAAGTACCTCAGAACTTCACGGTTGGTGATAATCAAATAACAATGTACGCTTCCACAATCTACGACATAGATGTTATTGATAAAGAATACTATGAGTATAATTTGGGTGATTATGAAACGGATGATACAGATTCTGCCTATGGCAGATTGTATAAAGCCTTGAGTAATGATGCTGCAAAAATCAGAAATACCGCAGAAATAAAGATTTATGGTGATCCAACAGTAACTCCAGTATATTATTATAATACCATTTTTAGTGGAATAAACTGTCAAAAAATTTATGATATCGATCTTGATATGAGTGAAGTTGGAGCATTGGAGGCATTAGCAGTACAGGGAGGTGAAAGTATTCCTGAAGCAGTTCGTTCAATAAAACTTCCTGCAAAACTCTATACAATTCCAACAATGTCTCTTGTGGCTTCTAAAAATCTGCAAACAGTTTATATTTACGAAGATGGTGGAAATCAGGAAAATGGTGGCCGCAATATTGGATACCAGGCATTGAATTTCCCAAATGTACAAGAGTTCATTATTGTTAATGCGCCAGGAGTTACTTCTGATTATTCAACTTTGGAGAATGGAAAAGTTTTGTTAAAAACTCTTCGTGATCAACAGGGTACACTGATGGGTTCTGAAATTCTTGCGGCTTCTCCTTCAATCACATCTCTTGATTTGACTGATAAAGGAGTTTTATCAATAGGAGATTACGTTTTTGCTAATTCTGCTCTTGAAACAATTACAGGATCTGGTTCTATTATGTATATTGGTCAGTATGCTTTCTGGAACACAGCGCATCTTGAATCTTTTGATATGACTAATATTACTCAAATAGAGGGTCATGCTTTTTTGAATTCCGGTCTTGAAACTATAGATGAATGGAATACTGCTGCAAAAACTATTGGAGTGTCTGCGTTCGAAAATACTAAGCTTACCGATATTCCATTGTTAACTGCAAACGATACTGTAGAATCTAATGCTTTCAAAGGCTTAGAGAATATTAATACGTTTGTGATTGATGAGGCATTTATTAATTTTATCAAGGCAAAAGGAACAGATATTATATTTGATAATTGTAAAGCAGAGTATTTTGTTATAGATTACCCTCTTGATTTGGGTGAAGGAGTAAAAACTCTTTTCAATAAATCAAGTGAAGATTATGTTATTCTTAAATCATATACTGAACGATTTGAAATAACCGATACACTTTCTTTTGAACAGGATATAACATTAAAAGATTTGTCAGATAAATATAGTGGTCTCTTCTCTGATTATATTAGTTCGATTAAAAATATCAAATTCAATGGCAAGAGTATAATTGGTGCTCATTCGTTTGATGGTGCTATGAGCCTTGAGTCTGTAACCTTTACAGATGATAACGCAACAACTAAAAACGCATCCGAAATTGGAGAATATGCTTTCTATGCTACTGACCAAACTGATCGATACAGTGACATCGTTTCCAGATCTGCAAGCAATATTGATCTTACAGGTGTAAAGAGGATTTGTTCGTTCGCATTCCAGTATTGGCATGATGCTAATCAAACTTTAACAATCCCAAGTTCTGTAGTTGCAATACAGGCAGAAGCGTTTGATAATTTCAGACAAGCTACACCTGTTACTTTTGCAACTACTGTTAACTGGCTGGCTGTTACTGGATATGATGAAACTGATCCTACTGTCCTTAAGCCTGCAAAAGCAACTGCTCAGATAGAGGCCTGGCTTTCTGGAGCACAAACTTGTACTGGTGCAGAAAAAATTGGTGAAAGTGATAATCCAAAGATTTATGTTCTTGGTAGTGGTCATAATTTTTCCATGATGGAATTATCTGGAGATTATTTTAAACCTGAAGGTGTTGATTCTGGTTATGATGGAAACTATCCAGATAAAATCATAGACCGTCATTGGTTCTATCGCTATACTGCACACTAGTAAAAAGGAGAGGTGACAAAATGAAAAATACAAAGATTATGAATAAACATATTATTTTAGGTGCCGCTCTTTTGACTGCGGTTTTAATTCTGACAGGTTGTAATCATGACACTGCTGTAAACAATGAACCCGTTGAACAGGAAAAACAGAGTATTCTTGTTGGCGGAACTTTTGCCATTGATGGGGCTCTTCCAAAAGAACTTGCAGCCTTGAGCAGCAATACAGGTGATGAGTCTGGCCGTGCAGCTTCAACATTGTTCCCTGGGTTGAATTCTCAAAATTATGAATGTATTGTAGAAGGGTATACTTTGGTTTACCCTGTATCAGATAAACCTAATCCAAATGATCAACCTGAAAAGAACTTGTGTTCTACTGGAAATGTAGATTTTGCAAATAAGACATGGAACATACTTCTTCCATTAAATGGAACTTATTTAATAGAAATCAAGCTTATAAAAAAGCGCAGTAATCCACAAGATACTTATGCCGAAACAGATGTAATTCTTGCAAATGCACTGAAAAATTTACAAATAAAACCTGCTCCAGTTATGCTTGAATATTATTTGAGAGGGCATGTTCCTTATCCTATCGATGCTCCGGTAATGCTCGTGCCAAATAAAGATTATGCAGAAGAGTCAAATGCTCAAAAATTAAATCTCAAATTCTGTTTACCTGCATCTTGTGATGTTGGTGAAATACAAGGTGCTCTTGTTACTGCAGATCGGAATCCATTGTCATTGAATTTTTCTGTAACAGAGTTCTCTACTTCAGGAGATTATAAAATTGCAACATTAACAGCAAATTATGATGGAAGCGATATTATAAATGGATCATTTAGCGGTAAAATTACTTTCCTGGATTCCTTGGGAAATGTTATTTATATTCGCAATGAAGCAATTAATATAATTCCCGGTTTTATTACAGATACCTGGACAGGCGAAGAACCATTTTATTATATAGATTCACAGACAGGCGACACTTATTTTAATGTTACACAGGAAATGATTGATGACTTTGCAGAAAATGCTGCTCTTGATCAGACTTATTTAACAATTGCTTCAGATGGATATCCTGTAGTTTTATTCGACAAATCAAATGAAGGTGGATATAGTGTTTTTGACACAGTTTCTGAAAATGCAGAATTGTCTGATGGACTTTCTTTTGGTGATAAAGATAAAATTGTTGATTTTACATTTGCTCCAATAGTTTATACTCACAGTGCAACAACACAAGTTATTTACACAATAGAAAAAGACGCGCTTGGAAGAGCTGTTAATCTGGTGAAATATCCAAACTTTACCGGTTATAACAAAGGTCAGTTTATTGCCTGTTTAAATAATAATACAGATGATGCTTACTATGAAGTTATTTCTTTCTATGCCGACGAAGATGGCTTTATTTATTATCTGCTGGTAAAAAAAGCGAGTGCTACTTCTACTCAAATAACTGATATGCAGATTAAGAGAATCTATGTAAAAGAAAACACTGGCTCTAGTTTTGGAAAGATTGAAACTCTTGTGTTTAGAAGTACTACTGGTAAAAATTATGAGGAATGGTCCTATGCAAAAGCTATTTATGGAGCTGACGATTTCTCAATTGGTTCAAATATTAAAATCGCAAAGTTTAATAATTATTTATATTTATTCCATGTGTATAATGATAGTAACTTGGGTGGTGTTGTTTTCGATTGTACACAAATTTCACTTTATTCATCTGGTACTTCAATGTATTTTTATGTAAGTGGATGCAATGGAAGTATTTATCATTTGAAGAAGACAATCTCAGATACTGTAAAATACACGTCAGTTGAGGGAGATACTTCAAAAATTGATTCTTTCATTCTTAATGAATTGTACGGAAAATGTACAATCAATGACCTTATGATTATGCCAACATCAAGTGGAAGCGATGCCGATTTATACGCTTTGGTAAGTACAAATTGGAAAACAGAAATCGCTCCTTATGGTTTTGGTGGTATTATAAAAATTAGTTCTATAAAATCGAAGCTAAAATCCAATTGGGCAAGCCACAGTTTTGATCAGATTGGTGGAACGACTGGTCCATTTATTAGAGGCTGGATTTCTAGCAATCCACCAAATTATCCAGAATCTGAACAATATTTTTACTGCCCTACAAAATTTGTGGCACGCAAACCAGACGAACTCGTTATTGCCGATGAGGTATGCTATCAATATAATAGCAGCGTAAATGACACCGATCGTGTAGTTGTAATAAATGATCTGTCAAATTTTGCAACAGGCTCAGGTTTTGCTTCTGCCACAACAGTAAAAACAAACTTCAGTACATACCTTTATTATAACTCATCTTGTGGTTATGTATACGCAAAGTATGGTGAAGAAAATAATAACTAAATAATCCCCCAGGCCGCAAGCAAGCTTGCGGCCTTTTTTATTCGAACAAATCATTTTTTTTTAAACAATCTTTCCAAAAAACTTCCTCTTTTTGAAAATTATTTCTAATACTATACAGGGGAAAAATTTAACAAAAAGAGGTATTAATATGCTTTCGACATTAAAACCATTTGAAGAACTGGATTTTACAGATGACTTCATTTTCTATCAGGTTATGCAGAATGATGAAATCTGTATGTCTATTCTTGAACACCTGCTTAAAGTACAGCTGGATCATATTGAACGTCAGGAAGTTCAGAAGGAATTAAAACCATATTATGAAACCCGAGGCGTTCGGCTTGATGCCTATGTGAAAGACAGCACAAGAATCTTTAATGTGGAAATGCAAAAAGTTTCGAATGATGAACTTCCTAAACGGAGCAGATACTACAGTTCCATGATTGATGCCAGTGATTTACTCAAAGGTGTTGATTATACAAACTTAAGTGAAACCTTTATAATCTTTTTATGCAAGGACGATCCGTTTGAAAAGGGACTACCGGTTTACACTTTTAAATCTACGTGTCAGGAAGATAAAGGTTTTGTGCTACAAGACGAAACCTGTAAAATCTTCTTTAATGCCGCAGCCGCCGAATACGAACAAGACCTTGAAATACAGTCATTTCTGAATTATATTAAATGTAAAGAACCTACAGATGAGCTTACAGATAAGATTGAAAAACTTATAGAAGAAATAAAAAACCGGGAGCAGAACAAGGAGGCATATATGATAGAGCACTTAAAAGTACGTGACAACATCATGGAAGGTCTCAGAGAAGGGCGTGTGGAAGGCCTAAAAGAAGGTCGGATAGAAGGACGCAAACAGGGGCTCAGCGAAGGACGTATAGAAGGCGCTCAACAAAAAGCCATTGAAGCTACAAAAAATCTTCTTGAAATGAATGTTCTTACTCCTGAACAAATTGCTCTGGCAGAAGGTCTCCCTCTTGAAAAAGTTCTGGAACTTCAAGAACAGATTTCTAAAAAATCATGAACACCCCAATAATCACCGTTTGTATTCCAGTTTATCAAACCGAAAGTTTTCTTGAACAATGCTTGCGTTCTGTTTTAATGCAGGAGTTTGACAGCTTTGAGGTTGTTGTTGTAAGTGATGCAAGTGACGGCAGGGACGAACGCGGGCGGAATGCTAAAAAAATTGTAAATGTTACTCAAAAGGAATGTAATCGTCTTCGTAAAAAGCAGGGGCTCGGGAAGGTTGAAGTTCGGTTTGTTCAGAACAGGGAAAATCGGGGGCTTGTGGAAGTTCGGCGGAATGCTGTTTATGTGGCACGGGGATTTTATATTACGCAGGTTGATAGTGATGATATGCTGGAGCCGGGTGCTCTTGAAGCAATGTATAAAGCGAGTCAGACTTTGCCTGAAGAACGCATTGGCGCTTACGGGCCTGGTTATGATATTGTTCATGGAACTTCGACGGCAGGAACTTTTGGCCAGGATGGCAGCTTTACTCCATCTGAATATAACCGTTATGGAATGATTTTTTATGGCTCAATTTTTGGGCATGACATTTTTACAAAATTTCTGGAAGGAAGAACTTTTACTTCAAACACCTGGGGTAAGCTCATAAAGCGCCAGATTTACATGGATGCTTATGAAAATATTCCTTATACTCAGTGCAATCTTGGCGAAGATTTTCTGCATTTCTTTTTTATTGGGTTGTATGCTCAAAGTTATCTTGGAATTGAAGATAAAGTTTACCGTTACTGCGTAGACAGCGGCATGTCTAATCAGCAGAAAATCACAACTCTTGAAAAATGGCAGATGATTTGTTCTACGGCCAGTATTTTTTCTGTGTTGTCTACAACCACGTTGTCATTGTCGGGCTCGACCCGACAATCTATTTCTGAAGAAGAGCTTTCTCTGGTTCGCCAATTTGCCATCCGATATCTTGGAAATAACATTTTGACACTACGAAATACAGTTGCTCCTGAATTGCAGACACAGGCACGGGATTTATTGTGTGAATATTGGGGGCAGGATTTTGTTGAACAGGTCGAAAATATGGTTTTTACTGACAAGTTTACAAAATTATGATATAATAAATGGAAATGAATTGTTGCGACACTTCTACTTTGGAACTGACGAACAGTGGCAGACTTTCTGTTTTGTTTATTGGTACCGGTAGTGCTTTTTCAAAAAGATATTTTCAGACAAATGTTCTTGTTGTTAAGGGAAATGATCATCTGCTTATCGACTGCGGAACTTTGTGCCCTTATGCGCTTGAAACTAAATACGGCCTTGAACTTAAAAATATAGACAACGTTCTGCTTACTCATCCTCATGCAGATCATATTGGTGGTGTTGAAGAGCTTGCGCTTGTAGACAGATATGTAAAAAAGCAGAAAGGCAATCTTGTTATAACCGACGAATTCAAAAAGCTTTTGTGGGATGAATCTCTTAAGGGCGGTCTTAAGGTAAACGAAGAAGGCCCTCTTAATCTTGATGATTATTTTAATCAAATCAAACCTGAGCTTTTGCAAACTGAGCCTTTTGAAATGTACGAAACTAATGTGGGAAGTATCAATATAAAATTGTTCCGCACAAATCATGTTACCTGCAAAGAAACCGGGGACTTTCAAATTTCGTACGGCGTTTTGATTGATGATAAAGTTCTTTATCCTTGTGATACACAGTTTAATCAAAAGCAGCTTGAATATCTTATAGGAAAATATCCTGTTAAAGTTATTTTCCATGATTGTGATATTTCGGGCTACAGCGAAGGCGTTCATGCTTCTTATGCGCAGCTTAAAACTCTGCCAGACAATATCAGGGCAATGACTTATCTTTGTCATTACAACGGAAAGGCAGAAACAATTAATCCTGAAGATGATGGTTTTAGGAAATTTGCAAGGCCTGGCGTTTGGTACAGGTGCTAACATTCGCGGAACTAAAATCATTAAAATATTTATCTGGTTCCGTAGCTCATCTGGATAGAGCGGTTGCCTCCTAAGCAACAGGTAGTGCGTTCGAGTCGCATCGGAATCATAAAAAAAATAATACGTAGAGGAAAAT
>JAEEGL015807051.1_pt1 | contig 12397 bp, 12 predicted proteins | sample 9134231 | NCBI WGS metagenome assembly JAEEGL01 (sample SAMN16246548, study PRJNA631951) | gut metagenome | biome: gut microbiome; feature: rumen; material: fiber-attached | host: Bos | place: Iran: Karaj | collected 2018-10 | reverse complement strand
CGTCTGAAACATATACGAAAGTCCGTCCTGACAGCAAAAGCGGAACGAAGCACAAGCATAATGCGATTGAAAATAAAATTGAATACGAGAAAAAAAGTTTTGACTTTGCGGATGTTTTTAAATTTATCATTATGAGATTATGATTTATTTTTGCTAGATTCGCAATGTGTCGAATTTTGGGGTATAATAGATTTTATGAGTTATGTTTTTATAGGAATCGCATTTTTTCTTCTTATACTCGGTCTTATTGGAGCCGTCCTTCCTGTTCTTCCCGGACCGCCAATTGCATGGGCGGGGCTTTTTGTGGGGCATTTCTCCGCTTTTTCGGCTCTTGGCGTTCCGGCCCTTGTGGTGACAGGAATTGCAGCGGCGGTCGTGACCGTTCTTGATTATGTGTTCCCGTCCGCCCTCACGAAAGCGTCTGGCGGAAGCAGGCTCGGAAGCCTTGGCTGCACTCTCGGGCTTATCGTGGGGCTTTTCCTTACGCCGGTCGGCGTTATCGCAGGACCGTTCGTGGGCGCGTTCATCGGAGAGATGGTTAACGACAGCTCCAATACGAAAAAAGCCCTTAAAGCCGCGTTCGGTGCTTTCCTGGGCTTTCTGACGGGAACGGGCCTCAAGCTTATCCTTGCGGGAATATTCATCTGGGTTTACATAGCGTCACTCGCGTCTGGCTTCTGAGAGATGTCTCCGCCGGTATTGTTTTCCGGCGCGTCATTTTTCAGTGCCTCTGATTTTTTTACCATGTCCTTGATTTTCTCAGCGTTTTCAGGCTGCTTTATGTGCGATATGTAAAAACGCACTTGTCGCGGGCGTATTCCGAGCGTGACTGCAATCTGTTCGGCGGACGGGGAGGCGGAACTTGTCCTTGTGAGGATTTCGTTGTTTTTCTCCCAGTTTTTTCCGTGCATGTTGAATTTTTCTTCAAGAAGATTTTGTGTCTTTGTTCCTTCCTCTACCCTGGACATTTCAATCTGGTACCGTCTTCGGAAATAAAACGAATTGTCCCGGCGGCGGATAAGAAGCTCACGCCTTTTTCTTTTTTCGTTGTTTTTTTCTTTAAGCTCCTGAACCTTGTCGTAAATGAAATCTTTTTCAAAACCGGTGAACCCTGCGACTTTCTCGATAAGAGAGTCGTTTACATCCTGACAGGCTTTCATCGTAAGGACTAAAGCCGCCATTTCGGCAACATGCTTGTGCTTCCTGGGGGGCGTTTCCTGAAATTTTCTTCTCTCATTTACAGAAGTTTCGCAAGTCTCCTTGATTTCATATTTGTGAATGTCTTCTTCTGATTCATTCTGCGAGAAAGATTCTATGGACTGGTCATTTACTTTTTTTATGATTTTTTTCCTGAACCATGACTGCTTTGAGTTGATGATACATTTTTTTATATAATTCTGAAACGAAATAGGACTTCTGTTTTTCAGAAAATTTTCCAATATGGTTTCTATTTTTTCGATGAACGAAATCAAGAAATCGCTAAGCTCGTCTTCGGTAAAATCATTTAGCCCGAATTGCTTTGGTTTTGAATAGAGCTTCTCCCAGATTATGTATGTGGCATCCCTGTAAGATAGTTTTTTGGTTTCAACTAGGAAGGGGATTTCTTCCAGATAAATTTTTTGCATAAAAGCCTCCAAAAAATCTATTAGCAATTTTCGTGCCAAGTCGAAAAATATGCTTTTTGGGGGTGTTTTTAGAGATTTTTGAGAAAAATCTTGCAATTTCTTGCAAAAACTTGCAAAATCTTGCAGTTTTTATGCAAAAAAAAGGCTGCCAAATAAGTATTAAAAGCGGCGGGTGAGGTTCTCGTGCGAAGCTTGGGAACGCTAACTGCCACATTCAAAACTTATCGGACAGCTCCGAATAAAAAAAATGAACTGTTTGGAAAGCTCTTGTTTCCGAACAGTTCATTTTTTCTTAAAGAACTTTTGCGAATTCTTTGCAGATAAGCGGAATGATGTTTTCTAGTTTTCCCTCCACGCTAAGACCTGCCGCGTTCTTGTGGCCGCCTCCGCCGAATTTTGCCGCGATTGTGCTTACATCGACGCTTTCCAGTGAGCGTAGCCCTGCCGTGCAGCTGAACTCGGTGTCCTGGCGTGCGAAAAGCACTGCTTCCACTCCTTCCGTGGATAGAAGGGTTGAATATAAGGAGTCCGAGTCGCGCCCCTCCTGCCCGTATTTTTTTGTGTCCTCCATAGTCTCGTATGTGACGGCAAGCTTGTTGTTATAATATAGTTCCGCGCGGGAAAGAAGAATGCCCAAAAGCTTCCTTGTGCTGAAAGCCTTTCCGCCCGTCATTTTTGAATATGTCTTTCTGGGGGAGGCTCCGGCATGGACAAGCCTGGCAACTAGCTCGAACACATTCTCCGAGTCCTCGTTCAGAAAGCGGAAAAAGCCTGTGTCCGTTGAGATTCCGAAGAAAAGGTTCTTTGCTGCCGTTTCGGACAAATTTCCAATAATTTTCTCGTACAGCTGAACGACAAGGCATGCTGTGGCAGGGGAGGACGAATCAATTATGCACCTTGACTTTACATCAGCCGTTTTGTGGTGGTCTATAATGAATGTGTCAAGATTCCGCAAATCTCCGTCAATATCACCCAAACGGGCCATTTCCGAGCAGTCAAGTATAATAAGACCTGTCTTTTTCCTTTCAGGCTCCGAGAGAAAAGCTGGCGTGTTTGTGAAAAGACCTGCTTTGTCCCTTATGTCGTTTCGTTTGAAAGGTCCTGCGGAAAGAAGCTGGTATTGCAAATTCAATTTCTGAAGAATTTCTGCCATGCCTAGACAGCTATATATTGCATCTCCGTCTGGTTCTTTGTGGCCTATTATGAAAAAGAATTCATGGGAATCCAAGAATTTTTTGAACTCAGCGATACTCTCATCAGAAATAATCTGCATATTTACTCCGAACTGAAAAAAATAGAGCTGTCGAAATGCGGCAGCTCTCAAAAATAAAGGCTTATCCTAAAAATTATTTAATCTCAAGTGTCTCTTTTGAAAGATCCCCAACATCTACGTCTGGAGATGCTACTCCCCATGCGGCATGTGTTCTTGCGACTGGAGCTGTGAGAACAACATGGTCAAAAGTTCCGTCTTTTGAAAGAACTGTCATCCAAGGAGCCATTCCTTTCGGCATAGGGCGGAAAGTAAGCTTTGACTTTGTATTTCCGTTAGTTGAGTACCATGCCTTAGGAATAGAAACTTTTCCTACGACTCCATGTGGCTTTGCATACAAAATGACATAAGCATCCTTGTGGTCAAGGATTCTGTAAATCGTGTAATTCTTGTAGTAGACACCAGATTCCTGGAATGTGTACTTGTAGTCGGCTTCTGTTTTTCCGCCTTCAAAAGCCGTGGCCGTGAACAATGTTGCTGCAAGAAGCAGGGCAGAAACGATAAATGATTTTTTCATAACAAACTCCTTTTATGCGCTAAATAAGCGCTAACATTATCGCTTTTATCGTATGCTTTCTGTTTTCAGCTTGATCCCACACCTTGCTCGCTGAACTTTCGAAAACATCTTCGGTAACTTCCTGACCTTTGACGGCTGGAAGACAGTGCATGAAAATCGTACTGTCTTTTCCAGTAGCCGACATAAGCCCGTCGTTTACCTGATACGGTGAAAGCAGGCGGGTCCGTTCTTTTATGAGCGATTCTTCGCCCATCGAAACCCATACATCAGTATAAAGGCAGTCGGCATTTTTTACAACAGAAATTTCATCAGAAATTGTAATTTTTGCTCCGCTTTTTTCCGAGAACGGCTTGCAGATTTCCTGAATGTCTTTCGGAGGAAAAAGTTCCTTTGGACTGTAAATTGCAAAATCGATTCCGAGCTTTGCAGAAATGACCATGAGCGAGCGCGCCACATTGTTCCGTCCGTCTCCGCAGAAAGCCCATTTTAGACCTTTGAGCGTGCCGAAGTTTTCTTTGAGCGTCATAATGTCCGCAAGAGCCTGTGTGGGGTGGTATTCGTCCGTAAGTCCGTTGATTACCGGAATGCCGGAATATTCTGCGAGCTGGCGCACATGCTCCTGTTTAAAGCCTCTGAACTCAATCGCGCTGAACATACGCCCAAGTACGCGGGCCGTGTCCTGAACGCTTTCTTTTCCTCCGAGCTGGATGTCCTGAGTTGACATAAACACTGGATGCCCGCCTTCTTCCCCGAAGGCAGTTTCAAATGACGAGCGCGTTCTTGTTGACCGCTTCTCGAAAATGAGCGCGATTGTTTTTCCCAAAAAACGCTGGTGGATTTCTCCTTCGTGCGACTGTTTTTTTACGAGAAAAGCATAGTCAAGAATCTGAAGTATTTCCTCCGGTTCGTAGTCAACCCATGTCAGAAGAGAGCGGCCTTTGAACGGCGAATCAAATTTTTCAGGCTGAATCATAAAATCTCCTGTAAACAAGAAAAGCTGCCCGTATGAGCAGCTTTTCTTCGGCTTTAGGGGCAATAGGATTTGAACCTATGACATACGGAATATGAGTCCGGTGTTCTACCAGCTGGACTATGCCCCCAAGTGATGTATAAGATATTATCTGAAAAAAAAAATTGTGTCAACAAATTTTGTGCTTTTTTTTATTTTTTTTATGAAAAAATAGAGTTGTGGAAATCAGGCTGAAAATATAGAATCTAGCATAATAGACCTATTCGGAAAACTGATGTTTCCGAACAGCTCTAATAAAGTATTGGGAGAAAAATTTTTGGAAATACAAGACCGTTTTTCAGCAGAGGTTCGGGCGGAAATCAAAAAGCAGATAAGGCTGGCAGCCGGAAACGAAGTTTTTTTTGTGGGAAAGATAGACCAGAACGGCGTTGTGATTGAAGCGGAGGCTTGCTCCCGCGGAACTTCCGACACAGTCCCGGTGAACATATCAAAGAGCTTTGAAGCGGCAGTACTTATACACAATCATCCGTCAGGGCTTTTGTATCCGAGCGAGGCAGACCTTGCCGTTGCAGCCAGATGCTCGGAGCGGGCTCAAGGGTTTTACATCGTAAACAACGAGGCGAGCGATGTCTATGTCGTTGTGGAGCCGATTCTGCCCAAAACAATCGTAAAACTTCCTCCCGAATCCGCGGCGTATTTTCTTTCAAAAATCGGTCCGCTGGCAAAAATCTACTCCAATTACGAGGAACGCCCGTCTCAGATAGAGCTTGTAAAAAAAATCACGGATAGCTTCAACAACGGCTCAATCGGAGTTTTTGAGGCTGGCACAGGCGTCGGAAAATCTTTTGCGTACCTTGTTCCGTCAATGATTTGGGCGGTTGAGAACAAAGAGCGCGTGGTAATATCTACCGGAACTATAAACTTGCAGCAGCAGCTGTGCGAGAAAGACATACCGCTTGCCGAAAAAATAATCGGCAAGAAAATCAAGGCTGTGCTTGTGAAGGGCAGAAACAATTATGTCTGTCTCCGCCGGCTTAACGAAGTTCTGAAAGATATGGACCTTTTCAGCGAGGATGAGGAAACTTTCACCAAGATTAACGACTGGACAAAGACTACGCCTACAGGTAGCCGCAGCGACCTGAGCTTCATGCCTGGGGAAAAAGTCTGGCAGCGCGTGAACTCGGAGAGTGACGCTTGCATGGGGATGAGGTGCAAGTACCGCGAGCAGTGCTTCGTTATGAAAGTGCGCAAAGAGGCGGTTGACGCGAACATACTGATTGTGAATCATCATCTTTTGTTCGCGGACATAGAGTCGCGCATGAACGGGGCGGGGTATGATGATGTAGCTGTCCTTCCGCCGTACAAACGGGTGGTTTTTGACGAGGCCCACGGAATCGAAGGGGCGGCAACGAGCTTTTTCAGTAATTCCCTCAACCGATTCAAAATCTTGAAGCAGCTGAATCTTTTGTACAGACAGAAAAAAACGAGCGTCTCTGGATTTTTGTTCACGGTGAGCGCGTTGAGCCGCGGAGAGGACAGGACCGGCCAGATTGAGGAGGAAATATCAAAGACCAAGATTGCCGCCGAAGCTCTTGATCAGGCTGCGGATTCTCTTCTGGAAAAAGAATTCACGCTTAGAGTGCAGCCTGCTACAGCCCAAAAGTGCGCGGAGGTTTTTTCCAAGCTTGGTGAGGTTCAGGCGCATCTTGGGAAAGTCACGGGGCTTATGCGCAAGGTGATGGACGAGATAAGCGACGATGACAAGGACGAGGGCATCGTCTGGGAGACTCGCTCCGTACTCAAGCGGCTTGATGACATCGTGGCACTTTGCGGAAATTTCCGCGCATGGGACGAGCATGATGGGGAAGTTTTCTGGATGCAAAAATACAAGCTGCCAGAAAGCATGACAAAGGAGTACCAAAGCCCGTATTATGTCCAGTTCTCGCAGACTCCGCTTGACATAGCCCCGATGATGAACTCGGGCGTTTTCGAGCCGTTCTCTTCCGTCGTCTGTGTTTCTGCCACGCTCGGAATCGGAGGAAAATTTGATTTCTGGGAGCGAAGGACGGGTGTGACTTTCTCCGAGCCTGAAAGAGTTCTCCGAGGGGAATTCAAGTCTCCGTTCGATTACGCCAGGAACATGATTTTCGCAGTGCCCTCAGACGCACCTTTTCCAGACAACGATAATTTCCAGAGTTTCGTGGATGCGGGGTGCGTAAGGATGATACGGGCTGCCGGCGGGAGGACGCTCGTTTTGTTCACATCGTTTGATTCTCTTCGCCATGCTTGCGATGTTGCAAGGACGGAGCTTCGCTCCACGGGAATTACGATTCTGAAACAGGGCGACGATGACCGCGCAAAACTTCTGGATTCATTCAAGTCGGACAATACGAGCGTTCTTTTTGCTACGGAAAGTTTCTGGGAAGGAATAGATGTTCCGGGCGACTCGCTGAGCCAGGTCATAATCGCAAAACTGCCGTTCGGCGTTCCAAGCGATCCTGTTTTTGCCGCGCGCTCGGATTTAATAAAGTCCCGGGGCGGAAATCCGTTTATGGAGCTGAGCGTTCCTGAGTCGGTCATAAAATTCCGTCAGGGGTTCGGACGGCTGATTCGCCGCGGGGATGACAGGGGCGCGGTAGTGGTTTTTGACAGGCGCATAATCGAGAAGCGGTACGGGGAGATTTTCATGCGCTCCGTTCCGATGACAAAAAGGATATACGAGCCGCTGGAGAATATAGCCAGGGCTGTTTCGGATTTTATCTAGGCTGGGCTAGGATTGCGCGACAGCCTCAAGGGCCATTTTCGCGGCGTTTTGCTCGGCTTCTTTCTTGTTTTTTCCCTCTGCCGGACCATAAGTTTCGTCTTTCAGGCGGACTGAAACCCAGAATGTTCTGTCGTGGTCAGGACCTGTTTTTTTTACAAGCTCGTATAGCGGGCAGATTTTGTATTTTTTCTGGTACAGCTCCTGCAAGATTGATTTATAGTCTTTTGCGCCTTTGTTTTTCAGAACTTTCTCAATCTCTGGGGCGATGAACCTCAGTATGAATTTTTGGGCGTTTTCATAGCCGTTGTCAAGATAATACGCCCCGAACAATGCTTCCATTGCATCGGCAAGAATCGCAGGCTTTTTTCTTCCTCCGCTCATCTCTTCGCCCCTTCCGAGCAGAAGAAGCTTGTCTATTCCGATTTGTGTCGCAATCGGGGCAAGGGCTTTTTCGCTTACGACTATGCTTTTTATCTTGGCAAGGTCTCCTTCTGGATGATTCTCAAGCTCCTTGTAGAGAAAAGTTGCAGTTGCCGCTCCAAGAACGCTGTCGCCCAAAAATTCCAGACGCTCGTTGTTCTCGTGCGCGTTTTTTGGATCTTCGTTCGTATAGGAGCGGTGCTTAGTGGCCAGCTCAAGAAGATTCAGGTTCTTGAATTTTATCGATAGAGACTTGCAGAAATCTTGTAATTGTGTTTTTCTCTCCGAAGAGAGCGTTTTTTTTGAAAGAAGCATTTGAAAGAAGTGTACAATATCTTTGAAAATAAAAAAAGGCTGACCCAAAATTTACATTTTCGAAGTCAACCTTTTCGTAAACGAATTACATCGCTTAATTCAACTAAAACTAGCGGTCAGATTAGTTGCCTTTTGCCGATTTAATGAAATCGTAAGCATCTTTTACAGTTTCAAACTCGTTAGCTTTCTCGTCAGGAATCTGAACTCCGAGTTCCTCTTCGATAGCATAAACAAGGTCGTAAGTATCAAGGCTGTCTGCTCCGAGATCTCCACGGAACGTAGACTCAAGCTTTACTTTGTCTTCTTCAATCTCAAGTTTCTCAGCAATAAGCTTCTGAATTTTCACAAACAATTCATCCATGATTTTTTCTCCTTACAGGAAATAAATTTTTGGTTGGTCAAAAATGACCAACCGACACATTAGTCTAGCCGTTGACTTCAGGAGTTATTACCTGATGTCCGCGGTAAAAACCACATTTTGGGCAAACATGATGCTGTCTTACAAGATTGCCGCAATTTCCGCAAGCTACGAGATGTGGTGCTTCAAGATGCATATTGACACCACGGCGTCTGCGTGTGCGAGCTTTTGATGTTTTCGCTCTAGGTACTGCCATTTATAAAACCTCACTATATATTTTGTTACCGAATAACGGAATTCATACTATAACAGTTTTGCGTAAAGTGTCAATTATCCGATTGAATTTTATTGCGAACAGCTTTTTCGACAAGAGGAGGAACCATCTCCGAAATGTCGCCGCCGAAAGAGGCAAGCTCCTTTATTGAGCTTGACTTGATTATAACATATTTCGGCTCAGTCGGTATAAAAAGCGTTTCTACATCCGACGAAAGGTTGTGGTTCATAAGGGACAAGTCGAATTCATAGGCGAAGTCCATCGAGTTCCTGATTCCGCGCAGAAGCACGCTTGCTCCTGACTGCTTCGCGTAATCGACTATGAGCTTGTCCCAGAGGTGCACCGAGACATTTCCATAGCCAGATGTAAGCTCTTTGAGCATTGCGAGCCGTTCCTCAGGGGTGAACATTGATTTTTTTGCCTTGTTATATGCGATGACCAAATCAATTTCGTCAAAAATATTCTTCATCCGCTCTATAATGTTGAGATGTCCGTATGTTGGCGGGTCAAAAGACCCAGGAAAAATTGCCTTTGCCATATTGTCCTGCACGAAAAATATCATATTTGACTGATTCTAACAAGTGATATATTCTTAATAATTATGAAAAAAATAAAATTCGGACATTTATTTATTCTGTCCTTTATGTTGTTTTCTTTTTCCGCGTGCAACGAGAAAAAAACTGAGCCAGCGCAAATTCCCGCGGAGGTGGAGGAAGTCATAGAAGAGCCTCTCGTAAAGGAGGAAGAGCCAAAGCCTGTGGTTGAGGAAAAAAAGCCAGCTCCAGAAAAGCCCGCGCAGCCTAAGCCTGTCGAACCAAAAAAGGAAGAGCCGGCACCTATCGTCGCCGAGAGTGTGAAGCCGCCTGAACCTGCCAAGCCTGCAAAAGAGCCTGAGCCTGTCAAGGCTGAAAAAGCCAAGGCTGACGAATATGAAAGGTCTGTGGGAGGTGTTTCCGTCTCAAAGGACGATTTTGAGAAAGATAAGAAAGAAATCCTCAGGATAATTGATGAGCTTGATTCTATAATGAAAGAAAAAGATTACAAATCTTGGCTCACATATATTGATTCTGAGTCAATCGACTACTGGCAGAAGCCTGTGAACCTCAAGAAAGCACAGAAAAGACTACCTGTGAAAGGGCTTACGATTCGTAACCTTCAGGACTACTTCAAGTTCGTGTTCATTCCGTCGCGGCAGGGGCGCACGATTACTGAAATCAGGTACGAGTCGAATACTTATGTCAAGGCCGTTCAGGTTGAGGACGAAGAGGACATCGTTTTCTATTATTTCAACAAAATAAAAGGAAAATGGATGCTTCATCTTCCTCCAATTGAAAAATAGTTCTTGATAAAATTTGCAAATTGTATTGTAATGGTATATCATTTTGATTGTTATTCTTAATGGATTCTTATAAAGCAAGGAGGATTTTTATATGAAATCTTTGAAAAAAGTTGCAGGAGTTTTCTGTGCATCTCTCATTACTTTTAGTGCTGTCGCTCAGTCAAAGGACAAAACTGTTGAGGAATCTTATTTGAGCAGCGTCGAGGATGTTGTCATCACTGAGTTGGCAAAATCTGATGAGCGCGACAATAAGCTTGTTGCCTTGCAGTACCTTGAGAGTGCCGTTAACGAGGGACGCGTAACGCCTGATATGGTTTCTGCGCTTGATTCTTTGGCAGGTGAGGGAATTACTTCTCAGTCAAGGGAAAATGGTCGCCTTATGAACAACTATCCTGATATCCGCGCAAAAGCGTGTGAGTTGCTTGGAAAAGTTGCTACGGAAGAGGCAAAGCACAGCTTGGTTAAGATTGCTTTGAACGACAACGAGCCTATGGTTCTTTCTTCTGCTGTTCGCTCTCTCGGAGATATCGGCATCAACGAAGGCGATGAGGTTGTAAACACAATCGTATGGGCAAACAAAGGAAACAGAATCCTTAACCCGACTAGCAGCCTTGCGCTTGAAGTCATCATCGCTCTTGAGAAGCTTTCTGACTCAACAGAGGACAAAAGGGAGCTTATTCAGGAAGTTTCAAAAATCGCAACGGACTATCATTATGTTACGCCTGTAAGAACAAGAGCTTTGGAGCTTCTTAAGAAACTCCAGTCTTCTGGAAAATAATCTGGTTCTTTTGCGGTGCTAATTTATGAGTCGCTATATGTTAGCGGCTCTTTTTTTTGGAGAAATTATAGATGATTACAGTTTCAGATGTTAGCCTTCATTTCAGCGAAAAACCGCTCTTCAAGGATGTGAACTTGAAGTTCACGGCGGGAAACTGCTATGGCATTATCGGAGCGAACGGAGCCGGAAAATCAACTTTCCTGAAAGTCCTGAGCGGTGAGATTGAGCGTGACACCGGTGAGATTTTTATGACTCCCGGCGAGCGAATGGCAGTCCTGAGCCAGGACCACTTTGCGTTTGATGAGTTCAGCGTAAAGGATACCGTAATGCAAGGGTTCCCAAAACTTTACGATGTTTCAAAGGAACGCGATGCGATTTATTCAAAAGCTGATTTTACAGAGGAGGACGGAATCCGCTCGTCGGAGCTTGAGGCTGAATTCGGCGAGCTTGGCGGCTACGAGGCCGAAAATCAGATTGAGCAGATGCTTTCGGGGCTTGGACTTGAGGAAAAATTCCATGACAAAATGATGAGCGAGCTTGACGAGAGCCAGAAAGTGCGTGTTCTCCTTGCGCGCGCGTTGTTCGGAAACCCTGATGTACTTCTTCTTGATGAGCCTACGAACGGTCTTGACTTGGAGTCCATCAACTGGCTTGAGGACTTTTTGCTCGACTTCCCGAACACGGTTATAGTCGTATCTCACGACCGCCATTTTCTGAATACGGTCTGCACGGTAACTTGCGACATTGATTACGGAAAAATCACACAGTTCGCAGGAAACTACGATTTCTGGTATCAGATGAGCCAGATTCTGCAAAAACAGGCAAAAGACCAGAAAAAGAAGAACGAAGAGAAAGCCAAGGACCTCAAGGAGTTCATCCAGCGTTTCGCTTCAAACGCGGCAAAGTCAAGGCAGGCAACGAGCCGTAAGAAAGTTCTTGAGAAGCTGGAGCTTGAGGATTTGCCAGTTACAAGCAGGAAATTCCCGTTCGTTCAGTTCAAGCCGGAGCGCGATATTGGAAACAATGTTCTTGAGGTGCGGAAGCTGTGCTCAAAGGACGAGGACGGCGTTCAGCTTTTGAGCAATTTCGACCTGAAAATCAACCGCACGGACAAAGTTGCGTTCGTCGGAGTGGAGCACAATGCCATCTCCTCATTGTTCGACATCGTTTCGGGCGAGAAGAAGGCTTTGGACGGAGAGTATTTCTGGGGCCAGACAACGAGCTTCACTTACCTTGGGCGTGACAACAACAAGTACTTTGACAACGACATGAACATCACCGAATGGCTCAAGCAGTTCTCGAAGGAGCAGGATGACGCTTATGTGCGCGGCTTTTTGGGGCGTATGCTTTTTTCTGGCGACGAGTCCTTGAAGAAGGTGAAAGTTTTGTCGGGAGGCGAGAAAGTCCGGTGTATGCTCTCAAAAATGATGCTTACGAACGCGAATGTATTGATTCTTGACGATCCTACGAATCACCTTGACCTTGAGGCAATCGAAAGCTTGAACCAGGCTCTTGTCAGCTTCCCGGGCGTAATTTTGTTCACGAGCCATGACCATGAGTTCATCTCCACGATAGCAAACAGAATCGTGGAGATTACGCCGAAGGGTGTGATTGACCGCATGATGCCGTTCGATGACTACATGGCCGATTCTCAGGTTCGCGAGCTTCGCGAGGAATATTACAAAGGTTCGGACAGGAAGATTAAGTTCTAGCACTTTTGAGCTTCGCTCAAAAGTGGCCGAGATTTTGCTATGCAAAATCTCGCGG
>JAEEGL014771743.1_pt1 | contig 12397 bp, 8 predicted proteins | sample 9134231 | NCBI WGS metagenome assembly JAEEGL01 (sample SAMN16246548, study PRJNA631951) | gut metagenome | biome: gut microbiome; feature: rumen; material: fiber-attached | host: Bos | place: Iran: Karaj | collected 2018-10 | reverse complement strand
AGTTCAACGAGACATATCTTCTTAAGGGCGTATCAAAGAACGGCAATAATGGTGAGCTTACATATGATACCGCAAAGCTTGCAAAAGATGCTAACGGAAAACTTCTGTTTGGAACAAACGGCGATGAAATGAATGCGACTACAGGTGCGAGCGAAACAGGCGTTACACGTGTAACAGCTGATAAGACAGATCTGCAGACAAGTGATAATACAATATATAATGAAGACACACTTGCAATCGGTACTGATCAGTTCACATATCATATCATTACGTCTACAAAGGCAAATGATGCGTCTAAAGCCAGCCTGAGCGTTCCGGCAGCTGTTGACAAAATGAACGCGGGCCTTTCCGATGCTGATAAAAAAACAACAATGTATGTTGCCAGCCTTGAGGAGGCAATGAAAGATATTCGCAACAGATGGCCGAAGGATGTAAGAAATGTTTCTTCCGTTACAGATACTACTGGAGCAACAAAGGTTAAGGTTGAATCTTTCCCTGACAAGAACAGTGCAGCTAACTTAAGCCTTCATGTGGGTGCTGATTCTACAAGCGAGAATAAGATCACGATGAATATCGCCAACCTCTCTGCAAGAGGTCTTGGAGTAAACGGACTTAGAGTCAATGGTGACAATCCGAATAACGCAACAGCAGCAATCGATGTAGTGGCACATGCACTTCAGCTTGTATCCGATCAGAGAGGAAGCCTTGGTGCTATCCAGAACAGACTTGAGCATACAATAGCCAACCTCGACAACGTAGTAGAGAATACAACAGCAGCTGAATCAGCTATAAGAGATACTGATATGGCTAAGGAGATGGTAACATACTCTAACAACAATATCCTTGCACAGGCAGGACAGGCAATGCTTGCACAGGCCAATCAGTCTAACCAGGGTGTTCTTTCACTTCTTCAGTAATAAACTGATTACAACTTTATAACATCCATATTAAGGAATCCCGGGAGCGGTAACGTCCCCGGGATTTTGCTCTAGCTTTCTACGATTATTGTTCTGAACTTGCCGGTGAGTGGATCGGCAAGAGGTTCGTCTTTGTCAAGGGTGATCATGGGCGACATGATACCGATGCTCTTCATGTATGAACGCATGATCTTCTCGGCCTTAAAGAATGCTGTCGTCCTGTCATATCCATCGGCCGCCGACAGCCTTAGCGAAAGTCGGCTTCCGGCATATATCACTATCTGGTATCTGCTTATCGATGTCTCATCCTTGAGCACATTCTCCATATCCACAATGGGCACGATGATCTTCTTTGTGCCGTCTATAAGCCTTAATCTGTCACGGCTTCGACCGGATATCTCGATCCACGGTGATGGGTCGCCACAGAGACATTCTTCATCATGCAGTATCACACGGTCTTCCAGAGCATACCTGATCACCGGCTGGGGATAACTTAAAAGATTGGTGACTAAGATCATCTCCGATTCTTCACCTGAAGGGACCGGCCTGCCGAGACTGTCTATCGGCTCCAATATGATCCTGTCATCATTGATATGCAGATGGTGCTCGCGACACTCATAGGCTATCACACCGGTCTCTGCACTCGAGTAAGTGCTTGTGACTTCACAGTTAAAAACTGAGGCAAGCTTTGCTCTTGATTCATCTTCAAGGAATTCCCCGTCCGCCACGATGCATATGGGACGGATATGAAGCGTACCCGACTCCTTGGCTTCGGCCAGACGAAGCAGTACCGATGGGAAACCTGAGAGTATGGTAGGCTTGAATTTATTAAGCGCTTCTGTGAGTTCCTCGGTGGATGCCTGCGCCGGCAGAGTGAGAAAACGCTTTTTCGACAAAGGAAGGTATTCGCTCCTTATCTTGATGAACATATTGTAAAAGAAGGGGCCATTGACCGTATATATGGCGGCATATCTTCCACGTCTTAAGAAAAAACTCCATATATATTCAAGTCTTGGAAATCCCTTGAGTACATGTTCAACGGATATGATCCTGCAGAAATTCTCATCGTACAGATTGATAAGAGGTTCATTGTCGGTGCCGCTGCTGCTTACGACGTGATACTTCTTTCTAAAAAGCCGTTTGCGGTCATAGTCCGTAGAGAGATAGTCCTTGATATCATATTCCGTTACATCTCCGTCAGTGGACCAGTCTCTGTAATTGTGTATGAAGGTATCACGATTCGTATGCGGAAGATCGGATATTGTAAAACCTGCCGGCAGATCGGAGTACAATTTTTTATATAAGGGGCTGTTTTCTCTTGCATATGCCACCAGTTCGTACAGACGCTTTTTGCGTAACTGTGCTCTGTTGACCGGCAGCATCTTGCGGTATTCCATTGCCTGATCTATTGCTTCAAAAAGTCCTATTTTTTCCATTTTTCCTGCTGTTATGCTATACTGATTCTGATATAGATTATTCTATATATTAGGCACCGAATATGTCAAGGACAGCCGAAGAGAACGGAGGAACTTTATGATCACGGTTAAAAACGGATTGTACACCATCACCTCTGGCAGGACATCATATGTTATGCATATCAGAGAAGGAAAATACGTAGAGAATCTGCATTACGGCAGACGTATTACACCCATGCACAGGGCGAACACAGACGGCCTTTTGGATGCGCGTGACATAATGACGGATACCGATACCGAAGCGGCGCTTGCAGAGAAGTATACCAACCCCTACGGTAATTCCGTTGCGGCTGCCGGGGATAACTGGTGCGTGACTTTGGATGACATGTGCCTTGAGATGTCCAATGCGGCGACGGGAGATTACCGCAGCCTTCCTCTTATGCTTGAGGGGCCGGACGGATGTATATCGACCAGATTCTACATAGAGGATTCCCTGCTATATGAAGGATTATATGCTGACAGCGATAAGACGGGTATGCCTTATGCTCATATTAGTCCTGATGGAGGAGATAAGCCTTGGACACTTGAGCTCATATACAGAGATCATCATACAGACGGTGATGATAAGGGACTTGAGCTTAGAGTCATCTATACAGCGTTTGAAGATTGTGATGTGATCACCAAACGTATGGTGCTTATTAATGACACTGGTGTCACATATACTGTCCGCGATATATCAAGCATGATGCTTGATCTGCAGGGCAGGGATTACTCTGTGATGACATTTGACGGCCTATGGACGAGAGAGCGTCATGCGCATATCAAAAAACTTGAATCAGGGATATATGAGACCGGTTCGACCAACGGCACGAGCAGCAATTTCCATAATCCTTTCGTGATGCTTTTAAAAGACGGCACGACGGAAAAATATGGTGATTGTTATGGCTTTAATCTGATATATTCGGGCAATCACAGAGAGCGCATGGAGGTGTCCGAATATGGCAAGACACGAGTCCTTACCGGGATTAATCCTTTTGGCTTTGCCTATCCGCTTAAACCGGGAGAGAGATTTTATACACCGGAAGCCATGCTGACATACAGTCCGGACGGATTTAACGGTGTATCGCATAACTGCCACAGGTTCATAACGGATCATATCATTCCGCCATATTTCAGAGGCAGGAAGCGCCCCATACTTATCAACAACTGGGAGGCTACATATTTTGACTTTAACAGACGCAAACTTATAGATCTTGCGGGGACTGCCGCAAGTCTGGGAATAGAACTTTTTGTGCTTGATGATGGCTGGTTCGGCGACAGAAGTGATGACAGTAAAGCGCTCGGAGACTGGTATGTCAATGAGAAAAAGCTCGGTGGGACACTTGACAGCCTGGTAAAAGAGATAAAGTCAAAGGGCCTTTTGTTCGGAATATGGGTAGAACCCGAGATGATAAGCCAAAAGAGCAGACTCTATGAGACTCATCCTGACTGGGCAGTATCCGTACCCGGTAAGGAGATATATACCGGACGTAATCAGATGATACTTGATTATACGAGGAAAGATGTCAGAGATCACATAGTCGATGTGATATGTAAGCTGCTTGGAAGTGCCGATATCTCGTATGTCAAATGGGATATGAACAGGCCGATAACCGATGCTTATTCAAAAGGCGGTTCGCTTCCCGGAGCTTTCTATCATGACTATGTTCTTGGACTATATGATGTGATGAAGAGGATCACAGGGGCCTATCCGCATGTGCTTTTTGAAGGGTGTTCTGCCGGCGGCAACAGATTTGATATGGGAATACTCTCGTATATGCCTCAGATTTGGACTTCGGATGACACTGACCCCAGTGAAAGAATGTATATTCAGGGAGGTACTTCATACGGATATCCCCAGTCAGTGATGGGTGCGCATGTGAGTGCTTCTCCCAATCATCAGACTTTAAGAGAGACGTCACTGGAGACGAGATTTAATGTTGCAGCCATGGGCGTACTGGGATATGAACTCGATCTGACACGTCTGTCACTTGTGGATCGTAAGATCATATCGGGGCAGGTGGAATTCTATAAGAAAAACAGAGAACTCTTACAGAACGGCAGTTTCACAAGGGTATACAACTCGGATAATAATACCATATGGCAGGTGACGGATGACAAAAAGGAGCATGCGGTGGCATTGCTTTATAAAAGATATGCGGAGCCTAATCAGTCGTATGATATACTCTATGCATCGGATCTTATTGAGGATGCCGTATACAGAGTCAGGGTGAGAAGCATCAAGGTAAAGGTCAAGACCTTCGGCAATCTCATCAATCAGATATCTCCTGTATACATCAAGGAAGACGGTGTCATGCAGGCACTTATCGGCAAAGCCTATGCTATGGATGGGGAGACGGAGGAATATACCGTAAACGGTGCTACGCTCATGTATGCCGGGATCAGACTTGCGGGAAGGTTTATAGGAACCGGACTTAATGAAGGAACAAGGGTGATGGGTGACTATTCGTCAAGACTCTATTCCATAGACAAGATCGGATGATTGGAGTATAATTATACAGATAGGCTCGCGCTTTTGCGGGCATAAGACGGTATGTATTTGGAGGGAATATATATGGATAAACCGGTATTAGTGATCATGGCAGCAGGAATGGGCAGCAGATACGGCGGCTTAAAACAGATGGATTCTATGGACGATCAGGGACACAGGATCATCGATTTTTCCATATACGCAGCTAAAGAAGCAGGCTTTGAAAAAGTGGTATTCATCATCAAGCATGCTATAGAAGAAGATTTTAAGAAATTGGTGGGAGAACCGATCTCCAGACATATGGAAGTGGAATATGTATTCCAGGAGCTTGATAAGATTCCTGACGGATACAGTATTCCCGAGGGCAGGAATAAGCCTTGGGGTACCACTCATGCAATAAGCTGTTGCAAGGATGTGATTAATGGTCCTTTCATGGTCATCAATGCAGACGACTATTATGGCAAGGAAGGCTTTAAGATACTTTACAAGTTCCTTACAGATACTGCAGAGGATGATTCGTCTTATGCCATGGTGGCCTATGAGCTTGGCAAGACCTTGACAGAGAAGGGTTCAGTTACCAGAGGAGTATGCAAGACCGATGCTTCGGGGAATCTTGAGGATATCGTGGAGCAGAAGACGATCGTCATGACTGATAATGGTGCGGCATATTCGGAAGACGACGGAGCTACATTTAAGGATATAGATGTTAAGACTCCGGTATCCATGAATATGTGGGGATTTAAGAAGGGGCTTTTAGATGAACTGCAGCATGCGTTCGTGAGATTTTTAGATGAAGATGTTGCAGGCAATCCTCTTAAGGCAGAGGCTCTTTTGCCATCCGATATAGACAGACTTATCAAGTCGGGCAAGGCTACGGTCAAAGTATTTACATCGCCGGATAAGTGGTTTGGTGTGACATATCAAGAAGACAAGCCTTATGTAGTAGCCAATATCAAGGCACTTAAGGACGCCGGTGCATATCCGGAGAAATTGTGGCCATAGAGGAATGTAAGTAAGATGACTAGGAACGGTAATAACGATCCGGTAGAGAGCTGGAATGAAGTCCTCCTTATATACCGGTCTGCACTTAAAGAGATTAATACCAAGCTTGAGATACTTAATGATGAGTTTCAGCATGTACACAGATACAACCCGATAGAACATATCAAGTCACGTATCAAGACAAGCGAAAGCATCGTTAAGAAGCTTAAGAAGAAGGGATATGAATCTACCATAGAGAATATGGTGGACTATGTGGATGATATTGCGGGCATAAGGATCATATGCTCCTTTACTTCGGATATATATCACATAGCCGAGATGTTAGCGAACCAGAACGATATCAGAGTCCTGGAGATCAAGGATTATATCAAGAATCCCAAGGAGAGCGGATACAAGAGCTATCATATGCTTGTTACCGTGCCGATCTTTTTGTCGGATAAGAAGATTGACGCCAAGGTAGAGATACAGATACGTACTGTTGCCATGGATTTCTGGGCCAGTCTTGAGCACAAGATCCACTATAAGTTTGAGGGCAATGCGCCTTCGCATATCCAGGGTGAGCTTGTGGAATGCGCACAGATGGTATCCGATCTTGACTGCAAGATGCAGAGCCTGAATGAAGAAGTGCAGAGTCTTCTTGAGGAAGAATAAAAGGGATAAAATGAGGAGTGCCCGGACACCTCTCAGCGCCCGGGCTATTATGAAAAAATTGTCTAATCACTCGTCTGTTATGGATATAATAATAGCAGTAATATATGAATAAAATGTGAACAACAGGTGAACATATAGTTAATGTAGACAAAAGGAGAACCTCAATGGATTTATTTATTGATAAACTTGCACAAAAATTTACACAAAGCGATGTGATCAAAGGGAATCATGAGGCAGAGGCAAAGGAGATAGAGGAATTGAAAGCACAGATCGAGACATATGAAAAGCTTTTGCAGGATATGAAGCTTGTCAATCTTAAGAATATGGAATCTGCAGAGAAGCTTAACGGCCTGGTAGAGGACGTTATACGTAATTCCGAGAAGGATAATGGGGACTCTCAGGCGGATCTTGCTGACAAGGAATTGATAAAAGAACTTTTTGACAAGCAGAGTGATACTATACACAAGGAGAATATCAAGGTATATCGTAATGTTCAGGCTACGATGACGGACAGTCTGGGAGAACAGACCAAATCCATCCTCGAAGCGCAACAGCAGGCATCCAAGAAAGGAGGTCTCGGCTTCCTTAAGGTGATGAGTGTGCTTATACTGCTTGCTGTACTTGCGGATATCGCGCTTAAGGTGCTTACGATGTACGGACTTATATGAAGAAATTGACAAGACACTATAAGCGCCTTCACTACATCAGATTACGTGTGGCGCTTTTAGTGATTTTTCTAAACATTATAGCAATCCCTTCATGGGTGAGTTATGACGGAGACGAGGCGGACTTTTACCGTGTGTATCTTAACGGTGAAGAAGTCGGATGCGTGGGCAGTATGGACGGTCTTGATGATATGCTCGTTAAGGCCAGGCGTACTGTTGCTTCAGAGCATGACGGCATGTTGTATATGGATGCCGATCTGACTTATGATGCTTCATCCGTCGTTTTTGCGCCTGTGGATGATGAGGATGACATAGTAGGTCGTATGGAGGCCGTTCTTAGAAAGAGCAGGCATTCCATAGGAATAGACAGCGCGGATGACAATTATATCCACGGATATACTCTTAAGATGGGTGATTATATCGCCAATCTGGAAAGCGTTGAGGATATTTGTTCGGTCCTCCAAGCGGCCCTTGACAGGTTTATGAATGACGGATCATATCTGGCTGTTCTTACCAGAGATCCCAAGCGTGAACTTAATGTTTTAACTGCTTCAGCTGAGAAGATCGATGTGGAAGAGTATTGGGAGCAGCAGGACAATCCTGATGATTCGGGGCTACCGGAACCGGTGCGCAGCGCCGGATTTGAAAGCTTTATCGAAGCTGCGGTGGAAGACACGACTCTTGATAAGGAAGATAAGTCGTTCTTCGATTATAATTATGGTCTGATGAGTATGGCGTTCGATGACAATATCGAAGTGACGGACTGCTATCTGCAAAAGGATCAGGTTATTTCCTTGGATGAAGCCATCAATTCCGTGGTGACCATGCAGGAAGTGATCGATGTATATGAAGTCGTCGAGGGAGACACGCTTTCGGGAATTGCTCTTAAGACTAATATCCCCATGGATAAGATCATAGATCTCAATGATACTTTGGAAAATGAGAATTCTCTTATCCGCCCCGGCGATGAGCTTGTTATCACTACGACGGAGCCGCCTCTTGCCATCAGGAGGATGGAGCGTGAATATATCGAAGAGTTCTATGATGCCGAGATAGAGTATATCTATAATGATGAATGGTATACGACGGACAAGGTGACAAGACAGCAACCCTCAACGGGACGCCGTAATATTGTGGCAGAGACCGTATATGTCAATGACAAGGCGGTAGAGCGTACCATCCTTAAAGAAGAACTTGTGCTTGAAGCCGTTCCTAAGATAGTGGAAGTCGGTACCAAGATCCCGCCTACTTATATTAAGCCTTTGGCGGGCGGAAGACTTTCAAGTGGATTTGGAAGAAGAAACAGACCTACCAAGGGAGCCAGCAGCTATCATCAGGGCGTGGATTGGGCTACTCCTGTCGGAACAGCGATATGGGCATCCTGCGGTGGTACCGTCACAAGAGCCGGCTGGGGTAAAGGATACGGCTACTGTGTATATATCAAGCACCCTGATGGAAGAGAGACCCGCTACGGACACCTAAGCAAGATACTTGTATCGGTTGGCCAGAGTGTATCCCAGGGCCAGAAGATAGCGCTAAGCGGTAATACGGGTGTCAGCACCGGTCCTCATCTGCACTTTGAGATAAGGATAGGCGGAGCTGCAGTGAATCCGCTTAAGTATCTGAACTAGGCCATATCAGACTATATGTAGATAGAGTTATGTATACCTGTTACAACATATTGTGTATACAGCGTATACTGCTCTTGCACATGTAGTTGATTCGTGATAAAATAACGTAGATTGTGTATTGGGCAATACTCGCACAGAGGTTTAGATAGACATGGAGCAATATGCTATAAAGGGCGGCGTACCTCTCGTTGGAGAGGTAGAGATCGGTGGAGCTAAGAATGCGGCATTGGGTATTCTTGCAGCGTCCATCATGACAGATGAGCCCGTATTAATTGAGAATGTACCGGATGTCAGAGATACTCAGGCCATGATACAGGCCATGGAGAGCATCGGTACTGTAGTAGAACGTATTGATAAGCATACTATCAGAGTGATAGCAAGCAATATCCACAGCCGTGTGGTTCACGGTGATTATATCAAGAGGATCAGAGGATCTTACTATCTGATAGGTGCTCTTTTAGGCAAGTATAAGAGTGCGGAAGTTACACTTCCGGGTGGATGTAATATAGGCACCAGACCGATAGACCAGCATCTTAAGGGTTTCAGAGCTTTGGGAGCCAAGGATGCGGGAGTCATCGGAGGCGGTATGATAGTGGCTCATGCGGATGAGCTTAAGGGTGCACATATATATCTTGATATGGTGACCGTTGGCGCTACCATTAATCTCATGCTTGCTTCCGTTATGGCTGAAGGCCAGACCATCATAGAGAATGCCGCCAAAGAGCCGCATGTCGTTGATGTGGCCAATTTCCTTAACTGTATGGGTGCCAATATCAAGGGTGCCGGTACTGACGTGATACGTATCAAGGGTGTTCCTGTTCTTCATGGAACTGAATATACCATTATTCCCGATCAGATAGAGGCCGGTACATTTATGTTCGCGGCAGCGGTTACCAAGGGTGATGTCACGGTCAAGAACGTGATCCCCAAGCATCTTGAGTCGATCAGTGCCAAGCTTATTGAGATAGGATGCGAGATAGAGGAATCTGACGATGCTGTCAGAGTGGTTGCTACCAAGAGACCGCTTCATACTCATGTCAAGACTCTTCCTTATCCCGGATTTCCTACCGATATGCAGCCTCAGATCACTGTGGCACTCGGACTTGCGGAAGGTACCAGTATCGTGACCGAGAGTATATTTGAGAACAGGTTTAAATACGTGGATGAGCTTACACGTATGGGTGCCAATATCAAGGTGGAGAGCAGCACTGCCATCATAGAGGGCGTGACCAATTATACGGGAGCCAGCATATCGGCTCCGGATCTGCGAGCAGGCGCAGCACTTGTTATTGCCGCACTTGCTGCTGACGGTTATACGACAATAGATGATATAAGATATATAGAGAGAGGCTATGAGGATTTTGATCTTAAGCTTCAAAGCCTCGGAGCCATGTTAGAGAAGGTAGACGGAGAGAGAGAACTTCAGAAATTTAAGCTTAAGACTGGCTGATATTTGGGGTATGGGCCGTATTGACATTCAGGGGTGGATGAGATACGGCACCTGATAAGCGGGGTTATTATGGGCAGAGTAGATACTGATAATCTTAAGCCGGGAATGGTATTGGAAGTCGATGTATACAATTACAACGACCAACTGATACTTCCGGAAGGTCTTGTACTTAATGAGAAGGCTATATCCAAACTTGCGGGTTACGGAGTTACGAGTGTACGCATAAAGGATGATGCCGGTAACGTACCCAAGACGGAGGAGACGGAGAACTCTTACGCCACGAGGTTAAGAGCCACTCCCGAATTTAAAAAATATAAGGAAGATTTTGAATCCACGGTCAATCTGATGACTCAACAGTTATCGGATGTTGTAAAAAAGAACGCGCCTTTGGATGCGAAAATCCTTGTGGACCGTGCGTTTGATATGCTTCATCCGCCGGGAGTCAAGATCAATGTCTTTGATATGGTGCATAATATGCGCCAGTATGATGATATAACATTCGCACACAGTCTGAATGTCGGGCTGATATGCAATGTCTTTGCCATGTGGTTGGGACTCAGCGAACAGGAAGTGAGACTTGCTACAGAATGCGGACTTTTACATGACATAGGCAAACTTGCCATACCCGAAGATATCATCAAGAAGCCTGATAAGCTGACCAAAGAAGAATTTGAGATGGTCAAGACCCATCCTTTGGAAGGCTATAAGATATTGCAGCGTTATGAAGTGGATGACCACGTCAAGAAAGCTGCGCTCATGCATCATGAGAAGTGTGACGGTACAGGATATCCTTTGGGACTTACCGGAGATTCCACGGACTACTATGCAAAGTTAGTGGCAATCGCGGATGTATATGAAGCCATGACTGCCAGCAGACAGTACAGAGTGGGCCTGTGTCCGTTTACCGTTATAGAAGCCTTTGAAGATGAAGGCCTGCAGAAATATGATACTGCGATGATCATGACCTTCCTTGAGAAGATCGTTGATACATATATGATGAGCCGTGTGAGACTGAGCAATGGCATGGAGGGAGATATAATCTTCATCAACAAGCAGCGGTTGTCACGTCCTACGGTCAAGTGCGGAGATCAGTACATTGATCTGGCTAAGCAGAAGGATCTCAGGATAGAGATGCTCCTGTAGGAATAGTATTCGCCCTAAGATAAGACATATGGGCATGAAAGGATTAATAATGGAGAAGAGATTATTTACATCAGAATCAGTTACCGAAGGTCATCCTGACAAAGTCTGCGATGCCATTTCGGATGCGATCCTGGATGCATGCATGGCACAGGATCCCATGAGCCGTGTTGCATGTGAGACAGCATGCTGCACAGGATTCGTTCTTATTACAGGTGAGATCACTACAAAGGCATATGTTGATATGCAGAAGGTGGTCAGAGACACAGTTAAAGAGATCGGATATACCAAGTCGGAATACGGATTTGACGGCAATACATGTGCAGTGCTCGTGGCTATCGATGAGCAGTCTGCAGATATCGCCATGGGCGTTGATAAGGCTCTTGAGGCAAAAGAGGGAGCACTTACAGATGATCTTGATACAGGTGCCGGCGACCAGGGTATGATGTTCGGATACGCTACCAATGAGACGGATGAGTATATGCCTTATCCCATCTCACTTGCTCATAAGCTTGCCAAGCAGCTTACAGACGTACGTAAGAACGGTACTCTTAAGTACCTTCGTCCTGACGGAAAGAGCCAGGTATCTGTAGAATACGATGAGAATGGCAAGCCCATCAGACTTGAGGCTGTAGTTCTTTCTACACAGCACGATGATGACGTTACACAGGAGCAGATCCACGAGGATATCAAGAAGTATGTGTTTGATCCCGTACTTCCCAAGGAGCTTATAGATGACAAGACCAAGTTCTTCATCAATCCTACCGGACGTTTCGTAATAGGTGGACCTCACGGTGATGCAGGTCTTACAGGACGTAAGATCATCGTAGACACTTACGGTGGATATGCAAGACACGGCGGTGGAGCATTCTCGGGTAAGGATTGCACCAAAGTGGATCGTTCGGCAGCATATGCAGCAAGATATGTGGCCAAGAATATCGTAGCCGCAGGACTTGCAGACAGATGTGAGATTCAGCTTTCATATGCCATCGGTGT
>JAEEGL013932749.1_pt1 | contig 12397 bp, 11 predicted proteins | sample 9134231 | NCBI WGS metagenome assembly JAEEGL01 (sample SAMN16246548, study PRJNA631951) | gut metagenome | biome: gut microbiome; feature: rumen; material: fiber-attached | host: Bos | place: Iran: Karaj | collected 2018-10 | reverse complement strand
GCGAGCGCGTATTCATCCATGACCAGGAAAACTGCAACCGAATACTGATCTACAGTCTTGCGGACGGAAGTACGGAGCAGCTGGATCTGAACGATGTGTTGGGGGAGGAAAGGAGGCTTCTTTACGAAGAGACTTCTTTCCTGCTTCCTTCGCCGCTGGTCATCTCTCCGGACGGAGCCACACTCTTTACCGCTTTTACCGACCGTCGGGACGGCAGCAGAGGTGTGATCCTGGTGCGGATCGAGGACGGAAGCGTCACACTGCTTCCCGGCATTCCGGACGATCTCAGCTCAGTGGCTTTTGCCGATGACGGTGTCGTCTATGCTGGAACAGACGGTCTGTATCTCTGTGCTCAGGATGGAGAGCTTCAAAATACGATTACGTTTACAGGGGACAATGCGGTTTCTTTTGCCTGGAACTGTGGCAGACTGTACTGTGTCTTCCCGGACGGAGGGCTCGAGATCTATGAAAACGGCGAATTGATTCGAAGAGTCCCGCTGTCCTTTGATCTGAGCATGCAGATCATAGACGGGAGAGACTTCCGCTATGAGTTTCTCGATAACAGGCTCTATCTCTACTGTGGAAACGTGATGAACGTTGTTATGCTGGATTCCGATGGGGAGACGGCGGTCTACTATGCGGACTCGGTCTTGACACATCTTGCAGATCGTGAGGAACTGCTGGTCTACAGCAATGACAGAGAGCGGGCTCGGCAGGAGGGAGATTTGCGCTTGTATCTCGGAAGCTTTCGGGAATACAGTGTCGCGGAGCTGATCAAACGGGCACGTGAGCAGGTTGCGGACTTTTACGTCCGATGATCTGACGGGAAACAACAAATTTGACAGCAAGCAAAAAAAAGAGCAGGCCGTTTGGCCTGCTCAAAACATGATATCCGTATATCCGCCGTCATCCAGCGTGACTGCTGTGACCGTATTTCTCTCCGAAATAGCCAGCTTCTCTTTCTCCAGTTGAGCTGCGATGATGGCGGCCTCCTTGCTTTTACACTGCCGGATAATCGCATCATCGGCCTTCCTGATCACGGCATACATCATGCGAACCTCGCTCGCCTGATCAGTTCCGTGCTTTTCCGGCTTTCCCGGATATATCTAGACTCTATTTCCTTTGCAGGAGTTGTCATCGGCATGGAAGAGAGCGCCAAATCCACGGCGGCTTTCCAGTAAACCTGACCACACTCGGGACAGAGCATGGAGCCGTCGCGACGGAGATGCTTCTTCCCCAGATATGTTCCACACAGTTTGCAAGTAATCATTAAAAACCTCCGGTGTGATGATTCACACGGTCTTTCTGTTATTCCAACTTCTCTCAAACGCTGGTTATCTTACCATATTTGGTGGCGGAAGTCCATTGACAAACCATCCAAAGCCACAAGATGTAGATATGGAAGCCTTTTTCACAGTTAGGAGAAGCAAATAAACCAAATTTGGCGCGCGGAGGGGAAAAAGTTTATGCAGAATGCAGACTTGACAACTGAGATAAGGTGTGAACCAGCCTGACGAAACCATGGTTGGAATGTTGAAGTACAGACGGATTTCTGTTATACTGCCGATTGATATACTGAGGTCATAATTCCACAAGAAATGACAAAGAGAGGAGATAATTCCATGGCATTCAAAAGATTGTTGATCGAATTCGGACAGGGTGTAGATATGCACGGCGGCGATCAGAACAATGCGATTCGGAAAGCGACGCAGGATGCGGTTCATCACTGCTGCATGGCGGGAATTTCTGAAATTTTCGAGATTAAGGATAGGATGACCCAGACAAAAGTGCACGCGGATATCTATGTCCCGCACCCCGAGCAGGTCGATCCGTCTGTTGTGACTGAATATCTCAGCTGGTGGCCGGTGGATACGGAAGTGCATCAGGGCGGAGCGAATCCGAGAGGAATCGCATTTGACGGAGATCCTGAGTCGGAAATCACGATCGCACTCGTTGTCCTGACTGTATATGTGGATGTGTGAGAACACGTTCTGTCGTGTTCCGTGCTGCCCGTGAAACAGGGAAATAGGCAAAGGAGAGACAAGTGACAAAACTGCTGGTATTGGAAGAAAAAGATGTATTCGAGAGGCATGCGCCAAAAGAACTGGGCAGACAGTGCGATATCACACTGCTGAGTCAGTTCACTCCTGTGGAAGAGATTCTCACTCAGGCGCCTGATGCAGAAATCCTCCTTGTCAATCCCACCATCGGTGTGAGCAGCAAGCTTATTGAAGGGTTGCCACGGCTTCGCTTGATTCAGACGGAGGGGGTCGGTTTCGAAGGCGTTGATCTGGAAGCAGCGAAGAATCGGAATATCTATGTCTGCAACTGCCGGGGTGTGAACGCAAGAGCTGTGGCAGAGCACACGGTTATGCTGATGCTGTGTTGCCTGAGAGACGTGATCAACGGTTATCAGGATGTGATGGAGGGCCGGCAAAACGAGAAAAAGGTCTTTTATATGAAGACGGGAGCGCTCCGGGAACTGGGCGACTGTACCGTAGGATTTATCGGATACGGAGCTATTGGCAGAGAAGCGGCAAGGCTCACGCGGGCATTTGGCGCAAAAACATTGTATTACAAACCAAACCCGGCAGATCAGGAGTATGCGGAATACTGTGAACTGGATGAACTTCTCAGAAAGAGCGACATTGTCAGCTTGAATCTCCCGCTGACCAGGGAAACAGAGAATATGGCGGATGCTGCGTTCTTCTCCCGGATGAAAAAAGGTGCCTATCTCATCAACACAGCACGGGGCGGCCTTGTGAACAGCCGGGATTTGATTAATGCGATTGCCTGCGGGCAGCTTGCAGGAGCCGGTCTGGATGTTCTCGACAAGGAGCCCGTACGGCGGGATCATGTTCTGATTACAGCGCCGGAAGAGGTTCGCAGAAAGATCATCTTTACTCCACACATCGGCGGTGTGTCGGCATCGGCCTTTACACGAACCTATGATGTGATTATGGAGAATATCCGGCGTACCCGAAACGGAGAAAGACCGATGAATGTGGTAAACGGGCTGGAATGATGATACCGAAAGGTTCAGAAACATCTGTCACGCCGATGTTTCTGAAAACAGCATGGAGGAAACCGAGTGAGTGAAATGGCGAAGAAGCTGATCGAAGCGGTCATCTTCGATATGGATGGGGTAATCTTTGACTCCGAAAACCTGTACATCGCCTGTGATGTTGAGATTGCCGACAAGCTCCATATGGAGGGAATTGTGGAAGCCTGCTACAGGACTATCGGCGTGACCAGAGAAAGGACAAGGGAAATTCTGACGGACATCTATCACGATGAAATGCTTGTTGATCGATTTATGACGGAGACCGCCTCTCTGTTCCGGCAGAAGTGCCGGGAGGGCCTCCTGAAAACAAAGCCAGGTGTCCGGGAACTGCTGCTTTTTTTGAAAAACAGGGGATACAAGACCGCCATCGCATCTTCCACCGCCACAAATATCGTGGAAGCGGAACTCGGCGAGGCGGGAATCCGACCGTGTTTTGATCAGATCGTGGGCGGAGATCAGGTAAAAAGAAGCAAACCGGACCCGGATATCTTCCTGAAGGCCGCGGAGCTGCTTGAGACAGCTCCCGAACACTGTGCAGTGATCGAGGATTCCTTCAACGGCATCCGGGCGTCCAGGGCGGCTGGTATGACAGCCATTATGGTGCCGGATCTTCTGCAGCCTGATGAGGAGATCCGTGCCCTTGCGGACATCGTCCTGCCCTCTCTGGCGGAAGTACAGCAAGATTTCTAGCTTCTCCGCAGGGTAGACGAGAACGGTATCCTCATAAGAAAAATCCGAACAGGAACGGCAGCACGACAGTTCCTGTTCGGATTTTTGTTTATGCACTGAGCAGTCAGACTGTTTTCAGATCCACACCGCGGATGTACTTCTCCAGCGGCTTCCAGAGCAGAAGCCCGATCACCAGACATAGGGCCATGTCAATAACCATATAGCTTCCGTTGTAGAGCAGGGAGTAGAACCAGGGAGAGTGCATAGTCATACCGAAGAAGGTCTCCGGCATATACTCCGCCCAGACCGTGGCGCCGACGACATAGTGCACCAGGAAGCGGGCTAGGCTGCCGACGACCGTACCGATGAAGAAACCGTATTTTTTCTTATGGAACAGACCGGCGAAGCCGAGAACCGTGAAAGCGACAATATAGTCGCCCAGCATGGACTGCCAGCCCCAGGCATAGGCGCCGTCCAACAAAAGCTGCAGCACGCTGTAGACAAAGCTTGCCAACATACCGGGACCAAAACCCCAGCGGGCGCAGTACAGGAAAATCGGTAGCATGGCGACGGTGATGGAACCGCCCTGAGGCAGCTCGAAGAGCTTGAGATAGCTGATGACCTGAGCAAGTGCGACAAAGATAGCTCCTTCGGTCAGGGCTCGCAAGGTAAGTCTGGATTTTTGCATGTGTTTCTCCTCCAATCTTTTTTCCGGAAGCGGAAAAGAAAATATCAGGTTCGCGGACGAACCTGATAACAATGAACTCTCGCTTTCCTACGCCGGCATTATCCGGATCAGGTTCCATGGTGTTAGAGCTCGATTACTCCATCTCAGCCGGGAAGACCCAGCGCCCATCTCAATTGTGTTTATATTGTAGTCCTAACGGATTTGATTGTCAAGAATAATCAAAAATAACCGTCAGAATAAGCCGCCCGGTTCAGGCACTCTTTTCCTGCTCGAGCGCTTCCTCCAATGCCCGGGCAAGCTGATCGGCACAGGAGGTGCCGCGGCCGCCGCAGTCGTTGCCCTTGAGGAGCCGAATAGCCTCTTCGGCCTCCCTGCCTTCCAAAAGCTTGCCGATAGCCTTGAGGTTGCCATCGCAGCCGCCAATGAAGCGGAGATTATGGACTCTGCCGCTTTCCAGACCGAAGCGAATCTCCCGGGAACAGACATATTTCGGAGTATAAATATAGGTATTCATAAGGCGTATCCTCCAGGTGAAAAGATGAATTGCGCATAGGATAGCACGTCCGAAGAGGAAGATCAAGGAGGATTTTTGTTATCAGACTGTCGGTGGATCCACAATTGCCTCGTAGAGCCGATCAGACAGATCCCGGAATTCCTCAGGTTTCAGCTTCAAAACTTCACGGTCAAAGCTTAGAAGCCCGTTGGTCTCGTCCTCCACGTCGGAGACCTGAGTATAGACAGCACCACAGAGCCCCTTCCGAATCAGCGGCAGGACTTCTTCTTCGTAGAGCTTTCGAAGTGCTGCCACATAGCTTTCCCGACCCTCCAGCTTCCGATAGCCGTAAGTCTGATCGGGGTTGAAGCTGTGTGTCGGATCCTTCCAGACATAGCCGCCGAACTCCGACAGAAGCTGCGGGCGGGTTTCGCGTCCAAGTCTCAACCTGCGAAAGTAGATATGGAGACTGTCGACATCGTTTTCCTTCTGATGAAACCAGCCGGATGTGCTATCAATGAAACGGCTGTTGTCCAGTTCCTTCAGACGACGATAGGCATCATCAGCGCAGAACTGCCCCCAGCCCTCGTTGAAGATCGTCCAGAGGCAGATACAGGGATGGTTTCGAAGGAGACAGACGGTATCCTCCATGGCAGAGAGAAATTCGCTCCGTGCATCGGGATCCGGATTCCGCTTTTTGTCGTTCAGACGCTTGAACCCGACAGTGGGAAGAACAGTGTCCTGCAGGTAGTGATACTCCCCGTTGTTCACCATGTCCTGAAACACGATCATTCCGAGCCGGTCACAGTCGTAGTAGAATTGCTCCGGTTCGATTTTGATGTGCTTGCGCAGAGTGTTGAAGCCAAGAGACTTCATAGAGAGAATATCCCGTTCATAACAGGCCGGAGAGGCAGGCGTGTAGAGCCCATCGCTCCAATAGCCCTGATCCAGCAGCCCATGGAAAAAAGTTGGTTTGCCATTGAGACAGAGTCGCGGCACGCCATAAACCGTCTCCACAGTCAAAGTGCGAAGAGCAAAGTATGACTCCACCCGGTCTTCGCCGGATACTACCGTGAAGGAATAGAGATATGGGTCGTCTGGACTCCACAAATGGGACTCCGGAAGCTTGATACGCACTTTGCCGCCTGCCAGATAAAAAGACTCGTCTCCCAGAAGGATGGTTCCGGAGCGTACACCTTCGGCTTCGATCTCTGCCCAATCAGCTCCGGTCTCGATCCGCAGAGAGCGGATATATTCCTGAGGAACTGGTTCAAGCCATACCGTCTGCCAGATTCCGGAGCACGGCGTATACCACATGCCGCCCCGTTTTACGGTCTGTTTGCCCCAGGGATAACGATGATCCAGATCGTTTACGACCCGAAGAGTGAGTTCATTCTCACCGGAGCACAGCGCTTCCGTGATGTCTGCGGAGAAGGGGAGATAGCCATTCTGATGATGACAGATTTCAAACCCGTTAATCAGAACGACAGCGTCACGACTGACAGCGCCGAAATGCAGCAGCACATGCCTTCCGGACCAGGATTCCGGCACGAAAAAGCTTCTGTGATAGAGAAGCACCTCACCGACTGCAGGAGGCACTTTCACCTCGGAGAGAAGACTTTCCGGACAGAAGGGAACGCGGATCTTCCCGGGCTTTCTACCCGCTGCAGATAATTCCCATTCGCCGTTGAGACAGAGCCATTCCTCCCTTCTCATCTGTGGGCGGGGATAAGTCTCCCATGGCACTGGTGGAAGGGACAGACCCTCTTTGGTAAACAAAAGCTGCATGATAAAGCCTCCCTTTCAAATCGCATTGCCAGCAAACTGGGTCATGTAGAGGTTGTAATAGCTGCCACCTTTGGCGAGTAACTCCTCGTGGGTGCCGGCCTCAATAATATGTCCCTGCTCCATGACCACAATCTGGTCAGCATCGCGGATGGTGGAGAGACGGTGGGCGATAATGAGACTGGTGCGGTCCCTCATGAGTTCAACCATGGCATTCTGAATGTGCAGCTCAGTGCGGGTGTCCACAGAAGAGGTTGCCTCATCCAGAATCAGGATCTTCGGATAGCTGAGAAAAGCACGGCCAATGGTGAGCAGCTGGCGTTGGCCCTGAGATAGATTGGCCCCGGCGGCGGTGAGCACCGTATCATATCCGTCCGACAGTGCAGCCACGACTTTGTCGCAATTGGAACTCTCTGCGGCTTCGATCATCTTTTTGTCCGGGATACTGCGGTCAGCGTACTTGAGGTTGTTGCGAACCGTGTCGGTGAAGAGGACCGTGTCCTGTAATACGATACCGACAGAATCACGCAGGACATCGGAAGAGATGTTGCGGATATCCACCCCATCGACGGTGATGCTGCCGCTGTCAATATCGTAGAAGCGCATAAGAAGATTGACGATGGTGGTTTTGCCAGAGCCGGTAGAGCCCACTAGAGCGATCTTCTTCCCTGCTTCCACCCGGAGGTTGAAGTCATAGATCACCTGCTTCCCGGGAACATAGCTGAAGTCAACGTGATTGAACTCGATAACACCTTCTGTGACTTCAAAGTCCCTGCTGCCGCTTGTGTCCTCACTCTCAGTGTCCAGTATGGAGAAGATGCGCTCGGCACCAGCAATAGCGGTCTCAATCTGACCATAAAGTTGGGCCAGCTCGTTGATGGGACGGGAGAACTGCTTGGAATAGATAATAAAGGCGGAGATGACGCCGACGGAAATCATTCCATGCAGGGCAAACCGCGCGCCAAAAGCCGCCACAATCACAAAGGAGAAGTTATTGATCATGTTCATAAGCGGTCCCATGGCGTTGCCAATGACATCAGCGATGATGCCGGTTTTGGTGAGCTCGTCGCTGGCGTCGTTGAACTCCTCTATAGTGGCGTCCTGAAGGTTATATGCGGTGACGGTTTTCCCCGCCGAAACCTTTTCCTCTACGATGCCGTTGAGTTTGCCAAGCAGCTCCTGACGGCGAAGATAATACTTCCGCATCAGGGAAGACATGACACGGGTTACCACGATGGAGAGTAATACCGTCACGCAGGTCAGCAGTGTGAGCGGGACGCTGTAGCGAAGCATCATAACCACAGTGCCAAACAGGGTCAGCACACCGGAGAACAGCGAGGAGAGGCTGGAAGAGATGACATTGGAGACATTTTCCGCGTCATTGGTCATTCGGCTCATGACGTCGCCATGGGAGTGGTTGTCCAGGTAGGGGATCGGGAGGGAGACGACTTTGCCGAAGAGCTCGGTCCGCAGACGATAGATTACCCGCTGGGACAGCCTGGCAGAGAAGAAACCCTGCAGCAGCGTTGCCGCACCATGGATCAGGTAGGCCAGCAGCATTAGGCCGAGAATACGGGGAATCTCGCCGAAAGAACCAGTCACAAGGCTGTCAATGGCACTGCTTTGTAGACTTGGCGCAAGCACACTGGCCAGCACAGCCAGCACGACAGCTGCAGCCAGAAGGATCACATAATGCTTCTCAGGCCCAAAGTAAGAGACCAGGCGGTAGAGAGTTTTCCGGCCCTCTTTGGGCTTTTCAACAGGAGCGCCCATGTTTCCGCGACCTCCTGGCCGGAAGCCCCGCTGGGCGGTGGAGGACTGGACAGTAGTTTGCGCGCTCAAGCGATCGCCTCCTCTCTCAGCTGGGAATCATAAATATCCCGGTAGACGGGGCTGGTCTGCATCAGCTCATTGTGGGTACCGCAGGCAGCAATGGTGCCGCCATCGATGACAACGATTCGGTCGGCACTGCGAACAGAAGCAATGCGTTGAGCGATGATGATTCTTGTCACATCAGCAAAGTCTCGGTTCAGCGCCTCATAAAGCGCGGCCTCGGTTTTCAGATCGAGAGCACTGGTGCTGTCGTCGAAGATCAGTATTTCGCCTCTCTTCAGCAGAGCCCGGGCGATAGCGATACGCTGGCGCTGGCCCCCGGAGAGACTCATGCCCCTTTCCGCTACGGGAGTATCATAGCCCTGTGGCTGTTGGAGAATGAATCCGTCCGCCTGGGCAGCGGCGGCCGCTTTGCGAATCTCAACCTCTGACGCAGAGGGATTGCCAAGTGCAATGTTGTCTCGAATAGTAGTGGAGAAAAGCTCGCTCTTCTGGAGACAGACCGTAACCTTCTCCCGCAGAGCGGCAGGATCATAAGCCCTTACATCGATACCGTCCACCAGCACCCGTCCTTCCGCTGCATCATAGAAACGGGGAATCAAACTGATGAGGGAACTCTTGCCGCAGCCGGTGGCTCCAATGATGGCGAGGGTTTCGCCGGGGGCAATACTGAGGTTGATGTCATGGAGGACTTCGGTACCATTGTCAGTGTAGACAAAGCTTACGTTCTCGAAACGGACAGAACCGCAGCTGCCGTCTCCTTCGGAGAAGAGAGAAGACTCCTGACGGATCTCGGACTCAGTGTCGATGACTGCCTGAAGGCGGCGGGAGGAAGCCATGCCGCGCGAGAGAGTCTGGAAGATCATGGCCAGCATCATCATGCCGTTGAGAATCTGGGAGAGATAGGTGATAGCTGCCATAACAGTGCCGGGAGCGGCATCACCCTTTTGAATCTGAACAGAGCCGACGTAAATGATGCCGACGACAGCGATGTTCAGGACAATGTTCATTACCGGGCGCAGGAAGGACAGGAGCATCTGAACGTTGAACTGAGTGTCCACCAGATGGCGGTTTGCCTCGTCGAAGCGCTCTTCCTCACGCTTTTCCTGGATAAATGCTTTGACCACGCGGATACCGGTGACGTTCTCCTGGATGATGCTGTTGAGCCGGTCCAGACTCTCCTGCAGGATGGTGAACAGTGGGTTGGTGCGCCATACCACAAAGATGATGTCAATGAGAATCAGAGGAAAGGCGCAGGCCACAATCACACCGAAGCTCAGATCCAGAGAGAGCAGTGCTGCTGTGCCGCCGACAAAAAACATCAGGCAGCGGACAAGCCCGCGAATCAGTTGCATGATAAGCTGCTGGACCTGAGTGACGTCATTGGTGATACGAGTGATAAGCGAGCCGGTAGAGAAATCATCTGTTTGCTCGAATGAGAAGTGGATGATGCGACTGAAACAGAGCTTGCGAATATGATTGCCACAGCCTTGTCCGGTCATGTTGGTAAACAGCGCAGAGAGCAGACCGCACAGACCGCCTGCCACAACGACCAGCAGCATTCGGATTCCGGTGGAGACCACAAGACTGAGACTGGATATGCCATCGTTGGAGAGACCAAGAATACCCTCGTCAACGATCAGTGCCATCATGCGGGGTTGATAGAGGTCCACATAGACTTCGGCGATCATGAAGCCCGCCGCCAGCAACGCCATGTACCAGTAGTTTTTCATAAATCGAAGAACAAGCTTCAGATTGATCACTTCCTTAACAGGTTAAACAGAAAATCATGCATGATTATACTGATTTTTCTTATTTTATGCAAGGAGAAGATGGTGAACACCCGGTTCCCTGGGCGGAACCGGGTGCCATTTGTTTAAAAGGAAAGAGTAAAAAGGAGAGAATTACAGTTTGGAGCGGATCAGATCGCCCAGCCGCTTCATGCCGATGTCAATCTTTTCGGGCGTCACATTGCCGTAGCTGATGCGCATACAGTTCTTGCCTTCACCGGTGCCGCCGACAAAGAAGCCGGCGCCCGCAATGTAGGCGACTTTGTAGCCTGCCGCCTCCTTCAGAAGTTCTGTGGTATCGATATTGCCTGGCAACTCCACCCATGTAAAGAGACCGCCGTCGGGGAAGACCCACCTGGTCCCTTCAGGCATGTATTTCTCCAGCGCTGCCATCATGGCGTCCCGCCTCTCGCGGTGAATGCGGATCAGGCGCTGCAGGTGGCGGTCAAAATATCCGCGGGCAAAGAACTCCGCACAAAGGATCTGGGGCAGCATGGAAGTATGGGAGTTGGTAGCAGTCTTGGCATCCATCAACTTTTCGATGATCCTGTGGTCAGCGTAGACATAGCCGAGACGGCTGCCGGGGGAAAAGATCTTGGAGAAACTGTTGGCGAGGACGGTGTGACCGGATTTATCATAAGCCTTGATCGGCTGGAGCTCCTCCCCGCTGTAGCGCAGATCGCGGTAGGGGTCATCTTCCAGAATAATCACGTCGTATCTGCTGCCCAACTCGGCCAGCTTCTCCCGGCGGTCAGCTGTCAGCGTCTTGCCGGTCGGGTTCTGGAAGGTGGGAATCACATAGACCATCTTCGGATGGTATTCCAGAATCTTCCGTTCTACATCCTCGGGGACGATACCGTTTTCATCCGTCTTGCAGCCAATGCACTTAGCTTCAAACATCTCGAAGATCTCCACACAGTGGACAAAGGTAGGCGATTCGCAGAGAATGACATCACCGGGATTGATAAAGACCTGACAGAGCAGGTTCATAGTCTCAAGACCGCCGTTGACAATAAGAATGTCGTCAGGGGAGGCGGGGATGCCTTTGGGAGAGAGAAGCTTCTTCGCGACAATCTCCCGCAGCTGCCTGATGCCCTGAACAGGTCCGTACTGAAGAGCCTCTGCTCCGCGGGTTTCCCTCCGCAGAACGTCGTCTGCGATCTCCCGTATCTCCTCGACGGGCAGGGCATCTGTCGCAGGCGCACCGCCGCCGAAGGAAATAGTCTCCGGATCGTTCATTGCCCCAAAGAGACCGCGGATTATTTCAGCGGAACCCGCCATATATTCCATTCGCTTTGCAAAATCCGGCATGGCGTTTTCCTCCTCTTACAGATCCAGATCCTTCTCGTACCCGGCGAGGAAAGCGTTGAATTCCTCCTTATCACCGGTGAACTTGTACTTGTGCTCCGGAGCCGGGAACTGTCTCTCTTTGACCTCGCGGATATAATCGCGCATGCCTTGTGTGGCGCTCTCTCCGATATCGCAGTACTTCTTGGCGAACTTGGGAGTAAAGTTCTTGTACATTCCCAGTGCATCAGCAGCCAGAAGCACCTGGCCGTCGCACTCGATCCCGGCACCGATGCCGTAGACGGGAATGGGCAGAATCTTGTGGACGAAGGCACAGACTTCTTCCGGTACACCTTCAAGCAGCAGGCAGCGGGCACCGGCTTTGTAGACGGCTACAGCGTCATCAATGATGGCTTTGGCGGTGGCAGTGTTTTTGCCCTGAACCTTGAAGCCTCCCATGGCGGCAGAGCTCTGCGGGGTCAGACCGATGTGGCCGAAGACTACGATTCCTGCTTTGGTAATGGCTTCAATCTTATCGGCCACTGCGACACCGCCCTCAAGCTTGATGGCGTCGACATTGCCCTCCTTCATAAAACGGACGGCATTGCGGACTGCGTCTTCACAGCTGGTGTGATAGGAGCCGAAGGGCATATCCCCGATGAGGTAGGTGTTCGGCGCGCCGCGGCGGACACCCTGGCAGTGGGAGATGGACATGTCCATTGTCACCGGGACAGTGCCTTCGTAGCCGTAAACGATCATACCCATGGAATCACCTACTAGAATCATGT
>JAEEGL013704392.1_pt1 | contig 12397 bp, 1 predicted proteins | sample 9134231 | NCBI WGS metagenome assembly JAEEGL01 (sample SAMN16246548, study PRJNA631951) | gut metagenome | biome: gut microbiome; feature: rumen; material: fiber-attached | host: Bos | place: Iran: Karaj | collected 2018-10 | reverse complement strand
CATATAATTTTGATAAATTAATTAAATAAAGGATAATTTAAATGAAAATAAAAATGAATAATAATACTTTTATGTATTCATTATTTATAATATTATTCTCATTAATTTATATTAAATGTGACATAACAATTTATCCAGACCATATTTCGCCAGGAGACCCTATTTTCAACACTTCTCAAGTATATGATACCACATATGAAAGATTTTATTATTCATTAGGATATTATACAGATAAAAGAAAAGAAATATATAGTAGAAAATATGGAATCTATTATGACTATGTTAAATGCTCTAGTACTTCATTAATTTCATATAGTGATAATAGTAATATATTTGTAGGAATATCAAATATAATTGAGAAAAAAGATTCAACAATAATTAAGAAAAAAAATTATTTCGAAGAAATTGAATTATTTAAAAATGTTATGACAGGTTTTAATATCGAATGTAATTCTAACTTAAAAGTAATTCATGATAAAAATTTAAGAGTTACATATATTATACCCGTTATTTCAATTTCTAATACTGATTTTACTATAGATGTGAAAAAAGCTGATGGAGAATATTTTCAAATATGTAATTTAAAATTGGAAGCCAATAAATTAAAAATTGTTCAAATATATATAAAAACAGAAATAGAAAATGTTTTAAATCAAGAAGTAACCATGGTTTTCAGTTGTACAGATACTATAGTAAATACAAATATAAAAATGGCTGGAGATAAATATTTTACATTTGTTTTCAATAAAGATATAACTAGTAGTATATCTTTATCAAATTATCGTATTACAGTTGAAGATCTTTTTTCAAAAACAGGTATATCTTATAATAAAGAATTAGACAGGAGTAAAATAGGGTTAACAAATCAACAAAGTTGTAAAACATCTTTTGATTGTTTCAGAGGACATATTTGTACTGGGTTTTATTGTAGAAAATGTCATTATTCATGTATAGAATGTAATCAACCTTCTGATTTGAGTTCTTGTACTAAATGTGGACCCTTAACAGATAATCATGAAAATTATCCTCGTTCTGGAATGTGTCCTTTAAACTATATAGATTTGAGCCAATTTAAAGATATAGAAGTAAAAATTTTACCAAGTGGGAAAGAATTTCATGATAGGGCAACAATTGGCCTATGGTTATTTTTTGCTGATTTGACAAACTCTAGAAGCTTAACTAATGATATATATCATATAGTTTTGGTTGATCGAATGGTTATATCTATAGTCCCTGGAGATAATGTCCTAACTACATATTGTCATGCCTATGAAGATTTATATAGAAAAGTTACTTCCGATACTTTTTTACATAGTAATTATCTAGATAAAAGTTCTGAATATGTTGTTTCAGGAGTAATTCCAAGTGATAATCAAATAGGCAGATTGGATATTGAGACTATGAATGGTAAATGGTTTCATATATCATGTGGGATTTCTTTCTATCATGAAAAATTATATTTAAAAACAATGGTTAATGGCCAAATGGAACTAAAAGAAAAAAATTTATTAAAAAAAGAAAAATTATATCCTGGGTCAGGATTAACAGATACTCAAATTGAAAATGATGTTTATTATAATCATATTATAAATGATGGAGAATATTTGTATTTAAAATTAAAAAATTTTGGAAATTCAAAAGCAAAAATATATGCTAGACATTTAATGTTTTTTAAAGAATTTATTCCTATTGAACTACAATATATGTATTTTAATTTTAAAGATGAAATAAATTATAAAGAAATATTATATCAAATCCCATTTGATGAATTATTTATACAAAGTGGATATTCAATTAAAGGTTATCAATATGATGGAAGTGGTATTGAATCTTCAAATATAATTTTAGAAATTAGTCATTCTGACATGGCAGATTTTAGTCCTCCTTTAAATTTTTATAGATTAATATTAAATAAGCCCAATAAAAAATATACAAGAATAGATTTAAATGATACCTCAAATACAGCGAACATTGAAATAGATTTAGATAAAACCAGTACAGATCCAAATTATCAATATTTATATGATGATAATAAATTATTGTATTGCAAAGAAAATTATTTTTATAATGATGATAATGGAATTATAGAGTGTACTATAAATTCATGTAAAAATGGTTTTTCAATTTATCCAGAATTTATTATTCAAAATGCTGCAACCACTACAAAAAGGAATACAGGTTATTGTTTTAAATGTGCTGAATCTTCTAAATGTAATCAAGATTTTTCCTCAAAAGATGATTTTGATTTTGATAAACATCTTTATTGCAAAGAAGTTTATCCCAATAGTTATAATCTATTTTACACTTGTCCAAATCAGAAATATAATTATCATGATTATTATCTTCAATATAGTGGATTTTATAATTCTCAAACAATTGAATTTAAATTGGATAAACCTTTAAAGTCTTATATTATAGAATTCTGGTTTTATCCTGATTTTTTTTTAAGAGCTCAGGCAAGGAAATCACAATTTAATTACCCAACATATACTAAAAATTTTTTTTTTCATTCAAATGTCATAGATTGTTATTTTTCTCAAACTGATAGATTAGTTCCTTATATTTACGATTCATATAAAATTATAAAAATAGAAACATTTTTTAATTCAAATGAATGGAATAAATTCATAATTGTTGGAAAGTATTATATATTAACTCAAGATTACTCCAAAACTGTTTTTGTAAATCATGCTTTTGATCAACCTTTTGCATTTGATATGTCAAAAGAAAGTAAAGCAACTATTTTACAAACTATAACATTTTGTGAAAATAAATGTCAGGATATTAATAGTGAAAATATTCATTGGACTACTGGATATTATAGGGATTTGAGAATATGGGATGGGGATATGGCTAGTTATTCCCAGGTTATACAATATAATGAAATTTATCCGGATTATAAATTAATAAAAAGAGTCTTTTCAATATTATATTTTTTTCCTTTTTCAAATGAATATATAGCTAATAATAAAATAATTGACCCAAAATATAATTATAAACAATTTAGTATAACAACAGGAAATTATAATTTGAAAAAATATAATTATGGTTGGAAATTTGATATAATTAAGGCTAAAGGGGAAGACGGATATTATTCTAAACATGCAACCGACCCTGCATTTATAGATTCTTGTGATAATGGATGTAAAAGATGTTGGGAAAGAAGTTTTTGTTATGAGTGTATGTCTACCTACTTTTTATCAGGAAGAAAATGTGTACCAATAAATCAGAATTATTATTTTAGAAATCCTACAGAAGAAAATATAGATATATCTCTTGAATATGATGATAAAAGCGCTATTACAATATGCTTCTGGACTAAACCAATTGGATTTGAAAATGAAAAAAATTTAATTATAACTTTAGGAAGTTCTCCTAATTTAAGATTATATTTTTCTTCAATTGAAGATGAACCTGTTTATGGTTTATCTTTATTAGGTAATGGTGATACTGATGATAAAAATAATATTATTGGAAATGAAAGAGAATTTAGAGATAATATAGGGAAATGGACTTTTATTTCTGTGGCTTATCACAAAAAACTAGAAAATATAGGTATAACATATTTTCCAAGAATGATAAAATTTGAAATAAATACAGACTCTATCACAGCAGATCCCGAAAAAATTGGTTCAGACCCGACATTTGATAAAATTATAATAGATAAAGGATATTTTGGCTTATTTTTTGGAATTAGATATTATACTGAATATATAATACAATCTATTACTTATGAAAATGATGATTTACAAATACAAAATCCTTTCTCAGTACCACAACTTCAAAGACCAAAAAATGAAGATTATGAAATTGGATTAAAATGTGATCAATCAAGCGGTAAATATATTAAATTAGATAAGAAATATAAGTGTGTTCCTGATGAAAAACCTGATGTAAGCCTTTTTTTGGAAACATGCTCTTTATATAAAGATACTTTAACTACAACTAATTCATGCTTAAATTTATGTTCTGGAAATGGGTGGAAAAGATGTACTTGTTCTGCAAGAAATCATAATTCTCAAATGATTTATAAAAATGAAAATAAAAATTTCTGTAGACCTTTAGATTATATAAATTTTTCAAGAATTAAAAAAATTGAACATGGTTCATTAAAAGCAGCTAATATTGAAAATAAATGCACAATGCAATTTTGGATGTTTGCCTATGCTTATAAACCAGATATTTTTCAAGGAATAACTTTTGAATGGACTGGACATAATAAAATAAAAGTTCAACTAAATTCAGGATATCAATATAAATTTATATGCTCCCCAAATACCCCAGATACAAATATAGAAATTAACATAAACATAAATCAATGGATATTTTTATCTTGTGCAGTTGATTATAAAAATAATAATAAAATATATATAAATTATAATACTCAAGATAATGAAGTTTATTTATCTTCAAATATTGTATCTGGGAGTATTACAGTTATTAGCAGTAAATTGATAATAGAAGATAATACTGAAGTTTATGAAGATTGGGGCTATTTATTTTTCAGACAGATTAGATTATGGAATGATGCTTTTTTTAATGCAGAATTTCTTAGTAGAATTTTAATAAAAACTCCTTCAAAATTTCCTAATTTACTACATAGTTGGGAGCCTGTTTATAGTGGAATGACAGGTGATAATTATAAAAATAATTTTAATGTTGAAGATATTGTAGAGTCAGGAAATCCAATTTATGTAGAATACCAAACTGATTATCAAAGTATAAATGGTATGAATATTATTGATGGAGATAAATATTATTTAAATCTAACAATGTGCAGTGAAGATGGGTATTATTTTGATGTAACTTTAAAAAAATGTTTACAATTTCTTGATTTATCAAAAATGAGTGATTTTTCTTTTAAAGATTTACCTTCAGCATATAGTGGCAATTATGCAATGGCTTTTTGGATATTTTTTGAAGATTCTACTAAATATGGAACAAAAGGGCTTCATTTCCAATGGTCTAGACATATGCAAATAACAATTAAAAATAATGGAGAATCAAATGGATTAAAAGGATATTGTTTTCCACAAGCATATTATACTGATTATGAAGATAATGATTCTGATTTTCAATCTAAATATGATAATGCTTTAAATAAAGTGAATATATCTTTAGTAAATGAAAATGATAGTGAAAATGGTGTTTGGATATGGGTACTTTGCTCTATTTCTTACTATCAACGATATTTTTTTTTAAATGGAAATAGAGAAGAGGTTGCAGATAGTGAAATTATTCCAGAAGCTTTAATTGAAGATTCAGATGGAAATATTTTAAGAAATACTTCATATCCAATGAGGTTTTATTTGAGTGATTTAAATAATAATGTAATGTATAAATCTTCTTTGTCAATAATTAATATTAATAAAGATAAAAAACTATATTTAAGGGAAATTTTATTATTTAGAAATTATATACCATTATGGTATTCAAAAAGATTTAAATATATGAATATGAAAATGCTTACAGACAATCAATTACCAGATTTATTATTTGTTGTAAATTTTGCTGATTTTAATTTACAAACAAAAAATTTAAAATATATTTATTTTGACAGGAAAGTAGGCTCAAATAGTTATGCAAGAGTAGATACTTCAATGTATTTATCAGTTAGAAATTCAGCAAGTACTTTTGAATTAAGTGCAAATTTCAAATTTCAATCTTTATGTGATTTAAGTACTATTGAATTCAAAAAATATAATACTAATACAAATCTTTGTGAAGCTATTACAAATTGTGTATTAGAAGATATACATGCTACTTATTGTATGGAAGAAAATATGCCTTTATCATGTCAATCAGGATATGTTTTTTCTTTAGATTCAAAAGATGAAAATACTGCTAAAATAGCTTGTATAGATAAATGTAATGTTAATCATCAAAATGAATTTTTAACTCCAGGTACTCCCAGAGATAGGGGAATTTGCAATACATTTTGTCCATATGAAACTATTTCCATTACCTCAGATGGTCTATGTGCTTCTCCTCCAAGATTAATGAATTGTGGAAATGGTTATATTAGAATAGGTTATAAATGTATACCTAAAGAAAAAAATGATATAAGTGCTTTATTCTTTAGTAAATGTTATAATTCTCCAAATTTTTACAGAACAATAAGTACTTCAACTTTAACTAAAATAAGTTCTGGATATTTTTATGAATTTTGGATAAAATTAGACAACCAATTAATTGGACAAAAAACATGTAAAGAAGCAGGAACTAGTTCAAAAGAGTATTATTTATATTCAACTCCACATTCTATATATAAAGATAATGATGAAAATGCATATTATTATCAAATAATTAATAGTGCCTATAAAATCAAATTATCACAATTAGATTTAGATTTATGGAATGTAATCGTTATAGAAACAATCATATCATCTACTGGCCAAAATGTTTATGTTCATATTAATTTTGAAAAAGAAATTCAAGAAATTTTATCTATATCATCAAGTATTAGTATGAGATTACAATATATAAGCTTTTGTTCAAGAAAAACTGCTGGAGATTGCATACCTGGATCATCAAATATTATGTGGGCTTCAGCATATTATAGAAATATTAGAGTATGGGATAAAAGATCTTCTTCTATACAAACAATACAAGATTATAATAATGGAATATATAGCGAAAAGCCAAAAAGTTTAGTTTTATTTTATCCTTTAACTATAGATAATATTGATTATAATATTATTAAAGAAACAATTTCGGGTGATGATAATCTAATTGTAACTCATCTTTCTTCCAATAATTTTCAAAGTGATGATAATGTCATTAATTATAATTATGAACTTAATTTAGATTGGGATTTTAAGCATCAGTGTATAGAGCCTTATGATGCGCCACTAGACAGAAAAATATTAGTTAAAGAAGATTGCATTCAAGTTACAAATTATTATTTAAAAGTTCCTTCTAGTACTACTGCTCTTTCATTTGATATTAGAAAAATAGATGAATTACCATATGAAGCATATACTTTTTGCATTTATATGAAATTTATAGGAATCTTAAGCTCATCAACATCAGCACAGCCTATTATTTTCTCTTTTAAAGATGATACTTTCATAGTTTATGATATTTCTACAAGCTATTTAATTTTTTATATAGGTGGTTCAGAAATAGAAGCCTTTAGAGATACTAATTTTCATGATTATATTGGTATATGGACTCCAATTTGTATAGCTAATCTTAGGTCAAAAGACACATACATTCATCCACATATGATCTCTTTAAATGTTAATAAAATCGATATACCTTTTACTAGTGGATATTCTATTGCAAAAGATGGTATTCATTTTTCAAGAATTGCTATTGGAAATGAAATAGTGGCTTATTTTGCAGATTTTAGAGTTTATAATCGTTTTATACAGGGTAATTTTGGAACGATTATTTCTTCAATTACTAAAACTGAAGATTTATTATTTAACTATCCTTTAACATGTGAAAATGACGACACTATAGATTGTGTAGTTGATGCAATATTTACAGATCAAATATCGATGAAACCTTGTTGTGTAGGAGATTATAATATATACGAAAATAACACTTTAATGTGTAATAATGATAAACAATATTTTGATACAGGATTACCTAATGATAAAACTTGTGATGATTGTAATGATTATTGTAAAACTTTATGCTTTAACTCAAAAAATGATGAATGTACTTGTGATATGACAGAAACTGTTTATTGGTTAAGGAAAAATAAGGCTACATCTAAAACATATTGTGAACATCCTCCATTTATAGATTATTCTATATTAAGTGATGTTAGTATAAAAGTTCCTTCTAGTTCTACAAATGAATCAACTATAGAATTTTGGTTTTATATTTATAGTTATAACACAACAACTGTTAATTTTAAAGAAATAAATATAGTATGGGATAAGCATAATAGAGTTCAAATAATAAATGAAAAAAATTCATTGTCGGCAAAATGTTATGCCTTATGGGATTCAACTAATGAATCAAAATTTGAAGAATTAGTTCAAACTCTTAGTGTTACTGCTTTTGGATGGACATCAATAAGATGTGGTTCTAATATAAATTTACCCGAATATAAACATTTTTTTAATACTTATGAAAAAACTATTTCTATTAGAGATGAATATTTACCATATGATAGATGGAATCAACCAACTAATTTATTAATATATAACAATCCTTTAAGTCCGCCTTCATATGGGTTTTTATTTATAAGAGAATTAAAATTATGGCAACAATATAATGTAAATTATATAGATACATCATATATAAATTTAGATTTGGAATCAGTCCAATTATATAATTCTGCAATATTTAAAAGTGAAGGAAAGTATCCTGGTTTAATAAGTTTAATAAGAAGTGAATTTGATATTGAAGACTATGAAGATGCAATAATTGGAAAATATCATACAAGGAATTTAATGATTTCTGAAGATGATATAGATTATCCTAGAGAAATAGAGTTAACAAGAAGTGATAATTATATTGGATATAATTTAATTGATCCTACAAATGCCAATTATTACAAAACTTTAGTTTTATGTGATGAAGGATGGGTATATAATTCTTTAAATGATTATTGTGAACAACTATCTTATACAAAATGTCATTTTCCAGGTGATACAAAAGATACTTGTATCAGATGTCCAGATGAACAAATATATATACATCCAGTAGACGGATTATGCAAAGATAAATGTCCTACAGGATATTATAAAAGGGATGATATGAATCAATGTAGACCATGTGAAGCAACTTGTTATGAATGTAGTTGGATGTTTGAATTTAATTGTACAGCATGTATTGGTGAAAGATATTTATATGAAGATGATCATAGATGCGTTTTAAAATGTGAAGATTATAATTTAACTGCATCTAATATAACTGATAATTTATGTACTGAATTTTATGCTCATGCAATGTTGATAAATTACGAAGAATTTATACCTATTGATTTAAATACTTTTGAAAAATTAATTGCTAAAGTTTATAATTATAGTTCAAGAGGATATACAGTTGAATGGGGATTTGATGCAGAAAAAACAAGAGAAGTTAATAACAATAGTTCAATGACTTTTCCTAAAGAAAGTCCTTATATAGGAGATATAACAAAAGAAGAAGTATTAGTGGATAATTCATTTTTTGAGTTAGGAAAAGATTATATTGTTACGATAACAGTTATAGCTCATAATATTTTATATTATGATGCAACAGTATCTCAAACAATACCATTTCATCTAAGAATAAACTCATTTCCAGTAAATGGAACTTTATTTGTTTTTCCTGATACTGGCCTTTATAGAGTTACTTATTTTGTAATTAGATGCGAAAAATGGAGTGATGATACTTCTGAAAAGAAAAATCTACAATATAGATTTTATTCAAGAGAAGAGAATACAGCAACTATAAATAATTTGAGGGGATGGTCAAAAGAAAATGAAATATCCACTAATTTTAGTGTTATATATTACCAACAAGAAAGTAGTAATATTTTTCTTCATTGTGATATTAGAGATGAATTTAATGCAACATATACTGCTAATACTAAGATTAAAATAATACAATCTCTTCTTCAATTTAATTTGTCAAAAGCATTGTCAAATTATTCATTACCTGCTGAAGAAGAAAAGAGTAAAACAGAATATGATGTTTTATTATATCATAGAAGTCAATATTTATTAAGTTTAGCAAATGATGTATATAAAACAGCATTTCCCTCATTTTTACAAACAAAATTTGAATCTGCTTTAGACGGAACTGAAGTAAGAAAGGAAGATCCTACTGGTATTGATGAATATTGTAATAGTCTTATTGGAAATGGAAATTGGACATTAGTAGATGAATTTATTATATGTCATTGTAATGAGAGTTGGACTGGAAAATATTGTCATATTAATCAAAATGGCCAAAGTCAATTAGAATATTATTATAATGAATTATTTACCGAAATAAGGTCAAATTTAAAAGAGAGTTTATCTTGGTATCAATTTATGGTAGTATACAATTTATTCAAAGGTGCTTCTTTATTCTTCAATAATACTGAATTTTTTTCAAAAAATTTATATAGTTTTATTGATTATGCAATGAAATCATTTTCTGATTCAATTTCAAATAATACTATGGAATATTTGGAAATATTAGACTTTTATTATTCATATGAAATGATGAGAATGGAAAAATTAAGAGCGGATAATCAAATTACAACAAATAATATTGAGAGAAATATTACTTTGAATGATTCTCAAATGACAGAATTTAAACAAGTATTTGAAGAGTTAAATACAGACTTATTGTCATTTATGACATTTTTAGCAAATCAAAATGCTGTGACTAGAAGAACTATGAAATTTATTTCTGACAATTATTATTTAGCAGTAATCCCATTAAATCCGTCATTTGACGATAAAAAATTTTTTGAAGAAAGAAAAAGTATTTATAGAACTTATGTTGATTTTATGACATGTCTGAACTATATTGAGATAGAAAAATTTTCAACCCCATATTACCAAGCTTATTTATTATATATTGAATATAATTTTTTGCCTTTTGGTTATAATAATACAATTTTGGATAATAATACCAGTCCTTTAATAGAAATTAGATTTATAGATAGTACAACTGGAAAAGAAATTTCTATTTCAGGATGTGAAAAGGCAAATCAATTAATATTTCATATGCCTTTTACAAATTATAGATTTTTAAAAGAATTTAATTTACAAAAATTATTCTATGACCCGAATATATATAAAAGTCCAGATGACCCAATTTTTTCAGACCCTATATATATAGAAGAAAATGGATTTATAAGTAATGATACTATTGAGCAAAGAATTGAAAAATATAGTAGAAGATATAATATTTCTCCTAGATATTATGATAATGGAGAATTTTATCTTGACGGAATAACATATATTAATTTCACAAATGATTTGAATTTCATTGAATATGGATCAACACATTTAACCAGATTCACTACTTTTATAATTCCAAATAATGCTACTTATCATCCTAATGGTAGATTTTATTATATAGCTAGGCCTAGAATATTGAAATGGTTTCCAAATTATTACCAATCATATGGTTCTTTAGTTTTTTTAGCATTTTTTATTTTTTACATATTTTTTTTAATTATTTGCATTTGCTATGATAGTCAATATACTAGTCAAGAAGGACTTTTAGAATATATCAAAAGAGAAATCGTTAAAAATTTTTTCCCTTATGCTAAAAATAAAGATGATATTTTAGAAAAATTAATTCCTTCTAAAATGAATCTAGAATTTAAACCAGAAATTAAATTCGGTCCAGAAGCTAGAATAAATCCAAATGATAGAATCCTTTCAACATTAGGACAAGAAGGTATTAATGAAAAATTAAATAAACTTAGTTTAAACAAAAGAAATATTATAAATAAAGATTTTGATTTATTTAGTGAGGAGGAGGAAGAAAAAAATAATGAAAAAGCCACAAGTAAGAGAGATTTTAATAAAAAGGTTTCTAGAAAGAAGAAAATAAATAATTTCATGAAAGAAAAGCCTATAACTATTCAAAAAAGAGAAGAACAAAAAAAAAATAAAAAAAAAACTAAAAATTGCGAAGATGATTATAACTCAGAAATTGATAGAGAAATAGGTAATGTAAATAGAGCTACCTTTACTATTAAACATTTACCTAAAGACTTTGAAAAATCAAAAGAAGAAAGAGAAAGAAGAATTGAAAATTATGCTCATTTAAAATTGACCTCAAGACATTTTTTTAATGCTAATTATAAATTAAGAGCAACTTTAATTAATTCATTAGGTAATGTTTCTCTTTTCCAACCAAGATGGAAAAAATTAACTATGTTTCTTACAGAAATAGGTTTAATGATTTTAGTTATTTCTATAATGTTAACATTTGATGAAAAAGCAAAATTAAGTAATGGTTTAATAATCTTTGGATATTTATTTGCATATGGTTTAACAGCTAGTACTTTTTCAAATCTAATGATGTATTTTATAGCAATTTTTTTCCATTTTCCTCAACAATTAGCAAATCGTTTATATAAATTTGTATTATTTAATGGTCAATTAATTGTTTTAAAAGAATGGGAAGCTATTTCTTTTGAACAAGGTATAAAATCTATTCCTGGAGTAATTATATGTGTAATAATTTGGATTATTTCACTATATGTTGGACTTGGATTTACCGCAGTTTGGAAAGATCAAAATTATGAATTTTTAATTAGTTTTGGTTTTGCTTTTATTATAAATTTTTTTGTTATGGAATTAATTGTGGAAGGATTTATTGCTATTATTTATATTGGAAGAAAAAAATATGATTGTATTAAAAGATTTGGATTTATGTTAAATATATTAAGAAATTATAGATGTTTATCTCCTTAATTATAAATATATTTATTTTATTAATT
>JAEEGL013370872.1_pt1 | contig 12397 bp, 11 predicted proteins | sample 9134231 | NCBI WGS metagenome assembly JAEEGL01 (sample SAMN16246548, study PRJNA631951) | gut metagenome | biome: gut microbiome; feature: rumen; material: fiber-attached | host: Bos | place: Iran: Karaj | collected 2018-10 | reverse complement strand
TCCGGTATTACCGTTTTCAATCCGGATGAAATGGAGAAACTTCTTCACCAGATTGAAATGCCGCAGGCTTTTGCATTTCAAGTAATGAACTGCGCCCGAAAACAGGATGGAAGCTTTCCTTCTGCTTCGGATCAGGGCGCTGCTGAAATGGCACGTCAGTTAAAAATCGCCATAGCAAACCGCCGAAACGGCCTCCTGCGCGATATCCCGGAACCCATTTGGATAGACACCATGAAATGCTTCAGCCGTTTTGTTTTGGAACATATGCAATCCTGTGGCGTATACGGCTTTGACCGCGGGTTTTGGACCACCCGCCAAATCAGCGGCAAGCTGTTTAGAATCGGCGAATTGGAATATGAATTGCTGGAAGAAAACAATGAAAACATCATTGCTCTTCACATTCCGTCAGACGCCCTTCTGGAAGGGAAACGGCTGAATGAATCGGTAGCCCAGGCACGAGCATTCTTCAAAGCGCGTTTTCCCGCATGGGAGAATGGGCCAATAAAGTGTGAATCATGGCTCCTGTCTCCTGAGTTAAAGCGGCTTCTGCATGAAAACTCCCGGATTCTTCGGTTCCAGCAGGGTTTTGATATTTCCGAAGCTTCCGATGACGCGCTGGAAGCAGTATTGCAGTGGGTTTTTCGTTTAACGCCTTCCATGCAGAAAAACGCAGCTTTAAAAGCGCTGCCGGAATCAACGTCCCTGCAGCGCGCAATGAAAGCTTATCTTTTATCCGGGGGAACCATTCATTCCGGTTTCGGCCCGCTGGTTCGTCCGTTCCCCGGATAATCCGGTCAAACGATCAGCTCGAAGCTGGTGGGATGCGGGAGATGCAAGGTCCATCCCGCGTCAGTCAAACGCATGGATTCTTCATCCAGGCGATACGCATGAATGCAGGAATCACGCTGGCTTCCCACAATCACATTGCTTCCCAATATCATAAAATCCCTCGGCTGGGCAACGCAGGCAGAAAAAACAGGCGCGCTGATATTGCCTTCATGATCTGCCTTAAAGACCGCAATGCTGTCATGCCCGCGATTGGATACCATCAGCATCCGGCCATCTGCCGTCAGGTGGATGGCCGCTGTTGTATTCTCTCCGGAAAAGTCTTCCGGAAGCGTTGATTTCTCCTGTATGATTCGATAATTGTCATCCGGCATTTTTTGAATGACATAGGCGCGGCTGTTTAATTCAGCGGTGCAGTAGAGCCTATCTGGATAATGATCGCTGAATGCCAAATGCCTGGGACCGCTGCCGGCAGGCATCTGCACGGCGCCCCTTTTTATCAGCTTCCCATTTTGATTCTTGTATAGAACGATCTGATCCAGCCCCAAATCGCATACGTAAAGCACGCCATCCTTTTCAGCGGAAAAATGAACGTGAGGCCCCTCCTGACGGACGGGATTAAAGCCCGTTCCGCTGTGCTGAACAAAATCAGATGGATGGATGATCTCACCGTCCCGGTTCAGTTCATAGGCGGCCAAGCTGCCGCTGCTATAATTGGCGGCGTATAAAAAGCAGCCGTTTTCAGAAATGGATAAATGGCATGGGGCTGCGCCGAATGAGGTAACAGAATCCCTTTTATTCAGTTTTCCATCACTGAAATGCAGCGTATGAACTTGTCCTTGCGGCGAAGTCTCCTCCACGGCATACAGTATTTTCTTCCAGGGATGAGATTTTACAAAGCTCGGATTCAGGAATCCATGATATTCTTCCAATTTTGTAAACCCATTGTCTGGATCATAGCTAATTTTGGAAATCCCGCTTTCATTTTGATTTGCATATCCTCCGACCCAAAAACAATACTTCATACGCTGCTTCTCCCCCGATGATTCTGCTTGATCGTTTCGTTCGATAGGACGCTACCTTTGGCTCCCTACCAATCATACGGCATGAATTCTGATTTTTCAATATAAATCCTTCTGTTTTTATTGTTTCTTCAAAAAAAACTTGACATCATTGCCGCGCCGTTTTAGGATAAGATAGAAATATCAAGTAATAAAGCTTCCTATATGATCCCATCCGCGGCAAAGGAGGATTTCTCATGACATTGGAAACGCGCATTCTATCCTGCATGGAAAAAGTATTTTTGGACGAGGCTCCTGAAAAGTGCGAAAAGGAATTTCAAGGATTTCAAAACGAAGTGATCGATTTTCAGGCAGCGTTCCGCGCTTTGGACGTAAGATGGGAAGAAGTGCGGGTACAAATTGAATCCCCGCTTCATAGCTGCATTTCTTTTCGGCTGGTCAAGCATGTGCCCGTGCAGTATGCTATGCCGGATGATGCGCAGGAGGATTGCCTGCGCACTCAACCTGGCCTGTATCCTGATATCCTTTCCGCCATCGGGCCCCATTCTCTGCACGCAAGTTCCAGGTGGTCTTGCCTTTGGATCCGGGTAAAACCAGCGGGACAATTCAGTCCGGGCTCTTATCCCGTGCGGATTTTGCTTCTTTCTTCAGATGGGCAAATTCATGCTTTCTCAACCGTACAAATTCATATTTTGCCAGGGATGCTTCCCGCGCAACAGCTCATTCATACAAAATGGTTTCACTGCGATTGCCTGAGCCAATACTACCATGTAGAGGTTTTCAGTGAAGATCACTGGAAAATTATAGAGAATTTTATCCGCGCTGCTGCGGAAGGCGGGATCAATATGATCCTGATGCCGGTTCACACGCCGCCGTTGGATACACGTCCTGGCGGCGAACGGCTGACAACTCAATTGGTCAAAATTTCCTGCGATAACGGCATCTTCCACTTTGATATGAGCCAAGTAAAGCGCTGGATCGCGTTATGTAAAAAATGCGGTGTTGAATATTATGAGATCCCCCATTTATTTACCCAATGGGGAGCCGAGCATGCCCCGAAAATCATGGCTGCCGTCGATGGAGAATACAAGCAAATCTTTGGCTGGGATACAGAAGCGTCCGGTTCAGCATACGGGCAGTTTCTGCAAGCCTATATTTCCGCGCTTCGGGCCTGTTTCCGGGAAGAAGGGATTGAGGATAAAACCTATTGGCACATATCCGATGAACCTTCCCAAGCTCACCTTTCCAGCTACGCCGCGGCCAGAAGATTGGTATCTGAATCCCTTTCAGGCTGCCGCATTATGGATGCGCTCAGCGATTTGACGTTTTACCGTCAGGGGCTTGTAACCACGCCCATTCCGGCAAATAATGCCATAGAGCCGTTTCTGAAAGCCGGAGTAAAAGGTCTGTGGACTTATTACTGCTGCTCACAGACCAAATACGTGTCCAATATGTTTATCGCCCTTCCTTCCTGGCGCAATCGCATTTTGGGTATACAACTATTTAAATATGAAATTGTCGGATTCCTGCAATGGGGATACAATTTTTATAATTCCCATCTTTCGGATGAGCCCATCAATCCTTATCTGACTACGGATGCGGACGGCTGGGTTCCTGCTGGGGACCCTTTCCAGGTTTATCCGGGCGTAAACGGCATTCCCGAGGAATCCATTCGCATGGCCGTAACTTTTCAGGCACTTCAGGATATGCGGGCGTTGGAATTGCTCTCGTCTCTTGCCGGAAGAGATCATGTGCTGCGTTTGATTGACGAAGGCTTGGATCAGCCCATTACCTTCTCTCAATATCCGCACAGCGCAGCGTATATTCTTCAATTACGCAAAAGAATCAATGATGAAATCCTTCGCTTGACGAAAAATTGAAAATTGTTTTGAAAAATTTGTCGATATACATTTTTAATCGGTTATCAATTGGGTTACGACAAAACCGCAGTCAACAATGCTCGTGCTTATCGTTCTGAAACACGATGCTGATGCTGTGATGAATGATTCCGCGAATAAAATTCAGTCATTCCTTGAGACAATATAAGACGAAAGCGAGATGATTTGACCCATAAAATGACCTGCTTGTAACCCAATTAGGGTAGTAAACCTTTACAAAAGGAAAGAAGCCCTGATCATTCAAGGCTTCTGAAAAGTCTGGGTGGAGAGATTTGAACTCTCGGCCTCTTGAACCCCATTCAAGCACGCTACCAAGCTGCGCTACACCCAGTCACTGCATTTCGCAGGAACAGGTGTTATTATATACGAACAGAAGACTTTTGTCAATAGTTATTTTTGAAATATTTTTATTATTTTTGATTATTTATTTGGAATAATTTGTTATTATCTGCCAATCATGCTTGAAAACACGGTCAGAATAATCAGAAAACCAAAATTCAGCAGAGAGAACTTCAGGATATAGGCTTTTGTCTCGCTGCGGTAATGGGATGTATATTCCCGAAATGTAATCAAGCTCGCAAGAGACGCGATCAGCGTTCCAGCGCCGCCAATATTCACGCCGGTCAGGAGGGACGCATAGTTTCCGGTAAACTGAGAAAGCAGGATGGCCGAAGGCACATTGGAGATGATTTGGCAGGAAAAAACCGCCGTCAGCAATGTGTTTTTTTCAAGAAGTCCGGAAAAAAACGAACGCACGGCAGGAACTCGGCCCATGTTTCCGGAAAAAATAAAGAAGCAGACAAATGTGAGCAGCAAGCTGTAATCCACCATCGCGAATGCTTTTCTGTCCAGAATCACTAAACCAATGATGACAGAAGCCATAACCAGCCAAACAGGCAGGACCCGGAATACCATCAGAATGGTAAGAGAAAACAGGATCAAATATAGAATGGTTCTGGGGATGGGAAGGGATACCTGCTTTTTGATGACCCGAAGACTATGCCTGGGTATGAGCAGACAGCAGAGACTGACCAGCAGAACGGCGGCCAGAAACGGCGGAAACATGATTCCCATAAATTCCCCTGTAGGAATTTGAAAATGGCTGTACAGGTACAGATTCTGCGGATTTCCGAAGGGCGTAAGCATACCGCCCAGATTGGCGGCAATATTTTGAAGGATGAATACCGTGGCCACCTCGTCGCTTCTGTCCGTTGTTGAAAAAACGAAATATCCCAAAGGCAGGAAGGTGATCAGCGCCATATCATTGGCAATCAGCATAGAACCGATAAACGTAATATAAATCAGCGTCAGCGCAGCCAACCGGCTGTTTCCCGTCCATTGAATGATTTGGCCGGCCAGGATAGAAAAAAAGCGGATGTTTTTCAGGGCACAAACCACCGCCAGCGTGGCGAAAAGGCAGCAAAGGGTTTTTACATCGAAGTAATTCAGGTATTCACGATCCGGAGGAATCAAAAAGGATGATATAACCGCAGCGCAAAACGCGATGACCAGCACAGCGTTCTTTTTTATAAAAGTCGTAAAAGGATTAATCGCGGCAGCTTGCGCAGATTTCCCGGGCTCTGAAGGTTGCATGGTGTTTTTCGCCTCTTTGGAAGTTTTCGTTCTTTTCAGAACGTTTCATATCATAAGCAATGGGAAATAGATTGTCAAGTAAATTCTAACTTCACTTTTTGAATGGGGTTCAAGAGACCGAGAGTTCAAATCTCTCCACATAAAAAATCCTTTGATGAAACAGGCTCACCAAAGGAATTGAATGATTTATTGAACAGCTTTTTTGGGACGATAAATGACATAAGCTTTTCCGTCCCGAATGAATTGACAGAGTTCTGCATAATCCTTTGGTTTTTCTTCAAAACCTACATAAGCGGTGGCGGTTGTGTCCACATGATGGGTATCAGAGCCTGCAGTCCAGGGTTTCCCTTCCTGCATGGCAAGTTCCAGCGCTTTGCGGTTATATTCGTCACTGGCGTTTCCGGTGTTAAATACTTCGATTGCGTCAATATCCAGCCCGGGCCGCTCAATGCCGGGATGACGGATATAACCAGCCTCCCTGTACGGGTGGGCCCGGATCACGATGCCGCCCAAAGCATGCACCGTATCGCAAAGGTATTCAATGCTCCATTTATCACAGTCCCGCAATTCCGCATACAAATACTCCGGCTTCAGCCCCAGCAGCAAATAATCCTCACCGTTACCGCCCAAATGCGTATACTCTATGCCGAAATAGACCGGAAGCCCGTATTTTTCTCCGGCTGCTTTGGCCGCGTTGTAGCCGCGAAGATATACGTCCATTTTTTCATCCCAGACCGCTGGATCATTTGCATAGGAATTGCCGTTGATAAAATGATCGGTGATCACAATGCCGGAAAAGCCTTTTTCACAATAGACCTTAACCATATCAGCAGCAGGTGATCTTCCGCATCGGCTGGTTTCCGCTGTATGCAGGTGCAGCTCGTAATAAAACATAATGTCTTTAGGGAAAATGAAGGAACCGTCCTTTTCCCCGCCCCTTTCCATCGCACTGTTTGCCGCTTAACGCAGCTTTTGTTTAGTTCTGCAAAAAAGCGGGCTTTTCCTTCTGCTATTTCAATGTTTCTATCATTTCATGAATTCCAGAATGCCGCCGTTCATTCGCGCGGACTTTCGTTTTTCTCACTTCTTATTCAAAGCGGTGGAAATTGCCATCCAAAGGCTGATCCAGGGAAACAAGAATTCTCTCTCCATCCAAGGGGCTTCCGGCGCGAAAAGCTCCACGGCCCTGGCGGCTTCGGCCTTCACAGCCATGATGGTAATAATATTCAGCGCCATGCATACAAGAAAAGCGAACGCATACCGGCGGTGACGGCGTTCTTGGCTTTCAGCTTGCGAAGCTGGGCGGAATGATCGTAGGGATCCACGATTTTCGTGTTTTCCCAATAATAAAGCAAGATCAAAAGAACGGCCAGCGTCAACAGAATCAGGGTGAACAGCAGGGATGAATAGTAGTTTCTATGGCGTATTTGCAAAATAGGAATATTTGGCGCTGGGATACTCAGCTCCCGTATATTCCACCATCACCGTCAGCCCCTTAAATGCTGATCATATAAGGAAGATACGCTTTTCTGTAATTCCAGGCGCATTTTGTCAGCAAAATGGAAAACAGAAGCAACAAAGCCCAGTTTGCTTTGGATGCCGATAGCGAAAGAAAGACTGAGTCTCCCCTACCTTCCGATCAATTATTCCAGTATCACAGGCACAGGTTCGCAGAGCGTCAGGGAATCGGGAGAAGCAACGCAGTCATAAGCCATAATCTGCACGCCAGCCTTGCTCGCGTGCAGCAAGGCATCTGCAAAAGCTGGATGCGTTTTCCGGTTTGGTTCAAAGTGACGGATCCCTCTCATTTGAATCACCAGCAGCAATGCGGCCCCATACCCCTCCTGTTTGCACTTTTCCAGTGTTTTTAAATGCTTGATCCCCCGCTCGGTCGGCGCATCCGGAAAATATGCCACGCCGTTTTCTTCCAGCGTGACCCCCTTCACTTCCACAAACGTTTTCTTTTTACCCTGCTCCACATAAAAATCCAGTCTGGATTCGCCGTAAAATGTTTCAGGGCGCAGCAGCGTCAAGCCCGGAAACAAATTGGGAAGCGCTTCTCCCGCCGCCAGATTGGGGGCCTGACTGTCCATATTGATGTAAAGCTCGCCTTTCTTTACCGCCACCAAATCGCACCGGGTTTTTCGCTCCGGATTCTTGCTGACCGCAAAAGTTACCTGCGCGCCAGGAACAAGCAATTCCCGACATCGCCCTGTATTCTTTACATGGCAAATTTCCATACCATGTTCTGTTTTTACCTGCGCGATAAAGCGGTTGGGCCTGCAGATAAATTCCCCGAATTCAATCCGATCGTACAGTTTCATTGGTCCCTCTGATTTGATAAATCAATGTGTTTTCTTTTCCGATTTCAAGGTAATCAAATGGATTTGCGCTCTTGCGCCCAGGCGAACCGGAAGCCCAGACGTACCGACCCCGTTGCTCACCAGAATATCCGCGCCGTTTTCCCGATACCAACCAGACAGGAATCGATTTCCATAATCGCTGGATGATTTGATCGCATGGCCCAGAATGGCAACCTGTCCCCCGTGCGTATGGCCGCACAGCGCCAATTGATAAAAAGATTGTTTTCCGATCCCGTAGGTTTCGGGCAGGGAATCCGGATTATGGGGGAAAAACACAGTGAAATCAGCCTCGCTGCAAAGCGCTGCAACGCCATAAAAATCGGGATACCCGTTGAAAAAATCATCCGTGCTGGCAAAAGCTAATGTTTTCCCAGCTTTTTTCAGCATCCAAACATCGTTTACTACAGGGATCACTTTTTCTTCCGCCATTCGTTTGAGCAGCTTGGAGAAATTGTTTTCAGGCAGCGTCCGGTCATGATTTCCCACGGTTCCAAGAACGGCGATTTTTCCCTTGAACCCAGGATGAAGATCAAAAAACGCGATTGCTCCTTCGGAATTTTCAGCGTAATCACCGCCAAGGATCACAATATCCGCATCCAGCGCATTCACTTGCTTGGCCAGCTTACGAACCCTTTCTTCCTTAAACAGGCTCCCATAATGAATATCAGAAAGAAAAGCGATCCGTAAGCCGTCGAAAGCGTCGGGCAGATATGGCGAAGTATAAGTTTCGTTTACCGTATCCAACTGCGCTGCAAGATACAGCGGATACAGCAATACACAGGAAGCAGGGAGCAGCGCCATTAGCTTTCCAAACCAGCTTACCCGCTTGGCCCTTTTCTTCGTTTTCTTGGTTCTCATGCCATTCTCCTTTATCAGATATTACGCACATCTTAACATATTCTTTCCGTTTCCGCAATTGTAATCATCACAAAATCATGCTAAAATACTGTTGTTTCTAAAATGGAACACTATGCGATGCGTCTTCAAAGCGTTTTCCACGAAAGGAAGGGATGCCCCTTGCTGAGAATAAGGCTGGTTTCTTTTCTGCTGATCCTCCTCCTGCTCCCCGTCATTCCGGCCCAGGCCGCGGCAAGCATATCCCTGGAGCCCGGTGATCTGGAGCTGAAATACTCCTTTTATCTGCCGGATGAGCGTTTTGTGCTCCTGTCCTATTCCGCGCCGCAGGAAAACGGGAAAATGGTGCTCTATTCAGAAGATGGAAATTTTGAAGGAGTGATCAGCCTCCGGTATTCTCAGGCAGGCGGAAAAGTTTCCGTAACGGCTGAAAACCTGAGAAACGAGCGTCAGCTGGCAAAGGGGAATATCAAGCTCGGCGCGGCTCCCGGTTATTCCAAGCCCCGCGGAAAAGCTTCTGGCAAAGTAAGCAGCCTCACACTGGAGGAAACAACGGAAGGACTCAAGTATTCCTTCACCTGCTCCGGTACCGATTATATGCAGCTGAAGGTGCGAAATAAACAGCAATCTTTCACATTTCCCGTTTATCCCCAGGAAAACGGCTATTATACCGGCGAGGTGACGCTGCCCCTCACCTATGCTCGCACTCTTTCCACCGTACAGGTGCTCAGCGGAAGCGGCACGGTGATGGCGGAAGAAAAAGTCCGAAAAGGGTATGAAGCGCCTGCCGCGGCAGAACGGCAGGAAGGCCGCCTCAGCGGCGTCACGGTTTGCATCGACCCGGGACATTCTGAAGTGGGCAGGCCTGTCCTGGAGCCTTTGGGACCCGGCTTGGAGGGAAAAACAGCGGGAACCAGCGGCATGGCGCAGGGCACGATCACCCAGCGGAAGGAATCCATCGTGGTGCTGGAAATCAGCATGAAGCTGCGGGATGAACTGCTCCGTCAGGGCGCTGATGTGGTCATGACCAGGGAAAGGCAGGATCAATTTCTTTCCAATATCGAGCGCTGCGACGTAGCGGAAAACGCGGACGCTGATATCATGCTGCGCCTGCATGCGGATACCCGTGCCAGCAGCAACAATTACGGTTTTTCTATCTACGCCCCACTCAATTCCACCTATGCCCGCGCCGTGGCCCAGCCGCCGGAATACCGCGCTATGGGCGAATTGCTGATCGACGCTATGAAAACTAGCGTCGGATATGCGCTGGAAGATAAATACGGTTATGTGCATCTTTCCGATGATTTCGTGGGGAACAACTGGGCGAAAATGGTCTGCTTCCTGGTGGAAATGGGCTTCATGTCCACCCCGCAGGAGGATTATCTGCTCTCCGCCCCAGTTTGGCAGCAATGGCTGGCGGAAGGAATGGCCCAGGGGGTTTACGATATCGCTGTATACCGCGGCTGGATCAGCCAGGAAAATCCTTAAATTTGTTGGTTTTACATATTGACACGGTTTGATCCTATGATTATGATTGTATCTGAAATTACGCTGAGGAGGAAAACGTTATGCGGGTATTGCTGACAGGGGGCGCTGGTTACATCGGTTCACATACGGCGCTGGTTCTGCTGAATCACGGTCACGAGGTTGTGGTATTGGATAATCTGGCCAATTCCAGTCCCGAAGCGCTGAAGCGAGTGGAAGAATTAACGGGGAAAAAAGCGCCCCTGATCGTTGGCGACTGCACGGATGAAAAAACCGTGGAGGCCGTATTTGAGCAAAATGATATTGACGCGGTAATTCACTTCGCCGGCCTTAAAGCCGTGGGTGAATCTGTGGAAAAGCCTTTGGATTACTATCAAAACAACCTGGACGCTACCATGACCCTGTGCAGGGTGATGCCGCGCCATCATTGCAATGTGCTCATTTTCTCCTCTTCTGCTACGGTATACGGCACCAATCCTCAGATGCCCCTGCGGGAAGACTTCCCCACCGGCTGCACCAACCCCTACGGATGGACCAAATGGATCAGTGAGCGGATTTTGACCGACGTTGCCAAAGCAGACCCCACCCGATCCTTTATCCTGCTGCGCTATTTCAACCCGATCGGAGCCCACGAAAGCGGTCGGATCGGCGAAGATCCCTCCGGTATTCCCAATAATCTGATGCCCTTCATTTGCCAGGTGGCTTCCGGCAAGCTGGATCATCTGCGGGTATTCGGCGATGATTATCCAACCCGGGACGGCACCGGCGAACGCGATTACATCCATGTGATGGATCTGGCGGAAGGCCATATGGCGGCGCTGAATTATGCCATCGATCGTCAGGGCGTGGAAGTTTTCAACCTGGGCACCGGTACTCCTTACAGTGTGCTGGATATTGTGCATGCTTTTGAAAATGCCAATGATTTAAAAATCCCCTATGAAGTCACTCCACGGCGTCCGGGCGATATCGCCGTATGCTACGCCGATGCATCCAAGGCCAAAAACTTGCTCCACTGGGAAGCCAAGCGCGATCTGACCGCCATGTGCCACGACGCCTGGAACTGGCAGAAGCAGAATCCCAAGGGCTATAACGGCTGATAAAGCTTTAAAAAGCCAAGCTCCCTGCACGATCGTAGGCAGGGAGCTTTTGATTATGCCGCTTATCGTTTGGAAAACAGGAAAAAGGGCCGTTCACAGCAATCTTCTTTGATCACATCTTTGGTGCTCCAGGCAATAACGCCATCCATCGTCACCTTGCCCTTTCTTCCAGGCACGTCATACCGGCCCGGGCGATAGCAGGAATCCAGCACCGCCACCCGGTCCCCCTCAGCGGCAATCAGCAGAATATAATGGCCGGTATCGGAAAAGACGCCGGTATAACCTTCCCTGTTTCCACGCACATTGGCAACGACCATCCCTTTCTCCGCGCGCAGAAATTCCATAGCCCGCTCCACATCTTCCGTGTCTTCCATGGGAAGCTGAAAACGTTCTGCCAAAGCCTTGGAGAAAATATAGAAATCCGTTCCATAACCTTCCCGGGCTCCACATTCCATGGCCATTTTAGCACATTCTGTTAAAGAAAAAGGGATTTCCAGCATGTTTTCGATCATCATGGAAGCGGCGCACACGCCGCAGCCGTTATCCGCGATGGTGCCCTGGGGACTGGGCGGTGAAGGATAAGGAATGTTTTCATAATCCAATTGGCAATAAAATACCGGCTGCTTCATGATCATTTTTCCTCCTTGACAAGACCGGGAACACCGTGCATGTTGTCTAGCACAAATTGGACAAACAAACGCACGCCTGTTTCCATGCCGCTTTCTTCCACGTCCCAATCACAGGTATGGGCAGGCTTATTGAAGCCTTTTTTATCATTGCGAAGGCCCAAGCCGAATAGAAGCCCTGGTTTTTTCTGCTCGTAATAAGCAAAGTCCTCTCCGCCGGGCGATGGCTCCAGAGGCAGGCAGAAGCCGGGGCCGCCCACCTTTTCGGCGGCCTTTACAAACGCTTCGTACATATGCGGATCATTTACGGCAGGGGGCAGCGGATCATCGGAAAATTCCAGCTCGTATTCGCCCCGCATATCCTCGCAAACGGTTTTGACCAGCCTTTCAATTCTTTCCCGGGCCCAAACCATGGTTTTTTCCCGCAGGCAGCGCACGCTGCCCGCCATTTCACATTCCGCAGCATTGGTTGAAATGGTATTTCCCGCGTGCATGGTGCAAACGGAAAACACAACGGTATCAAAGGGGTCAGCTTCCCGGGAAAGCATATATTGGATGCCGTCATAAATCTTCACAGCCATCGCCAGGGCGTCGATCCCCCGATGGGGAGACGCCACATGCACCGCTCTGCCCTTCGTGACGATGCGGAAGCGCGCAGTGGACGCATTGGTG
>JAEEGL010982598.1_pt1 | contig 12397 bp, 8 predicted proteins | sample 9134231 | NCBI WGS metagenome assembly JAEEGL01 (sample SAMN16246548, study PRJNA631951) | gut metagenome | biome: gut microbiome; feature: rumen; material: fiber-attached | host: Bos | place: Iran: Karaj | collected 2018-10 | reverse complement strand
TCGCTACTATCTTGAGGTTGCTGTATATGACCCTGCGGGACACCAGCTTGACCGTATGGGACGGTGGATTATCTTCGACAAGACCTCGGAGGAGAATGCCGACATCAGCCGAACATGGAGCGGTGTGCAACCGTGGAGTGCCGAACAGCCTGCGCTTTACACCGCCGTGGTACGTCTGCGCAACGAGAAAATGGAAGAGGAAGAGCTTGTCGGCACCCGCTTTGGATTTCGCCGCGTTGAAGTCACCGATGGCCGCCTGATGGTCAACGGCAAGGCAATAACTCTGCGAGGTGTAAACTATGGCGTGGAACATACCGAAGGCAATGCCGGACGGCAGCAACTGGAGTGTGCTGTTCAGGCAATGAAAGCCAACAATATCAATGCCGTGCGCACCTCGCGTTACTCGCCGATGGAACCCTGGTTCTACTCGCTCTGCGACCGCTACGGCCTCTACGTGGTGGCCGATGCCAACATTCTGCCTGTCTCCACGGGTAGCCGCGCCGTGGCCACCGAGCAGGACATGATACCCATGTTTGAGCAGCGTGTCCTCAACCTATACAATAGCCATCGCAACCATCCCAGCATAATCGTATGGTCGCTGGGCAACACAAACGACAACGGTGTGTGCATGACCGCAGCCTACCGCCGCCTCAAAGCTCTGGACAAGAGTCGTCCAATAGCCTTCAGCGGGGCGCAGTATGGCGAAAACACCGACATTATCTTTCCATCGTTCCCCAAACCGCAGGCTTTGAAGCAGTCGCTCGCCAAACAGCAGAGCCGGCCTACAGTGATGGGACGCATTGCATTCGACAATATACAGGAACTCATGGCGTTGAATGGCCAGCAGGGCGGATTCGTCGAGGCCTGGCCTTTGGCCAGCGACTGGCTCTACGAGCTGCGCAACCTCTATGCACCGTTCAGTGTCAGCACCGTCCGTGTAGGCGGCGGCGAGGGCGAGTTCCGCGTCAGCAACCTCTGCGACTTCGCCAATTTCGCACAGAACAGCCTGCAATATACCATCTATACCAACCTGCGCCCCAATATCATCAGCGGCGAGCTGCCGCTGGGCGTCCATGCCGGAGAGAGCGACAAGGTGAAGATGCAGGTGCCGCAGCTGCAACTGCAGCAGGGCGAAGACCCCTATATAAGATTTGATGTCAAACGCAAGAAAGGCGGTGCCGAGGTGGGCCGCGTGGTCTTCCCGCTACAGATGCGCCGTCCGGCAAAGATAGATAACCCAGCCCTGGGTGGCAATAATCCTGTCATGACGTTTGATGAGGACAGTTCGGTTCTCCATATCGGAATGAACCATTCCAGTGCCACATTTGACAGCATTTTGTCACTATACGGTGACTATTCGTTAAATGAATTTTCAAATCGCGATGCTGTGGTCTCTGTGCCGTACTTGAAGTTCAATCAAGGTTCAAGCATACGCAAACTGATTGCAAGCAACCACCGCTTGTTAGACCAGCACACCCTCTGCATCGAAGCCATGACGCGCTATGCCGATGCTGCCGGGCGAGCCATCTGCGATGCCAGCGAGACCTATACCATACACAGCTCGGGCGACGTGACAATAGACTATGTCCTGACTTCACCCGACGGCAGCAAATGCACCATGCCTGCAATGGTACTTCTTAGCACCACGCATGCAGGACAAGTGCTGCAGTGGTACGGTAAGGAACATCGCATGCTGATGCAAGGCGGTGTATGGCATACCTCCTCCATCAACAGTCTCCCCATTGAGAAATTCCAAGTCGGTGACGAGCGCAACGATGTGCGCTGGATACTGCTCACTGACACCACGTTAGGCAGCGGCCTTTTCGCCTGTATCACCGACACCATGGCCGTTATGCGCCGTGTCGCAGATGGACTGGCTCTAGTCCCACAAGGCGACCGCTTCCGCCTGCACATAAAAGCGTGGAATTTGCCTGCCGATTCGCTGGCCGACCTCTGTGCCACAGCGGCCTACCGTATGCCGACCGTCTCATCTGGCATACCCAAGCCTCCGGTCATCACCGCCGACGCGCCACGCTTCGCACAGCCGTTGAAAGTGACCATCAAGGCTCATGCCGGTGATATACGATACACTTTGGACGGCAGCGAACCCGAAGAGACTTCGCCCATTTACAAGGAACCGTTCACTCTGGACAAGACAACCGTCGTCAAGGCGAGGGTCTTTACAAAGGATATGCCGCCGAGCTTCACCGCCACACGCAAGTTCAACTACGACTACATACTGCGTACCACCTTCTCGCGCAAGCCCAACACCCCATACAACGTCGGTGCCGACACACTGCTTTTTGACGGCGACCGCGGTACCGCCGACAACCTCAGCTTCGGCTGGCTAGGCTTCTCCGGCGGTGACCTTACAACCGTCGTCGAGCTGGCTAAACCGCTTGATGTCGAGAGTGTAATGCTGCGTTTTGCCCACAACCCTGCCCTTTGGGCATTCGCTCCGCAAACAGTGACGCTCTCCTTCTCTGCCGATGGACAGACCTTCGCCGACACCGTGCAGGTATCCATCCCATTCAACCCTTCCGACCAGTCCGAAACTGAAGCACGAGTTGTTGAACTAACGGTGCCTTCCAACGCCCATAATATCGGATTCATACAGATTGACATAAAAACCATCGAGCAAGTGCCTGCCTGGCACCGCGCCAAAGGACTGAAGCCCTGGCTGATGATGGATGAGATTGAGATAATTGAACGAATCACCAATCAAAATATAAACAAATGAAACATATCAACATACTAGCTTTTCTTCTTTTATTATTCACCTTAACATCGTGCGAGGTGGAGTTCTCGCCCAATGCCGAGTGGAAGGAAACACCGGTACTCTATTGTATGCTTGACCAGGACGAAGATACCACATGGGTACGTGTCGAAAAATGTTACCTCGGCGAGGGCGACATCTATTCTCCCTCTGCCATCAGCGACTCCATCAACTACCCCGAAGGCTCGCTCGACATCAAGCTTTATGCCATACGCGACAACCAATTTATCGACAGCATCCCCTTCACCTATACCCTTCGCGACCGTGACAGCGGCAGCTTCGCCTACCAGCAGCAGCCTCTCTATTGGGCCTACACTCGCCATCGTCTGCGCGAAGACTGCTTCTACCGCATTGTGGTACGACGCAGCTCAACCGGAGACACCCTCGTCTGGAGCGAGACTCCTCTTGTTGTCAAAAACTACGATTATAACGACATAATCACCTACGTCAACGATAACGGCAAGTTCGGCTTCTATTTCAACAACGCCTGCCTGATAAAGTGGCGTGCCATGAACAACGCCCGACTCTATCAGCCCATCATCCGCTTCTACTACACCGTCGACGAACCTTCAACTCCATACGAGGACACTCTCTATCTCGACACCCCTTGCGCCTTAGTGCATTCACGCGACAACGCCCTGACTTACAGTACAAGCTATAGCCGAGATGCATTCCTAAATGCCTTGAAAGAAGCCTTGAAGGACGACCCTCGGTCAAAGGGGTACCCCAAGATTGCCGACATCTACCTGACTGTCTGCACCGAGGATATCAACGCCTACATCAACAGCGTGGCTGCAATGACCAACCTCGACCAGGGGCGCGAAACATACACAAACATCCACGGTGGCCTCGGTGTCTTCGGTGCCCGCCGCACACACATCTACAAACGGGTGGACTGCGACCCGTCAGACAACCCCAGCTCCGACCACCCAGGCCTCAACTATCTCCTCCAGCACCTCGGTGTCGGATTCCACTAGTTGATGGTAAGCAGGCGCCTCGCCTGCGGTATGCAACAACAATGGTAAGCAGGCGCCCAGCCTGCGGTATACAACAACAATGGTAAGCAGGCGCCCCGCCTGCGATAGCGCGACACCTCCTAACTCCGAGTTCCGAACTCTGAACTACTTAAATCCCAGGTCGCTGAACTTTTTCTTGCCCAGCAGGAAATACTCTATTAGCAAGGGTCGGCTATATACCTCGCCGACCTCATGCGGATTTATGCGTGCCCGCTTCTCTTTCAATCCAGGAAGCCACGCACGGTATTCACTGTGAGCCTTGCGCACTGCACGGTATTCTCCACCATGTCCCTCCAACAAGAATTTGACGGCGGCCACACGGTCGAGCAACATGCGTAGACCAAGAACCCTGCGCAGCCGCTTTGCCGGCAGGTTCTTGTACAGCATCGAAAGGTTATTGCGGAAGTTGAGCTGCGTCTTGAAAGGATTGCTCTTTGGCAAAGTGCCGCCACCGACATGGTACAGCACCGACTGCGGACAGTATACAACACGATGTCCGGCATTCTTTACGCGCCAGCAGAAATCAATCTCCTCCATGTGGGCAAAGAAATCGCCGTCCAGTCCGCCAAGCTGCTGCCACACCGAGGCACGGACGAACATCGCGGCACCCGTGGCCCAGAAAATGTCACACTGGTCGTCATACTGCCCCTTGTCCTTCTCCAATGTGGAGAAAAGGCGACCACGGCAGAAAGGATAACCGTAGCTGTCGATGAAGCCACCCGCGCCGCCCGCGTACTCGAAAGTGTCTTTTTGGTCGTACATCAGTAGTTTGGGCTGCGCCACCGCAATGTCTGTCTCCCTCTCCATCATTTCAACCACTGGCTCCACCCACCCCAGCGTACACTCTACATCACTGTTCAGCAGGACATAATAGTCGTATCCTGTAGACTTCGACATATCATTATTCAAGGCAGCAATAGCCCTGTTGTATCCCTCGGCGAAACCGTAGTTCTTGTCCAACAATATCAAGCCTACCGATGGATAATGTTCGCGCATAAAATCCACAGAACCATCAGTCGAGCCGTTGTCGGCAACAAAAATGTCAGCGGCCGTGTTGGCCACCACAGAGGGCATGAATCGCTCAAGCATCGAGCGTCCGTTCCAGTTGAGTATAACGACAGCGGTGTTCTTCATTTCTCGATAATCTTTATTGTGCCGTCCTTGCGGATACGGCCGTTGTGGGTTAGTTTCCATCTGCGGTGACTCCAAAGCCACTGCTCCGGATGGCTGAGTATATCCTTTTCCAGTTGACGCACATATTGCTCAACGATAGTATATTGCGGCACCGATGCGGGGTCTTCGCAGAGTGTCCTGAATCTGACCTCGTAATATCCACGCCGCACGCGCTCCACAGTGTAGTAGAGCACGGGGTAGTTGTACTTTCTAGCAAATTGCTCTGCACCGTAAAGGAAGGCGGTCTCGCGCCCCAGGAAGGTCGTCCAGTAGCTGCGGTGCGGATTGGTCGGCGACTGGTCGGAAAGCATCATCAAGGCCACCGGAACATGGTGTTTATCGTAGAACGCCACATGCTGCCTTACGTCGGTTCTGTCGACCACCTGTGTACCATAGCGTGTACGACGGCGGGTGATAAACGATGCCACAGCCCTATCGTCCAACGATTTGCCCACGCCGATACCATGGTGCAGCAGCTGCATGTTTAGCGAGCTGACCATATACTCCCAGTTGCCGATATGGGCCGACATCAGCACCACACTCTGTCCCTGCTCGTAGTAGCGGTCCACCAGCTGACGGTTCACTATTCGGTAATGCTTTTTCAGGAATGGCGGCGTGGCGAAGAACACATTGTACACACCCTCAACCAGCAAGTCGGCAAGACTGCGGTAATACCGCCGTTCCAGCATTCGCTTCCACCCTGCATCCTTCTCCGGGAAACACTTGGCAATGTTCTCCCGCACCACCTTGCGCCTGTAGCCTATAAGGTGATAGACAATCAGATATAGTATGTCCGACAGAAATCTCAACTTTTTAGTGAATTGTGAATGGAGCGCCGGCGTCCCGCCGGCATAATGTGAATTGTGAATGGGGTTTTCGGGTGGAACTGGTTGGACTGGTTGGACTGGTGAAACTGGTTGGGCTGGTTGGACTGGATAGGTCTCGAAGTCTTGATGTCTTGATGTCTTGATGTCTCGAAGTCTTGATGTCTCGAAGTCTTGATGTCTATTTAATACCCTCTATTAAACTGCTCGCCCACCTCTCCGACAACATTGTCGGGCAGCTGCTGACGGCAGAGACGACGCTCCCAGCCCGGATCCTGTACCTCGCCACGTGCGTTGCTGTTCAGCAGAGTATAGTAGCCCGAGCGGTGCTCGTCCCAGAAGAGGAACACTCGGTTCGGGTCATCTGTGTCAAGCTTGTTATAGCGCCACAGCTGGTATGGCAGATAGTAGACATGACCCTGAGAAGTGCCAGCCGAGAGTGTTTCGGCAACACTATTGCTGTTCTGATTGTTGTTGCCCGTAAGCTGCAACGTATTGAACGGCTGCTCAGTGTTGCTGCCGATGCGGTTGGCCGAGACGTAGTTCTTCTCGTCACGCACGAAATCCGGCGGACCATACTGCAGATAGACGCGACCACGGTCGGTATGGATGCCGGGAGTGCGGGGATATGAGAAGTTAGCCTGCACATAGTCAATGCGTTCCTTGTATTTCAGCCACTCACCTTCGGGGTTCATCGCGTCGCGTCTGGCCCAGAAGCGGTAGAGGAAAGCCTGCTTCTCGCTCATCGTCGAGTAGCGCATCATTCCTGCCGCCACATTACGCTCCTCTTCGCTGGCCACAGGATACAGCGCATCAAGGTATGTATTCAGCAATTGTTCGTCATTGATGCGGCCTGCAAATGTCATCGCATAGTCGTTCATCTCCTCACCCTTGACACCAGGCTTCGAGCGGTAGAACGGCACACGCTTGATGAGAAGCGACTGGTTGTCACGGTTGCGCAACTCTACCACAAGATTGTAGCTTCCCGAAGGCAGCTGACTGATATCCAGGCTGCCATACACTGGCACCGTGGTTGCCGTGTTCTTGCGAGACACCGACTGTATACCTTCATAGCGTCGCGCCGTCTGCTTCTCCTCAACGTAGGCCATCGCCATGAACGGCTTGTTGCCAAGCTCGGCACCAATATTGTAAACCTCGTAATAGTAGTTGATTACGTCAACCTGCTCTGGATAAAAGTCGCTAACGTATGGCTCCATGTCGTACCCGTTGCGCGAGAGGATATTCTCCACCTGCGTCGGTTTCGCCTCGGCCATCAGCTGCACACTCGACAATGTGGCATGGTTGCGGTCATACATCACAACAAACTTTTCCTGCAACTCTGCCGGACGAGCATCGCTCTCCTTGTCGCGCAAGGTCAACTCCAGGTCATACACACCATTGGGCAGCTCAAACCTTTGCACATCTAGGAAACTGAAATCCAGCTCATCGAGCGATACAACCGTTGGACTTTGCAGGTCGTACTTCTTCAGGTAGCACACCGAGTCACTCTGGCGAACTACCAGCGTCACCTCAACCGTGGCACTGAACACACCCGGCGTGCGCTCAACAAACTGCATCGTCCACGCATCAAACTGCAGGTATGTCTCCACATACGGACGGTCTGCATCAGCCACATAAAAAGTCGAATAGCCGAAAATGGCCTGCATCTGCGCCTTGATTGGCAGCACCGCAGCCAACACCAGCGCACACAAAAGCATCGTCTTTTTCATCTTATTACTCTATTTGTCAAAAGTATATAACGACGTTTCGTCCACAATATTGTACTGCTCTTATTACTTTTTTTTGTTTATTTCGGCAGGGTTTTGTATTTTTGCAGCCTAAAGAATAGAATCACAACTATGCGGAAACCATTGATTATCATGGCGGCGGTGCTGCTGGCAACAACGGCCTGCACATCGAAGAAGACTGAATATGCCTCCGAAAACGGCTCTATAAAGGCTGTCCACGACGAACGTAGCGGCCAGTGGATAATAACAGACTCGACTGGCAATGAACTCGTGACGGACTACGACTCGATGCGTGTTACCGAGGTCGGCGAGGACGGCCACCCAATGACGGTGTGCTACTACAAGAAAGGTCACGAGATTTGGCTGCAATACTACACCGGCATGATACCGCGCAGCAAGGGCGAAATAGTCAACGGCCAGCGCGAAGGGGCGTGGGTGTTCTACTACCCCGACGGCACAGTGCAGGCCGAGGCCACCTTCGTTGGCGGCCGCGAGAACGGTGTCTACCGCGTCTATCGCGACAATGGCGTGCCGTTCTATATCGGAAACTACACCCTCGGTGCCCGCACCGGCACGTGGGAGGTGTATGACGAGGAGGGCAATCTGGTGGAGATGAAGAAGTATGATTGACCTGGGGCTTGAGATATACCGTAATATTGGCGAATGCGCCGACCGGCTAGGACTGGATGCCTACGCCGTAGGCGGCGTGGTGCGTGATTTCTTCCTTGGCCGTCCATGTACCGACATCGATGTGGTGTGCTGCAGAGCAGGAAATGATGCCGGCGAGAGCAACGGCGATCCAGAGGATAGCAACTATTTGAGGCCAGGCATCGAACTGGCCAAGACCGTCGACGAAGCGGTAGGTGGCGGCAAGGTGTCGGTGTTTAAGAACTTCGGCACCGCCTCGTTTATGTGGAACGACTATCAGATTGAGTTTGTCGGTGCCAGACGCGAGAGCTACAACCGCGACAGCCGCAAGCCCATCGTCGAGGACGGCACTCTTCACGACGACATCAGCCGCCGCGACTTCACCGTCAACGCACTGGCTGTCTGTCTCAACGCAGACCGCTACGGCGAACTGGTCGACCTATATGGCGGCATCCGCGACCTCGACGCAGGACTGCTGCGCACACCCCTAGACCCCGACATTACTTTCAGCGACGACCCACTTCGCATGATGCGCGCCGTGCGCTTCGCCTCTCAGCTGGGCTTCCGCATCGACGACAAAACTTTCGAGGCCATAGGCCGCAACGCCGAAAGGTTGAAGATTGTCTCTGCCGAGCGCATTGCCGTGGAGCTGAATAAGATAATGATGTCGCCACGCCCATCGGTGGGGCTGAAGCTGATGCAGAAAAGCGGACTGATGCAGCTGGTGCTGCCAGAGATTTCCGCCCTACAAGGCGTTGAGACCATCGACGGCCGCGGCCACAAGGACATCTTCTACCACACCATGGAGGTGGTGGACAACGTCAGTCAAGCGGAACGCCAAACGCCGAATGGTACGCAGGCGCCCTTGCCTGCGGAAAGCGACCTCTCCACTCTCCATTCTCCGCTCTCCACTCTCTGGCTACGTTGGTCTGCTCTGCTGCACGACATTGGAAAGCCGGGGGTGAAGAAATACGATGAACGGCAGGGCTGGACGTTTCACGGCCACGAGGCCAAAGGCTCCCACATGGTGAAGCGCATCTTCAAACGTCTCCGCCTGCCTATGGGTGCCGAAATGCGTTACGTGGAGAAACTGGTCATGTTGCACATGCGGCCGATAGTGCTATCCGAGGAGGAGGTTACCGACTCGGCTGTGCGTCGACTGCTGTTCGAGGCCGGCGATGACATCGACGACCTGATGCTGCTCTGCAACGCCGACATCACCAGCAAGAACCCCGACAAGGTGCGCCGTCACCGCGAGAATTTCGAGCTTGTGAAGCGCAAACTGGTCGAGCTGGAGGAGCGCGACCGCATACGCAACTTCCAACCGCCAGTGAGCGGAAACGACATCATGGAGACCTTCGGTATAGGTCCGTGCCACGAAATCGGCGTCATAAAGGAGGCCATAAAAGATGCCATCCTCGACGGAAAAATCCCCAACGAACGCGAAGCTGCCTGGCAAATGATGCTCAGCCTAGCCAAAGAACTGGGACTGACACCCCAAAACTCTTAATGGTACGCAGGCATCCAGCCTGCGAGAGGAAACTCAGACCTCAAAACTCCTAATGGTACGCAGGCGCCCCGCCTGCGAGAGTAGACTCCGAACTCAAAACTCCTAATGGTACGCAGGCGCCCCGCCTGCGAGAGTAGACTCCGAACTCAAAACTCCGAACTCCGCACTACTTAATGATGTACTCGTACACCGTATCACGCTCCCGGTCTTTGTAGACGGGGAGTATCTTGATATGCGTGCCACGCTCCAAATCGATAGGGCCCAGATAGATAGGACTCTTGCGCGTAGGAGTGGTGCTGTCGGTGGTATAGAAGATGTATGTGTTCGGCACCTCGGTGGTGATGGCGATGTTCATGGTGCGGTCGTCAACACGGCGGGCGGTAAACTGCGGCTGGAACGACCCCTCACAGTAGTTGTAGCCCTTGGCTGCAAGACGGTCTTTCTGCTCCTCGACATTGCGGCGGAAGCGACTCCAATCTTTCTGGTCGTTCGGTGTCCACAGGCACTCACTGATGGCTAACATACGCGGCAACAACATATACTCAGCATGAGACGGAGTGTTTATAAACTCAGTCCACAGGTTGCACTGACCACCAAGGATATTGGCCTTTACCGCATCGGGGAGACTGTCGGGCATCGGCTCGAAACTATAGGCCTTGGCCAAGGTCACATTACCGCCGATGGCCTTGGGCTGGAAATGCGGATTAGCCTGATAGTAGTCCAAGTAGCAGTAGTCTGTCGGACACATAATCACCTGATGTCCTGCGGCTGCCGCCTCAACCCCGTTCTCTGTCCCACGCCAGGCCATGACGACATCCAGGCTAACCTCGTCCCAACCTATCGCAAGCTTGCCCTTTTCGGCAACTCTGGCGGCGGCACGTTCCATCAACCACAGCTGCAAATCCTCCTCATCGCGCAGATGCTCGTTGCGTATGCGACGCTGGCAGCGCGGACACTGCTCCCAGTTGTCCTTGAAAGCCTCGTCACCGCCAAGGTGTATGTAGCGCGACTGTGGGAAGAGGTCGCACAGCTCGTCTACAATGTCATCGATAAAGGACAGCACCGAATCGTTACCGGCACAGAGTATGGCCTTCGGCGGCCAGTAGGGACCTATGGCCACGGTGTAGGGATAGTCGTCGCAGGCCAGCTGCGGATAGGCTGCAAGGATGGCCGAGCTATGGCCGGGCAGCTCCAGTTCGGGCACCACCTCGATGCCACGCTCGGCGGCATACTGCACAATGTCGGCAATGTCCTCACGGCTATAGAAGCCTCCATAGGTTGCGCGCTCGCCATCACGCGGCGGCTCGGCCTCGCCCCACGGCTGGTCGTCACGGTCGACACGCCACGAACCAACAGTGTTAAGCCTCGGATACTTCTCGCTCGGCAAGCGCCATCCATGGTCGTCGGTCAAGTGCCAGTGGAAGCGGTTGAGCTTGTACATGGCCATCACGTCGATGTATCGTTTGATGAACTTCACGGGGAAATAGTGTCGGCACACGTCGAGATGTGCACCGCGCCATTCGAAGCGCGGATAGTCCAGAATGGTACACTCAGGCAGGGTCACCGCACTGTACATCACGCGCGAGATATCGGCCGGCAACAGCTGCACCAGCGTCTGGTAGGCGTAGAACAGACCGAGTTCAGTATTGGCACTCATGCGGATACCGCTGCCACGCACCTCAAGCAGGTAGCCCTCGTCGCCCAGCTCGGGGTTGGCGGTATCGAGCACCATCAGTTCGATGTCGCTTTCAGCTCCGGTGGCCACCATCGAGGGACGTATCCTGGCGTGGCGCAGCGATGCAAGGATATATTTCAGCGTTGCCGAGTTCTGTCCTATACCGCTGATACTCACGCGCGGGTTGTTCTTAAGGGTGAACGAACCCTCCTTCTGAACCATGAACACCGGCTGCGGCACCACCGCTATCTCCTTCACCGTGGCCCTGCGTCCGCAGCCCGCTGTCAGCAGTGCCATCAGCACCGCAAGAATAGCCAAACGTCTCATAAAAATCTGTTTTTCTTTAGTATTACAATGCCGCAGCAACGGCCTCCTCTACCTCGCTCATGGGCGTGGTGGGTTCGAGGCGGCGCACAACATTGCCCTCGCGGTCAACAAGGAACTTGGTGAAGTTCCACTTGATGTCGGGGTTTTGGTCGTAGAGGCTGTCCTGCTGCCTGAACATCTGGTCAAGATAGGCACCGATGCGGTCGGTGGTGTCGAAACCGCCAAATGGAGCCTGCGCCTTGAGCCACACAAAGATAGCGGCAGCGCTGTCGCCATTGACATCAATCTTGGACATCTGCGGGAAGGTTGTGTTGTAGGTTCCGGTACAGAAGGCGTGAATATCCTCATTGCTGCCGGGAGCCTGCTGACCAAACTGGTTGCAGGGAAAGTCCAGCACCTCAAACCCCTGGCCGTGGTATTTGGTATACAACGTCTGCAAAGCCTCATACTGCGGCGTAAAACCACATTGTGTGGCAGTGTTTACAACCAGAAGCACCTTGCCCTGGAAGTCACTCATCGCCACATCGTTGCCCTGTCCGTCGAGGACAGTGAACTGATAGATGTTGTCCGTCTCGGCCACCGTTGCCTCTGTGTTCTGCTTACAAGCACCAAACAGCATCATGGCTGCCGCTGCAAGCGTGATGAAAATCTTGTTTTTCATTGTATTATGGTTTCTAATATTATTCTGTACCGGCGATTG
>JAEEGL016655154.1_pt1 | contig 12398 bp, 6 predicted proteins | sample 9134231 | NCBI WGS metagenome assembly JAEEGL01 (sample SAMN16246548, study PRJNA631951) | gut metagenome | biome: gut microbiome; feature: rumen; material: fiber-attached | host: Bos | place: Iran: Karaj | collected 2018-10 | reverse complement strand
TACCAGGAGCAGAAAGTTCCTGTAGCAGGTAAGAGTACCATCAATGTCAAGATGAAGGAAGACGCAGCACTCCTGGAAGAGGTTGTCGTCGTGGGTTATGGCTCTGTAAAGAAAGAGTCGCTGACGGGTGCCGTAACAACGGTTGATGCCAAGGCTTTTGAACAAAAAGGAAGTATTGAGAGTCCGTTGGAAGCTCTTCAAGGACAGGTGGCAGGTGTTATCATAACTCGTAACAGTTCTGCCCCAGGCGATGCAGGTTGGAATCTGAACTTACGCGGTTCGGTATCAGTCAATAGCACTGAACCGTTGGTTATCATTGATGGCGTATCGGCATCGGTAAACGAGATGAACAACCTGAATCCTAACGATATTGAGTCTATTAACTTCCTCAAGGACGGTTCAGCAGCCATCTACGGTAGCCGTGCTGCCGGTGGTGTGGTTCTCATTACCACGAAGAAAGGTAAGAGTGGTAAGCTGAAAGTGGAATATGGTGGTTCCGCTACACTCAAGGTCCCTGGTCTGCAGCCGGAACTGATGAATATTGACCAATGGGCAGAAGGTGTGAAGACAGCTTTGCGTAATGATGGCAACGAGAGTAATGTGTGGTATACTTATGCTGAGTTGGCTCAGCTTTATAAGGGTGGCTACATTGACCTTGACTCATCTGCTAATCCTTTTGGTAATGCAGCATTTACCGACGTGGCAGACTTCGTCTTCGCTGATACGGACTGGATGGGCAACCTCTTTGGCTCTTGTTGGAGCACAGAGCATAATCTGAGCATTTCCGGTGGTAATGACAAATCTAACTATCGCATCTCGTTAGGTTATAACTACGAAGGCTCTACATTGAAGTATGGCGATAATAACAACAAACGCTTTACCTTCCGCATCAATGATCAGTATCATTTTACTGACCAGCTGCGATTAGAGAGTGTTATCGGTTATGTACGCCAGGAACAGGTTACACCCACCCAAATATCCTCAGCCTTGACGGACACCTATCCAATGCCGGGTCTGCCAATGACAACTATCGATGGTCGTCCGTACGGATGGGGTACTTGGGGCTCACCATTGGCAAAAGTCGTTGATGGTGGTAACAATAACTTCTCACTGTCGCGCATCAATATAAGCGAGACACTGACCTATGATATTACTGACTGGCTGACCGCCAATGCCAACGTGGGATATACCACTACTGAGAAATGGCGTGACATAACAACAAATGCGATCAATTTCTATAATTTTACGGGCACAAAACAAACGCTGACCTCACCAACAGTCGCTAATTCGAGCTATCGTCAGGTGAACGACCGTACAGACTTCTATAGTTTCTCTGGCTATGTGAATGCACGTCGTACGTTCTGGAAGGATCATAACTTCAGCCTTACGCTGGGTGCTCAGTATGAGTTTACAGACTATAAGAAGTTTGGCGCAACAGCTAAGGAGATACAGGAAGGCTTGGAACTGATTAATGGTGCTGGTGAAATTACTATTCCTAAATCAGACAATGATCGTTCACAGAATAGTATCATGTCTTACTTCGGACGTTTCAACTACGACTATAAGGGACGTTACCTCCTGGAGTTCAATGGCCGTTATGATGGCTCTTCTAAGTTCTTGCCCGAGAATCGGTGGGATTTCTTTTGGGGAGTTAGTGCCGGTTGGCGCATCAATGAGGAGGCGTTCCTGAAGCGCGTTAACTGGCTATCAAACCTGAAGATTCGTGCTTCGTATGCTGAGGTCGGTAACCAGAGTGGTATTGGTAACTACGATGGTGTACAGCTCTATAACGTTACCTCTAGCGCTGGTGCTTACGTTGGTGCAGACAAGTTGAGCTATATCTCTACCAATGGTACCTTCGCTTCTACAAGTCGTTCTTGGGAGCGTATCAAGAACTATAACCTTGCTCTTGATTTTGGTGTTACTTTCGGAAAGATGGGTAGCCTGAATGGTACCATCGAGTATTTCCAAAAACGTAACGACAATATGCTCGTCAGTATCTCGTTCCCTGCAACCTTGGGTGACAAGGCTCCCACGGCCAATAAGGGAAAGTTTAAGGATTATGGTTGGGAAGGACAGCTGACATGGAACGGCCGTGTCGGTAAGGACTGGCGATATCATGTTGGTGGTACGCTGACTTTCGCCCGCAACGAGTTGACAGATTACGGCGCTACCTCAGTATTGACCTCTGGCTATCGTTCGACGACCCAAGGCTATGCCCTGAACAGCATCTTCGGACTACGCTATGCTGGCAAGATTCAGAATAAGGAGCAGCTGGAAGCCTACAAGGCGAAATACTATGAGAATAATGGTATTGGTATGCCAGCAAACCTTCGTGTCGGTGACAATATGTATGTCGATGAGAACGGTGATGGCAAACTGGACGAGAAAGACTATATCTATCTGGGCAGTGACGCACCTGAGATTAGTTACTCATTCAATTTTGGCGCTTCTTGGAAGGGCATAGACTTGAATGTTGTCTTCCAGGGTGCTGCAAACCGCTTCGTCTATCGTACCATCAACAACTTTACCGTGCCTATGCGTGCCAATTATACCAATACAACGACGGCAAGTATCGGTCATACCTGGAGTCCTACAAACACAGGTGATGATAACTACTACAATCCGTACACCAATGATGGCAACATCAATAACTATAACTATCAGGCCAACTCACTGACAGCCCAAGATGCACGCTATCTGCGCCTGAAGAATGTTACCATTGGTTATACGCTGCCAGAGAATCTTGTCCGCCAGACTCGAGTGCTTCAAGGCATACGTATCTACTTCACGGGTACAGACCTGTGGGAGACTACGAAGATTAAGGATGGCTGGGATCCCGAGGCTCCACGCACGGCAAGTGGTACGAGCCGCTATCCCTTTACTCGTAATTACACGTTTGGTATGAACCTCACATTCTAAAGAAAGGAGACAATGATTATGAAAGTAAATATAAAATATATCAGCGCTATCTGCGTAATCTGTGGCCTTACTTCTTGTATGAATCTCGACCCGAAAGCAGAAATCGGTGATAGTCTGGTATGGGACAAGGCTGACAATTTCCAACTCTTTGCCAACCAGTTCTATGGTTGGACACGTGACCTCCAGTCGGGCAATACTTACCAGTATGGATTTAGTGATGGTCCTCACAGCGATTTTCGTTCTGATATTGTTTGCTCAACCATCGTTAATGCTTACAATCAGGGTACTAATTCCATAGAGGCTACCGATGCAAACTATAATTCCCTGTATAAGCGCATCTACTATACGAACTTGTTGATTAAACATGCGGGCAACTTTAGTAATCAAGCCGCAATCGCTACACCGTTGGGCGAGGCTTTATGGTTCAGAGCATACCTGTACTTCGAATTGGTACAACTCTATGGCGATGCCATCCTATTGACCGAACCAGTCGATATGGATTCAGAACGTCTCTATCAGTCTCAAGATGATCGTGGTGTTGTGATAGATCAGTGTCTGAAGGATTTGCAGCGTGCAGCAGAACTGCTGCCTGATAAGGCTGAAGAAGGACGTGTTACCTCTGGTGCCGCCAATGCACTATTGAGTCGTGTAGCACTTTATGAGGGTACTTGGCAGAAGTTTCACAACCAGAACACTTCACGTGCAACGGAGTTGCTGACCATTGCCAAGAATGCTGCAAAAGCTGTTATCGATGCTGGAAACTATGAGTTGTTCTACAATGCCGAATTAGGAAATGACAGCTATCGTTATATGTTTATCCTTGAGGATGCTGCTCAGTGTAATCCTGCAGGTATCGCTAAGAGTGCCAATAAAGAGTACATCATGACGACGCGCCATCGCGATGGTGACAAGCTTGCACTGAATGTGACACATGCTGTAACAACGAGCAACGTTATCTGGATTACGCGTAAGATGGCTAATATGTATCTCTGCGACGATGGTCTGCCCATTAGCAAGAGTCCTCGATTTGCAGGCTATAATGGTGCCACAACAGAGTTCCAGAACCGTGACAACCGCATGCGTTGCAATATGTTGGCTAATGGGGATACGTTCTGGGACAATGACTCCAAGTGGCGTACTACATGGACAGATGCAGACTTGTCTAACTGTCGTACGGCTGGCGTGACATCCGGCAGTGGCTATCTTTGCAAGAAGTGGGCTGTTGAGCGCAAGGTTGATGACTATTACGAGTCGATGGACTACCCTGTCATTCGCTATGCCGAAGTGTTGTTGAACTATGCGGAAGCAGCCTATGAAATCAACGAGAATATCAGTGACCAAGACCTGGATGTCTCGCTGAATCTAGTGCGTCAGCGTGTCAACAAAAATATGCCCAAGCTTTCTAACTCGTTTGTGACATCAAATGGCCTCTCGATGCGTGAGGAAATACGCCGTGAGCGTACAGTAGAACTCTTTATGGAGGGCTTCCGCTTAGATGACCTTAAACGATGGGCCACAGCTGTTGACGAGATGTCAAAAGACTTGACTGGTGTCAAAATTACTGGCACATGGTTTGAAACCAACTGGCCTAACCACGGTCGTCAATTGGACAGTGAGGGATGTCTCATACTCTATACCGATCGTCAATGGAGCAAGAAAAACTATCTTCTTCCTCTGCCCAGTGATCAGCTGCAGTTAAATCCACAGTTGAATCAAAACCCTGGGTGGTCGAATAAATAATTAAAACGGATAATTGAAAACAGATCATTATGATTACCAAGATAAATAAGCTATTCGCAGGTTGTATATTATGCTGTGGCCTTACAGCCGCCTTCACAGCCTGCTCCAAAAATGACCCGGACATCCCTAATTTATATGCAGCTCAATGTCCTGCCTCCATAGAATTTCAGTTGCCCGACAATTTGCAGCAGCTGTTGTATGTCGATGAGGCAGATGCTACGGTCCTTCCACTAATTAAGGGCGAGACGGTCAAACTTGCATATAGCATGCAGCCTGCTGATATTACTTTCCGACAAGTACAGTGGTCTTCTAGTAATCCGGTTGTAGCAACAGTAGCCGATGATGGCACTGTGACCGCTGTCAGTGGTGCTGGTATAGGTTATAGCATGATATCTATATCACCCGTCGGAATGTTTAGTGGCTCTGGGGTAATCAGTACCCTGAAAGTACGCGTCAGTGACGAACTGATAAAGACTACCTCTATCACTGTGGACCTCTCATCCAGTGAGGTTTATGCTGGCGAGACTGTTCAAGCTATTGCTACTATCCTGCCTGCTGAGGCTACTTATCGTACCGTGAAGTGGAGTAGCTCTGACGAGTCTGTTGCCAAAGTGGATATCAATGGAGTTGTAACTGGACAGCCTTCTGCTCCCAACAATGCCAAGGTAACTATTACAGCAACAGCCCTTGATGGCTCTGGTGTTTCTGCTTCGGCACCACTTACCGTTAAACAGGTGGTACAGCCGCAGCGTGTTACCATCGATGCAGCTTATGATGGTCTCGACCTGGCCATTGCCTCAAAAGCGCTGACCCTGAATTATACTACTATTCCTGATGATTGTACGAAGAGTCTCATTGAATGGAGCAGTAGCGATGAGAATATTGCTACAGTCAAGGATGGTGTGGTGACCTTCAACCAGACTGGAAACTTTGGTGAGTTTACCATTACTGCATCCTGCCCAGAAACAGGACAGAAATCAAGTGTCAAGATGACGTTAGCAGCTGGTCTCATTCGTGAGTTGTATAAGGATCCTGACAACTTGACATGGAAGGATGCGGGACAAAGCGGCAATGGCAGCTCAACAAGCACTGTATGGCACGACGGATATGTCACCATTACCACTTATAATCAGAATGCTACCAACCAACGTGCCGATATCAAGGGTGTTACGCCAGCTTGGTTGCATGCAGGCAATTATCCTATCTTTGCTATTAAGATGGATGATGTGAAGGATAAGTATGAGGAAATAACCTCTCGAAATATCAATTTCGATGCTGTGGGTAAGGGCATGCTCAACGGATTGGATTATAAGTCTATCGGTGGTGGCAATAACAAATACTCAAGCAACTACCTATGTTCAGACGGCAGTCGCGTCTTTATCTATGATCTCTCAACTGTAGCCTGTGGAACGGGCGGACTGCTGCCTACTGACCAGGCTGTACAGTTCAGTGTCTTCCAGTTGAAGTATGCTGACATGCGTACTATCGATCATCAGGTGACTTACAATATCTATTGGGTACAGACCTTCAAGACTATGGACGATCTGAAAAAATACCTAACTGAGGTGGATGGAGTGACCTTTGAATAAATGGATAATGGATAATTGAAAACAGATAATTATGAATAAATTCAAGAATATTCTGATTGCAGGTATGGTTTGCTGTGGCATTGTTGCCACAGCCACCTCCTGTCGTGAAAACGAGTGGGGCACTGTCGACCTCAGCACACAAGATGAAAAGCAGAAGGACGTAGATGCAAAGTATACTTTTTCCAGTCATGCAGCATTGTGGACTGATGCGGATTTCCAGCGTGTTAAGCAGTCGCTAGATAATGGTACGGCCCCACAGGTGGTAAAGGATGAATTCCAAAACCTAAAGACGAATACCTATGCTCAGCTGAGCTATACACCTAATCCGCAAAAGGAAATTGTACGTGGAGATCCTAAGGGAACTGAAACAGGCTCGGAGAACTATGGATATGCAATGCGCGATGCTGCTGCCGCCTACCAGACGGCTATGCTTTGGCGATTGACAGGAGACGATAGTTATGCCGACAAGAGCATAGAGATTCTGAACGGCTGGGCTAACACCTGCGTGCGAATCACGTCAAATGATGCTAACCAGGTACTGGCTGCTGGTGCACAGGGCTATACTTTTGCCAATGCGGCAGGTATTGTCTATAATTATAGTGGTTGGGCGCCTGCTCAGCGCGAGAAGTTCAAACAGTGGATGCTGGATGTCTTTGCAAGCAGTAACCGCAGTTTCTTGGACACTCATACAGGCAGTAATGTATGTGCAGAGCATTATTGGTCTAACTGGGATTTGGTGAATATGTGCTCTTATTTCTCTATCGGTGTGTTGACGGAGAATAGCGATATGGTTAATTACGTCGTAAACTACTTTTATAAAGGTCAGGGTAATGGATGTATACAGCGTCTTGTCCGTGGTACACATACCGACCCTCTTGGCAGTGGCGAAACCATTTGTCAGAATCAGGAGTCAGGACGTGATCAGGGACATGCCCAAATGTCAATGATGGTGACAGCAGAGCTGTGTCAGATGGCATGGAGCCTCTATCAGGCTAACCCATCGGTAACACAACTCGACTTTTTCTCAGCCAGCGACAATGCCGTCTTGAAAATGGGTGAGTATGTGGCTCTGTCTAATCTCAAGAGTGGCACTGATAAAGAGAATAAAGAGGGCGCTTGGCTCGTTTCACAATCGAAAATGCCGTTCGAGAAATTTGTCTATTGCACCAATTGTACCTGTCGTGATAAGAATCATGGGGCCACTCATACAATGATGGCTGACGATGCCGGTCGTGGTGGCGTTCGTCCAGGATGGGAAATCCTTTTGGCTCACTATAAGGGTGTCAGTGGTCATAAGTATATCCAACAAATGGCCGACAAGTTACGCCCAGAGGGCGGAAGCGGTGATAACCGTTACGGCGGCAATAGCGGAGCTTTTGACCAGTTGGGTTGGAATACCTTGATGTTGTATCAGTAAACTGCACGATACGAAATGTAATTATAAAATGCGTAAGAGCACAGCCTCTTACGTATTTTATTTTGTAATGATTGTACCACTAATAACTAAGTGATTATGAAAAAAGTTTTACTCTTCGCTGCTTTGACAGCAATCGGGATTAGTGTCTATGCGCAGGATACCTATGTTGGGCAGCCTACAGCCGACACATGGGTACGTTCTAACAGCATTAATGCGAAAGGGAACAGTGCTAAAAATCTGGAAATCAAAACTTGGTCAGAAAGCGACCCCGCTACCAATTTCTATGCGCTTATGCAGTTTGAGTTTACGGCTCCTTCTATGGGAAATCAGGTGAAAAGTGCCGTTCTTAGACTAACCACACGCTACAAGAAGGGAGATAGCGAGGTAAAGGTGTTTGCATTGGACTATGATGTTGAGGAGGGTTCTACTGATTACGAAAAGGCAGGAACCGCTATTGAGGCTGCTATTGCTGGTGAACCCATCGCAGTGTTCAATCTGAAGGGAGATGGCTCTAAGGCACCTACAGATGCTATCAGTGATGATTACAAGACGGTAGATAAATGGCAGAATACCATAGATTTGTCATCTTACGTTCGCTCGCTAACTACCAACAAATTTGCCATCGTTTTTCAGAAATCCATGGACCAAAACAATTCCTCACAGATCTATTCCAAGGAGGCTACTGATGAAACACTGCAGAATGATGCAGGCACTTTTGCGGCTGCCGACCTCGTACCCCAGCTCACAGTGGAGTACCAGGAGGCTACAGACATACACTCCGTAGTCAAAGGCTCTGTTGCTGACCTGTGGGTATGGTCAGGTACACATGCAGATGAGACAAAAGGCGGTAACACCGTTGAGTTGCGTACCAATGGTGACGAAAAGATGTATGGTCTGATATCATTCGCATTCGATGCTCCCGCAGCCAATGAGATTATCCAGAGCGCATCGCTTCGTCTGGTGACCCGATTCAAGAAGGGTGACAGTCAGACCAACGTCTATGGCTATGGCGCTGATATTGACGAGAGTGCTACCACCTATAATAATGCTATTGAAAACATTACGGCGGCTTTGGCTAATGACCCTATCGCTACGTTCAAGGCTAAAGGTTGTGCACAGTGGGCACCTACAGACAAAAATGTTACAGAGGAATATACTACCGTTGAGGCTTGGACCAACATTATCGATGTTACTGACTATATAAAGACTTTGACATCCAACAAACTGGTTATTCTGTTAGTGAAACCTTACGAACAAGGCAATTCTACACAGTTCTGGACGAAGGAGGCTACGGACATCAGTAACCATGAAGAAAGTGCATTCAGCTATACCTTTACGGCTGCCGACCTCGTGCCGCAGTTGATCGTAACATATAAGGATACAGGTGCTACAGCCATTTCTGACGTTAAGGTTGAGAACTTCAAGGTGGCAGAAGGTGCTTACACTCTTAGTGGTCAACGTGTGACCAAGCCCACGAAGGGTCTTTACATCGTTAATGGTAAGAAGGTTGTTATCAAATAAGCACTTTCCCCTATGAATACGACCGTTAGAAACTTCTTGTGTTTCGCGGCCATCAGTCTACTGCTGCCCGCCTTGGCTGTTAGTCCTTTGCTGGCAGCAGTAACTTTGAGCCATCCCTGCATGCTTCATACACAAGAAGATATTGGCCACGTGAAAGCCTCTCTTGGCAGTGAACCATTATCCTCTGCATACGCTCATCTGCAAGAGAGCCAATATGCGCAACTCACTTATACGGAACATACGTCGGCTCTTCTTGATGGCTATCTGAAACGTATGGACTATAACAACTGGGGACCAAATGGATCACACGGCCAGTATGCCGATTACAACAACTATACCGCATCTATGCGTGATGCTGCAGCAGCTTACCAGTTGGCATTGCGCTATCGTCTCTCCGATGATACACGCTATGCGGATGCTGCCGTTGCTGTACTTAATGCATGGGCAACCCACTGTAAAGGCATCCTGAAGTTATCTGGGTGGACGAATGGTATCTGTGATCCTAACCTCTATCTCATACTGATACAGGGTCACCAATTTGCCAATGCTGCCGAATTGTTGCGTGACTATGGCGGTTGGGCTGCTGCTGATTTTACAGCTTTCAAAACCTGGATGCGAAACACGTTTTATGACTTGGCAAACTTGTTTCTTACTAACCACCATGGTAGCGTTGGCACTATGCACTATTGGCTTAACTGGGATTTGGCGGCGCTGACAACAGTACTCTCTGTCGGAATTCTTTGTGATGACCAGTCAATGGTTAACCAAGCCCTCAACTACTATAAGACTGTTTCTGCCGAAGCAGGTTATGTACGCAATGCTGTTCCTTATCTCCACCAGGATGTTGATAGTGATGAACAACTTGGTCAGTGTCAAGAGTCAGGTCGTGACCAAGGTCACGCTACATTGTGTGTCTCGCTGCTGGGCACCTTTTGCCAAATGGCGCTTAACGTTGGCGAGGATCTCTTTGCCTACGACGACTATCGTGCATTGAAGATGGCTGAGTATGTGGCAAAATACAACCTACCTACTGCAGAAACCTATAGCAACAACAGCAAATCATTTGTATATAATAATGTACCTTATACAGCCTATTCGAATAACGAATATTCCAACCCGATGATTAGTGCAGACTCTCGTGGCACGCTACGACCTTGCTGGGAAGTGTTTGCTGCTTATGCTCGTCGTCACTTGCAACCAGCACGCTATTGTGAAGAATGGGTTGCACTGACGCGGGCAAAGAGTGGCTTTGGTGCTGATGGCGGAGCTGGCGACTATGGTAATAACTCTGGCGGTTTCGATCAATTGGGTTATGGCTCCTTGATGTATGGGTGGATGCAGGGTGTCTATCCGGCTCGTGTCAGTGGTGTCGGCTATACGACGCTCAATGCTGCCTTTAATGCTATTAGCGCAGAGGGTACCATTGAACTATACGATGATATCACCATCACGGGCAGGTGTAATACGAATGCAAAGACCATCAGTATCGTTCCCAAGACTGATGGTATTACTATCAGTAGTACGCTTACTAATAGTCTTTGGCTGCTGAACAATAATAGTAGTGGCCGTCTGACCATAGGCTCTGACGTCTATGGGTTGACCATCGATGGTGGAAATCTGGCTAACAGCTGCAATATTCTGGAGGCTTCGGGGAGTAGCATAACAACTGTCAGAAATACCATTTTCAAGGATTGCTGGAGTACTCATAATTCGGGCATCATTACCGAGAAGACTAACGGCAAACTCTATTTGGACAATGTTTCGTTCGTAGACTGCACCACCAATGAGGGTAGGGGCGTTGTCTTTGCTGGCAGTAACGAGGTGTATTTGGTCAATGCCCTTTCTTTCTTAGGAAATAATGCCTACGACATCTATCTGGAAAACAAGTTCCTGAGAGTGGGCGACATGACAGAGCCGGTGAAACCAATCATACTGAAGTACCAGACACCAGCATTAGGCGCTGTTGTTCTCAGTTCTGCCACGGGAGGTGACAAATCTGCCTTTTTCGAGATGTCCGATGACAGCTATGGCATCGTTAAGAGCACTCACTATACCGATCATTACATGACGGAAGCCAGCAGCCAGACCATTACTTCAGCAGGGGCAGCCACGCTGATACTGCCTTTTGAGTCGAAGATGCCAAAAGGGATTAAAGCCTATATCCTGAATTCTCTCGGAGGTAACAGCATTATGGCAACAGAAATGGTGGGTACCACACTCCCTGCCAATACACCCGTCTTACTGAATGGCGAGGCAGGAAACTACAAATTTACGAATATTGCCAAAGTAAGTGCCGTGACAATAGGCAGCGGGCTGCACAGTGTAGGGGCTCTGACGGGTGTGTATGAAACAACTACGGTTCCTCAGGGCTGCTATATTCTGAAAGACACTGCGAGTGGCGTAGGTTTCGTTAGGGTGGCGAATGGTACGGTTCAGGTGTTGTCCCATCGCTGCTACTTGACTACAGACAATTCTTCACGTGAGTTCCTGGATATTGTCTTTGGCGATGCTACGTCTATTGTCACTGCAAGAAACAAGAGGGCAGTTCTCATGGGCCAGTACTACAACCTTGCAGGTTTGCCGGCACTGAGAGGCTTTTCTGTTACCAAAGGGCGCAAGGTGTTGCATCGTTAACTTCGAGCATTTATACATAGAATGATGAAAAAGAAATATATGGCACCTCGTCTGAAACAAGTATTACTGGATGTGAAACATTGTTTGCTGGCAGCCTCCGCTACAGGATTTCAAGTCTTGGATGTTGAGGCTGAAGATGGTGACTTCGGGCTGTAGTTTGTCGCTTTCTTCTTGTCTCTAAAAACAACGGTTGACGATTTGCGTAAATTGTCAGCCGTTTTCGTATGACATATATCATTAAAGAAAATAACTAAAATCATACGACAATGAAACAGACTTTACTCAAAACATTAGCCCTCGGACTCTTGACGGTCTGGAGCAGTCAGACCAGAGCTGGCGACTTTATTGACGATGCCGCAACGATTAAGGTAGCAGGAACTGAAACAAGTGCTACCGATGACAGCGGAAAGAAAATACTTAGCTTTACCGCAGGTTCGAGCAACGACGTGGAATTGCTGTTTACTTTTGCAGGAAAGTCTGTAAAGCCTGGCCAGATCTTTGGCGTTATTGAATATGCTGCAGGTGGCGACACCTACAACAAGTGTCGCATGATGAAACTGACTCTGGGTGGAAGT
>JAEEGL015838323.1_pt1 | contig 12398 bp, 8 predicted proteins | sample 9134231 | NCBI WGS metagenome assembly JAEEGL01 (sample SAMN16246548, study PRJNA631951) | gut metagenome | biome: gut microbiome; feature: rumen; material: fiber-attached | host: Bos | place: Iran: Karaj | collected 2018-10 | reverse complement strand
TATCGAAAAGATGGCCGCCATCACGCCGTCAGATAAACCGTACCTGAAGACCGGCGTATGGGAGATCTTCAAGCACCGCATCCCCTGGCTGATGCTCCTCATGGTGTCGGCCACCTTCACGGGCCTCATCATCAGCAACTTTGAGGAAGCGCTGGCCGCCCAGCTGGTGCTGACCGCCTATATCCCCATGCTCATGGACACGGGCGGCAACTCCGGCAGCCAGGCCTCTGTCACCATCATCCGCGGTCTCTCCCTGAACGAGATCCACTTCAAGGATATCCTGACCGTCGTCTGGAAGGAAGTGCGCGTGGCCGTTCTCTGCGGCGTCAGCCTTTCCGCCGTCAGCTTCTTGAAGCTCATGTTCCTCGACAAGGTGGGCGGCCTGGTGGCCCTGGCCGTGTCGCTGACGCTGGCGGTCACGGTGACCATCGCCAAGTTCATCGGCTGTACGCTGCCTATGTTCGCGAAGAAGCTGGGCTTCGACCCGGCGGTCATGGCCAGCCCCTTCATCACCACGGTGGTGGACGCCCTGTCGCTGCTGACCTTCTTCAGCATCGCCAAAGCCGTCATCGGCTTGTAACGAAGTATGGAAACCGTTGCGAATCGTCCCCTGGATGTGTCCGTCGTCCCCTGCGACGCCTATGAGCCGGAACAGTGCAAGGCCGCTCTGAGGTCCGTATTGGCGCCTCTGGGCGGGCTAAACTTCGTCAAACCCGGTGATCGGGTCGTCATCAAAGCCAACCTCATCACCTTCCTGAAGCCGGATAAGGCGGCCACCACCCATCCGGCCCTTTTGTGTGCGCTGACGGAGCTCCTGAAAGAACGGGGCGCCGCCGTCATCATCGGCGACAGCCCCGGCGGGCCCTTCAGCCTGCCGTATTTAAAGCGGGTCTACGCCGCCACCGGCCTCAACGACTGCGAGAAGGCGGGGGCGGTGCTGAACCAGAACACCGCGATAAAGGAGGGCGTCTTCCCTGAGGCGAAGGTGATGCGGGCGTTCACCTACACGGCGTATCTCGACGACTGCGACTACATCATCGACTTCTGCAAGCTGAAGACCCACGGCATGATGGGCCTCACCGGCGGCTGTAAGAACATGTTCGGCGCTATCCCCGGCACGGACAAGCCGGAGTATCACTATCGCTACCCCAACCCCACGGACTTCTCCCGGATGCTGGTGGACATAAACGCCTATTTCAAGCCCGTATTGACCATCTGCGACGGCGTCATGGCCATGGAGGGCAACGGCCCGTCCATGGGCAAACCACGGAAAATGGGGCTCCTGGCGGCCTCAAAATCGCCTCATAAAATGGACCTCGTATTGGCCGCCCTCATCCATATGAACCGGGCGGACGTGCCCACGTTGGAAGCCGCCTACGAGCGGGGCCTTATCCCCGACGCCGTGGCGGAGCTGAACGTCACCGAGGGCTGGGAGAAGTTCATCTGCCCGGACTTCGAGACCATCGGCGTGAAGCGGGGCCTGCTGTTCACCAACGAGGCCGCCGGGATCGTCGGCAAGGTCTGGTCCAGGATCATCAAGGTCTCAGTCCAGCCCCGCCCCCAGGTCAAGAAGGAGGATTGCATCGGCTGCGGAGAATGCAGCAAGGTCTGTCCCGCCAAGGCCATCAACATGATCGACAAAAAGCCAGATATCGACTATAAGAAATGCATCCGCTGCTTCTGCTGCCAGGAATTCTGCCCCATCGGCGCCATGAAGGTGCGCCGCACGGGCCTGAGCAAATTGTTGGAAAAGATCAGATAAAATACTGTTGTAAAAGGAGAGACCTATGCGCGAGCTGTTGTGGATCCCCAGTGAGGATGTGAAAAAGGCGTCCAATATGTACGCCTTTATGGAGCTGGTGAACCGGGAGCAGGGCCGGAGCTATCGAAACTACAAGGAGCTGTACCGCTTCTCTGTGGACGAGCCGGAGGCATTCTGGGACATGCTGTTCCGGTATCTGGACGTCGTCCATTCCGTGGGCTACGAGAAGACCGTGGACGACATCCGCAAATTCCCCGGCGCGAAGTGGTTCCCCGGCTGCCGGCTGAACTACGCGGAGAACCTGCTCAGGCATGAGGACAACGACGAAGCGTGCCTGATCTTCCGGGGCGAGGACAAGGTCCGCCGGGTCCTGAGCTGGAAGGACGTGAAGGAGCAGACTATCCGCCTGGCCACGGCCCTGCGGGAACTGGGTGTGGGGGCCGGAGACGCAGTTTCAGCGTATCTCCCGAACCTACCGGAGACCGTCATCGCCATGCTGGCTACGGCCGCTGTAGGCGGGGTCTGGTGCTCCTGCGCCACGGATATCGGCCCCGGGGCCGCCTTCGACCGGCTGGGCCAGGTATCCCCCAAGGTCCTGTTCACCACGGACGGGTATTACTACAAGGGCAAGGAATTTGACACCCTGCCCAACGCCGCCCAGGTGGCCGCCCGCATGACGGAGCTCAAGAAGGTGGTGGTGGTCCATTACGCGGGAAACGCCGCGGACGTCGCCAACGTGCCCAACGCCGTGCTGTATGAAGATTTCCTCGCCGAGAAAGTTCCGGAGCCCTTCGTCTACGAGCAGCGGGAGTTCAACGACCCCACGGTGGTCATGTTCTCCTCCGGAACCACGGGCAAGCCCAAGTGCATGGTCCAATCCGTAGGCGGGCTCCTCATCAACCAGCTCAAGGAGCTGGTGCTGCACCACGACATGAAGCCTGCAGATCGGATGCTGTATATCACCACCTGCAGCTGGATGATGTGGAACTGGCAGGCCGCCACCCTTGGCGCGGGCAGCTCCATCGTCCTCTACGACGGCAACCCGTCCTACCCCGATCTGGACGCCATCTGGAAGGTTTTGGAGGAGGAGGGGGTCACAGTCTTCGGCCTCTCCGCCAGCTATATCCATGCCCTCATGGCGGCGGGCTTCAACCCCAGGGAGCATGCGGACCTCAGCAAATTGCGCATGATCTCCCAGACCGGTTCCGCCCTCAGCGAGGAGGGGTTCCGGTTCGTATACAGGGAAATCAAACAGGACCTGCACTTCAACTCCATCGCCGGCGGCACGGACATCAACGGATGCTTCTGCATCGGGAATTTGCTGAGTCCGGTGTACGTGGGCGAGCTCCAGGCCCCGGGCCTGGGCATGAAGATCGAGTGCTACGACGAGAACGGCAAACCCGTCCGGGACACCCAGGGCGAGCTGGTCTGCGAGATACCGGAGCCCAGCATGCCCATATGGTTCGCCAACGATCCCGACGGCGAGCGGTACATGAACGCTTACTTCCGGGTCTATCCCGGCATCTGGCACCATGGGGACTACGTGCAGTTCAACAGCGAAACCGGCGGCGTCACCTACTTCGGACGGTCCGACTCCGTGCTCAAGCCCTCCGGCGTGCGCATCGGCACCGCGGAGATCTACAACATCGTGGAGAAGCTTCCCGAGGTCCAGGACAGCCTGGCCATCGGACAGATGTATCACGACGACCAGCGGATACTGCTCTTCGTACAGCTGGCTCCCGGGGCGGAGCTCACGGAGGAGCTGAAGAAGCGGATCAAGAAGGAGCTCAGGACCAAGGCGTCGCCCCGGCACGTGCCGGCTTTGATCTACGCCGTGCCGGACCTTCCCAAGACCTTCAACGGCAAGAAGGTGGAGTCCGCCGTGACCAATTTGGTGAACGGGCGGCGGATCACCAACCGGGAGGCTCTGGGCAACCCCGAGTCCCTGGATTACTTCGAGGCGCTGCTGCCGGAACTGCAGAAATAACCCATCGGAACACGGGTCGCCGCCTGAGGGCAGCGGCCCTTTTTGAAAGGAGACCTATGATCCGTATCGGCTGCCATCTTTCCCCCTCCAAGGGGCTGCTGCGCATGGGCCAGGACGCCATCGGCGTCCGCGCCAACACCTTCCAGTTCTTTCTCCGCAACCCCAGAGGCAGCAAGGCCAAGGCTATGGACGAGGCCGACGCCGCGGCGTTGATGGCGCTGCTGCGGGAGAAGGACATGCTGCCCGTCGTGGCCCACGCTCCCTATACCCTGAACCCCTGCGCCGCGGATGTGCGGGTCCAGGAGTTCGCGGCCATGGTCATGAGGGACGATCTCGTCCGCATGGGATCGTTCCCCGGAAACCTCTACAACTTCCATCCCGGCAGCCACGTGGGCCAGGGGATCGAGACAGGCATCGAGAGGACGGCGGCGCTGCTCAACACGCTGCTGACGCCGGACATGCCCACCACCGTCCTCATCGAGACAATGGCGGGGCAGGGGAGTGAGATCGGCGGTACCTTCCGGGAGGTCAGCGAGATCCTTCGCCGGGTAGATCTGCCGGAGAAGGTGGGGGTCTGTTTGGACACCTGCCACGTGTTCGCCGCGGGCTACGATATCGTCCACGATCTGGAGGGCGTTTTGGAGCAGTTCGACGATCATATCGGCCTCCATCGGCTAAAGGCCCTCCATATCAACGATTCCCTGTTCCCTCTCTCCAGCCATAAGGACCGGCATGCGCCCATCGGAGAAGGGTGCATCGGCCTCGACGCTCTGCTGGCGCTGGTGAACCACCCGGCGCTCACCAGGCTTCCCATGGTGCTGGAAACGCCCCAGGAGGACCTCTCCGGCTACACCCGGGAGATCGCGCTACTACGGGGCGAAGCCGTGGACAATTTGTAACAAATCGGGACTGAACTTGCTTTTAAGCGGCGGATTTGCTACTATAGTCACAAATATTGGGGAAGGGAGTCGGATCGGGCCATGGTAAAAACAGCGGGTTATCGCACCGTAAAGGCTCCCGCCAGCGTGGAGCTGGTCATCAACAAGTCCCGCTTCATCGGCCAGTGTTTCCCCATCTCCTCGGAAAGCGAAGCCTTGGAGAAGCTGGCGGCCATTCGCAAGCAGTACTGGGACGCCACCCACAACTGCTACGCCTACTCGGTGGGGCAGCAGGGGGAGATCGCCCGTTTTTCCGACGACGGGGAGCCGGGCGGCACGGCGGGCATGCCCATGATGGACGCCCTCAGAGGCGCAGGCGTGACCAACGTGCTGTGCGTGGTGACCCGGTATTTCGGCGGCATCCTTCTGGGTACCGGCGGCCTGGTGCGGGCCTATGCCCGCAGCTGCTCTGAAGCCATCCAGGCGGCTGGAGTGCAGCGCATGGCGCCCTGCGACCTCGTTGCATTTGACCTTCCCTATGGGCAATGGACCATGCTCCAGCAGGAGGCGCGAAAGCGCGGCGCGTCGCTGACGCCGGAATATGGGGAAAGGATCCGCTGCGTCGCCGCCGTGGAGGCGGAACAGACGAAAGCTTTTTTGGACGGGGTCTACGATCAGAGCGCCGGGTCCCTGACGGGCCGGGTGTTCGGCCGGGAGTATCGGCCGGTGGAGGACCATGACGACAGGTAAACGGTTCCAACTGCATATCCTTTTGCTGGCGGTCTTCCTGCTGTTGACGGCCCTGCCGGCGGCTGCGGAAAACGAGGAGCCGCTGACGTTGACGGTGGAATCGGACCCGGAGTGCCTGCTGAGCGAGGCGGGGGACATGACCTTCTTCCGGTTCAGGCTCCGGAACACCTTGGAGGAGGAATACGCCCTGGAAGCGCTGACGCTGCAGGGGGATCTGCTGGAGGAGCCCAAGCTCATCCAGGACGCCCTCTTGATCCCCGCCAACGACGTGGTGGAATTCACCTTGGAGAACGTGCGTATCGAGGAGGACGAGTTCGACAGAGACCTGACCTTCCGGCTGACCTGGCAGACCGTATCTTTCGCACCGGAGGACGAAGCCCACGAGGAGCCCATCGTCACGGACCATGCTCTGGAAGTACCCATCCGCATCGAACGATTCATCGAACCGGTGATGACGCTCACCTTTGCGCCGGACGTGCTGCTGGCCCGGGAGGGCGATCCCGTCACCGTGACCTATGCGCTGAGCAACGATACCAAGTTCGATATGACCAACGTCACCTTGCAGGACAGCGGCCTGCCGCAGCAGCAGGTCACGCTGCCTGCCGCCATCCTGCCCGCCGGAGAAACCATGCAGGCCCAGACCACCGTGCAGATGGGGACCGGCAACATGGAGCTGAACCCCACCGCCCAGTATACGGTGCGGGGGAACGAGGCCAAGACCTCCGCCGAACAGATCGTGACCGTGGAGTATGTGAAAGTGGCGTTGAATATAACGGTGGAGAGCTATCCTGCCACCGCCGAAGGGACCCTGTTTCGGATCACGCTGATCAACGAAGGCTCCCATCCCATGACCGATATCCGCCTCAGGGACGAGATCGGCACCCTTATTGCGGAGGGGATCGCCCTGGAGCCCGGCGGGGAGCGGACGGTCTCCTGTACGGTGCCGTCGGCCGTGTCCTCCGGCAGCGTCCGCTATATTTCCTTCGAAGCCACCGGCGTGGATTGCGTGGGCGGCAAGGTGACCGCCAAGACGCCTTCCGCCTATGAGGTCCTGCCCTTCGTGGATTCCGACCAGGTGCGGCTGAAACTCTCCGTGATCCTGGCGGATTCCGTGCAAAACGAGGACGGTTCCGGCAAGCTGAAGGTCCTTTTCGAGATCCGCAACGATTCCCGGGTGCCCATCCGAAACGCCGTGGTCACGGAAGGGGACGTGTTCAAGGGCGTGGTCAACGAATTCACCGACCTTTCCACGGGCACCACCACCTTTGAGAAGGAGTTTTTGATCCCGGCCGGCGCCCGGTCGCTGACCTTCGTGCTCACCGCCATGGACCCGGCTCAAAACCAGTACGCCTCGGCGCCCATGACGCTGGATCTGTCCCCGCTGACGGCGCCGAAGCCCACCAATCCGCCGGCTATCCGGCCCGGGGAACGGGTGGACGTCACCGGGACCATCTACGATACCGAGCTGTACCTGAGGCTGTTCCGCATGGCGTCCCTCATCGTGCTGGCCCTGATCCTGGTGTTCCTGCTGTTGGCCCTCATCTTCCGCGTGGCGGAGACCAACGTGCGCCGCTTCCTGCCCAAGGACATCTCCCTGCGCCCCTTCGGCCCTCGCAAAACGCCCACCGGGCCCATTGCGACCGGCCTCTCCGCCGATCCCGTCCATGACCAGTTCGGCTATATACAACCGGCCAAGCTCCGGTATATGGATCGGACGGATCGGATACCCGCCGTGGGGCAGGAGCCGGCTCCCCCAGAGCCTGCCCGTCCCGTGACGCCCGCTGTGGATCCCGTCACCAAGTCCTTGCCGGCGGCGCTTGCCGGCACCGGCGCCACCGCGTCCCGCAGGGCGGGGGAGATCACCGCCGTGCCCGTCCATAAGCCGCGCAGCCGCCCGGTCATGCTCTCCTCTGAGCAGACCGCCCAGTTTGCACCCATCCGCCCGGGGCAGGAGAAACCTGCCGCTGACGAACGGACGGCGGACGAAACGCCGGCAGCCTCAAACGACGCTGTACGGCCCCGCGTCATCGAAACGAAGCCCGTGCCCAGGACCATCCCACGCAAGAAGTTGGAGATCGTCCGCGTCTCACAGACATGATCCGAAACTATATCTTTGATCTATACGGTACGCTGGTGGATATCCGTACCGAGGAAGCCATGCCCGCCCTGTGGCGGCGTATGGCGTTGCTGTATTCCTTTCAGGGGGCGGACTATGGGCCGGAGGAGCTCCGGCAGGGTTACCGGGCAGCTGTCGAGGCGCAGATCGAACGGCGGGCTGTGGATCATCCCGCCATCTTGAAGGACCATATCGAACCGGAGATCCTGGACGTGTTCCGGGCGCTGTACAAGGAAAAGGCCGTTTCGCCCTCTCAACCCACGGTACAGGATACGGCGCTGTTCTTCCGCACCCTGTCCATGAGGCATCTTAGGCTATATCCCCAGGCTGCGGCGGTGTTGAAAGAACTGCGAAACAGGGGACAGGGGGTGTATCTGCTGTCCAACGCTCAGGCGGCCTTCACCGTGCCAGAGCTGAACAAGCTGGGCCTCGCATCCCTCTTCGACGGCGTCGTCCTCTCCTCCGACGTGGGTATAAAAAAGCCGGACAGCGCTCTATTTAGGCATATCCTGCAGAAATATGGGCTTGATCCGGCGGAGTGCCTGATGATCGGGAACGATGGAGAAGCGGATATGTGGGGCGCGGCGGCCGTTGGCATGGCGGGTCGGTATATCCATACCAAACAGTCCCCGGCTCGGCCGGACCGCCTGCCGGAGACCTGCCGAGAGATAGATAGCCTTCGGGACCTGCTGTGATCCCCTATTGTTCCGGAGCCTTGACCAGGAACCGACCGTCGTAGATGGCAGCGAACCGGCCCCAGTCCTTCCAGCCTCCTGCGCCTTCGCTGGTCCAGGTGAGGGTGAGCTCCCGGACGCCGGTCACCGGCAGGGAGAAGGAGATGGGCGCGGAGGCGATTTCCACGTTCTTGAACTCGGCCAGCAGCTCGCCGTCAGCGTAGATCTTAAGCGTGGCGCTGGCGCGGTATATGTCGGACTTTTCGCCCATGGGAAAGGCCACCGTGCCCATAAAGACAGAAAAATCATCGGCCACAGCGAAGCTGACGGACCCCGTGTCCGCCCAAAAGCTGTGGCTGTATTCGTTGGAAAGGGAATCCGTCATGGACAGGTTCCGGGCGACGGTGCTTTCGGCTCCGGTGCGCATGTCGGCCGTTTCGTCCCGCAATAGGGGCAGATCCGTCAGCCAGAAGGAGATATCGGCCCGGGTCTGGGCAAGCTGCGTTCTCACCGGCTGAGAGTCGATCCAGAGCAGCCCTTCCGCCAGCATTGAGCAGGCGCCTACCGGGTCGCCTGCCTCCCGCATCGCCTGGGCCCGAGCGCAGATATCCGCCTCGTACTCGTGACGAAGGATCTGATCGAGATACACCAGCTCATACTCGTCCGGCGACTCTTCGAGAAGTTCCGCCACATACCCGAAGGCCGCTTCGGGACCCTTGACAGCCAGGAGCCGCCGAGCCTCCTGGACCCGAACGTTGTAGATCTCTCCGGCCTTAAGCCGTCGCACGTCCTCCAGGGCGACGAGAAGATCGTCGTCGCGGTTGTCCAACACGTCTATCCCATTCAGCAGCAGGCTTTCGGCAGCGTCGAATTCGCCGGCGTCCATGGCTGTTTCCGCCCCCTCCAGAACATCATTCTTATAGCGTATCTCCGATTCCTTCAGCCGAAGAGCCGCCGTTTCGTCGGCGATGAGGGATCGGCGAAAGAGGGGGATGGCGCGGGCGTACTCCCCGGATGAATAGAAACCGTCCGCCTGGGCAAGAATGGTCCGGGCATCCTCCATATCGTCAATATCCCGGGTGCAGCTTTCGATATCCTGCTGCGGGAGCCCGGTGTCCGCGAGGGCGGACAGGATCCCCCTGACCCGGTCATAGGGCGCTTCTTTCGCGTAATACCGCTGCAGATGACGGGTCACGTAGGATCTCAACTGCATTTCAGATTCCGCCTCAAGCCGGTCGGATGATCGTATGCGGCCGTAGATGGCGTCCGCATCGGCGAACCGTTCCCCCTGCAGAGCCAGCGTAAAGCGGACCAGAGGGTCCAGCAATACGGCCCCGGCCAGCAGGAGCGACAGCAGCGATATGAGGATGATCCATTTTGCGATCTTCATTTCAATTCGATGACCAGGATCCCGTCCTGATCGTAGAGAACTGCGCCGTTAGACGTAAAATAATCCATGTCGACGGCATATCTGGACCGCTCCGACGAACCTATGAACACGTATCGAACGCCGTACTTTTCAAAGAGATCCCGGTTTTTCGCAGGGGCTTCGAACATGGCGGAGATGTCCTCGTGGCGCTCAGCGGTGTCGATGCCGTGATAATAGAGGAACAGGTCCGGCCCGCAGACGATGCTCCGCCCCGTCAGCACGGACACGGCGTTGAGATGCCAGCTGTAGTCCGTCAGGAACACCCCGTGGGGGTCGGTATTGTCCTTTATATAGTCGGCAGCCTGGATATCCGCCCGATTGAACATCATGTAGGAGCTGCGCCATTCCCGCAGAATGGTCATGGGCCCGGAGATGAAGAGGGAGAAGCCCAGCAGAAACGCCAGCAGCGCTCGGCTGGCCTGGACCCCAAGGAACTGGGCCTTCTCCGTCCGCGCGGAAAGGTACAGCGACAGGAACAACAGCAGGATGCCAAGACCCGCCACACTCAGCAGCAGGGCCAGGGGCAGGGAGATCTGGATGGTCCGGGCGCTGCTATCGCTGAGGAGCCGATACAGCAGATAGAACGCCAGGAGGGAGGAGAGGAAGAGGACGACGGCGGCCCCGGTGTGGCTGTCCTTCGCGCCCCGGATATTGAGGATCTGCAGGGAAAGGTAGATCAAAAAGGCCAGCAGGAACAGCTCCGTAAGGATCCCGAAGGCGGGCAGCGAAACAGCGCCGTCGTACAGGCTGTGAAATACCGTCAGCAGCAGGACGAGGCCCAGGGCCGTGGCCCCCAGACCCAGCAAGGACAAGGCGCCCACGCGCTCCTTGGGGGCGCTGGGGAACCGATGGGACAGCCGATGGCTGAGGACCCCCAGGAGCTTTGCCGTCAAGGCGCACAGACAGAAGAACCAGGCGAAGAGAAGCTTGTTGTTGTCGTAGATGTTGGGCTGGAAGACCACGACCTCGGACACCAGCCAGAGGACGAGGAAGCCGCTGGCGATCCGCCGATCTCGCCGGGAGAGCAGCAGCAGCGCGAAGGGCAGCAGCAGGAACAGCCAACCCAGGTTTTTGACGTAGAACCACAGGAAGGAATCCACCTCGTTGGCCCAGTTGAAGTGGAGACGGACCATGCCGCTCTCGCTGGCCTGTTGGAAGGCGAAGCCGAAGAGCTGGGGCGCAGCCAGAACGACAGCGATGCATCCGTAGCAGCCCCACTGGACGAGCCGTTTTTTGTCGAAACGGCGTACCAGATCCTGAACGCAATAGACGGCGCTGACGATGCCCAGGGCCAGGAAGGAGTGGGTGTGGATGAGAGGGAGCCCGCCGGCAAAGAGGATCAGGGGGACCAAAGCCGACCTTCTGTTTTCAAAGGCGAACCGGATCAACAGATACAGGCAGGGGAACAGGAACGCCCAGCCGAACAAGGTGGCCCGCTGGGGGATAAGCATGTCCACGATGGGGTTGACCCACCTGAGGCCGATCCGCGGCAGGTTGGTGGGGGTCACGTAGAAGTCGTTGAGCAGGTAGGCGAGGTTGTTGGCATAGCCGCTTTCCTCGATGAGAGCGCCTACGGTGGAGGCTCCGTTGAGGCGGTCGAAGAAATAGATGAAGCCGAAGCCGCCGCCGATGAAGAAAAGATAGGTGGCGAACCGGGCCCTGTCCTCCCGCTTGAGCCAGGACTGGAAGGCGAAGTACACCCCCAGGATCACCAGGGCGTAGGCGTACAGGGCGGGGAGCAGGTAGGCCCAGCGAAGGTTTGCACCGAACTGGAACAGGGACGCGCTGGGCACTTCGCAGAGGAAGGGGTAGTTGACGGTATGGCCGGGGAAGATGCTGTATTCCGGCGGGAAGAAACCCTGCTCCGCCAGGCTGGAGATGAACCCCAGGTGCATGGCCAGGTCCCCGTAGGTGGTCTGGCCCACGTAGTAACCGTCGATCTTAGGCTGAAGGATGTGGGTGGAGAAGAGGTAGACGCCGATCAGGAAGATGGGCAGAAGCCACAGCAGCGGCAAAAGGGTACGGAAGTCCTTCGCCGTCGCCGCGGGGGCTTTCTTCTTTTGCAGCAGACTCAACGCCGTCAAGAGAGCCATGACCGCCGCGCCCAGGATATGGCTCAGGGTGCCGAAGCCCAGGACGAAAGAAAACAGGCTCGGCAGCCAGATGCTGCCGAACAGGCCTACCGTCAGCCCCAGCCAGAGGCGGCGGGGGAAGGATTCGGTCGAAAACAGGTATCTGCCGATCAGGATGCCCACCGCGGCGTAGAACAGCAGATACAGGATGGAAAGGATCATAGTACCTCCGCAAATCTTTGTTTGATTATACCATGCCTCCGCCCCGTTTGGAAATAGAAAACCCTCCCAAAAGGAGGGTCGGAACGTATCAAATCTGTAAAATCTTTTCTTTCGTCAGGAACAGCCCGCCGATGCAGCCAGGGCCGCAGTGGGCGGAGATGGTGAAGCCGGCGGTGGTGACGCTGATCTCGCCCCAGGGGCCATATTTCTCCACCTCGGCTTTCATCCACTCGATATCCTCGGCGGGGAAGCCGGAATGGGTGATGAAGATCCTGTTCCGCACGATGTCGGTGCGGCCGTCCAGCTGATCGTGGATATAGGCGATGATGCACTTCTTCAGCTTCCCGAAGTACTTCTTACCCACGGTCATGTTGCCGTTCTGGTCGTTAAGGACCCGGATGCTGGGCTTGATGCTCATGAGGTTGGCCCCCATATGGGCCAGGGAAGAGCAGCGGCCGCCTGCATGGAGGAAGGCCAGGGTGTCCAGGATGAAGCTGGCGGAGTTCCG
>JAEEGL015375857.1_pt1 | contig 12398 bp, 9 predicted proteins | sample 9134231 | NCBI WGS metagenome assembly JAEEGL01 (sample SAMN16246548, study PRJNA631951) | gut metagenome | biome: gut microbiome; feature: rumen; material: fiber-attached | host: Bos | place: Iran: Karaj | collected 2018-10 | reverse complement strand
GTGAAAAACTACGCCTACATGCTCGACCGTGAGAGATTCAATGGTGTTCGTCTTATCAGTGCCGAGCCCCTTGGTTTTGACCCGACGTACTCCAATATGCTGCTGAACGACGCTGTGGCCCGTGACCAGATCGACATCATCGCAGGTCACATCTACGGTCACCCACCCTTGGGCAACCTAAAGAACGCTGCCACACTGGCATCCCGTTATGGTAAAGAGGTGTGGATGACAGAGCACTCCGTGTCTGACAACATCCAGAACCGTCTGCCCAACTGGCATGAGCAGTTGCTCTTTGCCGAGGAGGTGAACGAATGTTTGCAGGCTGGATGTACTGGCTACATCTACTGGTATATGCGTGCCCATTGGGCTTTTGTGGGCACGGGCGAATCACAGTATAATCCCGGCAACACCAAAAACACCTTACTACCACGTGCCTACGTCATGGCTCACTTCTCAAAGCATCTTCCCGGCTCCACCCGCCTTGAGACAAAAACTAACGCCCCCACAGGCACAAATGTAGCTTTCGAGACATCATCCTATATCAAGGGTGATTCTCTTATCATCATGGCCATCGACACCACAGCGAATGAGAAAGGTCTGAAGTTCAAATTACCCTTCAAAGTAAAAAGCGGTAAGCGTATAGTCTCCACTGCTAATGACAATCTTTTGCAGGAGTCGGAAATTGACATCAGTGAGCCAGTGTCGGAGTTGACTGTTGACATTCCGAAACGCAGTATAAGCACCTATATCTTCATCATTGACCAAGGCAGCGCAGCCATCAATGAGTTCACCTTACCAGAGCACAAAATCAAAAAGACCTATTACGACTTGAATGGGCGTCGTTTGAGAACGCCCCGCGGTCTATGCATAGAAAGGCGTGCCGATGGTTCTTCCCGGAAGGTCTATATTGATAATTAGCCTTTTCATTTCAAAATACCCATACCGCATATTATGTAGTACAAAAATGCGAGCTGCCTTTTTTGGCAGCTCTCATTTTTTCGTTAAGTCCCAACTTGCCCATGATAGAAGGGGAAAACAATCTCTGTGATGAAGAGGATGATAATGAAGGATAGGATTAAATGGGAAAAATAAACGAATAGGGAAAATCCCCCGCGGTATAGGGAAAATCCTTTTGGAGGATGAATATTTCTTCGCAATTTTGCACCGTGAGAATTAGAAAACGAAATATCAACCCCCAAAAAATAACGATTATGAAAAGATTACTGATTGCCCTTACCGCATTGCTCACCTTCTCGGTGACGACCAATGCTATGAGTTATGAGCAGGCTCGCCAGCAGGCCCTGTTCCTGACCGACAAGATGGCCTATGAGCTCAATCTTACCGAAGAGCAATATGAGGCAGCATACGAAATCAACCTCGACTACTTGATGAGCGTGAACACCCAGGCAGACCTTTATGGTGTGTATTGGACACAGCGCAACCTCGACCTGAGCTACATACTGCTCGACTGGCAGTATCAGACCTACTTGGCAGCCACCTATTTCTATCGCCCCTTGTACTGGGAGGCTGGTTACTGGCACTTCGGCATCTATGCCCGCTATCCCCATCGCGACTACTTCTACTTTGGCCGCCCCCACTTCTGGAACGTCTATCGTGGCGGTCATAGCTGGAGAATGAATGGTGGCAGGAGCTGGTATCATGGCCGCGACTTCGGTCCTCGTGACAGAGCTGGTCATGGAATGCGCGACAGATACGACCGTGGAGACCGCAACTTCGACCATGGTCGTGGTGGCGGAAGTGGCAACGGCAACGGGCACTTCGGCAACGGCAATGGACGTGGTAACGACAACGGTCGCGGATACGACAATGGACGTGGTGGCAACCCTGGCAACAATGGCGGACGTGGTGCAGACAACAACCGCAATCGTGGCAGCCGCAGTTTTGGTACCTCTCCCCGTCGTAATGATGCCCCCCGCATGGAAAACGGCGGAACACGTACCACTCCAAGTCGTGAAGCACGCAGTAACTCTTCAGTAGAGCGCTCTGGCTTCGGTGGTAGCGGTAGTTCTCACTCCAGTGCAGGTTCCAGCAGCACCCCAAGCCGCAGCTACAGCACAAGCCCATCACGCTCCAGCAGCACACCGAGCCGCAGCTACAGTACAAGTCCTTCGCGCTCCAGCAGCACACCGAGCCGTAGCTATAGCACAAGCCCCTCGCGCTCCAGCAGCACGCCGAGCCGCAGCTACAGCACAAGCCCTTCGCGCTCCAGCAGCACACCGAGCCGTAGCTATAGCACAAGCCCATCGCGCTCCAGCAGCCCATCGGGCAGCAGTCACTCCTCTGGTGGCAGTCGTTCTGGCGGATTCTCTGGTGGTGGACATTCCGGTGGTGGCCACTCAGGCGGTGGACATTCCGGTGGCGGACGTGGAGGCTTTGGAGGCCGCAGATAGTCTGAGAGACGTAGAAACCTGATATAATAAAATTGCTTGTTGCAAAACTTTCAAAGATAATTACTTGGTAATCAGTACAATATATCGAATATTCAATAGTATAGATAGTTTGATTTTGGTTTAAGATTGTTTTGGATACGTATATGAATAAATGACTGTTATGAATGCGTAGATGAAGGCAAGTCGGGAGACTTGCCTTCATTGTTTTAGGGGGAGAGTATTTAGTTAGGAGTTAGGAGTGATTGGCTGCGTAGGGACGCGATGTATCGCGTCCGCCCCATTCACCCGTCCGCTGTGTAATTTTCAATCCTCAATCTTCAATTTTCTGATTTCCGCGTTCATCATTCGTGGAATCTCATGCATCGGTTTGTTGTGATAGACAGCTTGGATGGCTTTATTGATGATGCCATGCCCCACAGCGAGGACAGTCTGATGAGGGTATTTCTCAGCCATAAGACGGAGAAAATCTTTAGCTCGCTGCTTCAGTGCTTGGATTTTCTCCACATTGTCAGGCCAAGTACGGTCTTTCAGGTCAGGGATATATTCCCCTGTGAAGTCACCCCAGTCGCGCTCACGAAGTAGAGCTGTTGTGAAAATCTCTTTCAGATGGGGCTTGGCAATAATCCGACAAGTATCGAATGAACGTTTAAGATCTGATGAGACAAACGCATCGATCTGTTCTTCAGCCAACTGCCTTGCCAAGGCCTCAGCTTGCTGAACACCTTTTTCTGTGAGGCATCCCTGCGTCTGACCTTGCATGATTTGCTGCACATTGTCGATGGTCTCGCCATGACGAACTAAGAGGAGAATCATTGTTTTAGACTTTAGTGGTTGTAGGGACGCGATGTATCGCGTCCGTATTATCAGTGGGTTGTGGTTGGCACGTAGGGACGCGATGTATCGCGTCAGTATTATCATGTATCGCGTCAGTATTACACGGTGTATTTATCCTAACAATGGCATGAAAATGGTTGGGCATCACTGTATAGATAAGAATCTCTACATGGGGATGATATATTTCCACATTTTCCAATTCTTTGTACAGAAATTCCCCAATGGGTGTGAAATACATTTTCCCATCAACAATCTTACCAAAATGATATTTCATCTCATTCGTACAAACGGTAACAAAGTAATCACCTTCATTATATGTGAGCCATGGCGCACGAGGTGATTTCCGTTTGGGAAAAGATGGGTTATTCTCCATTTGATATCAATGTAGAGACGCGATGTATCGCGTCCGATGGTTTAAGATATGTATTTATTTTGGCGGAGCGAAAGGGTGGCGGAGAACCTTTGGTCCCTGATTGGCGGGACGGACGCGATACATCGCGTCCCTACGGAGTGCAAATGTACGAAAAAAAATGATATGATGTTAGTTATTAGATATGGATAATCGATGTAAAGTAGAAAAAATTGGAAATTTGTAAAAAAAAAAGGGATTTCTTTGGTAGTAACTAAAAAAAGTTCTAAATTTGTTGTCAAATCTCAAAATTATGAAAATACTCCAGAGTTCCATATTTCGTGCTGTTTGCGCCATTGCCGTAGGCATTATGATTCTGTACAAAACAGAGGCAACCATTCAATACATCACTATCGCTGTAGGTGTATTGTTTTTCATCTCAGGTTTGATTTCCTGTTTAGGCTATTACAATAGTCTGAGGACCTACAAAGAGAAGAAAGTAGTGGATGACAAGGGCAAAGTGCATATTTCAAGTCGCCCATTCATCCCTATTATCGGTGTGGGTAGTATCATTTTAGGCATCATTTTGTTTTTGATGCCTGGCACGTTTGTGAAATGGCTGCTGTATATTCTTGCGATTATCCTAATTTTGGGTGCCATCAACCTGATGATGACACTCATTAGTGTGCGTAAGTTCTGCATCATGCCCGCTGGTTATTGGGTGATGCCGGTACTTGTGCTCTTAGCAGGTGTGTTCATTCTCTTCAAGAACGAGGAGGCCGCAAAACTGCCAGTGATAGTGATGGGTATTGCGCTGATAGTCTATGGCATCACCGAAATCGTCAACTCGCTTGCAATCAACAAAGTACGCAACGAAGTATTCAGCAACAGCAATCTTCCTACTGAACAGAGTAAGAAAAAAATCGCCGGAGACGACCGTCGTGCCAGCGATAATGAAGACGAGTATGTGGAATATGTAGAGGAGAAAGATTAGTATCAACAACTAAGCTGTATTCTATTTATGGGACCGCAAAACATTGGACCGCAAAACATTGGACCACAAAACATTGGACCACAAAGTGTCAATCCGTTAGAACAGGAAATCAACCGATTGGCATATCTTAATGACAAATTATTGCATAAGTTCATAGCTACCTTTGTTGGAGGCTTTTGGTTATCATATTTAGCTGAAGGAATTGTAGGATTCATTCTTTTACTTTTCATAGGCATATTCGCCAACAGTACTATCAATCTTAGTTGGGGAGTCATTATTGTTGGATTGCTGTATCATGTATGTACATACATCTGGGCTTGTTGGACTACTTATCCACTCAGAAATACTCGTATAGCCCAAATTTCCACCCCAACTTTACGTCAAGAACTTTTACATTATAACAGTTCATATTGGCTGGGAAAAGTGATAATTGCAATTATGAATTTAGCCTTTTTCCTTTGGTTGGCATTTGAACTACGAGATGCATTTACAATTAATCTCCATATTTTCAACTATGAACCTGAGATTTTAAAATTTATTTTTTGGATAACGATCTTCATAGGAATAATCAGTATGATTGCACCAATTGCAAATGCTTTTGAACGTAGCGGACTAATAAAGAAATTAGTTCGTGATATTGATGAATTCTATGCTGGTTATTCACCACATGAAATTCAATTCCAACATTGATTTATTCACCGATTTGAAATAAAGGAAATCCCCCGAAGGTTTCACAGTATAGCTGCCAAACTTTCGGGGGAGTTTCTTTTAGCTCTGCTTTCGAAAGCAAATCATAAATTCGGACATACACGGGGTATGTCTCTACGACTAATCACTTATTAAAGTGGGCTTAATTTGTTATAAATTCAGTCTTTGATTTTTGCTCCTGGTACTAATCCCTCAATGTATCGGCACAGGATGCTGATGCCCTTGAGATTTTCACCGCCCTGAGGGATAATAAGGTCGGCATATTTTTTTGTCGGTTCGATAAACTGCTCGTGCATGGGTTTGAGCACATTGAGGTAGCGATTGATGACCATATCCACAGTACGTCCTCTCTCTACGACATCGCGCTGGATATTTCGTATGAGTCGCTCGTCGCTATCGGTATCGACGAAGAGTTTGAGGTCCATGATATCGCGTAGTTTTTTGTTGATGAGCGTCATGATACCCTCGATGATGATGACCGGCTTTGGCTCAACATGCACAGTCTCCTTCAGTCTGTTACTTAAAATATAAGAATAGGTGGGTTGTTCGATAGCCTCACCACGTCGGAGCATATTAATTTGCTTGACCAATAGTTTCCAGTCGAAGGCGTCGGGGTGGTCGAAATTGATGGCCTTGCGCTCCTCGTCGGTCATGTCGGTGGTGTCGTTATAATATGAGTCGAGTGGGACAACAGCGACATAATGTGGTGGCAATGCCTGCACAATTTTTCTTACTACTGTGGTTTTTCCGGAACCTGTTCCGCCTGCGATACCGATGATAGTCATGATTGTTGAGTTTGTGAGTTTTTTTTAGTTTTTTAGAGGTATGGGGTGAGAGGTTAGAGGTGAGAGATTACTCCTGCTATTATGCGAAGTTAATTATCAATTTTCAATCTTCAATTTTCAATAATTTTGAATAAATTTCTGCCTTTTTCTCAAGTGCCATGGGATAGGCACGGCTGGTGCTTGGCATGCGAAAGAGCCTCATAGGCCTACCATGAAAAGAGAAGTCCACCGATTGCCCCACCTTGGGGAGAGGGAGTTTGGAGTGGGAGGCGAGGGTCTCGGTGGCCTTCTGTCCTGTTGTCACCACAGTGTGACACTGCGGTGCAAGATTGAAGAGGCGGTCGAAGTCGGTGACGGTGACTACCTCAAGATCTTTATCAGATGCAGTATTTTTAGTTCGTCTTATTTCGTATGCTGTGTCGTATAGTCCTATCCCCCTATTTTTGAGTTCCTGTTCAATGAGTTGTCGTCTGAACGTCTTGTGCTCTATATCCACGAAATGGTCTTTATCACCATAAAAGCACAACCCCATGACCCGCCAAAAGTCATTGATATAGTTGGGATAGAAGAAATCCATGCTCCAGCGATGCCGTGCCGGCGGGAAACTTCCGAGGAAGATAATTCGTGTGCCTTCAGGGATGAAAGGCTGCCAGGGATGGCGCTCGATAGGGGGCATTTTTATTGGGAGTTTAGGATTTTCGGAGTTACTCTATTGGATGTACATGATCATCCTCTACTTCATCATCCATATCCACATCCTGTGATTCTTCACCATTAAGCATCTCTTCAAGTCCTTCAATACCCAATTCTTTTATCAAATAATCCTCGAGGCTCTTATCTTCCTGTACTTTCTTGCCGTTTTCCGTATTATCAGCGATATCGCCGAATTCCTCCATCAATTGTTCAATTCTGCTCAATTGTTCCTCATGTGATTGAATATCTTCCATTAATTTCGTAAACGCTGCCATGTCCATATCATTGCCATTGGAATTGCCGATCGTTTCTTGGAGATTCACAAATTGCATCAACATCGGTTTCGCTGTAGAGACCGCTTTTGCGAATTGAATCTTCCACTCATCTTCGCTCCAGTTTTCACCTTCTGCCCTTGCTTTAGCCACAATTTTTGACAACTCTGCTTCCATGGCATCATAATCAATTTCTGGCAAGTTGATTGAACTCATCACATTCTTGATATTCTCCATGTCTTTTTTCACCATTTCGGCGTCCTTGACGAGATAGACAGCCACGGGAAGGTGGTCGGAATATCCATCGAGCCACTCACCGGCAGCAGTGGTACGCTTTGGTGTACCCTTGTACTTCCCTTCTTTATTAATAAGGTAGTCGAATCGCTGAATCTGACATTTAAGGTAAGTGAGTGAGGTATAATCCTTTGTGCCATGTATATCGAGCATATTTGGTGTCATAACAATCTGGTCGAAGAGGTTCCAGCTACCCTGGTAACTCAATGTACCCGTACCACTGTCGAGGATGCTCCACCACGGGTTGAACATATCCCCTTCCTTGACATCCTTCATTTTTTTCTTTGCACGTAGTTCCACCGACATACTCTTGTTTTGTGGGTCGTCGTTCATATCACCCATCACCATCACCTTCATATTGGGATAGAGCGCGAGAAGGAAGTCCTTGACCACCTTCACCTGACGACCACCACTCTCACGATAGAATGAACCAGATGCACGGCTTGGCCAGTGACATACGATAACGCCCACTAAATCACCAGCCAGATAGCCTGTGACGGTGAGGAATCCACGAGTCTTGTAAGCACTGTCGGCCTCCAACTCCTGCACATACTGAACAAGTTTAACATCGCGCAGTGTAAAGAGCGACGGATTGTAGAGGAACGCACAATCCACACCACGACGGTCGGGACCCTCGATATGTGCAAACTGATAGCCTCTGGCAGCGAGTTCAGGCTGTGCACAGAGGTCTGTGAGCGCATTGGCATTCTCCACCTCTGAAATTCCAATCATGGCACACCCCACACCGGGGAGCATATCGGTACCCATATCAGCCAATGCCCTTGCCATATTATGGAGTTTTCGGTTATATTTCAAATCATTCCATTTGTTTGCGCCATCAGGCAGATACTCATAATCGTTCTTACCCACATCATGCTGTGTGTCAAAGAGGTTCTCTACATTGTAAAACCCCACAGCATAGACGTTGAATTTTCTTTGTGCCGATACATTTATCGCCACAAAAGCCAATAAAGCTATTAGCAAAACATGTCTTTTCATTATGATTTAATTTTAAGTTAGCAAATATATGATAACGCCTTACAAAGGTGGATTTTATTAGATGATGCAAATATCGGAAAAAATTTTGAGAAAAGTACATATTTTTATAAAAAAATTTTCAAAAAATCTTTTTTTTATCAAAAAAAAATCGTTACTTTGCAGTCAAACATTAAATCAAAACACACCATCTATGCAAAAAAAGCTATTATTAGCAGTGATTGCACTCTGCTACACCTCTTTGGTATTAGGCCAAGAGGTTGACACATTAGAGGTGACTGGTGCTATGGATGACGCAGCTTTCACATTCACCGAAGCCCAGTTGGGTGAGGACGACGACATGACTCAGAATGTGACAATCTTGTATTCCAACACCAACATCTACGCCAATGAGGTGGGGTTCCTCTTTTCCCCCGTGCGTTTCCGGTTCCGTGCTTACAACCAGAAATACAACGACATCTACATCAATGGCGCTCCCGTGAATGACTTGGAGAGTGGTCAGTTCCGCTATTCCAATGTTGGTGGTATCAACAACCTAACACGCGCCTACGATGCTTCTTTACCCTTCGAGGACAACACATTCTCGATGAGTTCAATAGCTGGTAGCAATAATTACAATTTCCGTGCCTCGCACGTGTCGCAGGGTCACAAACTCTCGCTAAGTGGTGCCAACCGCAACTATGTTGCGCGTGCGATGTACACCTATGGCTCAGGTCTAAGCAACAAAGGCTGGGCATGGGCGACGAGTATAGGCTACCGCTGGGCCAACCGTGGCTATGTGGAAGGTACTTTCTACAACTCGTTGTCCTATTATTTCGGCATTCAGAAGGTATTCGCACGCTCCCATTCTCTGTCGCTTTCCACATGGGGCAACCCCACAGAGCGTGCTTCTCAAGGTGCAGCCACCGACGAGAGTTACTGGATAGCCAACAACTACCAGTATAACCCCTATTGGGGCTACCAGAACGGCAAGGTGCGCAACTCACGTATCATCAACGACTTTGCGCCTACCGCCCTCTTCACCTGGGACTGGGACATCACCGATAACACCCGTCTGGTGACCAGTGTATTGGGTAAGTACAGCATGTATAAGAGCACTAAACTGAACTACAACAATGCCGACAATCCCCAGCCCGACTACTGGAAGAACCTGCCAAGTAGCTACTTCGACGTTTGGGATGAGACTGACGACCGCAACCGCACAGCTCAGGGTCTTGCCGACTTCAACACGGTGTATAACTTTGTAACAGCTTCGAAGGAAAACCGCCAGATCAACTGGGACCGCTTGTATGCCTCGAACTACAATGCCAACCTACAGGGTAGCGATGCGATGTACTTCGTTCAGGCTCGTCGCAACGACAACCTCTATCTGACGCTCTCCTCGTCACTACATTCACAACTGACAAAGAACTCACAACTGAACGTGGGCTTTGCACTGGGTGCCAACAACGGCAAGCACTACCAAACCATGGAAGACCTATTAGGTGCCAAAGTCTATCATAATATAAATAGTTATGCTTTGGGCAACTACTCCACCGTCTCAGATGCCGTGCAGTATGACCTCAACACGATGGGTGCCGACCGCCGCGGTAAAGTGATTGGCGAGGGTGACACCTTCGGCTACGACTACATGCTACTCGCGCGCCGCGGACTGCTCTGGACCAATTACTCAGAGACCTTCGGCTCGTTGCACTACAACCTTGCTGCCAAAATAGGTTACGACGGTATGCAGCGCGACGGCAAGATGCGCAATGGTATGTTCCCCGACGGCAGTTACGGCAAGAGTGAGACCGCTCATTTCGTAAGCGGCGGCTTCAAGGCCAGTGGTACAGTGAACGTTGCCCCAGGCCACACCTTGATGTTAGGTGCAGGCTATGAGCATCGCGCCCCACAAATCACAGCAGCGTTTGTCTCGCCTGAGATGAACAACAGTTTTGTTAACAACCTGCGCAATGAGCGCATCTTCAGCAGTGAAGTGGGCTACCAGTTCCAGAATTCCTGGCTGCATGCCAACATCAATGCCTACTACAACTACCTGACTCATCTCACTGAATGGCAAAACTTCTACTTCGACGACATCAACTCATTCTCATACGTCTCGCTGACCAATATTAGGAAAGCCTACTATGGCGTTGAGATGGGTCTGAGTTTCAAAGTATCCTCATCTTTCAGTGTAAAAGCCATAGGAACCATCAGCGAGGGCAAGAACGTGAACAATGCCAATGTGCGCTACATGAGCTCCACCAAGGCCACCTACACCGACGATGTGGTGATGAACAAAGGTATGCATGAGGCAAGCACCCCACTCACTGCAGCCGGCATCATTCTCGACTACCACTCTGGCGGTTGGTTTATCGACCTTAAGGGTAACTACTATGACCGCATCTACCTCTCCTACTCTCCCAGCTACCGCTACTGTGGCACACTTACCACCATGGGCAGCGTGGATAACGAGGGCAATTTCATTGTTCCCGAGCAGTCGGAGGGCAAGGGTGGATTCATGCTCGACGGCTCCATCGGCAAGAGTATCCGTATGAAGCGTGGCAAGCAATTATCCATCAACCTGTCGGTGACCAACTTACTCAACAAACGCGACCTGTGCACCGGTGGCTACGAGCAAAGCCGTAGTGACTACACCGTGAAGAGCGATGGTACGATGAACAACCAACGTGCCTACAAGTTCTCCCTGAATCCCAAGAAATACTACGCATTCGGTATCAACGGAATGCTTAACCTTACCTTCAGATTCTAAAACACCGACGACATGAGACAGTTTAAATATATCATCATCACGCTCGTATGCACACTGCTTGCATCGTGCATGGCCGACAGTTTCGACGCTCCTGAGGACACAGGTCTCTCCCCTTACGGCAATAATGCCCTCACTGAGTCGAATGTAATTACGATAGCCCAACTGAAGACACAGTTTGCCTCTGTCATCGGCAACAGTGGTATGAAACAAGTGACCGATGACATCAAAATCAAGGGTACAGTCATCGCCAACGACATCCAAGGTAATATTTATAATGAGGTAATTATCGACGACGGCACTGGTGCCTTCATCATCTGCGTGGCACAAGGTGGCATCTACGGCTATTTGCCTGAGGGCCAGCAAGTGCTCATCGACTTGAAAGACCTCTACATCGGTGGTTATGGCCAGCAGGGTGAACTTGGCATGCCCTACACAAGTGCCAGCGGCTCCACCTATGTAAGCCGTATGAACCGCTTTATCTGGAACAACCACTTCAAGATTCTTGGCAAAGCCACCCCTGGGAGTGTCACTCCTATAGATTTTGACATCAATCGCATGAAAGATGAAAGTTACCTGGAAGAGAACTGCGGTCGCCTAATGACAATCCACGGTGTGGAAATCTCAGGTGCCGATGGGAAGAGCGTCTTCGCCCCCTCCGACGGCAGTGTAACACTGACAGCCAACTGCGCCAACCGCAGTTTCAAGGGTCTGAGTAGCAGCAATATCGTGTTGCGCACAAGCACATACGCCGACTTCGCCGGCAATATCATGCCCACAGGTAAGGTAAACGTGACAGGTGTCTTTACCCGTTATCGCAACACCTGGCAGATTCTGATGCGCACGATTGACGACATCCAACCAGCTCAGTAAGACTTTAGACTTTAGATATTAAGCAGATAAAAACAAAAAACACAACATAATATGAAAAAGCTATTTTATTCATTGTTTCTCGTGGCTATGACAGCCATGACATTGACGAGCTGTGAGGATGTGCCCGCACCATTCGACATACCCAACACCAGTTCCGACACACCGGGCGAAGCCGCCGAGCCAAAAGGCAGTGGTACACAGGACGATCCCTACAACGTGGCAGCAGCCATCGAATACACCGAGCAATTAGCAGCCGGTGCCGAGAGCGACCGCGACATCTTCATCAAGGGTAAGATCTCATCGATACGCGAGAGCTACACCTCACAGTATGGCAACGGCAGCTTCTACATCTCCGACGACGGCACAAGCGGCCACCAGTTCCTGATTTATCGTGCCCTCTACCTTGGCAACAAGAAATATTCTGAAGGCCAGACACAAAT
>JAEEGL014374124.1_pt1 | contig 12398 bp, 3 predicted proteins | sample 9134231 | NCBI WGS metagenome assembly JAEEGL01 (sample SAMN16246548, study PRJNA631951) | gut metagenome | biome: gut microbiome; feature: rumen; material: fiber-attached | host: Bos | place: Iran: Karaj | collected 2018-10 | reverse complement strand
ACGCGCCCGTATTCTCTCGAATCGTAAGATGCCGGGATTAAATCGGATAAAAGCAGTTCGCCATCGGCGGACAGCTCCATTTTCTCTGTTTCTTCCTGATCCGGCATTTCAATATATCCAAAGAGAGGCTCTTCCTCACCCGGAACTGTGGTTATTACTGTTTCCTCTGATGTTTCCTCTGTTTTCTCCGAGATTTCTTCTGATGTTTCCTCGGAGCTAATTTTCGAAGCTTTTTCTGAAGTTTCTTCGGCAGCCTCTTCCGAAGAATCTTCCGTGGTCTCTTCCGATTGTTCTTCTGTGGTTTCCTCCGGGACTTTATCTGAAATATCTTCTATGGAGTCCTTCACTGCCTCCTCTGTACCGATTCCGTTTCCGGATATATAATCCGCTCTGACATCGATTGTCGCTTGCAACGGAAGAAACAGCATCATATAAATGCCGAGAATCATACATAATGTTTTAAATCCACGTTTATTCATATTTTATGGTCTCCTATGGCAATAATCATCTGTAAAACCGGATAATGTCCTGCATGAACCTGTCCCGCTATGAACCGGCGGAAAAACCTTCTTAAATTATACTATCATATGCCGGACGGCACAAACTATTTTATTGCAATTGTGCAAGGGAATACTTTTATCACATCCTGTTCACTCTCGGCGCACAAGCAGCAAAACCGCAAATACCATTATGTGGGCTACGCATAAGAAAAGACCGGATTTCTCCGGTCTTTTCCATGCATCGTTACGATGTTTGTTATTACATTATTCTTCAGGCAGAACATCATCTGCAGGCTTCGGTTCCTCGGATTCGGGATTCTCTTCTTCCTCTTCCTCCTCCGGTACCGGTTTGTCGGGAACATTCGGTTCCTCGCCCGGCTCTGAATCATCAATCTGCTCGTCTTTCTTATCGTCCTTCTTGTCATCCTGATCGTCCGGATTCACATCTTCATCCTTCTTATCCTCGTCTTCGCCCGGAACGATATCTTCGTCCTCCTCATCTTCATCATCAATGATTTCATCTTCATCATCAATGATTTCATCCTCTTCCGGAAGCAGGATTTCTTCAGGCAGGTCAATCGGCTCTTCTAAATCAAATTCTTCATCGAAACCTTCCTTGAGGTTGTAGGATTCTCTGAATTTCTTAAGCATTGCCGCGAATTCCGCTCTGGTTGCCTTGCCCGCAGGATCGATTCTTCCGTCTTTACCTGCGATAATTCCCTTGGCAACGGCCCACTTAACTGCAGGAACCGCAAAGCTGGAAATTTCAGAAGCATCGGAGAAGCCCGCAAGGCTTGCAGATGCACTGACGTTGTACTTCTTATACTTCGCATAGTTATAAAGAATTACCGCAAGCTGTTCTCTGCTGGCTGCCTTGTTTACCTGGAAGCTTCCGTCCGTATAACCGGAAACAATACCGTTCTTGGCTGCCCAGGTAATCGGAATCGAATACCATTCACCGCTCGGAACATCGTTGAAGTATCTCTTATAGGTGGTAGAAGGCTTTCCGTCCACACTGTACAGTGCAGTAATAAGCTGTGAACGGTTAATCTTTGTATTCGGCGAGAAGATTACTCTGCTTGCCAAAGTTCCGGTACCGGTCATGTATTTCTTGTCATATACATATTTTGCCGGTGTAAACTGCCAGGAATCTTTCTTGATATCCGCAAACGGGTTCCCGGAAACATTATCCGCAAGAACCGTAATGGTACATGTTGCGGTAAGTCCGTTTACGGTCTTTGCGGTAACCGTTACTTTACCTGCCGCCCATACCTTAACAACACCGTTATTTACGCTGCCGACATTCTTGTCGCTGATGGTCCAGGTTAATGTCTTCTCCGTCGTATCGCTCGGAGTAAATGTCGGAGTCAGTGTAAGTGAATTTCCGAAATACATGGTCGCGGAAGTTTTATTCAGCTTAATTGCGGTCGGTTTTACAATAACTTTAACCGCACAACTCTTGGAAAGGCCGTTCACGGTCTTTGCGGTAATCGAGCAGGAACCGGTCTTGATGGCTTTTACATTACCTTTTGCATCAACAGTTGCAACTGCGGTATTGCTGCTCGTCCATGTTACGGATTTATCTTTTGCATTATCGGGAATAACTTTTACACCGATCTGCTGGGTCTTTCCTTTTTCCAGAGTCAGACTGTCATAAGTGAGACCGATTCCGGTAGGAACCACATTGTCGGATGTATATGCTTTAATTCTGAGGTTACGATTGTAACTTGCGCCGTAATCCGTCCAGGAAGATCCGTTCTTAACGAAACTCTGGTTTGCGGCTGCCGTTGCGGTATGTCTTAAGTAACCGTTAGCGGTAGCGTAACTCTGCGAACACTCGGCATACATATTACCGTTGGAAGATCCCTTGGTAATGGTAATAACTACCGAGAATCTGGTATTGGCTTCCATTGCTACTTTGTTTTTCAGCTTAACGGTATATAAACCGCTGAATTTGGTCGTTCCGGAAGTTGTTGCTTCGGAAACAAGCGTTCCGCTTTCGGGATTTGCCGGATTGGTAAGATTCTTGTAAATCTGTACGGTATAATTGCAGTTTGCACTCGGAGTATCAAAGGAAACAGCCTTTACGTCCTGTCTGCAGCTTTTAATAACGAATTCGTTTGCAAAAGTGGTACCGTAAGCGGTCGTATTGAACCAGGTTCCGTCATACTGATAGTTGTGATCGTAAGTACCGACTTTGTCAGCTTCAAATGCACACATCGCGCTGCCGATGGATAAATCCTGATAGGACATCCAGAAATATCCGCTGTTGCCCCAGGAAGTACCCCAGCTGTTCTTTACAAGCCATGCACCGTTAACGGTCGGCTGTGTAGAGTACGTTAATTCTCCGTCAAGATAATACGCTCTGCCGGATGCAAAATTCGACTTGCTGTAATTGTCGTTCCATCCGACAATCGTAATGGCATGGTTTTGTCCGATCGGAGCATTGCAATAGTATGCACCTGTTGAGTTATTCATAAAAAGATCATAGTATCCTAAGGATCCGGTGACTGCACCGTAATCCATGATTGCCTTCTTTACGGAATTTCTGTCTGCAGTATTAATTCGATAGAACTGCTGAACATGAACCATGTTATGTCCGTAAGCATCATCGATGGTATTTTTGTTGGGATTGTTCGGATATGTATTGTAACTGTCGGGAACAGCACCTTTCCAGTTTGCAAGTACATGGTACTGAACGAGCGGGTTTCCGCCGGCGTCACAAAGCTTCGCTGCATCCGTATAAGGATAACTGAACTGATCCGAATTGGTTCCTCCGAGAGGGTCTCCCGCATTGCTCTGATAACTGTAACGAACCAGATGCATCTCGGATAAATCAATGTTGTTCTTATTATACAGGCCTTTGCTGATCATGCTGCTTTCCACAGCTGCCATTGTGGCAAAACTCCAGCAGGCACCGTACGGATTCTGGTTCTTAATGGAAGTAACGCGATTGTAACTTCTCGAATCATAAGAAGCCGGAATCGTGTCCGCAAAAAGAGCATCCGATTCCTCATAAACGCTCTCTGCATATTCCTGATCCGGAACCGAAACGTAACCGTAATTTGTATCGAGTTCATCGAGATTTACGGTTTCGCCATCCGCCTTCGCATTTAAAGTCGATGCTGCCGGTACGGCAAGCAGCAGCGCCACTCCGAGTGCGACCGATGCGGTTTTGAACCAAGAAGTCTTAAAATGTGATTTCAAAGATTTCTTTTTCATACACCTCTCCTTATATAAAAAGTATTTCCTCTTGCAACATCTGTTTTTCATGAAATCCACAGACACTTTTATTATATTCTATCGGCGCGCCTTTACGCAAGAATTTTACCGGGATTTTTGCAGGTTTTTCCCTGTTATTTTTTTAACATTCTTCCCGGTCTTATCCCGCAAATAAGAAAATCGCAGGAGACGCTTTGTTCTCCTGCGATTTCTTCATCCTTGAATGATTATTTGTATTCGAAACTTCTTAAACTCAGCCTTCTTTCGTCTCTTCCCTGCCCGGCTCTTCGTATGTAAAGCCATCCTCCGTCTCTTCACCGGTGTCCTCTTCATCAATAACGGCATCCTCTTCGCTATCTTCTGAATCCTCTTTGCCGTCCTCCGAATCTTCTTCATCCACGATGATATCTTCAGGAACCGGAACATCCTCCGTTTCCTCCGCCGGAAGTGCTATCGGCTCTTCTAAGTCTTCTCCCGTTGTGAGAATTACCGGATATGCCTGTTTAAATTTATTTAACATTGCCGCGCACTCCGCTCTGGTCGCGGGTTTCTTCGGATCAATCCTGTATCCGTCCTTTTCATTACCTTTTCCGGATATGATTTCCTTATAAACGGCCCATCTCACCGCTTCATACGCCCACTTGTCCACCGTGGCCGCATCGGTAAAATTATCAAGGTTCACTTCTTCCGGAACCTTCACATCATATCCTTTGTAGGAGGCATACTTATAAAACATCAGTGCCAGCTGCTGTCTGGTTGCTTTGCCGTCGACACCGAATGTTCCGTCTGCATTTCCCGATACAATCTCATTCACTGCTGCCCACGTAATCGGAACCGAATACCACATTCCATCCGGAACATCGCTAAAAAAGTCGATATATTCCGTTTCCGGTTTTCCGTCAAAGCTGTAAAGTGCCGTTACAAACTGGGAACGGGTAATATTGGTATCCGGTGAGAAAATCACTCTGCCGGCAAGTGTTCCCTTACCGGTCATAAAACCGCTGTCATAGGCCGGTCTGGCTGCTTTATACTGCCACGAGTCGTATTTGACATCTGCAAAAGGATTATCCGGGTTATCATCGGCAAGTACCGTAATAACACACTTAGCCGTCAGTCCGTTCACGGTCCGGGTCGTTACCGTAACGACTCCTGCTCCCCAGACCTTCACTACTCCGCCGTTCACGCTTCCGATATTCTTATTGCTAATCGTCCATGTAATATCTTTCTCCGTAGTATTATTCGGGTAAAGTGTGGCGGTAAGCGTAATTTCCTCCCCGAAATACATCGTGGTGGAATCCATATCTAACCAAATGTCCGTCGGGCTTATCACAACTTTTACCGGGATGGTTTTGGTCAGCCCGTTGACTGTTTTTGCGGTAATGTAGGTCGTACCCGTAGCAATACCGGTTACATTTCCGTTTAAATCCACCGTTGCTATGCTTTTATCACTGGTTGTAAAAATCACCGACTTATCCGTTGCATTCGCCGGAGTAACAGTCGCTGTAAGTTTTCTGGTTTGTCCTTTTTCAACGGAAAGGCTGTCAACATTTAAACCGATTCCGTTCGGAAGTACAGCGGTTCCCTTGTTTACGGTAAATGCTTTGATTCGAATGTTGGTATTATACTGCTTGCCAAAATCCTGCCAGCCGTTCGCTGTTGTCCGGAAACTCTGGTTTGGAAGCGCCGCTGCCTCATATTTGGTATTATTCCATTCCGTTGAACGCTCTACGGAAACATTTACCGTCTGGCTTCCCGGAAAAGAGATTACAACGGAGAAAACAGTCCCGGGATCCAGCATAACTACCTCCGAAAGAGGAATTGTATAATATCCGGCATACTTCGTTCTTCCGGTAACCGGAGTCGATAAAAGAGGTATTCCGCTTCTCGGATCCGACGAATCCGCTAAATTCTTATAAATCTGAATCGAATAATCCGCTTGAGCGGAAATTAATTCAATCGACACCGCCTTCAGTTGCTGCCGTTTATTCCCCTTTACGGTAAAAACATTGGATACGGCACGATTTGACCCCGAAGGCATAATAGAGGCACTGGTATAGCAGCCGTCATACTGATAATTGTTATCGTAGTTATTCGCCAGTTCTCCCACATAAACTCCGCAATCCTTGTAGAAAGTCGGCTCCGCATAGGAAATCCAGCAGTATCCGTTTTGTCCGAACGATGTTCCCCAGCTGTTTTTTACAAGCCACGCGCCATCCCTCCCCGGATTAATGGCGAAATTCTTACGGCTGTAATTATCATTCCAGCCGACGATGCAAATCGAATGATTCGTGCTTGTTCCGGCCGGCTTATCGGTAAAATATGCGCTGGTTTTTTTATTTAAATAACTCTTATTATAATAAAAACTCTGACCGATTGCTCCGTAACTCATAATTGCCTGTTTTACGTAATTTACATCCTGCCAGCTGATTCTGTAAAACTGCTGCAAATGAACAGTATCATGATTATAGGCATCATCCATGGATACCTCTCCGACATTTCCCGAATAAGGAGCATAACTTTCGGGTGTTGCGCCTCTCCAGTTTGCCAGAGCATGGAAATTAGTAAGTCCGTTCCCGCCCTGATACCTCATATCGGTTCCGAGGAATGTAATTTTATCTCCTTTTGTTCCTCCGAGCGGATCATCGCCGATATTTTTAAAGGAATAGCGAATCAGATGAAGCTCCGATAAATCCGGATTACCCATGATATCATGGCTTAAAAGACTGGATTCCAATGCGGAAATGGTAGCAAAACTCCAGCATGTTCCGTAAGGATTCTGATTCTTTACGCTTGTCACATTCCCATACCTTCTTGAATCATAAGAAGACGGGATTGCCATAAGGACATCTTCCTCATCCGGTACGATGCGGGGAGCAGCCTCCATATCCACGTCGGTAACGCCGTAATTTACCATTTCGACCATGCTTTCGTTTTCGCCGTTATTCTCCAAATCGGTTTCGGATTCATATCCGGTATCCTCTCCGCCGGTGACGTCCGTTTTTTCATCCGCATAAACCGTCAGATTTGCGCCTAAGACAAATGCAATCAGAAAAATCGTCGGCAGGACATAACATGCCTTTCGGCAAAGTCCCGTGAGACGATTTTTCTTAAAATCACTCTTCAATTTCTTTAAATCCTTCTCTTTCTTTTCCATAGCGTAACCCTCTCAAAAATATTTTTCAGTTTACCCCTGTCAGCTTTTGTTATTCTTTGTCATCCCTTTGGTTATCTTTTGTTATCCTTCATTATCTTTCATTATACTACGATTCCCGTACGGTGTTTCCGAAATTTATTCATTTAAACTCTTTTTTCATTGCCGATAAAGGCCTTCCCGCGTACAAATCCGCCTACTCCTCATCCTGCAGTTCAAAAATCTCATAATACGGTGATTTGCGGTCCTTCACTCTTAAATATTCCAGGGCCTTATAATCTTCCAGTATTTTTTTGTCCAGATTCTGATAAGAAACAAATGAACCGTCGGCCATTTTCACGCCCTTCATTCCGATGACCGGAACACTTTCCCGCTGGTTTAAGAGGAACTTGTCATAATCCGTCAGTTTAAGCCCCGCACATCGTAAAACATAACTCGATAAGTAATTGACACTGATTTCATCGAACTGTTCAAAATCCGAATCATAATTCGTCCAGATGACATACTGTGTGATATACATGCGGTTGGCTTCCTCGGCGCTTAAGGACTTACTGTCTTTCCCATAAAGTTCATCCGTAAATTCTTTGGATAACTGCGGCTGATGATCCCCGAACATAACAATCATGGTCGGCTCATCCACCTTACTGAAATAACCGGTCAGATATTCAAATGCCTCATCCGATTTGTCAATCAGCGAAACATAGGTCTCTGCCAGTTCGTCATTCTCCATGCCGTTGATGGTGATGGTATTCTCCATCGTTCCGTTGGACGAATCGTATCCGCCGTGATTCTGCATCGTCACGTTAAAAATAAACAGGTTCTCATCTTTGTCAAAATGGTTGACGTAGTCGATTATTTTATCGAAGTCGCCTTTATCGGAAACAAATTTTCTTAAATGATCCGCGCCCTCATATCCGCTTTCATCAATAAATTCATCGAATCCCATGGCCGGATAAACATTATCCCGGTTCCAGTTCTTCGCTCCGTACGGATGCATGGCAACCGCATAATATCCCTGCTGTTTTAATGTATTCACGATTCCGTCTTCCTTGCTGCGGCAGAAACCGACATATGGATTGGCTCCGATTGGCAGGAATTTGTCGGTATTTCCGGTTAGGAATTCCCATTCCGAAACGCTGGTGGACCCGCCGAAAACATTCACATATGTTTCACCTTTTACTGCATTTTTATCCAGTGAACGCAGATAAGGAATATAATCATCGTTGGTATCTAAATCGTTGATAACCTCCAAATCACTGAAACTTTCATTCATAATGACAATCAGGTTCTTGGGCTGAACGGTACCGGCTGCCAGGCGCGGTTCCTCAATTTCACCGACAATCCTGCCCAGTTCACTCTTGGAATAGGAGTCCGGTTTTGCCACACGAAAAACTCTTAAAATGCACAGATTCGATAAAACATATCCTTCTTTGGAAATATTGGAATCAATCGAGTAAAGCGGAATATGGGCCAGTTTGTCGTTATAAACACAGATAAACAGAATCACTCCGGCTGCCGTAAATATCACTCTTTCGGAGATAAATACAATCTGGCGGAGTCCGAACGGTTTCTTTGTGCGGATTTTCTTTTTCTTTTTGCCTTTTTTGGAGTTTTCATCCAGATACGGTTCCACATCCGGGAGTTCTCCGGTGCCGGTCACACAATCGCCGAAAGCAGTAACTGTCCCGGTTACATCCGCCACCGGCGTTTCCCCGCCGTCAGCCTCTTTTTCGGTATTATCACTTACCGCATCATCTGCCGGGGCAGATATTGTATCATTTTTCTTTGATTTGCGGTTCAGCTTAATCTGGAATTTCTCCGCGCGTTTCCGAAGTTCACGAATACTGGGGTTTCTCCTTCGGTAACCGAGTTCCATCGTGCGGATATCCGCTATAATCTGAAGTGCAATTAAACAGACCGAAACCGCAACTGCCGTTAACACTTTCGGTGTTATTTCATACTGATAGTTCCCGGCAACGCTCATCGTTGTACGGAACGCGGAAAGCTGTGTAAGAAGGAAATCCTCTCCCTTAAACTGAATGACATAATAATTTGTCAGTGACCAGATTAGAACCAGCACGATTGAAGCATAACTTGAAACATACGGAAGAAGTCCCTTAATGACTAATATTCCGGATAAAATCAGCATAAGATTTAACGGGATATAGGTGCTTTCCACCGTGTATAACCCGTCCCTGTCAAGCGCCTGGAAAAGATAAAATGCCGCTCCCATAAGAACAAACACACTGAGATACTGCCATATTTTTGTCGGAACCTCCGAAGGGATGAATCCGATGATTACACCTAAAACAAGCGTTCCGAGAATTAAGAAAAACCAGGGTTTAACATAATCGAAATCACTATAATACGTCTGAACGAGGAAAAAGACATCCTCTTTGTCTTCAATCCCGTCCACCGTCAGTTTTTTTGCGGAATCATGGGTTCCCTTTTTCTGTGCGGTACATACGGCAATATCGCTTCCCGTGTTGTCCAAAGATACATGTATTTCGTATAACTCTCCGCTTTCTAAATCCCTGTACGGTTCTCCTTCCACATAGAAGTACTCCATTTCGGCGAAATACTTAACCGGACATTTGTATTTGTACAGTTCATGACCTCTGGTGTCCTGAAGTGTAACCGTCAGAGTGGCTGTATCCGTAGCCGGGGAAAAATCCGTAAAACGGATCAGGAATCTTTGCATACGATCGCCGGCCGCTTCAAAAGTCTGAACAATCTCATGGTCCTTAACCGGAATGCTTCCGTACTTCACTTTATCAATGCCTTTAATAAAGGACATCGTATTGGTTGTCCAAATCTCATAGGTGCCGCTATCCTTCTCCGCATCCATAAAAAAGATAATCTGGGAAAGCAAAAAAGCGCCCAGCAAACCAATGGCAAAGAGCAGTACGTATTTGTATATATTCCACCTGTTTATTTTTGCTTTTTTCAAAACTCCGGCCTTGTCCTTTTAAATATGCACATACAAAGTTAATTATACCGCTTTTTCTCCCGCTTTTCCATATTATTTTGGGTGACAGGCACTTTCGCCCCTCGGGTGACAGGCACTTTTGGCACAAAAGTGCCTGTCACCCAAAAATGGCACCCAAAAAACAGGGAAGAGGTTCTCTCTTCCCTGTTCTCCAAAACGAAACTGATGTTTTTTACTGCTTCATCTCCATAAGTCTCATCATCATGGCTGCGCACTCGGCACGCGACGCATTGCCGGCGGGATCCAGCTTAATCTTCGACTTATCGGTTTCTCCCTTGGCGCCCTTACCGGAGATGATGCCCTTCGAAACGGCCCAGCAGAATGCGTTCTTTGCCCAGCCGCTGACCTTTTTGGTATCCGCATAACCATCAATGGCCTTTGCGTCATAGTTCATGTCATATCCGTTGGCCTCGGCATATTTATAAAGAATTGCTACCAGTGCTTCTCTCTGGATATTATTACCTACACCGAATGTACCGTCCTTGTTTCCGGCAACATAGCCTTTCTGATTTGCCCAGAGAATGGCATCTGCAAACCACTGGCTTCTCTTAACATCCTTAAACGGATTCGGGGTATCTTCCGGAACGTCCGGTTTTCCGCTTAAACTGTAAAGAATCTGTACAAACTCTTCTCTCTTTAACTTGCCGTCAGGTGCGAAGCCGGTTCCTTTTCCGGTCATAACACCGTAGTCATATACAAACTGAACGGCATTTACATACCATGAACCTTCCTTGACATCCGGGAAGACCGCCTTAACATCCTTCTTTTCTTTATTCTGGACAATACCGTACTTTACATCGTATACGCCCTGTGAATTCTCCAGATAAGTGGTCTTGGACGGATCTTTCTTATCGATTACATCTGCAACCGCGCCTCTGTATTCGCCGCAAAAATCGGGATTTAAGAAGCCGTCTTCAAGAAAGATGTAACGATTGTTTTCCTTATCGTTGTATAGACCCGTATAATCACCGTAATCTCCGAGAATTGCAACGGTATAATCCCCGTAAACCGGTCCGAAGTAGTAACGTGCCGTATGATAACCTACTTCCCAGAGTCCCTCGGGATTCTGATCCGAAATATCATAACAGCGGAAGAATACATGCTCTCTGGGCAGCCCGGATTCTCTCATCATCTGCTCGATAACATAATCCTGAAGTTCTCCCGGCGTGCCGGTCATTTTTGAATTGTTTTTAAAGGTAATGGTTATTTCATCCGTTGAAACATCATATCCCGTAAAATAATCAACATCCCAGTACTGCCTGTCCGTCTGGTAATCCATGTAGCGGTCCAGATAATCTACGGTATCTTCCGAATCAATTTTCTTCATCGGTGCAGAAAGCTTCATAACCGGGAATGCGACAATCGTTACGTTAAATTTCCCTTTTTTTCCGGCGAAGTCAAGTTCCGCTTCGTGTTCTCCGGGTTGCCAGAGATTGTCCGGCGACTGATCATCATAGATTTCTACTCGAATATCCTTTTTGCTGATTTCGAGATCCTCCGCAATCTGATCCGATAACTCCCATATATCACCGGTATATGTCTTCTCCGTGCCTTTTACTTTTACCTTAACCGTAACATTCCACGGCATATAGCCGTATCTCTGCCACTCTTTTTCAACCCACTGCCCGGTTTCCGGATCCCTGTATCCGTTTTCCGTATAGGTATCGCCTTCGGTAAGATAAGTACCTTCGTTAACCGTAACCGATACAATCGGATCCGAAACTATTTTTATATTGTAAGTGGTATTCTTTCCGGCAAAGCGGAATTTAACTTCATGATCGCCCAGGCCCCAGGGATGATCCGGATCCTGTCCGTCATCATAATCACCAAAGCGGAAATCAAAACCAACCAGTCGCTTTACCTGGTCATATATTTCATTCGGGTCGCCTTCATAAGGATCACCCTCATACATTTCAACCTTCATGTAGCTCGGCCATGTATTGTATCTTTGCCAGTCTTTCTCAATCCATTCGCCGTCCGGTCCCCAATATCCGTGTTCCGTATAGGTATTTCCGAGGAATGCCGTTACATCATTTACCGTAATGGATTTCACGGGACTCTTTACGATTTCAACATCATAATCGGCATATACTCCGCAGACTTCGAATCTCTGATGATGCACACCGACTTCCCACTGATGTGTCGGAGACTGATCGTCGTTAATATCTCCGAATCCGTCACGGTTAATGTCATCTTCGGTCTTTCCGAGTGCGGCAGCCAAATCTTTTCTGACATCATTGGGATCTCCTTCAAAAGTTCCCTTGCTTGATACAACCTTAATACTTTCCGGCCATGAAGCATAGGCTTCCCACTCTTCAAAAACTTCCTCCTGTTTTTCTTCATCCCAATAACGGTCACGTGGATCCTTATCGCCTTCCATCCGTTTTATGCCGACTGCTGTCACGGACTGAATGGGATTGGCAACAATACTTACCGTATACTTCGTGGATGCCGGACCGAAATGGAATGTAATCGGATAATCACCGACTCCCCATTCATTAGACGGAGTCTGTGTATCGCCTTCCGACCAGTCGTT
>JAEEGL014118250.1_pt1 | contig 12398 bp, 9 predicted proteins | sample 9134231 | NCBI WGS metagenome assembly JAEEGL01 (sample SAMN16246548, study PRJNA631951) | gut metagenome | biome: gut microbiome; feature: rumen; material: fiber-attached | host: Bos | place: Iran: Karaj | collected 2018-10 | reverse complement strand
GTTTTCCAGAATAGGCTGAAAAGTAAGTTTGGGTATTCTGCACTGAGTCAGTTCATCCGGAACATCAACAACGAATTCTATTGCATCGTTGAATCTCATGTTCTGCAGTTCCACATATACTTCGGCATGCTCCAGCTCGTCGGCTATCGTAGAATAATCTTTCTTTCTGCTTAAAGTCAGCTTATAGAACTTGGAAAGATTCTGTACTACTTCACTTACCTCTTCGTTCTTACCCTGAAGAGACATCCAGTTGATCATGTCCATCGTGTTATATAAGAAGTGGGGGTTGATCTGTGCCTGCAAAGCATTGAACTCGGCAAAGCGCAATTCCTGAGCCGTCTCCTCTTTTTCCTCAATGAGATTATTCATCTCCTCGGTCATATAATTGTATGTTCGGATCAGGTCTCCTACTTCATCATTAAGATAGGACTCCTCCATTGCGACGGGTGGGCCGTCATGAATCCTCGCCATCTGTTTGGACACTGCCGCTATTCGTTTTGTTACCGACCTGGAAACAGTTATACCTATCGTGGTTGCCAGCATAAGACTAAGCAGACATATTCCCAGGAAGTTAAACATCCAGCGGTCGGCTATGGCAGTAACCGGAGCCTTGGGGATGACATTAACCATGAACCATCCCGGTTTTTCTATCATATAAAAGGCTACATATACAGGTACACCTGCTATCTCCCTTTCAACAAAGGAGTTGGAGGCAAGTAGTGAATCTCTTATGGCGGAGTATCTTAGTCTGTAGGTTCCGGACAAAGCTTTGTCGGTTGCTACCACAAGTTCTTCTCTGTCGTTGATTATGTAGGATACGCTGCCTTCCGTTACTATAGCATCCTCAAGTACCTTGTCATATATATTGCTGTTATAGTAAAGAGCAATGTATGCCGGGTATACTCTTCCTTTGTAATAGAAAGATTTCCTGACTATATATGCACTGTCTCCAAGCTCCGTAACCTCACTCTTTCTGAGATAGAACTCGGGACAAAAGAGACTCGCGTAATTTGTTCCGTCAAAAATACCGTGCCAATAAGTGGATGTTATCTCGCTTTCCGGTCTGATTAGGTCCTTGGCTGAGCTCATTATATATACGGGAGAATCATCGGGAAGTCCCAGATATATCCTCACGGCATCAATCGTTCCGGCTGACGTTATGCTGCTTACGGTTTTCTGAAAATCATATGCATTAGCCGATATTGCAAGTTCTTCCGGTGATGTTTTTATGGGTGACTGAAACCATTCCTGCATATAAGGATGATCCAGTATCAGATCCATACTGTTAACAATGCTGTCTACTTTATCCTCTATCTGCGGAGCAATAAGTGCCGACGCATTCTGTTCATCCCTGATGGTACTGGCAATTACCATGTTGTAAAGCGGCCTTGAAAAGGCGGCAACCGTAACGATTATCGGTATAACCACTACCAGAATGATACACAGCGTGAGTTTTGTCTGAAGCTTAAGATTTTTGAAGGGATTGAGCTTTCTAAAGGGTTCTGTCATGAACGGATCACCTGCTCTCTGTACTCCGAAGGTGATAAGCCCGTATATTTCTTAAAGCTTTTCGCAAAATAATTACCGTCACTGTATCCTACGGCAAGGGATACTTCGTTTACTTTGTTTCTTGGATCTGTGAGAAGTTTCTTAGCCTTTTTCATTCTGAAGTCGGTTATATACTGATTCAGCGTCATTCCCGTCTCGTTCTTAAAATACGTACAGGCATATGAAGTAGATAGAGCCGCGTGATCACTTATTGATTTTACGGACAGATCCGCATTCTCATAATGATTTGCTATGTATTCGCATATTATTCTTATTGTAGGATTGTCGGCCAGTTCTTCTTCTGTGTCCGAGAAGTAGCTGTCTGTCTTTTCTCTCAGGATTCGGTGCAGTTCTCCAAAATAAAAACACTTGTCCACTATATCCATAATGGTCTCTTGATTATCCATGGACATATCCGTAACAAGACTGTGCTTTTTCCTTGTCTTATAGAGATGAAGAAGCATGTCATGATAGATTGCTTTTATCTGATTCTCAAGGATTCCCGATTCCTCGTTAAGGCTGCCAAGCGTGTTAAGCACTGTTTCCGCCTTAGCCTTGTCGCTGTCTTCCACAGCCTTCATGTAGCTGCCGGATAGTTCTCTTACTTCCGACAAGGGAAGTACTTCCCCTTTGTCCTCTTCTTTCTTTGTTATTATTATGCGGGGCTTTTCAAAAAAGCTTTTCTGCAAAAGAATAACCGCTGAAGAATATGATTTATATACGTTCTCTTTTCCTTCTACCGTATCACCGATGACAATATAATATTCTCCCAGCTGATCCATCAGTTCGGAAAGCTGAGATGCGATGTTCTTAAGTGTATTGTCCTGAGGCATAAGATCCGCGCAGACATGAAAAATGATATTGTAGGATTTCTTTTCGGTATAGATGGCATGCATGCCCATGCCCTTCAGGTATCCCTGGAGTGCCTCATGAATATCGGATATCTTCTGCGGATCTTCCGGTATTTCTTTTATCTTCACAATAAATGTGGTTACATACTTCAGTTCCGAATGTCCGTAATGCTCCGACAGCTCTTTACAGAGTTCGTCCACTGCCTTTGTATTGGATCTGTATGGCATTGTAAAACGATATGCCAGTTCTGATGCCGTCGTTGATTCATGGGCTTCATCCGCTATAGTCTGCAATTTCAGCACAGTACATCTTTCGACTGCTTTTTTGAGGGTCTCTCTGAGTTCTTCCTGCTCAATGGGCTTCTCAATGTAGTCTATTGCTTTAAGCTGAATGGCAGCTTTAAGATACTCCTTATCGGAATATCCGCTCATAAACACAACTACTGTATCGGGGGACTCTTTTTCGATACGTTCGAGCATAGTAATACCATCCATCCTGGGCATTCTTACATCGCACAGGATGATATCCGGTTTCTTTTCTGATGCAATTTTCAATCCGTTAACGCCATCGTCGGCCTGATATATCTCGTCGATTCCGAGATTCTCCCAGTTTACGGATGCTATGACGCCGGTTCTTGTAAGCTCTTCATCATCTACTATGAGTATCTTCATATAACCCTCCGAATTACTAAAATTATAGCTTTACCGCTTTTTTTCTTCAACTTTTAATTCCCCATTGCTATTGAACTAAAGTGAAAAAAATGTTTTAATCTAGATAACACTTATTGTTTTTATAAGGAGGAAATTGAAATGAAAGTTGAGAATATTACAGATATCGACAAATTCTTCAAGGTTATCGACTCTTGTAAGGGTAAGGTTGAGCTTATAACAGGTGAAGGTGACAGACTTAATCTTAAGTCAAAATTATCTCAGTATGTATCAATGGCTAACATCTTCTCTGATGGAACTATTGATGAACTTGAACTCGTTGCATATGAGCCCGATGATATCAACAAGCTTGTTAACTTCATGATCAACGGAGAATAATTATTCTTTAATGTGAAACAGCCCCGTGTAAACGGGGCTGTTTCTTTTTTTCTTATCTTGTAACTATCTCAACAGGTACATTAAGGATCTTTGCTACTTTAAGAATAACATCTATATGTCTTCCGACAGCCGCAGCCATGTGATGAGTTGGTCCGGCCTCACTCCACTTGTTTACAAACTCTCTTGCGTCGATTGCAAATCGGGTTCTCATATTGGTATCACCAAAAGTAAAGATAGGTCCGGGCTCATTTACGCCCTCAGCTACTATGAACTTGAAATTGCCGTTACCGTCCTGAGTAATGGCAAGGTATGTAATATCTCCTGTGGGAGGATAGAACTGTGTAAGGTATCCGCCTCCTGTCTTGCCGTGGAATACGGGAACAATCTTCATGGTAGGCTTCTTAGCCTGTGATATATCCGCATCACCTGATCCGCTGTGTCCGATTATGCATATATCATCTTCAAAATCAATTGAGTACATCTCTGAAAGCTGTCCGGTTCCGGCTATTGTCTTTAAGATACTCATTGCCATTGCAACCTTCATATCTCCTTCAACTGCACATGCCGTACCCTGCTTGATGAGCATTGAGAAAGCGGGAATCAGCATTCCGTCAAGAACACCGGCCTTACCTTGGGCAAATCCGTCATAGTGAGATGCAATAAGTCCCAGATCTTCGTCCTTTACCCACTGCTCAAAGGCAACAACATATTTTGCCATGTCCCATACCTTTTCAACAGTTCCGCCGCCTTCAATATCAAATGTGTTGATAATATCTTCGGCCTTTGCTCTTATGGCAGCTTCATCATCGATATCATCGGCTATAGCCCACATCTTCTCCCAGTCAAACTGCTTTGTATAGAGACCCAGTCTTCTGTAAAGGTTGGTCTCGTCAATATAGAGATCCATCATTCCGGGATAAGGTCTTCCGATCTGAGCAATATTGGTGCTGCGGAATCTTCTGCGAACCTGAGCGGCACGACACCATTCATCTATCTGCTTTGCAACTCTTTCGTCTCCGCCCTCAACTACACCTGTAATAACATCATGTCTCTTTCCGAATCGGTTAAGGTCAGCAACCATCTCTCCAACCGCACCGCATGCATAGAGTTCTCCGAGCCATGTGGGAATATCTGTCTTGTCATAATCCGGTACTGCTTTTTTCTGTACATTTACAAGTACTACTGGAACGTCAAGATCTTTTACTGCCGGCAGCATATTGTAAGATGTTGCATATGTAAGCAACTGTAAAAATACAAGGTCTACATCAGCTGCTCTGAATTTATCTCCCGCAGCCATTGCAAGTTCCTTAGTTGTTACCATTCCTCCGTCAATGATCTCAACAGTGTCGGGAAGTGTCTTCTTGAATGCTTCAAACTGTGCCTCAAATTCTGGAACCAGCTGAGGGAACTGGGGGAGATATGCTCCCAATGCGATGGAAAATACACCGACTTTTGCTTTTGTGTCTACTAACATGATTAAATCCTCCGTTTTTCTCCGTTTAACTCTTATGGGACCCGGGTCCCCATTACTTCTATGGTCTGTATTCTTTTACTCCAAAAGAATCAAATATACATTGTCTTGCTTCCTTAAGTCCCGCAAGTTCACCGGCTTTCATCATCTGTACTGCTATGTTACCGATGGCAGTTGCTTCTCCGGGACCTGCATATACAGTCCTATTACTCTTCTTTGCAGTCAGTTCGTTAAGATAAGCCGCATTTGAACCGCCTCCCACTATATTAATGGAAGTATATTTTTTACCTGTTATCTTCTCGATTCCCTCTATGGCTTTGGCATAACATTCGGCAAGGGACTGATATACCACTGTTGCCACCTGTCCGAGAGTCTCGGGTACGGGCTGTCCCGATTCCTTACAGGCCTTCTTAATCTCTTCGGTCATATTGTCGGGAGCCATGAATCTGTCGTCATTAACATCCACTCTGGAAGGGAAATCTTTTTCCTTCTCTGCTTCTTCGCATATAACCGCAAATGAATATGCATCTCCTGTTTCATGTCGCACGGACTGTATCATCCACAGACCCATAATGTTTTTTAAGAATCTGAATCTGTAATCTATACCGCCTTCATTGGTATAGTTAAGCTCCATACTTTCCTTTGTGCATATGGGTTCTGTAATCTCGGTTCCGAGAAGTGACCATGTTCCCGAACTTATATAAAGATTGTTGTCGGACTGACTGGGAACCGCTATAACAGCTGATGCGGTGTCATGTGAAGCAATCTGCATTACTTCACAATTGAATCCGACTTCTTTTGCCAGTTCATCCTTAAGCGGTCCTACCAATGTACCCGGCATCTGCAGATCCTTAAATATCTTCTCCGGAAGACCTAACATCTTTATCAGTTCTTTGTCCCAGGTCTTATCCTTTGCGCTCACCAGCTGTCCGGTTGTTGCATTCGTATATTCGCTCTGCTTTTTACCTGTTAGTACGAAGTTGAAATAGTCGGGCATCTGCAGTAAGGTATCTGCTTTTTCAAGAACTTCCGGTTCCTGCTTCTTAAGTGCCATAAGCTGATATATCGTATTGAACATCTGCTTCGCTATTCCGTTTCTTTCATAGAGCTTATCCAAAGGAATGATCTTGTATACTTCTTCATCCATTCCCTTTGTACGTATATCTCTGTATCCGTATGTATTACCTACGACCCTGTCATTTTCATCAAGGAGCACATAATCTACGCCCCATGTATCGATTCCCAGGGTCTTTGGAATTTTACCGATCTCCTTACATTTTTTAAGACCGTTTATGATTTCTTCGGAAAGATGGTTAACATCCCAAAAAAGATGACCGTCCTTTTTTACCATTCCGTTTTCAAATCTGTATATCTCTTCCAGCTCCATACGGCCATCCTTCATATATCCCAGGATATGTCGGCCGCTTGAAGCTCCGATATCTATCGCCAAGTAATATTCGCTCATATTTGTTACCTCCTATCGGATATTATATAGGACTTAATTTGCCATTATTAGGTCGGTTTTTGCATTTTTTAGGGACCTTATTTGCAGAAATGTGCTATAGTGTTGTTATGATAGACAAAAATCTGATTGAAAAATTAAGAAAAGTAACCAAAGAAGAAGAGGCCATCCTCTCCGGTGATAATACCGTTCAGATGAGCCTCTATTCAGGTCGCGGTGATTTTGTTATCGAAAGTGAGCGTATGCTTCAAAAGGGTAAACTTATTGATATAAGACCCCATACCCGCTATGTTCACTTTCCAAAACATCGTCATGATTATATTGAGATTATCTATATGTGCAGTGGTCATACCATCAACATCATAGATGATAATGTGCGGATAGATCTGAAAGAGGGCGAACTCCTCTTTCTTAATCAGAATGCCACTCAGGAGATTCTTCCCGCCGGCAGTGATGATATTGCGGTGAACTTCATAGTTCTTCCTCAGTTTTTTGACACCGCTTTTGATATGTTAAGAGATGAAAGTATTCTTCGTGACTTTCTTATCGGAACTCTGAGCAGCAACAATACCATGGGTAATTATCTTCATTTCCAGGTATCGGATATTCTTCCTGTTCAGAATCTCCTTGAAAATATGATCTGGGCTCTGGTTAATGACCAGCAGAGCAGACGTAATATCAATCAGACCACCATGGGTCTGCTTCTTATGCAACTTGTGGGTTACACGGACAGACTGTCTTCCAGTGACCCCAATCAGTACGAACAGAATCTTGTATTCACATGCCTCAAATACATTGAAGAAAATTATAAGACCGCAACTCTTACCGAGCTTTCGGGCCTTGTCTCCATGCCGGATTATCAGCTGAGCAGATTCATAAGACAGCATGCGGGAGGAACTTTTAAAGAACTTCTCCAGCGCAAGCGTCTTAACCAGGCAGCTTTCCTTCTTTCAACAACAAAGCTTCCGGTGGAGCATATTATATCGGTTGTGGGTTACGACAATACAAGTTATTTTCACAGGATCTTCAGGTCACATTTCGGAATGTCCCCCAAAGATTACCGCTTAGAGTATTCTTCTTAGAGAATTATTCCTCTTCCCAGATTCTGTGAATCTCGTCTACGGCAGCGTTGAACTGTGTGTCTGTTCCGTCTTTTTTGTATGCGTCCATATCAAATTCCACATTGATATCGGGTTCTATTCCTGTTCCGTGTATACATACTCCGGAAGGTGTATAGTACTTACTTGTTGTAAGCTTTACGGCCGATCCGTCTGTAAAAGGTATCAGTTTCTGTACGATTCCTTTTCCATATGTCGTGGTTCCTACGATGGTTCCTTTTCCGTAATCTTTGATGGCTCCCGTAAGAATCTCGGATGCACTTGCGGAATACTGGTTTGTAAGAACTACCAGAGGAAGCTCCAATTCCTTGCTTCCGTCGCAGTATATCTCATCTCTCTGGCCGTTTTTATCTTCCGTGTATACTATCAATCCTTGGGGAAGAATCTGTCTCAGTATCTCAATTGCTGATTCCATGCTTCCGCCAAGATTGCTTCTTACGTCTATGATTATTCCTCTCGCGCCCTGTCCTTTCAGGGTAACAAGAGCATCTGTAAACTGATCCGATGTTACAACATCAAAGGTCACGATGTCGATGTAACCGATATTGTCATCCAGCATTGTATATCCCACGGACTGGGTCTCAACTCTGCCTCTGGCTATATCGTATTCCAAAGGTTCATCTTCCCCGTCTCTGATAATGGTAAGGTGGACTATTGTTCCTTCCTCTCCCTTTATCATATTAACAACTTCCGAAGATTCAAGTCCCTGGGTGGATACACCGTCAACCATGTATATATAGTCAAGATCCTGAAGTCCTGCAGCCTCAGCCGGTGAATCATCCATTACTTCCGTGATCCGGCATATCTCAGTCTCGGGATCCATTGCTATATAAGCACCTATCCCATAGAAAATACCTTCGGTATCTAACATGACCTGTTGGAACTCTTCGGCGGAAAAGTATTCGGAATACTTATCTCCAAGGCCGTCTATCATGCCTCTGTAGATGCCTTCCCTCAGCTGGTTTTTGTCATAATCATTCAGGTAATAATCCTCTATTGTATTCTCGATAAGGCCCGCTTTTTTGACCATATCGTCATCTATAACGGATGAAAGATTACTGTTCACATTTATGGCATGCTTCAAAGACAACTTATTATATAAGGTCACCCCGCTGAAGATGGCTGCGAATATAAATGTAGCCGTAAGCAACCCAGCAATGACTCCCATTCCAAAGGTCTTCCCTTTGCCTCTTTTTCTCTTTTCACCCGATTCTGTTTCGGTTATTTCCAGTTCTTTTTCTTCCATTTTTATTCACCTAAGGGTGGTCCCGGTTTTATCCTCTTAAATATGGCCATGGGCTCACATACGAACCATTTACTCGTACTGAGAAGTGCAGATGGTTACCTGTAGATCTTCCGGTAGTTCCGACTGCTCCTATCTTGTCTCCTCTTGCCACGTATTGTCCCTGCGATACATAGAGAGCGGATGCATGCATATACACGGTATATACTCCGTCTCCGTGACTGATCATTATATAGTTACCCATGGACGAGTTGTAACTTGCTGCCACAACATTACCATCGTAAGCCGCTAAGATGGGCGAACCGCCCGGTGCAGCCATATCAATACCCGAATGGAACTGCTGGGCTCCCGTTATGGGATGGGTACGCCATCCGTAATCATCGGATATTCTTGTATATGAAGGTGCAGGCCATTTGAACATACCACCATCATATGTGAGAGCTCCGCCGTTAAGCTTGGATTTTTCTTCCGCTACTGCTTTTTCCAGTGCCTGGATAACGGCTGTAGTCTCCTGAAGATCTTCTTCTATAGCTTTTGCTTCCGCCTGGTTGCTTGCTATAGAGGATGATGTTTTTGCTATTTCATTCTCTTTTTCACTGATAAGGGTCTCAAGATTGGCCTCTTCCTCGTCTACCTTGGCTTTAGCCTCATCAAGAACCTCTTTTTCCGCTTCAAGCTGTTCTTTACAAGTCTCAATATAGTCACAGGTCTGCTTGAACTCTTCAAGCTTCTCCGAATCATATTTCGAAAGCATCTCCGCATAATCAGCCTTGTTGATTATATCGGAAAAAGAACCCGAACTGAAAATGATGTCAAGATAGAAGGAGTCGCCTTTCTCGTACATCATCTTGATCCTCTTCTTCATTGCCTCATACTGAGCATCTTTAGTTGCTTCAGCCTCGGCAAGATCTTCCTCGGTTTCCTTTATCTCAGCCTCTTTATCGGCAATAAGCCCCTTGAGTTCATTAATCTTTTCCTGTACTTCCGAGAGATTCTTGTCCAGTTCGGTAACATATGTCTCAAGATTTTCCTTGGATTTCTTCAGATCGCTTACCACTTTCTTAATGTCGGTAAGCTGGCCTTGTATCTTTTTCTTTTCAGCTTCAGCCTGTTTTATCTGATCCTGCTTTTCTTTGATACTTGCCTCAATTTCTTCGGTAGTTTCCGCATATGTATAGCTAGTTCCGCCAAAAAGACTCAAAAGGAGGATAAGTGCCAGTATTCTGATTAAGTGACCTTTTTTAACTGACATACAAATCAAACCCTTAAATGCTTTCTAACTGTAATGATACTTCCAAAGAATCCTATTCCGGCTCCGATTCCCAGTGATACAGGCACCAGAGTCTTGAATATGTCATTTATTGTGAGGAACTGTAATATAGATCCTATTTCCGTGAACCTTGATAAAATCACATCAAGCGCCTTGTTATATATGACATATATAACACCGAGAGGTATAGCCGCACCGATAAGACCGATAATAAGACATTCCACAACGAAAGGTGCTCTTACGAAGAAATCCGTTGCACCGATGTATTTCATAATACCGATCTCTTCTTTTCTTACAGATATACCTATGGTAACCGTATTGCTGATAAGGAATATTGATACTGCAAGCAATATTCCGATTATACCGATCGATACATAGCTGATCAGCTTGTTTGCACCGGTAAGTGCATCCGCTGTCTGCTGAGAACTGTTGACCTGTCTTACTCCCGGAACGGTATTAAGATACTCAACCAGACTTGCCTGAAGGGAAATATCCTTCATGTATATCTCGTAGTTCTCGGAATCTTCCAGAGGGTTCTCGGTGAATCCTTCCGAATACTCTCCCAAATATTCCTCTTTAAAACTTTCCCAAGCTTCGTCAGCCGATACAAAATTGATATGATCGACTTCTTTTCTGTCACTTATTAAATCTCCGATATGCTGCTTTTCCTCATCGCTCAGTCCTTCATCGAAGAATACCGTTACAGCAACGCCTTCTTCAGCCTTCTGAACAATGTTCTGGAAATTGGCTACAACAGAATAGAAAATACCAAAAAGTAAAAGACATGATGCTATTGTAGCTATTGATGCGAGGGAGAACCATGCATTACGGAAAATGTTTCGAATACCCTGTTTTAAGGTGTAGAAGAAAGAACTAATTCTCATCGATATATCCTCCCTTCTCTTCGTCACTTACTATGACGCCTTTTTTCATGGTAATAACTCTCTTTTGCATCTCGTTAACGATCTCTCTGTTATGAGTAACAACGAGTACCGTGGTTCCTCTCTTATTGATCTGCTCAAGAAGCTTCATGATTTCCCATGAGTTCTTGGGGTCAAGATTACCTGTAGGCTCATCACATAAAAGAATCGGTGGCTTATTGATAAGCGCTCTGGCTAAAGCAACTCTCTGCTGTTCACCGCCGGAAAGCTGCTTGGGTCTTGCTTTATACTTGCCGGCAAGTCCGACAATTGAGAGTATTGCAGGCACGTTTCTCTTAATTAGTCTGTTGGGTGTCTGTACTATTCTCTGAGCAAATGCAACATTTTCATATACGTTGCGGTCTTTAAGCAGACGGAAATCCTGGAACACTACTCCCAGATTTCTTCTGTATTTGGGAACCTGACGATGTCTGAGTCTTCCCAGATTATTGCCGGCAACATATATCTCTCCCGTTGTAGGTACAAGTTCTCTGAGCAGGAGCTTGATAAGGGTCGATTTACCCGAACCGCTGTCTCCCACTATGAATACAAACTCACCCTTTTTAACGGTAAGACTGATTCCGTTTAAGGCAATTGCGCCATTTCCGTCCTGATAGGTCTTTGTAACGTTATCAATTACAATTATCTCGTCTTCTTTTAGGGTCTTACCCTTTTTCTTTTTAAAAGCCACCTTATTACTCCTCTGCAATTAATACTGCTGTGATTCTACGTAATTCATATATTTGATTACCATCAATGCAATCTTACATATGATGGCATCTTCAAACTGTCTCAGATCAAGACCAGTGGTCTTCTGGAATTTATTAAGTCTGTACACCAGTGTGTTTCTGTGTGTATTAAGCAGTCTTGATGCTTCCGACATATTCTGATTGGCATCAAGAAGCAGGTTGATGGTTCGAAGCACTTCACTGTCGAAATCATTGGGGTCGTTTTCTCCGAACACTTCTTTTATAAATATCTTACACTGAGGAAGGGGAAGCTGATAAATAAGTCTTCCTATTCCGAGTTCCGTGTAAGCCACTATATTTCTCTCATCAAAGAAGATCTTGCCCACATCTCTTGCCATCTTGGCTTCCTTGTAGGATCTGCTGACTTCCTTAAGTTCTTTTACTATTGTACCGAAGGAGATTCTGATTCCTGTTATTCCTTCTTCGGAAAGAGTCGCTGTATAGTTCTCACATACGGCCTTGATCTCTTTTTCGCCGTCTGTCTCTCCCAGCTCCTTTACCACTATAACGCTGTTTTCATCAACTACCGTTATAAAGTCCTTATTGTTACTTCCGTAATGAACTCTCATGAGTTCCAGAATATTATTATCCTTGCCATTCTCGGCTTCAATGATCAAGGCAACTCTTCTTACATCCGTCTGAATGTGAAGTTTCTTTGCTCTGCTGAATATATCCACCAAAAGGAAATTGTCCAAAAGAAGATTCTTAATAAAGTTATC
>JAEEGL015295006.1_pt1 | contig 12399 bp, 10 predicted proteins | sample 9134231 | NCBI WGS metagenome assembly JAEEGL01 (sample SAMN16246548, study PRJNA631951) | gut metagenome | biome: gut microbiome; feature: rumen; material: fiber-attached | host: Bos | place: Iran: Karaj | collected 2018-10 | reverse complement strand
GGTCTCATCGAATTTTTCGGCGGCCTTGATCAGGCCGAGATTGCCTTCGTTAATGAGGTCCGGAAGACTCAGGCCCTGGTTCTGATACTGTTTCGCCACGGAAACAACGAACCTCAGGTTGGCCCTCGTGAGTTTCTCCAGCGCTTCCTGGTCGCCCTTGCGGATCCGCTGGGCGAGCTCGACTTCCTCTTCCGGCGACACCAGTTCCTCGCGGCCGATCTCCTGGAGATACTTGTCCAGGGATGCGCTCTCGCGGTTGGTGATCGATTTTGTAATCTTAAGTTGTCTCATCTATAAATAGTGTTGGTATTTCCCTTCTAATCCTTGCCGAAGCCGAAATAGACGGGATAACCTTCGGGAGTGACTCCCTGCATAAAGACCGACTTTTTCGCCTTGGCGGCAATGGAAAGTACTTCCTTGGTTTTCGAAACCGGCTCGTCATTCACATACTTGATGATCACTCCGGCGGAAGCGCCCGCTTCGAGCATCTTGCCAGGGCCGACGGAAACAACCTCCACTCCATTCTTCCCATCCTTGATGCGTGCACCATAGAAGGCCACCGCACCCTCGTTATCCACCGTTCCGTTGGCTTCTGCCGCGCCGAGGAAAGTCACCTGGAAGGTCTTCTGCTTCCCGTCGCGGAGAACCGTGATGTCGGCCGTGTCTCCGGGATGATAGCCATTCACTTTTTCCTGGACGGAGGACGTTCCGGTAATCCGGGTTCCGCCGATGGAAAGGATCACATCACCCTTCTTGAGGCCGGCCGCATCCGCGGCGCTTCCTTTCGAAACCTCGTTAATATATACGCCGCTGCGGGAAGAAAGTTTCAGTTCTCCGGCAATTTTGTCGTCAATCGGCTGCATTGTGATGCCGAGAACGGCTCTTTTCACCGATCCGAAGTCTATCAAGTCGGAAACGATCTTGCTGACGATGTTGGAGGGGACGGCGAAGGAATAGCCGCTGTAGGAGCCGGTCTGGGAGATAATGGCAGTGTTGATGCCGACGAGTTCACCCTTCTTGTTCACGAGAGCGCCGCCGGAATTGCCGGGATTGACGGCCGCGTCGGTCTGGATGAAGGATTCGATCTTGAATTCGCCGGTCGTGTTGGGCATACTGCGGCCCTTGGCGCTGACGATGCCGGCCGTAATGGTCGAACGGAGGTTGTACGAGAGCGGGCTGCCGATGGCAATAACCCATTCACCGAGGCGGAGGGCGTCGCTGTCGCCGAACGGAATGGTCGGCAGGCCGGTGGCATCGACCTTCAGGAGAGCGACATCCGTGACGGGATCGGTCCCGACGACGGTCGCATCGAAGGTGCGGTCGTCATAGAGGGTTATCTTGATGGAAGAGGCGTTCTGGACGACGTGATTGTTGGTGACGATGTAGCCGTCGGGGCGGATGATGACGCCGCTACCGCTCCCCTTCTGCTCCCGCTGCTGCTGACCGAAGTCATCGCCGAAGAAGAAGCGGAAGAACGGATCGATCTGCTGGCTCTGCCGGGCCGTGACGGTTACTTCGACGTAGACGACGGCATTGACAGCCGATTCGGCCGCGTAGGTAAAGTCAGGATAGTCGGATTCTGCCAGATTGACAGTCCGGACCTCGGCGGAGCCGGATTCGCCGACGGTGGCGACAGCCTCTTCTTTCGGAAGGAAATGATCACTTGCCTTGACAACGGCATAGGCTGTGATCCCGCTGAGCAGAATCGACAGCAAAACGGTAACGAAGTTTTTCATTATGTATTGATTTTTGTTTCTTTCATCGTTATGGGGCAGAATTTTTCAAATTATATGCCAAAAATACCGAAAAATTGATTACATTTGTGAGTTAGGTTTGAATTGAACAAAAAACACAAACGATATGAAACTGACCATTGCTAGTTCCGAACTCCTCAAGGGCCTGCTGGATGTCGCCAAGGCCATTCCGTCCAAGACCGCCCTTCCCATTCTCGAGAATTTCCTTTTCGACCTCAAGGGAGATGCCCTGACCGTCACGGCCTCCGACAGTGAGCTTACGCTCCGCACCGTCATCAAGGTCGACGCCGCCGAGGAAGACGGCAGCATCGCCGTTCCGGCCCGCCATATTATTGACCTCCTCAAGGAGCTTCCCGACCAGCCGATGAAGCTCGTCACGCTGAGTGACAGTTCCTTCGAGTGCAGATGGGCCACCGGTAACTCCGTGCTCCCCTTCTTCCCCGCCGACGACTATCCCGCCATCAAGGGCGTGGACGACGACGCCCGCAAGATTACCTTCCCGGCCCAGCGCCTGGTGGAAGGCATCGCCAGCACGGTTTACGCCACCTCGGACGATGAAATCCGTCCGAATATGAACGGTATCTTCTTCGACATCGACACCACCTCGACCACCCTGGTCGCGTCGGATGCCCACAAGCTGATCTGCTACACCACCGGCGAGGTGAAGGCCGACGAGAAATCCTCCTTCATCCTCCACAAGAAGCCGGCCTCCGTGCTGCGCTCGATCATCGGCAAGGACGTCGAGACCGTCGACATCGCCTTCGACGCCTCGAGCGTCGTGTTCAACTTCGCCGGTACGATGATGGTCTGCCGCCTCGTGGTGGGCAAATACCCCAAATACCGCGACGTCATCCCGCAGAACAATTCCAACATTCTCAAGATCGACCGCGCCCTCCTGCTGAACACCGTCCGCCGTGTCGCCGTCTGCGCCAACAAGGCCTCCAACCACATCAAGTTCGACCTCAAGGAAGGCCAGCTGGAGATTTCTGCGCAGGACCTCGGCTTCGCTCTGGCCGCCTACGAGAAGATCAACTGCGAATACAGCGGCACCGACCTTACCATCGGCTTCAAATCCACCTTCCTCACGGAAATCCTCAGCAACCTCACCTGCAACACCATTGTGATGAAGTTCGCCGATCCGCGCCGCGCTGCGCTGATCCTTCCTTCCGAGGAAGAGGCCGAGAGCGAGAAAGTCTGCGGCATTCTGATGCCGAACGTCATCTAAGGCTCACTGGATATGGATCTCAACCTTCAGAGGCCGTTGCTCTTTTTCGATATCGAAAGCACCGGCCTCAACATTGCTACCGACGGGATCATCGAACTGAGTTTCGTCAAGGTACTGCCCGGGGTTCCCGAGCCGCTTGTCAAGACCTGGAAAATCAAGCCCTGGGACTACCAGAACCACCGCGTCATCCCCATCAATCCGAGCGCCTCGGAGGTAAACGGCGTCAAAGACGAAGATCTCGTGAACTGTCCCAAGTTCATCGAGGTGCTTCCCGAAGTGGCCGAGTGGCTCGCGGGCAGCGACCTGGCCGGATTCAATTCCGCCAAGTTCGACCTGCCGCTCCTGGCGGAGGAGATTGAGCGGGCAAGGGCGTACACCGAGAGCCGCCTTTCCGACCCCAAAGCGCACGACAAGGCCGCAGAGATGCTTGCCTGCATAGGCAGGATCGACCTCCACGCCAGCCGGATGGTCGACGTCCAGAGCATCTATCACCATTTCGAGCCCCGCAACCTCCGTGCCGCCTACCGCTTCTATTGCGGCGGCAAGGACTTCTAGAACGCACACACGGCCGAGGCCGACACCATCGCCACCTACGAGGTGCTCAAGGCCCAGCTCGACCGCTACAGCGAGCCGGACGATTTCCAGCAGGAAGTGCTCAAGAACGACGTCGAAGCCCTCTCCCATATGGGCGGACGGGCACGGAACATCGATTTCGCCGGCAGGTTATACCTGGGCGACAATGATGAGCCTACCATCAGTTTCGGCAAATACAAGGGCAAAACGGCCCGCGAAGTGTACGAGACCGATCCTTCCTATTTCGACTGGATCGACAAGGGCGAATTCACCCTCGACACCAAACGCCAGTTCGCCCGCCTCAAGGAGCAGTACCGCGAGGAGCGCCGCCAGAAAGACGCCGAACTCCAAAACTCTCCTGCCTCCGACGACGCCCTCCGCGCCCTCCGCGGCAAATTCACCGGCCGGCTGTTCTGAAAACCCTCATTCCGGGCGGCTCCTTATTCCGGGCTTGACCCGGAATCTACTCCACCTCCAGATAATACCTGAACCCCTCCCCTACGGATCGCTCCGGGTGGAGGATGGCAATCAAGTCTTCCAGAATCCACTCCGGGTGAGCGGCACCGCTCTCCCAGAAGTCATTGCCGCCGCCGGGGGCGTAGCGGAGGATGTTGTTGTAGACCGGCTTTTGCAGGACGGGGAAGTCGCCGAAGAGCGGGTGGACGTTTGCCAACTCCTCCTTGGTACGACAGAGGCCCGGATGGAGCCAGGCGTCGGCGTCCTGCGAAAGGGCGTAGGCTTTCTCGACCGAGATGGTCGTCGACTGCCCCGTGCCGGGCGCTGCGCCAAGCACTTCGCCGCCGGCATCGCGGATGAGCTGCGAGAGGTAGTTCTCCGCCCCTGGAATGTACCACTGGTCGCCGTAGGGAATATTCAGGAGGACTTTCTTCCTATCTGAAAGGTCCGCCGGGAGTGCCAGGGCCTCATAGCGGCCTTTTACGGCCGCAAAGGCACTGTCGGCCTTTTCCTGCCGCCCGGTCAGGGCCCCGAACAGGCGAACGTAAGAGGCCTTGCCGAGTGGGTCAGGCTCCAGATGCTCATACAGGATCAGGACACGCAGCCCCAGCGAGCGGAGCTTGACGATGTATGTAGGGAGAACGGAGGATACCGTATAGGTAATGATGAGATCAGGGCGCAGGGAGAGAATTTTTTCATAGTCCGGCGCCGCCTCGTAGCCGACCTCCGCCGCCCTCTCGCGTACGCCCTCATTGGTAACAAAATTGCATCCGGAAACGCCCTGTACCACATCCTCCGCACCGATTTCATCCAAAAATCCAATATACGAAGTCGACATACAGACAACCCGGCTGACGGGCTTTTCCAGGCGCAGCGTATCCGCCGACCCGTCGTATGGCGACACCGTCACGACAGCCCCGTCTTCCGCGAGGCGGAAATACGCCGCCTCCCGGCTTCCGGGCACATCGGGACGGGATGCGCAGGCCGCCAGGCCCAGCACCATCACAATGACCGTCAGAAAATTTCGTTTCATCGGTGTAAAATTACAGAACTTTCTGCAGTTCTGCAAGCCAACTCAAAAATGGTTTGCAAGGTAGTGTATTTTGGGTTATCTTTGCAGAGTAATTGACTTTTTGAAAGCTATGCGATCGGACATTATTGTTGTGGGCGGAGGAGCCGCCGGGCTGATGGCGGCGATCGGCGCCGCGATGACGCTCTCGAAAACCGAAAACGGCGGCATCGTAACGGTGCTGGAGAAGATGCAGAAGCCCGGCCGGAAGATCATGGTGACCGGGAAGGGCCGGTGTAATTTCACCAACCTCAAGCCGTGGGAAGATTTCGCCGACCACATTCGTACCGATTCCGGCTTTGTCAGTCCCTCGTGGCACAATCTCACCCCTAAAAAACTCATCGAATTCTTCCGTGCCAACGGAATGGCATCCGTGGTGGAGCGCGGGGACCGCGCTTTCCCCAAGTCGCACCTTTCCTCCGACGTGGTCGATACGCTGGTGCGGACCTGCACGATGCTCGGCGTCAAGATGGTCCGGGGGTGTGAAATCAAGGAGATGAAGGTAACGCCGCTCGGATTCAAACTTGACGGGACGCTTACGACCATCAAGGAATTCCGCCCGCGGCTCGATGAGAACGGCCGGCCGCAGGGGAAGGGGCATACCGAAACGACGGTGGAGGATATCACCGTTACCGGCAAAAAGCTCATCCTCGCCACCGGCGGTCTCTCCTATCCCTGGACGGGCTCTACCGGCGACGGATACCGCTGGGCAGAGGGCTTCGGACATACCGTTGAGCCGCTTTTCCCGGCACTGACCGCCCTGGTCCCGGCCGGATACAAGGTCTCAGGCGGCATCCCGGCAGCCAAGGCCACCCATCCGCTTCCGGAGCACTATCCGGTCCTGAAGGGACATATCGAGAAGGCCGTTCCGCTCGATAACCTCGGGGAGCTCCTCAACGGCAATACACTGGAGAATGTCCGTCTCACGACGTACATTGACGGGACGGAGTCGGAGAATGGCTTCGGCGACATCGAATTCACCGACGGGGGGCTCGAGGGCCCACTGGGCTTCCAGGTCAGCCGCAAGGTGGTCAGGGCCTTGATGAATGGATCCCGGGTGAGTGTCAGCATCGACCTCAAGCCGACCGTGGAGCTTGCCAAACTCGATGAGGATGTCCACCGGCGCTGGGAGGACGTGATCCACGATCCCCGCAGCAAGGGGGCTTCTTTCCAGAAACTCTTCCGCATTATGCTCGGCAAACTGATGCCCTGGGACGCCACGCTGCCATTCCTCCGCTGCAATCCAAAGGTCAGCGTCAACACCCTCGCCACTACCCTTAAGGACTGGCGGATGGAGATTGTCGGCTTTGTGGGCTTTGAGCGCTGCGTCGTGACGGCCGGCGGTGTCGCGATCGGCGAGGTGGTCGCCAAGACCCTGGAGTCGAAGAAGGTGCCGGGGCTCTATTTCGCCGGCGAAGTGCTGGATATGGACTGTGATACCGGCGGCTACAACCTCCAGGCTGCCTTCTCTACCGGCTATCTTGCCGGAGAGTCCGCCGCAAAGGCCCTTTAAGCATCGATCACCCCGCTGCCAAGCATTTCATCGCCATCGTACCAGACGGCGAACTGGCCGGGCGTGATACCTCTTTGCGGTGCATCAAACAGGATATAGAGACCGGTTTCCCGCCGGATGAGCGTCGCGCCCTGAAGGGGTTGGCGGTAGCGGATGCGGAGACGGTAGCGGCGCATTTCGCCGGGTTGCATCGCAAGGTCGGGGCGGATCCAGTGGATTTCGTCGGGACGGATGCGGAGGCAACGTCGTGAAAGCCCTTTATGCGCGTGTCCTTCCCCGATGTAAATGACATTCTCCGGGATGTCGGTCGCGATGACGAAGACCGAATCCTTGTGTCCGCCGATGCCGAGGCCTTTTCGCTGGCCGATGGTATAGAACTGCGCGCCCTCGTGGATGCCGACGATCTTGCCGAAGGGGTTTTCCTTATAGCGGGTCTTGCGGATGTGCTTCTTGCCGCTCCGGTAGGTCTCCGTCTCGAATTGGATATCGTAGCGGATGGGCGTGGCGAGCATTTCTAGCGTCGCGTCGTCCAGCGCCTCCAGGCCCTTCCACGGCGATGGCCCGAGAGGAGCGCCGTCCGTGGTGAGCACCTTTTCCTCAGGGGCAAAAGGCGCCGTCACGGGCATCGGTTCTTCTGCCGCCCATAGCCCTTCCAGCACGGTTTGTTGCTGCCTGTAGAGCGGATCGGCCGCATAATAGGCGTCATAAACTTCCACGACTTTACCCTCGACGCTCTGAAGTTTTTGTTTGAGGAAAGTCGGCAAATCGACCTTGCCGACAAAGCAAATTCCCTGGGAATCCTTCTTGTCGGCTGAGGGAAGCTCCGCCTCCGCCGCGATGCGCCGGACTTCCACCTTGGTAAGGCCGCCGATGGGGAAAAGGGCGCGGGAGAGCTGCTCCTGGCTGAGTTGCGAGAGAAAGTAGCTCTGGTCTTTGTTGGGATCGGCCCCCTCCAGAATGCGGTAGATAGTGCTGCCGTCCGGTGCGGTCAGCGTTTCTTTCCGGCAGTAATGCCCGGTTGCTACATAGTCCGCGCCGAGGGTGCGCGCCTTTTCGAGGAAGGCGTCGAATTTGATCTCCCGGTTGCACAGCACATCCGGATTGGGGGTGCGGCCACGGGCATATTCGTCGAACATATAATCCACGACCCTTTGGCGGTAGACTTTGCTCAGGTCGACGAAGTAGAAAGGGATGCCGATCTTCCGGGCGACCAGCTCGGCGACGAAACGGTCCTCTTCCCATTCGCAGTCGCCGTGGAGCGTGGCATCGGCGTCGTGCCAATTCTGCATAAACATCGCCACGACATCATACCCCTGCTGCTTGAGCAGGAGCGCTGCGACGCTCGAATCGACGCCGCCCGAGAGCCCGACGCAGATCTTCATCGGCCGAGTTCCTCCCGGATTCCGACAGCCTTCCGGACGAATGCCCTTTCGGGCGCATACTGGAGCCACAGGTACAGCCCAATCACCACCGGGCAGGCCAGCAGGCTCCACCAGGAGCGGATCACCCAGCAGATGGCGCCCATCACAAGGAGGGCCAGCAGCAGAAGCCCGTAGTGCATCAGCTCCGTCGAAGCGTTACCCTCGCGGAAGATAGCCGTAAAGGGCTTCGGGCTGGCTTGATCAGTAGGGCCAGCGGCATCTATCTGTACAGTGATGAAACGCTGCTTCAAGGCATTTGAGAAGCTATAGATAAAATAATTCCCTTTCCGGGCGACCTGCTTGCCGCCGCGGGAGGTCATCAGCTTATCGACGGTCTCTATCGCCGCCTCCTCCGACGCGGCCGCGAACTGCGCCAGCCCGGCATCCATCATCGGCACGGCTGCAGGAATAATATTCATTTTTTCGTCCATAGACTGCAAAGATAAGAAAAAATCAGAACGTATAGCCGACGTGCGGCTCGAGGCAGTAGGAACGGTCGAATTTGTGGGTGCGCATATCGAAACCGAGGTAAAGGCCGCCGCAGCGGGGGACGTGGTAGCGGATGCCAATGCGCTGGAAGCAGCGGCCGATGTCTTCCGTGAGGCCCGTCCGCTTGAAGGCGTATACGCCGAACTGGGCGTGGATGGAGAGCCGGTCGTAATGGAATTCCTGCGTCAGGAAGACCGAGGCGAAGAACGGGCTGTAGCCCTTCGGATCCTCCCGACCCTCCAGGATGAGATCCGTCTCGCGGTAGCGGTTGGCAGCGTACATTCCCTCAACGCCAATGCCGGTGGAAAACATCCGCGAATAGCGGTATACGGCTTCCACACCGACAATGGCCCGGATGCGGGGCGGAACATTGAGTTTGTCGGTAAGGGTAATCTCGCCATTTTCCGCCTGCTTAGCCTGCGCCTTCCGCTCCGTGTCGCAGGCGTGAACGGCCACCGAAGTGTAAACATTCCACCGAAGGCCCTTCGGGAAATCCGGCTTGTCTAGCTTAATCCGCTTCATATCCGGCACCGGAGAAAGGAAATAGCGGATACCCGCACCGGCCGTCACCTCATTGATTCCCCAGTTGGGGACGCGGGTCATTCCGTCAGAATGGTGAATCAGCGTCACGTCCAGCGAGAGCTGCCACTGGGGATGGAGCATGAATTTGAATTCCATTCCCCCGCCGAGATACCCTTCCACCGGGCTGCCGATAAACTTGTTCAGAGGATTGGAAAGGTATTGGAAATACTTGGACGTGAATGCGACACCGACTTCCAGCGCCGGCCCAAAGGAGAACCAACCGGCCCGGACGATATCGAATTGCATCCTTCCGTAGAGGTTGTAAAAGTCGCCGAGCCGGGAAATGTCTCGGAAAGCCAGGCCACCGGTATGATTCCAGGAGAATCCGACCGCAACCGTCGGATAATTGAAGGCGTTCGCCCACCAGGAACTGTCGGAAGGATGGGAATGGAATCCGACCTGAACGCCCGCTCCCCCCGTATCGTAGCTAGTGACAAGGTCCTGATACAACCCGTGCCCGTCCAGGATATGGCTATACCGCCCGCCCGCATAGACGCTCACGTGCTCCCCGCCACGGCGTTGCGCATAAAGCGGAACTGCGACAAGGAGCAGGAGTGCTATGAGGAGATTCCTTCGCATTCGCCCGGAATGACAAGGCTCAAGAGCCTAGAAGTACCGGATTGGGAGAACGAATCCCTTCTTGGAATCATCCTTGTGCGGGACGCTCTTGTAAATCCTGATCGTGAACCCGTTGCTGATTTCCCCTTGCACGAATTTGTTCTGCCCCGTCTCATTGGCCAGCCACCAGCGGATGTCGTTATAATTCAAGTATGCGTTCCCCAGGAGAGACAACGAATGCTGGAGAGCATCTACTTTATAGGAAACAAGCGTTGAACCGATCAGTGAATAATCATTGAAGTTGGCCGAAACCGAGGAAAGGCTGATGTCTGTAAATACCGAGAAGAAGTCCGCAATCGTCGGCAGCAGCCAGGGAGACAGAGCGTTATTCTCCGTGGAAGAAGTATTTGCATTAAAACTATTGATGGAGTTCGAGAACGAGCCATAGAACTGCCCATAGGAGCCGGAGTCCATACTGTTGGACTCGCCCGCATCCTTACTGGGCTTCTTGGTCGCATCTTCCACGAAGAAGCAGTACGGTAGGATTTCATAGCTTCCTCCCCTGCCGGCATTGGTATAGACGTGGCAGCAGGTATTCATATAGGCGCTGTGTTTCAGGGAATTGCTCCTCAGCAGGGCCTTCTTCGACGCATCATTCTTGACCCACTTGGGCAGGTTGCCGGAATCCTCGATATAATTGTCATTGCCGCTATCCGTATAATAGTACTCTCCCCCCGTCTGGGAAGTGCGGTACAATTTGGTGATATTGACCGGAATGGCGATGCCGTGAATGGCCGTACCGCCGGCTGTCAGGCTTTTGGACGGTTTGTACTGGGACCATAGCGGATCCTCCGTTGTATGCTCATCTCCCAGATGGGCGATCATACAATTGACTTTCTCGACACCGTAAACAGGGTCCTCCAAGATGCCATAGCCCCGGTTGCCGCCATCTCCGATGCTTCCGTCCTTCGTAATAAAGTCACCGACTTTGGCCTGATAAGGGTCATATAGCGTAACCTTGAAGGAGAAACTTCCGGTAATCCCGCCGGCCGCCTTAAGGGTAACGCTTCCGCTGTTTGGCACGCCCCCGTCTACAGAGGCTTGAGCCGATGAAGATGCCTTGACGGTCAATTTGTTACCATCCAGCGTATATGTAAACGGACCGCTCTTTGACGTGATACTGACCGCCTGCGGGGCATTTGAGGGCTCGACCTTTACATTAAAGACCTGGGTCGCCCCGACGCCGATGCAAGACGTATTCCGGGCAAGATTACTCGGGACACTTACCGCGGAGCAAGCCGCGTCCAGAGACAAACTGACAGAGGTCGGCTTGGGCTTTATGTTAAATTCAAATTTGGCGTAAACGCCATACGGATCGGCCTTCGAGCGTGCCTGGACCCTGCAATCCGTATAACTCTTGATGGCCGTCACCTTGCCGGTCGCGTCAATGTTATAATATTCCAGGTAGCCATCAGAACTCCATCCATAGACGGCGAACTCAATCTCGTCATCGGCGTCTGCGGGTTCCTTTGTCGCCGTGAGCTGGAAACTCTCGCCGGTAAGGTAAACCCATTTCTGCGTGGAGGCATCATAATGGCTGTCGGACGTGTTCGGAGCGGTAATGGTAATCTTGGTGATAGGTTGAACCACCTTGACCGGAACGGTCGCCTCATGGCCGCCGTCCTCTGTCTTCACGGTAATGTGGGCTGTTCCCCGGCCAGTCGCCGTCACCAGACCGTCCTTAACCGTAGCAATCTCCTCATTGTCGGAGCGCCAGGTCACCTTGTGATTGGTTGCATTGGAGGGCTGCAACTGATACGATAGCTGCACCGTACCGCCCACCTTGACGACAGCATCATCCGGCGAAAGGGTTACGCCCGTCACAGCAACCTTCTCATTGACGACCTCAACCTCGCACTGCGCCGTCTTTCCGCCGCTTTTGGTCTTGACGGTAATGGTGGCCGTACCGGTCTTGGAACTGCTGGCTGTCACAGTGCCGTTGGCGTCAACCGTCGCGATGGAGGTGGCGCTGCTGCTCCACTCAACGCCTTTTTTTGTCGCGTTGGAAGGCGACACAGTAGCGTGGAGGGTATAACTGTCGCCCTTGACGAGGGAAATGCTCTCCTGATCGAGGGTAACACCGGTCACGGCGACGAAATCGCCCCCGGTATCAACCTTTTTACAAGCAGAGAATGCGAGGAGTCCCGCCAGGACCGCGACGCAGAGGATGAGGATCTTTTTCATACTGCAAATATAATAAGATTTCTCCACTTCGCATAGATTCCTGCGGATCCTCGGCTCTGCGGCCTAGGATCCGGGCGAAAAATAGCCAAAACGTGCGGAACCTCCGTTTGCGGATATAGGATCCGGGCGAAATGTCGGCGAAAGGTGCGGAACCTATGTCAGAAGGCGGCGCCCTGGAGGGCGGCCTGCTCGAAGTCTTCGGCGACCCGGAGCGAGATGCCTTCGAGAAGCGGCTCGGCGGCGGGGCGCATCAGGTCGAAGGACTTGGCGATCTGCCCGCCGAACCAGACGGTCGAGATGCCGAGTTCGCGCAGGAGCGGACCGGCGCCTTCGGCAAAGGCGCGGCCGGCCGCGAGGAAGGCCTCTGCAGCCTTAGGCTCCCCTGCCCGTGCCCGCTCGGACATCTCGCGGACATCGCCTTCAAGCGGCTTGCCGTAGTACCTAAGAAGGGCCCGGCGGGAGACATAGTCTTCCAGCACGCCGTCCTTATAGGGCCTATTATAGAGCGAAACGGC
>JAEEGL015042838.1_pt1 | contig 12399 bp, 11 predicted proteins | sample 9134231 | NCBI WGS metagenome assembly JAEEGL01 (sample SAMN16246548, study PRJNA631951) | gut metagenome | biome: gut microbiome; feature: rumen; material: fiber-attached | host: Bos | place: Iran: Karaj | collected 2018-10 | reverse complement strand
GGCAAGTTCTTCTCCACGATGCGCTTCTCGTACATGATACTCAACACCTGCCTTCTGTATCTGGCAGGGCGCTTCATGGGAGATGAACCGCAGCTGTGGAAATTCCAGGTGATAATCATATTTGCCGCCATAATGGCATACGGGCGCGTCTTCTGCATGGACAAAATGCCCATTGACAAAAGCGAGGAGAAGCAGACTGGCGACTTTATTCGCTCGATACGCTCGCTGTACAACGAGCATGGCGTGCTGGGATATGCCTTCTACCTGCTTGCCGCATACACGGCTTCCATGGGATTGCTTCCACTATGCATCATCTATATGAAAAAAGGACTCTCCTTTGGTGCAGACACCATTATGACTGTCACCTCATGCCGCCTGTGCGGCATGATAATAGGCTTTCTTACAGTGCGCTTTGCAGCCCGCCTGTTCAATATCCTCCGCTACCAGGCCTTGACGCATCTGCTGCTGGTGCTGGTGTCGTTCTTTGTGCTTTTCGTGCGTCCCGATGGAGCGCACAGCGCCCTTATGATGGGAGTTGTGTTTTTTGTCAGCGGCCTGGCATACGCGCATCTCATGTGCCTTTCCTCCATGCGGACGATTGAACTTGCGCCACAGAACAACCGTGTGGTGGCAATGTCCTTCTGCGCGGTAATGCAGAGCATTGGCGGCGTAATCAGCACCCTGGGCGCGACTTTGCTTCTTGCAAGCGGCGCTCTTGCTCCGAAATGGACTGTGTTCGGCGTGGAGTTCTCCCATTACCATTTCATGTTCATAATGTATTTCCTGCTTTGTGTGTTCAGTATGCTGTTCCTGATACTTGTGCCAGGGCAGAAGAAGGAATGCTAATATCATGCCTACAGCGGATTTTATTGCAAAGTGCATACGCCAGGCACGTGGCCTGGAAACGGCAGACCTGGTACTGAAGAATGCCAGGATTTTCAATCTGGCGGATGGCTCGTTCATACAGGGCGATATCGCCATCTGCGGCGACAGGATTGTGGGCATCGGGGAAAACTACGAGGGTTGGGCGGTTTTGGATTGCAGCGGCATGACAGCCGTCCCTGGCTTCATGGATGCGCATGTCCATGTGGAATCATCCCTTATCACACCTTACGAATTCGAGCGCTGCGTCTTGCCGCACGGCACCACTACTGCTGTTTGCGACCCACATGAAATCTCCAACGTCTGTGGCCCCGCAGCATTGGAGTATTTTCTGGATTGCGCCGCCAATATGCGTATGGACCTGCTGGTGGCATTGAGTTCCTGCGTACCTGCCACGGACATGGAGACCGCAGGCGCTGCCATAACCTATGAGGATTTGCGTGGCTTTGTCGGCAAGCCTTGTGTGGCTGGCCTGGCGGAATTGATGAATGTGCCTGGCGTGCTTAATCTGGACCCCTCCGTTCTGGCGAAAATTGAGTTGTTCTATGGCAATATTGACGGGCATGCACCATTGTTGGACGGCAAGGATTTGAACGCGTACATCGCCGCTGGCGTTTGCAATGACCATGAAAGCCATGAGCTGGAGGAGGCCAGGGAGAAGTTTCGCAAGGGAATGACGGTTTTCATAAGGGAAGGCTCCGTGGCCAGGAATCTGGATGAACTCATGCCGCTGGTCACCATTGAAAACGCGCCATTCCTGGCGTTCTGCACAGACGACCGCAATCCAAAGGACATTGCAGAGAATGGGCACATTGACGGCATGGTGGCCAGATGCCTGGCTGCTGGTTGCAATCCACTTGCCGTTTATCGCATCGCATGCTTCTCGCCTGCTCTACAGCGCAGCCTCAAGTACAAGGGGCTTGTGGCTCCTGGATATTTTGCTGATATAGTGCTGTTGTCGGATTTTGACAAATGCCAGGTCGCCTCGGTCATTTGCAAGGGGCGTTTGGTCAATGATGAACTTTTTGCTTCCAGAAAGCCCGAACCTTCCACGGAAATATTCCGCAACAGCGTAAAGTGCAAGAAGGTCACGGCGGAGGATTTCCGCATTGTGTCATATAAAATAGAAATGCCAGTTATTGGCATCAGGGAACTTTCATTGCTGACGGATTATCTGAAACTGGATATGCCAGCAGGCGAAAAAAAAGCGGATGCGGACAGGGACATTGCAAAAATAGCAGTGCTGGAGAGGCATGGCAAAAACGGAAACAGGGCGCTGGGCTTCGTGCATGGCTTCAAAATGCAAAAAGGTGCGATTGCCTCCACGGTGGGGCATGACAGCCATAATATCTGCGTGGTGGGCATGAATGACCAGGACATGGCCTGCGCAGTCAATGCGCTGATTGACGCGCAGGGCGGCTTTGCCGTGGCAATTGACGGGCAGGTCGTCGGGCTCCAGCCGTTGCCTTTGGGCGGCCTTATGTCAGACAGGGATTACAAGACTGTCCATGCCAGTAGCGAACAACTCCAGGCCGCGGCGGCCAAGACTGGCTGCCCGCTGGAATCACCATTCCTGCAACTCGCATTCCTGCCACTGCCAGTAATCCCGTTCCTGCGCATTACAGACAAGGGTGTCTTTGACGTTGCCAACTGGAGTTTTGTCTAGTGGTCTGTGGTCTGTGGACTGTGGACTGTGGACTGTGGACTGTGGACTGTGGACTGTGGACTGTGGACTGTGGACTGTGGGGGCACGGGGCGAAAAGCACTATTCCCCGCGGCACGCTATTCCCCGCGGCCATTGGCCGCGCGTCAGGACGCGTGACCGCCATCCGCTTCTGGCAGGCACAACAATCTCAGCGGATACCTAATTTCTTCACAGTCCACAGTCCACAGTCCACAGTTCACAATCCACTGTTGAACAGCCTCATCAGTTCATCTATCGTCGGGGCGGATTTAAGAAGATTGCTGCATGAGCGTGGCGTTATACCTGCCTCGACGGAGGCGTTTATGAATTCCAGCAGTTTGTCATAGAAGCCATTTACGTTTATCAGGCCGATTGGAATTGGACCATCGTGGAACAAACTGTTCATCTTGGAGATGGCCAGCGCGTCGAAAAGTTCGTCCCATGTGCCGAAACTGCCAGGCAGCGCGACCACCACATCAGCCAGTTCCAGCATCTTTGCCTTGCGTTCAGCCAGATTCTCCGTCTCATAGCATTCTGTCAGGTCAGTGCGCCTCATGTGTGCGGGAAGCCCGCTGGTGAACACGCCGATTGCCTTGCCTCCATTGGCCAGCACGGTGTCGGCAAGTGTCTTCATGGTGCCTTCATTGGAGCCGCCATATACCAGAGTCAAGCCATTCCTGGCAAGATACTCACCCGTCGAAACAACAGCCTCTTCATAAACTTTGTCTTTGGGAAAACTTGAGGCTAGATATACTACCACATTTTGTATTTTCATAGAGAATTACCTTCAATAAATCAATGCAAAGGCGCAGAAATGCAGTCTTACCACTGCGTCTCTGCGCCTTTGGGTGTCTCTGCGTTAAAAAAACTCCGCGCCTCTGCGTTGTATTATTGGCGCAGGTCGATAACGCGTTTTGCCTTGCCTGCGGTGCGTTCGATCTTGCCAGGCTCCACCAGGGTGATCTTGGCGTTGATGCCGATGATCTGCTTGATCTTGCCGCCGATGACCGCCCGCATCTTCTCCAACTTGCTGACCTCGTCGGATATCATTTCAGGCGTGACCTCCACCTTGACCTCCAGTTCGTCCATGGCCTTGGTGCGGGAAACCACCAGCTGGTAGTAGGGCTGAACGCCTTCAATGCCCAGCAGAACGCTCTCCACCTGTGTCGGGAACACGTTGACACCGCGGATGATGAGCATGTCGTCCGACCTGCGGCGCACTTTCTCCATGCGCACCAGCGTACGCCCGCATTCGCATGTTTCGTAGTGCAGGCATGAAATGTCCCTGGTGCGGTATCTGATGAGGGGCATGCCTTCCTTGGTGAGGTTGGTGAACACCAGTTCTCCTTCCTCGCCTGGAGCCTTGACCTCGCCCGTGTCGGGATCGATGATTTCAGGATAGTAGTGGTCCTCGAATACATGCAGTCCATTGTGGCATTCGCAGTCGCAGGAGACGCCTGGCCCCATGATTTCAGAGAGGCCGAATATGTCATGGGCATGTATCCCAGATTTCTTCTCGATCATATTCCGCATTTCCTCAGTCCATGGTTCCGCGCCGAATATGCCCACTCTCAGTTTGGTCTGCTTTAAATCCACACCCAGTTTCTCAGCTTCTTCCATCATGTGCACAAAGAAGGAAGGCGTGCAGCAGATGGCATTGACGTTGAAGTCGCGTATGAGCATGATTTGCTTTTCCGTTGCGCCGCCGCTTGCTGGAATCACGGAGCATCCCAGCCGTTCCGCGCCATAGTGCAGGCCCAGGCCGCCTGTGAACAGGCCGTAGCCATAGCCCACCTGTATTAGGTCATTGTCCGTCAACCCGCACATTTGCAGTGCGCGTGCGACAGTTTCCGCCCATGAGTTGATGTCGTTCCTGGTGTAGCACACCACGGTTGGCTTGCCTGTGGTTCCGCTGGATGCGTGTATCCTCACAATGTCCTTCTGGTCCACAGCAAGAAGGCCGAAGGGATAATGCTCCCTCAGGTCCTTCTTCATTGTAAAGGGGAATTTCGACAAATCCTTCAAGGTATGCAGGTCAGAGGGCTTGACGCCCTTTTCATCGAAGGCTTGCTTGTAGAAGGGCACATTGGCGTAAACCCTTTCCAATGTGGCGCGCATACGTTCCAGCTGTATGCGTTCCAAAGCACGCCTGTCAACATAGTCTTTCAGTAATAAGTCTTCCATTTTCGCTCCAATTGGTGCTTGTATTTTGGGACTGTCGAATAAAAAACGGCGTAATTTATCACAGTTCCAATGGATTAAAAGTCAATGCGCTGTATATTTTGCACCAATTATGGAGAGTATATTCTAATCATGGCAAATAAGAAGAAACAGACTGAGGAGCGCAAGCTAATAGGCCAGAACCGAAAGGCCAGGCACGATTATGAAGTGCTGGAGACTTTTGAGGCGGGCATTGCGCTGGAGGGCACGGAGGTGAAGACCTGCCGCGCAAATGGCGTCAGCCTGGTGGATGCGTATGCTGTGGTGCGCCTGGGCGAACTCATCATGGTGGGGTCGCATTTTGCGCCCTACGAATTCGGCAACCGCTTCAACCACCAGCCAAGACGGGACCGCAAACTGCTTATGCACAAGCGTGAAATCGTCCGCCTCAAGAAAAGCATCGAGGCCAAGGGCCTTACCTTGATTCCGTTGTCGCTTTATTTCAAGCGGGGGCGCGTCAAGGTGGAATTGGCTCTGTGCAGAGGCAAAAATGTGCATGACAAGCGGGACGCGCTGAAGAAGAAGTCCGACGAAATGGAAATGAAACGAGCGCTCTCCCGTTGAAAATATTGATATTGACTTATGAAAGTTAGTGATTTTGACTTTGAATTGCCCGAGGAACTTATTGCGCAGTTCCCCTCCCAGCGCAGGGAGGAATGTCGCATGCTGGTGCTGGACAGGAAGGAGGGCGAGGCGGAAATACATCCCTTCACCGACTTTGGCAACTATATGCAGCCTGGCGATTGCCTGGTGATAAATGACACACGCGTACTCAGAGCAAGGCTCTGGGGGCACAGGCCTGGCAGCGGCGGGCGCGTGCAGGCTTTTGTGCTTAAGCAGCTGGATAAGGCAAGCTGGCAGTGCCTCCTCAAGCCTGGCAGGCGCATGCAGCCAGGCACGCAGGTGATGATTGACGGTGCGGAGGCTTCATTCACGGTCCTGTCCCATAACGAGGACGGCACTTTCAATGTGATGTTCGACACTGATGATGTGCTGGATCTGCTGGAGAGGGCAGGGCAGGTGCCCCTGCCACCATACATAACCAGGCAGCCGACAAAAGAGGATGCGGAACGCTACCAGACCGTTTACGCCAGGGAGCCAGGCGCAGTCGCCGCCCCCACCGCTGGCCTGCATTTCTCAAAGGAGATGCTGGAGGCCCTGAAGGCGCGCGGCATTCGCATTGCGTCCCTTACTTTGCATGTCGGCGCCGGCACGTTCAAGCCAGTCAGCGTGGACAATGTGGAGGAGCACATCATGCACGAGGAACGCTTCTTCCTGACCGAGGAGGCCGCCTCCATGATAAACACTGCCCATGACGAGGGGCACCGCGTGGTATGCGTGGGGACCACCACGGTCCGTGTGCTGGAGAGTTGTGTCATTCCAGGCACCCGCAAGGTGGCGCCCCGCAGCGGCAGCACCTCAATCTTCCTGTATCCGCCATATAAGGCAATTGTGCCTGACGCGCTGCTCACCAACTTCCATCTTCCTCAATCCACCCTGATAATGCTGGTATGCACTTTTGCGGACAGGGACAGGGTCTTCGCCGCCTACAAAAAGGCCATAGACAACAAGATGCACTTCTACAGCTACGGCGATTGCATGCTGCTTAAATGACGCCAATGGACAATTCGGAACTGATAAGTCGGGGGGATGAAGATGCGGCGAAACGGCTTCTTTCCAGTCCCGCCTGCCACGATTGGGAGCATACATGCCGTGTTCGGGGCAATGCAATGCGCATTGCCCGCGAGGAAGGCGCGGATTTGCTGGTGGTGGAACTGGCGGCTCTATTGCATGACATTGGGCGACCAGCCGAACTGGCGGACCATGGCAAGACCGACCATGCCGTGCTGGGCGCCGTCATGGCCGCTGATGTGCTGAAGGACTTTGGCTGCGATGAAACTCTGGTCGCAAAGGTCGCTTCCTGCGTGCGTACCCACAGGTTCCGCAAGCGCAGTCCAGAAGGCGTCCCTGCCAGTCTTGAGGCGCAATGCGTCTATGATGCGGACAAACTGGATTCCATCGGCGCCATCGGCATAGGCAGGTCGTTCCATTTCGCTGGCAGGACTGGCGCCAAGGTGCACAACACGGAACAGCAGGCGCTCTCCTCTGAAAGCTACAGCCGCGAGGACACCGCCTATCGTGAATACCTGGTGAAACTACGCCATGTCAAGGACAATATGCTCACCAGCACAGGACGCCGCCTGGCACGGCAGCGCCATGACTTCATGTGCAGTTTCTTCAATGAACTTAATTCCGAAACCTCGTCCCTTTAAGCCTCTGCATATTCGCGAAATGCTTTAAACATTATGCGCTGGAGGCGTTGTTGTTGTGGGGTGGATTGGAAGCATAGCCTTAAGACAAGAGGAGCCAAGGGGATGTGTCCCCTTGGCTCCTCTTGTTCTTGTTCAAAGCCTGCCTTCTTGCTAGCAGAGCTTATCTATTGGTGCTTTGCAAAATACCGATGATACAACAGTGGCAGAAGTCTTTCAAAAATGCCAATTATTATATTCGGGCAAATTGCGCATCCAATGAATTAGAACCATGGCTTCTTGTTGTCAACGTAGGTGGCCTTGAAATCCGCGTCAGATTTCGTGAGATAAAGGATGCCTTCGATGATGCCAATTATTGATACGACTGAGGTGGGGATGCCGCAGATGATGAAACCCAAAATGCCGCAGCACAGCATGATAATGGCTTCCTTCTGGTAGCCAAGATAGAATTTGTGGATGCCAAGCCAACCTAAAAAGATGGCCAGAAGACCTGCCACGAGTTTTTGCTTCTCGTCTGAAGCTGGAGTTGGATTGAGATTTTCGTTGTTGTCCATGAATAGACCTCCAATTGTTAAAAAGCTAAAACAAACTTACTTGAAAAAAACGTCAATAGAATAACCCCATATAGGCTAAATACAAATTGAAAAATAGTAGAAAAACTATTTTGATTTTCAAATGGCGATTGTTTGCGTCTATGGGCTGGCAACTTGCGAATTAGGGCATTTGAATTATATTTTGCCTCGTTTTGCTCAGGTTCTCGTCTGTGTAGGCGGGGCCTTGTAATTCAGGTACGGGGGCGGCGTGCAAACGTCCCTAAAATTCAGGACACTAAAAATGGAAGAAGTGTACAATTTCAACGCAGGACCTGCGGTACTGCCAAAGGCAGTCATGCTAAAGGCGCAGGAAGAGTTCGTGAACTATCACGGCATTGGCTATGGCATCATCGAAGAAAGCCACAGAAATGCCAACTTTGAGGAGGTCATCACCTCTTGTGAGGCTAACATCCGCAAATTGATGGGCATAAGTGATGACTCTGAAGTGCTGTTCCTGCAGGGGGGCGGAAGTACGCAGTTCGCCATGGTGCCGATGAACCTGATGATACCTGGCAAGAAAGTCGGCTATTGCGATACAGGCGAGTGGGCCCACAAGGCAATGAAGGAAGCCAAGATACTTGGCGGCGACGTGGATTTGGTTTATGACGGTTCGGCCTGCAAGTACACTACCATCGGCGATGCCTCAGCATGGAAGATCAATCCAGACTATGCGTATGTATATATGTGCTGCAACAACACCATCTACGGCACGGAATACCAGAGCTATCCGCAGACGGGCGATGTTCCCCTGGTGGCTGACATGTCCAGCGATATGATGTCCCGTCCAGTTGATGTGAGCAAGTTCGGCATTATTTTCGCAGGTGCGCAGAAGAACATAGGCCCTGCCGGCGTCACGCTGGTCATCATCCGCAAGGACCTGGCATCACGCTGCCCCGCAAATATCCCGACCATGTTCCGCTACAGCACGCACATTGACAAGAAGTCCCTCTTCAATACACCGCCCACATTCTGCATCTACATGATGCGCCTGGTGACGGATTGGCTGATTGGCCTGGGCGGCATCCCCGCAATCCAGAAGATGAACGAGGAAAAGGCTGCGAAACTTTATGCGGCAATTGACGGCTCCAACGGCTTCTTCCGCGGCACCGCAGCCGTGGCGGACCGTTCCAAGATGAACGTCTGCTTCCGCATTGGCGAAGGTGACGACGTCCTTGAAAAGAAGTTCGTGGCAGAGGCCAAGGCCGCTGGCCTGGTCGGCGTAAAGGGGCACCGCGCAGTTGGCGGCCTTCGCGCCAGCATCTACAACGCAATGCCTCTGGCAGGCGTTGAAAGATTGATTGCATTCATGGCAGACTTCGCCAAGAACAACTAATCACAACGCAAAGGCGCCTCTGCTTCAACGCAGGGGCGCTTTTTTTGTTTAGTGGACAGTGGAACGTCGGGTGCCCGCAGCGAAAAGCTGCGGGCGCAAGCTGCGCCTTCCAAATGCGGAGCTTTTTGCCCCGCGTACCCAACAGACCACAGTCCACAGTCCACTCCTTACCCCTAATTGACTAAAATAGGAAATACGCAGATGAGAGGCACTTTTGACAAAATGGAAATCATTCCCTTTGCGGACAGGTACGAGCCAGTGCAGGTTTTTGCCTATTCCAATGAACATCCACAGCAGGTGCTATATTTGAGGCGTCCCAAGGGAAAGAAGAATATCCCGCTTGTACTGTTTTTCCATGGTGGCGGGATGACGCAGGATCTGCGGGAATGCCCAGATTGCTTCTACCAAGGCGAGTATGCAGTAATCGAGGCAAGATACCGCCTTGCTGACGTGGCAAAGACACCTGCACAAGCCGAGGATGCCGCCAAGGCGATTGCGTATTGTCTAGCCAATGCGGATACAATGGGGATTGACAGGAGCAAAGTGTTCGTGGGCGGAATGTCGGCAGGCGCATACTTGGCAGCGATAACAGTGATGGCACCTCGTTTTCTGGCGCAATATGGCTTCAGCCACAATGACATTGCAGGCCTGATTTTGCTTAGCGGCCAGATGACGACACATTTCAGGTTCAAGGCCGATATGGGAGATACAAGGGGACAGTTTGCGCCTGATTACGGCGAATACGCGCCTATGGCGCATCTTTCAAAGGATTTGCCGCCCATGCTTCTTGTAACGGGCGAACCAGGATTTGATATATTGGCTCGCCCCGAGGAAAATGCCTTTGTTGCGGCGACGCTAAAGGCACTTGGCCATCCCTTCGTGCGCTGCTATTCCTTGAAGGGACACAATCACGGAATGGTGCTTGACGGCGGAAACGAATTGATTTGCCAGTTTATAAAAGCCGTCTTGCAAGACAAGCAATAAAATCAGTAACTCTCCTTAGTGGGCAGTGGAACGTCGGGTCCCCGCGGCGAAAAGCCGCGGGGCGAACTGAGCCTTCTAAACGCGGGGCTTTTCGCCCCGCGCACCCAACAGTCCACAGTCCACAGTTCACTGAACACTGTCCACTGTTATTTCACCTGGCTGTAGTCCACGGCGTCTGAACGGAATGGATATGCTGGCAGGTTGCTGCCATTCTGCAGGTTAAGGTCCTTGTGGAAGTTGATGAAGGCATAGCGCACATATTTGGGCGCGGCAACTTTTGGGGAACTGGCGACTATGTTCTCGCCTTCAATTTTTGCGTCTGCCCACACGAATTTCTTGTCTTCGCCTGCGATTGCAAAGCCTGCGGGTGCCTTGCCGTCGCTGGTCTTGAGGCCCTTGGCGTTCTTGAAGAAAATGCGCAGTGCATTGCCTTCTGGTACCGCCTTGTCAAAGACGGGGCCTTGGGAGACCACATTCATCTTGTATGCGACACGTTCGGCCTCAAGTGCCAGGCGCTTGCCCACATCCTGTTTGTTGGCGGGGTGGATGTTGGTGTTTTCGCCGATGTCGATTGTGCAGGCAAGACCCACGTTGGGCAATGTCAGCATCTGCATCTGTATGTCCCTGGTGACTGCGTATGGTTGGACTATAGTTGGATCGTACTGGTTCCAGCCCTTTGTGTATCTTGCGCCGTATCCTGCCAGTTGTGTGATGATGAAAGGCAGGTCAGGCTGCTTCCACTTGTCGCGCCAGTCCTGGATGAGCGCCTTGTGCATCGGGTAGTAGTGCATGCTGCCGTTGTTGGAGCAGCCCTGGTACCAGATGACGCCCTTGATGGGCAGTTTTGTCCATGCGTCCACCTGTCCATAGTACAGATGTGTCAGCCAGTGCGGCAGCCTGTGGGAGCATTCTGGGAAGGCTGGGAACCTGGGCAGTTTCATGTCCTTCTTCAGAACCAGGGCAGTTTCCTCCTTGATTTTCCAGGCCTTCAACTGCTGTGTCTGATTTGCCTTGTTGCGGAGGACTGTCTTCTGCAGGAGGTCGCTTTCGCAGCCCTGGAATTGCCTGTCAACATATTCCGCCCTGACCGTCAGCGTGAAGGTGCCTTCCTTGTCGGCGTCTTTTGGAATGGCGATGTACATTGGTCGCTTGAGCCACTTGCCCGTGCCTGGGCGGGACTTTGCCACATGCTTGCCATCCAGCCACACGTCGCACCTCACGCTGGGGTTCTGAATGAATACGAAGCAATTGTTCTTCATGGCGGCGTTCAACTTGAAGGACTGGCTGTACCAGCGGACATAGAAGATGCCAGGCTTGTATGCCATTTTGTCCGCCCAGTCATCGGTCTTCATTTCAGCCACATTGACTTTGGATTCGTCGAATGCCAGTTCGGGTTTTGCGGCGTAGAGTGCGTCGTACCACTTCTTTGCGTTTGTGATGTAGCGTTCATTTTCCTCTGCGTCGAACTTGTCCAGTTCCTCTTCCGTCTTGTCCAGGCGGCGCACGCTTGATGCCTCTGGTTCCACGCCAGATTTGTAGAAGCCTTCCTTGGAAATCCACTGCTGGATGCTGGTGCCTCCCCAGGAGGAATTGATCACGCCGATTGGAATGTTCAAATCCTGATTCAATTGCCTGCCGAAGAAGTATGCAACCGCGCTGAACCTTGCCGCGTGTTGCGGGGATGACTTGACCCAGCCGCCAAAATCCAGCGCGGCAGGCAGGCCCTTCAGATGGCTGCTTCTGCGCATCTGCCCAGCATAGCGCAGTTCAGGATGCGAGGCGTTCTTGACTTCCTCCTCGCAGTTCTGGGCGGTGCTGCCGCGCCTGAATGTGGCTCCTATGAGCAATGCCATGTTGGACTGCCCAGAGCAGAACCATACATCGCCCAGCAAAAGGCTCTTCAGTTCCACGGTTTTCTTGCCGTCCTTGAATGTGGCTGTGTATTCCACGTGGTCAGCCTCGGCTGCGGGGAATTCTGCCCTCCAGTTGCCCTCCGCGTCAACGCTTGCCTCCACGGTCTTGCCCTTGAAGTCCGCCTTGACTTTCGTGCCAGGCGTGCCAGTCCCGAAAAAACTGACGGGAACGCCCCGCTGCAATACCATGTTGTTGCTGAACACATTGTCCAGCTTGAAGTCCGCCATCAGCATAGCGCAGCACAGCAGAACACTTGTAACGATGATTCTCTTCATTTGTGTACCTTCCTTTTGGTGTAGATTATTGGAGCAAATCATTAAAAAAACATTGCTACTGTACACATATTTTTCGTCTTTTCAAAAAAGTTGTGTATTTTTCCGGTCGATTGAAAAAGTAAACGCACATTTACAAGACTAAACGCCCGTCATGCAGGCATTCGTGCGTTTAGTCTTGCAAAGCATTCATTTTCAGAAGGTTGAATTTGTTTTTTATAAGTTCTTCTGAAATTCCATGTGCGTT
>JAEEGL014739090.1_pt1 | contig 12399 bp, 13 predicted proteins | sample 9134231 | NCBI WGS metagenome assembly JAEEGL01 (sample SAMN16246548, study PRJNA631951) | gut metagenome | biome: gut microbiome; feature: rumen; material: fiber-attached | host: Bos | place: Iran: Karaj | collected 2018-10 | reverse complement strand
TCATGTCTTCCATGATGGGCGGCAATATGGCAGGCTCCAACAACCCGCTGATGAGCTATCTGATGCTCGATGCTTTCATGGGCAAGAAGGATGACAAGGCTCCTCAGACTGGTGACGGTGCTGCAAAATAAGCACAAAACAACCTAATAGTTTCTATCTCTAATCGGTTCCCTCAAGGCATTGCCTTGGGGGGACTTTTTAAGTAAAAAAAGAATAGGACTACCAAACTTTGCGGTTCAGTAGTCCTGTGCCATTTTTGTAGGTTACTTTGACATTTCTTGTACAAATTGAGTAGCAATTCTTTCGATACAGCTCCACAATCTATCATAATCAAAGATTTCTCCGGTATATTCTTTTTTCTGTGCCAAATATTCCTCCAATTCTGCTTTCCATGTTTTATCACGCCTTGTGTCGAATACGGGTATTCCTGTGCTTGGTAGAATATCGGGGATTTCATTGACAGTGGAAAATGGGACGGTTCTCTTTTCCACTAGAACAATTTATAGAACGCTTAAACAGTTAAAGTATTTAAATTACATTAAAATTGCTGATGATTTGAATAGGCAAAATTTTATGCGTTCCGATTTATTCGAATTTAGAAAAGTTGCCGTTCGAAATTCCAAAAGTGTTTGTACTAAACTTTATTTAATTTATATGTGGGATGTTTGAATTTATGATTTAAATGGAAAAATTTGTTAGATATTTTTATTTTGTTTTAAATTTGAATCAAAATAATTTTGAAAATAATTATTAATTAAATATAATTTTTATATCAATTCTATATTTCAATAAAAAATATTCAAAACTCTATTGTTATTTTTAAAAAACTATGATAAAATGCGTATAATGAGTAAATTAAGGAGGAATATAAGATGTCAGAAGCAAAGTATAAAAGAGTACTTTTAAAACTAAGTGGAGAGGCATTAGCAGGAGCAGACAAAACAGGAATAAACATAGAAGTAGTAGGAAAAATATGTGACAAAGTAAAAGAAGTAGTTGAAATGGGAGTTGAAGTTGCAATAGTTGTTGGTGGTGGAAACTTCTGGAGAGGCAGACGTAATGGAGAACAAATGGAAAAAACAACAGCAGATTACATGGGAATGCTTGCAACAGCAATGAATGCACTAGCACTTCAAGATGCTATAGAAGCAAGAGGAGTTTACACAAGAGTACAAACTGCAATAGAGATGAGAGAGATTGCAGAACCATTTATAAAAAGAAAAGCATTAAAACATTTAGGAAGAGGAAGAGTAGTTATATTTGCATGTGGTACGGGAAGTCCATTTTTTACAACAGATACTGGAGCAGCACTTCGAGCAGCAGAAATTGAAGCAGATGCAATATTACTTGGAAAGGCAATAGATGGAGTTTATACAGCAGATCCCAAATTAGATCCAACTGCAACAAAATATGATGAAATTACATATCAAGAAGTATTAGAAAAAGATTTAAAAGTTATGGATTCAACTTCAACAGCATTATGCAAAGATAACAATATTCCATTAGTTGTATTTGGAATAGCAGACCCAGAAAATATAGTTAGAGCTGTTAAAGGTGAAAAAATAGGAACAATTGTTAAAAATTAAAGTTAACAAAAAGTGTCGGAGGTCGACAAAAAAGAACCGACACCAATTGTAAAAGAAAGGAAAAGAAATTTATGGATTATTCAGAAATTAAAGAAAAAATGGAAAAAACTATAGAAAGTTTAGTACAAAGATTATCAGAGGTAAGAGCAGGAAGAGCTAATCCTGCAATACTTAATAAAGTAAAAATAGATTATTATGGAACACCAACACCAATAAATCAAGTTGCTGGTATTTCAGTTCCAGAAGCTAGAATGATTATGATACAACCATGGGATGTTAGTATTTTAAAAGAAATAGAAAAAGCAATTTTAGCGTCAGAAATTGGAATTAATCCAAACAATGATGGTAAAGTTATTAGACTAGTATTTCCAGAACTTACAGAGGAAAGAAGAAAAGATTTAGTTAAAGAAATAAAAAAATATGCTGAAGATGCAAAAGTTTCTATAAGAAATTCTAGACGTGATGGAATAGATAAAGCAAAAGCAATGCAAAAAGATGGAGATATTACAGAAGACGAACTTAAAGCAGCTGAAACAGAAATTCAAAAAATTACAGATAAATACATAGAAGAAGTTGATAAGACTATCACTGCTAAAGAAACAGAAATAATGTCAATATAGGGTTAAAGAATAATTAGTTTTTTTCGTCGTTAAAATTTATTTGAAACGCAGTCACGTACAACACGTACGCTCCTTTGCCTTTCAAACAAATTTTGCCTAGAAAAAATTCTAATTCTTCTTTAACAGAAAATGTGTATAAAAACAGAATATTTTATATTAAGGATTTTAAAATGGAATTTAAAGAAGAACTAAAAAAATATCAAAATATAGTAGAAAAAGAATTACAAAAATATATTAGGGATAAATCATGCCCTGAATCAAAACTTAATGAATCAATGGAATATAGTTTGATTTCAGGTGGAAAAAGGCTACGTCCTATTCTAATACTTGCAACATATAGGTTATTTAGAAAAGATATTGAAAAATGTATGCCTTATGCTGTAGCTATTGAAATGATACATAATTTTTCATTAATACATGATGATCTTCCAGCAATAGATAATGACAATTATAGGCATGGAAAACTTACAAATCACAAAAAATTTAATGAGTCAACTGCAATACTTGCTGGTGATGGATTAATGAATTATGCATATATTGTAATAAGTGAAGATTTAAAAAACACTACAAGTAAAGAAGAACTAGAAACAAAATTAAAAGTTTTTAATGAGTTTACAAAAGCTGTAGATAGAATGATAGCAGGAGAATATGTAGATACAGAGTTTGAAGGAAAACCAATTTCGTCAGACTATTTAGAATATATGCACAAAAACAAAACAGGGGCTTTAATTAGGCTTTGTGTAAGAATGGGTGCAATTCTTGGAAATGCATCTGAAAAACAACTACAAGATTTAACTACTTATGCAGAAAAAATAGGTCTTGCTTTTCAAATAAAAGATGATATTTTATCTGAAATAGGAGACGAATTAATTACAGGTAAACCTGTTGGTAATGATAGAGCAAAAAATAAATGTACATATGTTACAAAATATGGCTTAGAAGAAGCAAAAAGTATCTTAAATAAAATTACAGAAGAATCATTAGAAGTTATAAAAGAACATGAAGAAAATGGCGAGTTTTTAAAAGAGCTTGCGTTATATATAAAAAATAGAAATAAATAAGGGGACACTAATGGAATTTAATAAAGATAATTTACCAAAACATATTGCAATTATAATGGATGGAAATAGAAGATGGGCTAAGGCTAAAGGATTACCTACAGCAATAGGCCATAAATATGGAGCAGAGACAGTAGAAAAAATTGTAAGACATGCTAACAAAATTGGTTTAAAATACATTACAGTTTATGCGTTTTCTACAGAGAATTGGAAAAGAGCAGAAGATGAAGTAAATGCTTTAATGATTTTATTTCAAAATTATATTGATAAATATTCTAAAATTGCAAATTCAGAAAATGTAAGAGTACAGTTTTTAGGAGATTTAACAGCATTTTCAGAGAAGATGCAAAAAGGTATTCAAAAATGCATAGATAGAACAAAAGGCAATACTGGTGTTACATTTAATATTGCAATAAATTATGGTGGAAGATTAGAAATTGTAAATGCAGTAAAAAATATTGCAAAAGATGTTTTAGATGGAAAATGCAAAATCGAAGATATAAATGAACAAATGGTATCAGATAATCTTTATACAAAAGGAATGCCTGATCCAGATTTACTTATTAGAACAAGTGGAGAAATTAGAACAAGTAATTTTTTGCCATGGCAAATTGTTTATTCTGAATTTCTATTTGTAAATAAATATTGGCCAGATTTTAATGAAGAAGATTTAGATAATGCAATTATAGAATATCAAAAACGTACAAGAAAATTTGGTGCAAATTAAAGGAGAAAAATATGAATTTAAAAAGAATTTTGACATCACTAATTGGATTTCCATTAGTTGTTTTACTTGTAGTTTTAGGAACGACTCCAATTATTAATTTTGTAATAATGCTTATTGCTATGATTTGTATGAATGAATATTTTAATGTAATAAAAAAAATATGTAATCCAATAAAATGGGTTGGATATTTAAGCACAATAATAATATTTTTAGTTTCATTTATATCTAAAGAAATGATATATAAATTTATACTTTATTCTAATTCAATAATATTATTAATTTTATTTTTGCATATAATATTAACAGATATGAAATATACATTTAAAGATGTATCCTATACATTTCTTGGAATATGCTATGTAACAGGATTTATGATGTTTTTAGGATTAATTACTAAATCACAAAATGGCAAATTTTGGCTAGGATATAACTTAGTTGCAGTAGCTTGGGCCACTGATGTATTTGCATATTGGGCAGGAAAAACTATAGGAAAGCATAAATTTAGCAAAGTCAGCCCTAAAAAAACTATCGAAGGATGTATATCTGGAGCACTTGCATCTATGACTATTGGAATAATATATGTAGCAATATTAAATAATTCTGGAATTATAAATGCAGAAAAAATATCATATTTTTATGTAGCAGTAACAACACTTATGCTTAGCATTATTAGCCAAATAGGAGACTTTACAGCCTCTAGTATTAAAAGATTTGCAGATTCAAAAGATTATGGAAGCATTTTGCCAGGACATGGAGGAATGCTTGATAGAATTGATAGCGTAATATTTGTAGCGCCTTTTATTTACATGATTATAAATACCATAGTTTTGTAAAAGGCTACAATATTAAAGTTTGCAGGAGGTAATTTTGTTTTTATTTTTATTAAATGCGCTAAAAATAATATTTCTTTTAGGATTTTTAATATTTATACATGAAGGTGGACATTTCTTGGTTGCAAAACTTTGTAAAGTAAAGGTAAATGAATTTGCAATAGGATTTGGACCAACAATATGGAAAAAACAAGGAAAAGAAACTAAATACGCAATAAGACTAATTCCTTTAGGTGGGTTTGTTAGCATGGAAGGTGAAGATGAAGAATCAGAACATCAAAATTCATTTTCTAAAGCAAGTATACCAAAAAGGATTGCAATAGTTGCAGCAGGAGCTATTGTAAATATTATTTTTGGAATTGTAACTTATTTTATTTTAATTGCAGTTGTATACAAAAATATTGGAATAGCATTTGAAGCATGCATAGAGTTTATAACATCTATATTTGAAAGTTTAAAAATGCTGTTTACAGGCAATGTTGGAGTAAAAGATTTAACAGGACCTATAGGAATATCACAAGTTGTTAGCAATACTACAACATTTACAAATTATATATATATAATTTCTGTTATATCAGTATCATTAGGAGTAACAAATTTACTACCAGTTCCTGCTTTGGATGGTGGAAAAATATTAATATTAATAATAGAAGCAATACGTAGAAAACCATTAAAAAAAGAAACAGAAGTACAAATACAATTAATAGGTTTTTCAATACTTATTGCTCTTTCATTAGTAGTAACATATAATGATGTTTTAAGAATTATACCAAAATAAAATGCTAAAGATTCAAGAACTATTACAATTAAAAATAGTTTTTGAATCTGGCAAGAAAAGAGAAAAAATGGACAAGGAATTTAAATCAGGTTTTGTATCTATAATAGGAAGAACTAATGTTGGAAAATCAACATTAATTAATTTGCTAGTAGGTGAAAAGGTTGCGGCAATAGCAAATAAAGTACAAACAACAAGAACTCAAATTAAAGGAATAGTAAATAGAGAAAATTCACAAATTGTTTTTATAGATACTCCAGGAATACATAAACCTAGAACAAAATTTAATGAAAATATGATAGAGCTTTCGTGGGGAGCAATACAAGATTCTGATGTTATTTTGTTTTTAATAGAGGCAGACAGTAAAGAAATTGGCAGGGGAGATAAAAAAATCTTAGAAAAAATAAAGGAATCTAACAAAAAGACAATTTTAATAATAAATAAAGTTGATTTAATAAACAAAGAAGAACTTGCAGAATTAATTGATTTATATAAAAATGAATATGATTTTAAAGCCATAATTCCAATATCAGCTTTAAAAAGTAAATATAAAGAAGTGGTTTTAGATGAAATAGAAAATAACCTAAAACCAGGTCCTGCATATTATAATATAGAAGAATATACTGACCAAACATTAAGACAACTTGCAGAAGAAACAATTAGAGAAAAAGCTTTAATCTTACTAAAAGATGAAGTACCACACGGAATATTTGTAAAAGTAGAAAAAATGAAGTTCAAAAAAAGCAAAGATGGAGAAGATATGTACCAAATAGAAGCTACTATTTATACACTTAGAGAATCACACAAAGGTATTATAATTGGAAAAAATGGTAGTATGTTAAAAAGAATTGGAACTATGGCAAGAAAAGATATGGAAGAAAATTTTGGTACAAAAGTAAATCTTAAAACTTGGGTAAAAGTTAAAGAAGATTGGCAAAACAATGAAAGCTTTTTTAGTAAAATATAATGTTAGAATAACTAATTATTTTGAGATTTAATTTTATTTAACTAAGTAACTTAAAAATTCTTAATAATTTTGCAAGGGAATCTCAAAAGCTTGCTCTTTGAGGGCGCTTGCAAAAGTAGTTAGAATTTTTTAGTGTTAAACGAAAGTTAGCTAAAATTAATCGAAAAAAAATTAGTTATTCGAATACATATTTTTTACAAATCGGTACAGACTAACTAAAGAAGGAGAAATGGCTTATGATAAGAGAAATTGCTTGGAATACTTTCAAAAATACTGGAAGTATAAATACTTTTTTAGAACTAAAACAAATAGAAAATTATGAAAATGTAAATGTAAATAACCAAAAGGTGAATGCAAATGAGTATAGTAAAAATGAAGGGAATAATAATCGCTGAAAATAATATGGGAGATTTTGATAAAATGCTTACTATGTTAACTCCTGGTGCAGGAAAAATTTCGTGTGTAGCAAAGGGAGCAAGACGTCCGAAAAGCTCTCTTTTAGCTGGCACACAATTTTTGTGCTTTGGAGAATATGTAATGTATAAAGGTGGGGAGCATTATACAATTAATTCATGCGATACAATAGAAGTATTTTATAATTTAAGAATCGACTTAGATAAACTTCAATATGCGGTTAATATAACAAAAATCATACAAGATGTTACAAACGAAAATGAAAACAGTTATAAAATTTTGCAATTATATTTAAACACATTATACATGTTATCAGAAACAGATAAGAATCCAGATTTTATAACAAGTGTTTTTAAAATAAAATTATTATGTTTTTTAGGATTTAAGCCAAGAATAGAATCATGTACTTATTGTGGAACAAAAGAAAATTTAAATTACTTCAGTATTAAAGATAATGGACTAAAGTGTGAGGAGTGCCATGGACCTGATAAAGGAGCAATACATATAAGTAATAGTACAGCAACAAGCTTAAAATATATTGTTATGGCTCCAGCTAAAAAGTTATTTTCTTTTGTGCTTAAAAATGATAGTTTAAAAGAATTACAGCTCATAAGCAAAATTTATTTGAACGAAAAATTAGAAAAAGAATATAAATAAAAGTCACGCTTAGTTTGGAACAGCATGACTTTTTTTGTATATTTTACAAATTGAACAATCTGTACAAAATATAGCTCTATTTTCAAAAATTAGTTTAATTGTATTTATAAATTCATCTTTATTGCTATCAATAAGATGAATATATATTTTTTTAGGGATTATATTTAGTAAAGTATTAAGTGCAAAATCATTGGTAGAAAACGATATATCTGACAAATATTTTAAATTCGAAATATTATCATCAATTTTTATTACATTTTTATTTTCATCGAGTAAAATTGGTTTATAATTTCGATATATTAAATGAATTAAACTACAGTTTGATTCTTCAGAATTTACATACATTCTAAGTAAAGAAATAAATTCTGTATATTCTTTCTGAACAATAAATTTATTTACAGATTTATCTACTTGTTCCAAAATTGTTTCAAGATAGTTTTTAAGTCTAAAAGTAATAAATCCTTTTAAAACTAAAGAATTATTTGAAAGTAGATATTCTAAACAAGAATTATAAATTAAATTATATCTTCTATCAAAACTATATACAGATTCTTCATTATTATATAAATCTTCAAATGTAATATTTGCAATTTGTTTCTGCTCATTTGTATCAAAATAAAAATATTCACTTTTTATTAAATTCTGAATTATTTTTTCTTCAAATAAGTCTATAATAAATGTAGCAAGTATCTTTGATGTTTCTTCAAAAAACAAATTTTCATTTTTTCCTTTAAAATGAATAATAATATTGTAATAGATTTTGAATTTTTTGCATGAAAAATAAACATCATCAAGTTTAAATTCATTTAATTGTTCTAGTAGATGTTTAGTTATATTTTGATTAGTCATTTTTATGCAAATAGATTTCATTGAAAAAAGCTCCTCTCATATATAGTTTATTATCTACTAAATTGGTTAAACTATACATTATATTATGTGATTTTTTTTTTTATGTGAAAAAAATTTCAAAAAAGCTTGCATTTATTGGAAAAAAGAGGTATAATAATAAAAGCATAATATAAGAGAAAGGGCGGGAACAAAAATCCCGCTCTTAAGTTTTGGATAGGAGGTAAGATGGCAAATATAGAAGAAAAGGTAGAAAACCTTATAAAGAAAAACATAGAAGATATAGGCTATGAACTTTATGATGTCATATATTTAAAAGAAGGAAAAAACTATACGTTAAGAATTGTAATAGACAATGAAAAAGGTATAAGCTTAGAAGATTGCGAAAAGGTAAATAATGAAATAACAGATATTTTAGATGAGGCAGATTACATCAAAGACCAATATTTTTTAGAAGTATCTTCACCAGGAATAGAAAGATTACTTAGAAAAGATTGGCAATTAAATAAATATATTGGTTCAAAAGTTGAAGTAAATCTATTTAAAAAAGACGAAAATGGATTTAAAGAATATATAGGAATACTAAAACAAGTTGATGAAGAATATTTAACAATTAAACAAGATAATACAGATTATAAAATTTTAAGAAAAGATATATCACAAGTAAAAACAATTTATGAAGAAGGAGAGATGGAAAATGAAAGCAATAGATAATAAACAATTAATACAAGCTCTAGAAGATTTAGAAAAAGAAAAAGGAATAAAAAAACAATATTTATTAGAATCAATAGAAACAGCTTTGGTTACAGCATATAAAAGAAATTTTGATTCTTTAGAAAATGTTAAAGTTGTAATGGATGAAGAAACAGGAGCAACACACGTATATTCAGTAAAAGATATAGTAGAAGAAGTTGAAAATCCTGTTCAACAAATTAGCTTAAAAGATGCTAAAAAAATAAATAAAACTTTAAAAGAAGGGGAACAAGTAGACATAGAAATTGTACCTAAAAACTTCGGAAGAATTGCTGCTCAAACTGCAAAACAAGTTATTGTACAAAAAATTAGAGAAGCAGAAAGAGAAGTCCTATATGCAGAATATAGTGATAAAAAAGGCGAAATAGTATCAGGAATTATCCAAAAAGCTGACAGAGGAATAGTAATAATGGATTTAGGAAAACTTGAAGGAGTAATGCCATCTAAAGAACAAATTCCTACAGAAAAGTATAGAGTTAATGACAAAATAAAAGCTTATGTAGTAGATGTAGACAGAGGCGAAAAAGGTGCTCCACAAGTAATTATTTCAAGAAGCCATCCTGATTTTGTTAGAAAAATGTTAGAAATAGAAATTCCAGAAATATATGAAGGAATAATAGAAATAAAAAGTGTATCTAGAGATCCAGGAAAAAGATGCAAAGTAGCAGTATATTCACAAGATGAAAATATAGATCCAGTTGGTTCATGTGTAGGACAAAAAGGAATAAGAATTCAAAACATAATAAATGAATTACATGGGGAAAAAATAGATGTTATAGAATGGAGTCCAGATATTTCAACATATATAGCTGCAGCACTACTTCCAGCTAAAATAATGGCGGTAGATGTTAAAGAAGAAGATAAATTTGCTCAAGTTATAGTTGCAGATGACCAACTTTCACTTGCAATTGGTAAAGCAGGACAAAATGCAAGATTAGCAGCAAAACTTACAAATTGGAAAATAGACATTAAATCAGAAAGCCAATTTAGAGAACTATTAAGCAAGCAAGAAGAAAATGAAGAAATGCCAGAAGAAGGAGAAGAATAAGTGAAGAAAAAGCCACAAAGAACATGTATGGGGTGCAATTCTAAAAAAGATAAAAATGAATTAATTAGAATTGTAAAAAATAATAAAAATGAAATAACTGTTGATAAAACAGGAAAACTAGAAGGAAGAGGAGCATATATTTGTAATAGTATGGAATGTTTAGAAAAGGCTATAAAGTCTAGAAGAATAGAAAAAGCTATTGAAGCTAAAATATCAGATGAGATTTTTGAACAATTAAAAAGCTTAATTAATGGGGGTGAATATATTGGGTAAAATAAAAATATATGATTTAGCAAAAGAATTGAATTTAGCAAGCAAGGAATTGCTACAAAAAGTTAAAGAAATGGGAATAGAAGCAAAAAGCCATCTAAGTAGCATAAGTGACGAAGACGTTGAAAAAATAAGAAAAAATATTTCCAAAAAAACAGTAAATAATGATAGCAAAAAGAAAGAAAACAAAAATGTTGCAACAAAAGGAAAAAAAGATGAAAAAGAAACTCCTGTTATAATTAGAAGAGAAGTTATAATAGAAGAAGATAATAAAAAAGAAGTAACAAAAAAACAAGAAACTAAACAAAATAAAAATCCATTTGTTCAAAGAAAAGATAAGAAAGACTTTAATATAGTTTATAGAAATAGACCTGAAAAGCCACTTACAGTAAGTGAATTGTTTGGATTAAATAAAGGAAATAAAAAAGAGGAACCAAAAAAAGAAGAGGTTAAAGAAACTAAGGAAGTAAAAGAAGTTAAAAAGGTTGAATCAGAGATAAAAAAAGAAGAAAATATAGTTATAAAAAAAGAAGAAAAGAAGCAAGAAATGGAAACTAAAAAGATAGAAAGAAATCCTCAATTTACTCAAAATAGAGAAGAAAGAAATAGAGATAATAATTATCAAAATACTACAAAATCAAATGGCTTTAGAGATAGAAATTATGATAGACCAAACAACTTTAGAGATAGAAATAATAATTTTAGAGACAGAAATAATAATGATAGAAGCGGTAATAATTTTGTAAAAGATAGAAGAAATGGATTTAAGACAAATAATGAAAGACCAAATGGAGATAGACCTAATGGGTTTAATAAAAATAACAAATTTGGTGGTAGAAGACCTTTAGATGAAAGAGGAATTGAAAAAAATATTAAAGACATAATGGCTTCAGACATTGTAGAAAAAGAAAGCAGAGAATACAATAAAACTATAGATAAACAAAAAAATAATAATAAATTTGATGATAATAGAAATAATAATAAAAAGAAATCTAGAAGAAATCAAAATGAAGATATAAATCAAGGAAAATTAAAGAATTTAAAACAACATGACAGATTATCAAATATGTTTGAAGATTCTTCAGAAGATGGAATGCTAGAATACTACGATTTAACTACTCAAAGAGGAAGAAAAGGCAAAAAGAAAAATGTTAAAGATGAAAATAGAAATAAACAAAAAATCTTTAAACTTACAGAAATAACAATTCCAGAATCTATTAGTGTTAAAGATTTAGCTGCAGAACTTAAAAAGACATCTGGAGAAGTTATTATGAAATTAATGAGTCTAGGAATTATGGCAACATTAAATAATGACGTAGACTTTGATACAGCCTTTTTGGTTGCAGAAGAATTTGGTGTTACAGCAATTAAAAAAGAAGAAGTTAAAGAAGAAGATATTCTATTTGATGATTCTGAAGACAAAGAAAATGAATTACAAGAAAGACCACCAGTAGTTGTTGTAATGGGACACGTAGACCATGGTAAAACTTCACTTCTAGATGCTGTTAGAAAAACAAATGTAATAGAAGGTGAAGCAGGAGGAATTACTCAAGCAATTGGTGCATATAAAGTAAAAGTTAATGATAGAGAAATCACTTTTTTAGATACACCAGGACACGAAGCATTTACAGCAATGAGAGCTAGAGGTGCACAAATTACAGATATAGCAATATTAGTAGTTGCTGCAAATGATGGAGTAATGCCACAAACAGTTGAAGCTATTAACCATGCTAAATCTGCTAATATTCCAATAATTGTAGCTGTTAATAAAATAGATTTGCCAGATGCAAATCCTCAAAAAGTAAAAGAAGAATTAATGCAATATGAATTAGTTCCTGAAGAATGGGG
>JAEEGL011426422.1_pt1 | contig 12399 bp, 8 predicted proteins | sample 9134231 | NCBI WGS metagenome assembly JAEEGL01 (sample SAMN16246548, study PRJNA631951) | gut metagenome | biome: gut microbiome; feature: rumen; material: fiber-attached | host: Bos | place: Iran: Karaj | collected 2018-10 | reverse complement strand
GGCAGGATCGATCTCGAGGCCGCGAAGAAGCTCGTGTTCTGCGATCCCTACGCCTGTATGCTCTTCCAGCGCGAACGCATGGAGGACCTCGGCGAGGCGCAGAACTTCCGCGTGGAGATGGCACGCCGCAAGTGCTCGGAAGCCGAAGCCCGCCGGATCGCACGAAACAGCCTCCTTGCGCGCACCGTCATCTTCGGCCTCGGAACGACGGGCATGTTCATCGGCGACCTCATCCGACAGAACCACCCCGACGCCGACATCCTCTTCGTCTCCCGCTCGCCCGCCGATTCTCCGAAGGTGAAATTCGCCTGCGAGATCGCCGGAGCGCGCTACGTCAGCACGGCGGGACTCGACGAGGCGGCCTCCGCGGAGCTCATCGTAAAGACCCTCGGCGGACGCGCGACCGTTTTCCTCGGCACGTCCGGCACGGAGGTCGAGCACCGCATCGCCTTCGAGCACCGCGTCCTCGGCTGCAACGGCATTTACAACAGCTTTTCGCTCGGTCCGAAGATCACCTTCGACACCATGCCCTTCGGCTTCGAGAATCACCTCATCTTCGGCTCGATCAACTTCCGCCAGAGCCACATGGAAGAGGCGATCCGGCTGCTCCTCGCGAGCCGCTACAACGAGCTTGTCGGGCTGATCGACCGAGACGAATTCACCGCCGATCCCATCGGGGCCTACGAAAACCGCATCTACGTCAAGGGCGCGCCGATGAAGACCGCCGTGATCTGGAATCCGAAATACATCGCCGAATGAGGAGGAATCAGGATTTTATGAAAGCCATCCGCATCACCGAACCCGGAAAGATGGAGCTCTGTGAGCTTCCGATGCCGACCCTCGCAGCGGGAGAAGCGCTTCTCAAGATCCGCGTCTGCGGGATCTGCGGCGCGGACGTCGCGAGCTACACCGGGAATCAGCCGTTTACGAGCTATCCCCGCATCCCCGGCCACGAATTCTCCGCCGAGATCGTCACCCTACCCCCGGACTATGAAGGGGAACTGAAGCCGGGCGACGTCGTCACCGCGAACCCGTATTTCAACTGCGGGACCTGCTACTCCTGCCGCCGCGGCCACATCAACTGCTGCCACGACAACCGGACCATGGGCGTCCAGCGCGACGGCAGCTTCTGCGAATACGTCGCCATGCCCGTCGGACGCATCTATCCCGGACGCGGCCTCACCGCCGAACAGCTCGCTCTCGTCGAACCGTTCTCCATCGGCTGGCACGCGCTCTCCCGCTGCGAGATCAGGCCTGGCGACAAGGTCCTCGTCGTTGGCGCCGGACCGATCGGCCTCTTTGCCGCGATCTCCGCGAAACGAAAGGGCGCCGAGGTCCATGTCGCCGATCTGCTCGACGGACGCCTCGAAAAAGCGAAGGCCTTCGGTGCTGACGGCACGATCAACTCCGGCCGGGACAGCCTCGCCGATTACACCGCAAAGGTCACCGACGGCGGATTTGACACCTGCGTCGAGGCCTGCGGCGCGCCGGAGACCTTCCTCGCCTGCATCGACTCCGCCGCCTTCGCAGGAAACATCATCCTGATCGGCAACGGCAAGCGCAACACCACCTTCCTGCATTCCGTCCTGCTCAAAAAGGAGCTCAACGTCTTCGGCAGCCGCAACAGCCTTCCGGCGGATTTCCGCGCGCTCATCGACTGCATGGCCGACGGCACGGTCGATCCTTTGCCGATGGTCAGCGCCGTCTATCCCGCCGAGCGGTGTCAGGAGGCGTTCGACGCGCTCGTACACAACGACGGATCGCTTGCGAAGGTCCTCGTAAAGTTCAGCGATTGAGGAGACTGCCATGATCATTGACGCGCATGTCCATCTCTGGAAGACCCAGCGCGGGACCGTGAACGGGAAGCCCGTCGTGCCCCTCGGAGGCGGCCGGACCGATTTCGGCGACGAGGTTCGTCAGATGCTCCCGCCCTACCTCGTGAACGGCGAGAACACCGCCGAGATCCTGCTCTCGAACATGGATTTCGCAGGCGTGAACGGAGCCGTCGTCACCCAGGAGATGATCGACGGGCCGCAGGACTGCTATCTGCGTGAAGTCCGCGCCGCCCATCCCGACCGGTTCCGCGTCTCCTGCCTCTATGAAGAAGGGAAGCCCCTCTTCCCGGACGGCTTCGACGGCGTGAAGATCTGCGCCGGACGCCTCTCCGATCCCGATCTTCTCCATCATGAACACGTCTTCGCCGATGCCGCGGAGCGCGGACAGTTCCTCCTCATTGACCTCGCCGAAGGGGACGCCCAGACCGCCGCCCTCGGGATCCTCGCCGACCGCTATCGGACGCTCCGCATCGCCGTCGGCCACTTCGGCATGGCGGGACGCGGCGACTGGATGGCGCAGATCCGGCTGGCCGAGCGGGACAACGTCCGCATCGAATCCGGCGGGATCACCTGGCTCTTCAACAGCGAATTCTGGCCGTATCCCTCGGCGGTGAAGGCCTTCCGCGACGCGATCGAAGCGGTCGGTGCCGCCAAGCTGATGTGGGGCAGCGACTATCCCCGCACCATGACCGCGATCACCTACCGCATGAGCCTCGATTTCCTTCTGTTCTCTGACTCGCTCACCGCTCATGAGAAATCCCTCATCCTCGGTGAAAACGCCCGCGATTTCTACGGATTCCCCGATCAGCCGCCCGTCCCCCGCATCCGTCACATGGCGGAGGACTGAACCATTCAACAGAACAAAAAAGAAAGGACACGCATCATGACCGCGAAATTTGAACCCACCTTTGAATCGCTTTACAGCTACAGCGCGCCGGACTGGTTCCGCGATGTGAAGTTCGGAATCTGGAGCCATTGGGGCCCGCAGTCCGTTCCGATGTACGGCGACTGGTACGCCCGGAACATGTACATCGAAAACTCCGATCAGTACCGCTATCACGTCCGTCACTACGGTCATCCCTCGAAATTCGGCTACAAGGACGTCTGCGCGCTCTGGAAAGCCGAAAACTTCGATCCCGACGAGCTGATGAGCCTCTATTACAAGGCGGGAGCCCGCTACTTCGTCGCGCAGGCCACGCACCACGACCACTTCTTCAACTACGATTCCGCCGTCAACCGCTTCAATTCCGTGAAGGTCGGCCCCGGCAAGGATATCTGCGCGCTCTGGAAGGCCGCGGCGGACAAGTATTCCATGCCCTTCGGCCTCACCGAGCACCTCGCGGCGTCCTTCTCCTGGTGGTACGTCAACAAGGGCGCGGACAAGACCGGTCCCTACGCCGGCGTCCCCTATGACGGAAACGATCCCGCCTTCCGCGACTTCTATCACGACAATTACGAGCACAACAAGGACAACGCGCCGTGGCTCACGCCGAACAAGGCTTTCCGCGAATACTGGCTCCGCGCCGTGACCGAGATGATCGACCGCTTCACCCCCGATCTGCTCTATTCCGACAGCGAGCTCCCGTTCGGCGCGGACGATTTCTCCTACGGCCTGAATGCCGTCTCGCACCTCTATAACAAATCCATCGAGAAATACGGCTTCAACCACGCCGTTTACACGCAGAAGAACCGCGATCCGAAGGTCTTCAAGGTCGGCACGCTCGACATCGAAAAGAGCCAGCTCCCCGGCATCCAGCCCGATCCGTGGGAGACCGACACCTGCATCGGCAACTGGTTCTACGACGTCCGCCAGAATTACAAGCAGCCCGGCCACATCATCGAAATGCTCGTCGACATCATCTCGAAGAACGGCACGATGCTGCTCAACATCCTCCAGCGGCCCGACGGCTCGATCGACGACTGGGAACGCTGGACGCTCGAGGAGATCGCCTCGTGGTATGCGGTCGCGTCCGAAGGCGTTTACGGCACGAGACCGTGGAAGGCCTTCGGCGAGGGCGATTCCCGCGTCATGATCGACGGCTTCCGCGAATCGCAGGTGGCCTGGACCGCGTCGGACTACCGCTTCACCGCGAAGGGGAACGATGTTTACGCGTTCATGATGCATGCGCCGGATGACCGCCGCGCGGTGGTCCGTTCCTTCCGGGACGAAGCGGTCGAGCGGGTCGCGCTGCTCGGCGTCGGGGACGTTCCGTTCACGCAGAGCTACGGCATCCTCACGGTCGAGCTGCCCGAAGAGCTCCCGACGAAATACACGAACTACCTCCGGATCACCGTCCGCTGACATGGCGACGATCCGGGAAGTGGCGCGGCTCGCGGGCGTCTCGGTCGCAACCGTGTCGAAATACCTCAACGGGACGAAGGTCCGGGAGGCCAACGCCCGCGCCGTCGAAGAGGCCGTCCGCGCGCTCGACTTCAAGCCGAACGAGATCGCGCGGGGCCTCCGGAAATCGAGCGTGATGACCGTCGGCGTCCTGCTTCCGGAGCTTGACAACCTCTTTTTCACCGAAATCATCTCCGCCGTCGATTCGGTCCTCGAGGAGCGCGGCTATTCCACGCTCGTCTGCGTCACGCACTCCGATCCCGAAAGGGAACAGCGGCGGCTCGATTTTCTCCGGCGCAAGCGGATCGATGGGCTCATCGCGGTCCCGACGACTGCCGCGAGCGACTTCGCCACCATCGCCGGAGACCTCCCGACGGTGTTCGTCGACCGGGTGGTGAGCGTGCCACCCGGAGGGAAGTGCTCATCGGTGCTCTCGGACAATTTCGCGGCGGCTTACGGCGCGGCGGAGGAGCTGATCCGTGCGGGCCACACCCGGATCGGGGTCCTGCTCGGGCCGGATTCCAACTACACGCCCCTGGAGCGCCGCGCGGGCTTTCTCGCGGCATGTTCCCTCCACGGCATCGGAGCGGAGAAGCTCCTCATCCGATCCGGGGAATACAGCATCGAGGCGGGGTACCGCATGACGCGCGAGCTGCTGCGCCTGCCCGATCCGCCGACCGCGCTCTTTGCGACCAACAACGAATTGACCATCGGTTCCGTCAAGGCGCTCGCGGAGGCCGGGATCACGGCGGGAGAGGGGATCTCCTTCCTCGGATTCGACAACCGCACCCTCGCCGAGGTCTCCCATCCGCCGCTCACCGTCATCGTCCAGCCGGTCGAGGAGATCGGGCGGACGGCGGCCGAGGAGCTCCTCCGCCTCATCGACGGGGAACCGGGCGGAAAGATTCTGCACCTTCCGACCGAGACGATCCGCGGGGCATCGGTGACGAACCCCATCCTTTAACCACAATACGGAGAATACTGATATGAATGCCATCAAAGAAACCGTTCTGCAGTTCGGAGAAGGAGGCTTTCTGCGCGCGTTCGCGGACTGCTTCCTCCATCAGATGAACGAGCTCGGCACCTACCCGGGCAAGGCCGTCGTCGTCCAGCCGATCGAACGCGGACTCGCCGACGTTCTGAACGAGCAGGGAGGGCGCTATCACCTCTATGTCCGCGGTATGGAGAACGGCGAGCCCGTCTGCCGCCGCACGGAGATCACCTCGATTTCCCGCGCGATCAACCCCTATACCGATTACGACGCCTTCCTCGCGCTTGCCGCGAATCCTGATCTGCGCATCATCCTTTCCAATACCACCGAAGCCGGGATCGAATACCTCGGCACGGAGTCTCCCGACGACCGCCCGCCGAAATCTTATCCCGCGAAGCTCACCGCGTTTCTCTATGAGCGCTACCGCCTCGGCCTTCCGGGATTCCTCCTCTTCCCGTGCGAGCTGATCGACCAGAACGGCGACATGCTCCGCGAATGCGTGGAGAAGTACGCCCGTCTCTGGGACCTCGGAGAGGGCTTTGCGGCCTGGCTGAAAGAAGAAAACACCTTCTCGAACACCCTTGTCGACCGCATCACGCCCGGCTATCCGCGCGACGACGAGCACCTCGCCGACATCATCGCGGAATGCAGCGGCGACCGACTGATCGACACGACCGAGCCCTTTGCCCTCTGGGTGCTCGAGGGGAATCACGAGGATGAATTCCCGCTCGTCTCCTCCGGCATCCCCGCGGTCTGGACGGACGACGTGAGACCCTACAAGAAGCGCAAAGTCCGCATCCTCAACGGCGCGCACACCTCGATGGTCCCCGCCGCGCTCCTCTACGGACTGACGACCGTCGGAGAGGCGATGCGCGATCCCGCCGTCCGGCCCTTCCTCGAACGCTGCGTGAAGGAAGAGATCCTTCCGGTCATCGGCGAGGAAAACGGAAGCCGCGCGTTCGCCGAGTCGGTGTTCGGCCGGTTTGAGAATCCCTTCATCCGGCACCGCCTCCAGTCCATCGCGCTCAATTCCGTGAGCAAGTTCCGCGTGCGGTGCCTTCCCACCATGAAGGAATACCGCGCGATGTTCGGCGGGAACCCGCCCTGCCTGACCTTCTCGCTCGCCGCCCTCGTCGCCTTCTACAAGAAAGGCACGCCCGACGACGATCCCGCCGTCATGGAGCGGATGAAGACCGGCGGATTCCGGGAGCTGCTCGCGGATCAGGATCTCTTCGGCGAGGATCTGACGGACTTCGCGGACGACGCGGAGGTCCACTACCGCCGGATCATGGAAGCGGACTCCTCGGAATGGTTCCGGTTCGTCGGAGAGCGCTGAGATGGGACGACTCTATACGATCCATCCCCTCGACAACGTCGCCGTCGACACGGAAACCGGCTTCAAGGTCGCGCTGAAGGACATCCGCAGGGGGGAGGACGTCATCAAATACGGCAATCCCATCGGACACGCCGTGTCGGACATCGCGGCGGGCGAGCGGGTGCACGTCGACAACATGGCGACCTCCCTCACGGAGCACGAGACCTACGTCTTTCACGGCGCGCATCCCGTCCCCGCTCCCGTCGACAACGGCGAGACCTTTCCGGGCTACGTCCGCGCGGACGGCCGGGTCGGGATCCGCAACGAGATCTGGGTGATCCCGACGGTCGGCTGCGTGGGCGCCGTTGCCGAAGCGCTCGCACAGAGGTGCGGATGCCATGCCTTTGTACATCCCTACGGCTGCTCGCAGCTCGGCGACGATCACCGCACGACGCAGCTCATCCTCCGTGGACTCGCGCTGAATCCGAACGCAGGCGGCGTCCTCGTCGTCGGGCTCGGGTGCGAGAACAATACGATGGCCTCCTTCCGCGCGCTGCTATCCGACGCCGATCCTGAACGCATCCGCTTCCTCGTCTGTCAGGAGCATGAGGACGAGATCGCGGAGGGGGAGCGGCTCATCGGGGAGCTCAAAGCGCGGATCGCGCGGGACGAAAGGGTCCCGTGTCCGGTGTCCGCGCTGCGCATCGGGCTGAAATGCGGCGGCTCGGACGGCTATTCCGGCATCACCGCCAACCCGCTCGTCGGACGCTTCACGGACCGGCTGACCCACATGGGCGGCGGCGCAGTCCTCACCGAGGTCCCCGAGATGTTCGGCGCGGAGCGGCTGCTCATGGACCGCGCTTCGAGCCGGGAGGTCTACGACGAAACGGTCGATCTGATCGAGCGGTATAAGGATTACTTCGTCCGCCACGGGCAGGTCGTGTACGAAAACCCCTCGCCGGGCAACAAGGCGGGCGGCATCAGCACCCTCGAGGACAAATCCCTCGGCTGTACGCAGAAGAGCGGGTCCGCTCCCGTCTCCGGCGTGCTCGGCTACGGTGACCGGATCCCCGCGGGCGGCCTCTGGCTCCTCGAAGGTCCCGGCAACGACATGGTGGCCTGCACGAACCTCGCGGCGGCGGGATGCGTGATGATCCTCTTCACGACGGGGCGGGGGACTCCTCTCGGCGCGCCGGTCCCGACGGTCAAGATCGCGTCGAACGCCGGGCTGGCCGCGAAGAAATCCCGCTGGATCGACTTCGACGCCTCCCCCGCGCTCGACGGCGACGACGGGATCGACGAACGGTTCTGGAAGGCGGTCCTCGCCGTCGCAGGCGGAGCGGAAACCGCCAACGAGCGCAATCACGACCGCCAGATCGCGATCTTCAAGGACGGGGTCACATTATAATCGACTGTCAAAAAGAGCCGACGCTCATTCCAACGTCAGCTCTTTCTGTTTTTCCGGATTTGATGCTGTCTTATTCACCCGGCGCACGGAATTCGTGTTCCTCGCCGCGGATGAGGTTCGGCTCGCGCTTGTTGTCGACCGTGAGGGGATTGTACAGGCTGAAATCGCTCGGTGCGTCGGCCTCATACAGGATGCCGTTGTACCGCTGGGCATTGATGACGGTGAGCTCGCTCGATGCGACCCGGATCAGGGGATCGCGGTTCCCGATGTTGTCCCCGCCGAGGTTGACGACAAGCACATCCTTCGAGTCCCTGACCTCGAGCACCGTCATCACGCCGTATGCGAAGTAATCGAGCACCCGTTCGCCCTCCGCGCCCTCCAGCGTGAGGAAGACGCTCCGGGTCCTGAGGATCGGGAAGAGCTTTGCGAAGACCTCGCTCTCCGGGATCCAGTTCTGGAGGAAGCCGAGCCCCTGCCGCATCATGACGGTCGCGTTCTGGAGACAGCCCTCGATCATGCCGCCTTTCCCGCCCGCGCGGATGCCGTGATCGTAGCAGCAGGCCGTGACCTTCTTGATGAAATGGCTGTCGCAGCCCGCGAAATCCACGCCGGAGCCCGCCGCCGCGATGGCAGAGTTCACGCACCACACGTCGGGACCCGTGCCGCGGATCATGTACGGCGTCGTGGCTGCGACCGAGGGGCCGTTGGTCGGACAGACGATGCGGATGCCGGAGACGCCGCTCTTTTCAGACAGCGTGATGAGCGCCTCTGCGGTTTCCGCCTCGCCGATGCCGTAGTAACAGGAGAAGATCGTCCCCTGGGACCAGTTCGACTGTCCGCGCGTCGCCACGGAGGAGGATCCGCGCAGCTCCACGCCGGAGGGGACCGTCACCGGATGCTCGAGCCGGTACACGCCCGCCGGGAGATAGAGCACGCCGCCGGTGAGCCCCGCATGGTCCAGCGCCTCCTGCAGATCGCGCGAGACGTCGGCCGCGTTTCCCGTTTTGAGCGCGACGGTATAGGCGTACGGCGCGACCTTCGGCTGTGTGCGCTTATAATCGACGGAATACCCGGAGAGTTCGCCGTCTGCGATGCGGAGCGTGCCGTGCAGCTCGGCTTCGGGCGTGACGCGAACATCCGTCATTTTGAGGAATGCCCGGGTGTTGTTCGTGATCGGCCGCTCGCAGTCCTCGAAGACGGACCGGGCGAGATTCATGCCCCAGCGGGCGTCCATGTCGTCGGCGATCAGGCCGTCGCCGCAGCGCCGCACCGTCACGTCGATCATTTCGCCGGTGAAGGTGGCGCGGACGCCGTCGACGGTGTGGAGGCCGACGGCACAGTCCTCGATCTCGATGTCGGCAAACTGATCCCACTCGAGGTCGCCGAGGACCAGACCCTCGGTGTGCTCCCGCGTGTAGGCGCGGACCGCTTCGAGATCGGGCGATCCGTCGAAGGGGGAGTTTGCCCAGTATGTCGGCGAGACGCGGATCGACTTGAACGTGCCGACGTCCGCCTCGTTGTAGGACGCGACGGCGTGGAAGAGGAAGGTCCCGCGGAAGTTTTCGATGGTCGTCTGCTCGTGCGCGTTGTTTTCCGTCACGCACGCGCCGATGCCCTTCCAGCCGTTGACGACCAGCACGTCCTTGATCGTCTGGAGCATGTAGCCGCCCTGTCCGTTGCCGGTGACGTAGAACGTGTACGGGTACGCCACGGGCTTCTCGAGCGACTGTTCCGGGTACCAGACGGTCATCCCGACGACGCCGCAGCTGCCGCGCAGATCGAAGAGGGAGGACGCGGTCGAATTGCCGCTCTTCGGCTTCGCCACGATGACGGTGCCGTAATCCGCGACGGTCTTCGGTTCGTCGAGCGGTTTCTCGCCGCACAGGGAGACGTAGGCCGGGATCTCGACCCTGGACGTGACGAGGTACTGTCCCGCCGGGAGCCAGACCGTCCCGCCGCCTTTTTTCGCGCAGGCGGAGAGGGCTTTCTGCAGGGCGGAGGTGCTGTCCCGCCTGCCGCTCGGATCCGCGCCGAAATCGGGATCGGTTGCGACGATATCCGCGATCACGGGAGCGTCGGTTTCGTGCAGCGGCGTGATGAGGGCGGGCCGCGTCGAGGCGTCGAGGGCCTTGATCTCAGCCGGGGCGCGCATCCCGAGGGAGAGTCCCCCCTCCGGCAGTTCGATTCTCATGGTTTTGAGCCAGCTTTCTGTGAATTCGTCGATCGCGAGGGCCATCTGTTCGGCGTCCGTTGCGGCGAAGGCGACCGTTTTCCCCTCCGCGCGGATGAGATAGCCGCCGTAATCGTACAGCGACATCTCCCGCCCCGGATAGTCGGCGGGGGTCTGACGTGCGGCTTCGACAGCCAGGACGGACGCCGGACGCGACGTTTCGCCGATCAGCAGCTCGCATTCGGAGGGCTCCGACGTGTCGTCGAGGACGGGGAGATCGGCGCCCGAGCGGCGCAGAACGGCCTGGCGGAGCACTTCGGCGGCGTCTTTCAGATCGTCGTCGGCGTCCCGCGGCAGGATGATCGAGAAGAGCGGCGCGTCGTCCTCTCCGAAGATCGGGAGGGAAGTGTACCCGCCCTCCGGGACCGTCTCGACCGAAGCGGAGGCGGATGCCGAGGTGCCCGTCTGCGAGGACGGCTCCGCAAAAACGGGGGGCGGGATCGTTTTCTTGCCGCATCCGGCCGTAAGCATCAGAAGCAGCAGGAGAGCGAGGGTCAGCGGAAGAAGATGTTTCATGGCGATCAGATCAGAGCCGGATGTGTCTCATCCGCGCTTTTTTTTCGATACGGCAATGCCGACGATGACGCCGATCACGGCGACCGCGCCGACACAGATCCCCGCGATCAGGGCGGGGTTCGGACCTGCAGAAACGGTGACGGACTGACCGTCCTCTCCGCCGATCACGGCGTCGGCAGCTTCATCGACGGCAGCGGAGACGGCAGCGATGTCTTCTTCGCTCTGCTTTGCGGCTTCCTCAGCGGCTTTCGCAGCCTCATCTGCCGCCTGTTTCGCGGCTTCCTCGGCGGCTTTGGCCTCTTCTTCGGCTTTCTTCGCAGCCTCCTCAGCGGCTTTCGCGGCTTCTTCTTCGGCTTTCTTCGCCGCTTCCTCCGCCGCTTTCGCTTCCTCTTCCGCCTTCTTCTTCGCGGCTTCCTCGGCGCGTTTCGCCGCTTCTTCCGCGCGCGCAGCCTGCTCTTCGGGCGAGAGCTCCGGCGCATCCTCGGAAGGAATGAGATAGACCGGCAGATCATAGCCGAAATCGTCCCCGTCACTGCCGAAGCCGACGTAATCGAGGTTCATTTTCAAAACCCCTTCCGTGAACATGTAGATGCGGAAATAGTTGATGTTCGCGGGATCGAAGTCCGCGCCGTATTCGTCGGGCTCCCAGAGGTCGAGCTTGATCTCGTTGAGGCCGTCCTGCAGATCGAGACCGGAGACCAGCCAATGGATCTCCTTCCGGTCGGAGCAGCACGCGGAGGTCAACTCGAGCTGGCCGTCGCCCGTGAAGTTGTCGACGCCGTCGAGCGTCAGGGCGATGAACACATAATCGTAGGGATCCGCGTTGGCGGGCGACGCTTCCATGGCGGCCTGCACGGCGACCGCGCCGGACGAGCCCTTGCCCACCCGGTTGATGACGTCCTGGGCAACGTGCTCCTCGCGTTCCACCTCGCCGAGCTCCGTCGCGATGGAGGAGAAGTCCTCGTTCTCGCCGCCGAACGCCACATAGTCGAGCGCGATGAGGTTGTCCCCTTCGGTGAAGAAGTAGATGCGGAAGTAGTTGATCCGCGCGAAATCCGCCGGACCGCCCGATTCTCCGCCCTCGTAAAGATCGAGCTTCCATTCGTTCCAGCCCTGCTGCATGTCGAGGGTGCTGAGGTTCCAGTTGTGTTCCTCGGCGTCGCATTTGCCGGACGAGGTGATCTCGATCTGTCCGTTTTCCGCGTATTTCTCGGGATCGTCGATGTAGACGCGGAGGTAGAGATAGTCCGCGTCCTCGAGATTGAACGGTTCCTGGAAGTAGCGTTCGATGTTGATCGGGCCGGTGTAGCCGGTGCGGTAGAGGCCTTCCGCGCCGCCGCCCTGATACATGACGGTGCCCGCGGAGACGGTGATCGCGAGGACCGCCGCCATCAGGATGAACAGAAGAAGAAAGCTGAGCTTTTTCATGGCATATTCCTTTCGTGTGGATCGGAAGTTTTATTTATTATCATCATTATAGCAAAGCGGACGGAGGATGTCAAGGGATCCGGGTCATAACGCCCGAAAAAACCTTGTCCTCCGTCCGCTTCTTTCGTGAATTTTCACGGGAAAGCCGCATGGATCCGGCCGGGCAGAAACAAAAAAGGAACGCCGCGCTGCGCTCCTTCTTTGGCACTCTGGGGCGGCCGGATTCGAACCGACGCATGAAGCAGTCAAAGTGCTTTGTCTTACCGCTTGACGACGCCCCAACTGCCGGATATTATAACACAGTTTCGGCATTTCGTCAAGCGGTTTTTTCAGTT
>JAEEGL010798767.1_pt1 | contig 12399 bp, 14 predicted proteins | sample 9134231 | NCBI WGS metagenome assembly JAEEGL01 (sample SAMN16246548, study PRJNA631951) | gut metagenome | biome: gut microbiome; feature: rumen; material: fiber-attached | host: Bos | place: Iran: Karaj | collected 2018-10 | reverse complement strand
GCTTGACACCGCGCCTCAGTCACCTCCCGTCGCTGCCGCAGCGCCCGGCTGCGCTGTCAACCGCGTATTCAACTTCGAGGGCGGCTGCTACGCAAAGGTCATAAACCTGGACAAGGAATCCGAGCCAGACATCTACAACGCGATCAAGAGGAACGCTCTTCTTGAGAACGTTACCGTAGACAAGGACGGAAAGATAGACTTCGCGGACAAGAGCGTCACCGAGAACACTCGTGTAAGCTATCCTATCGAGCACATAGAAAAGATCGTCAAGAAGGTAAGACCCACCTCCGCAGGCCCGGCCGCAGAGAACGTCATCTTCCTTTCCGCCGACGCTTTCGGCGTTCTGCCTCCGGTCTCCATCCTGGATCCCGAGCAGACCCAGTACTACTTCCTCTCCGGATTCACCGCCAAGCTGGCAGGTACCGAACGCGGCATAACCGAGCCCACTCCTACTTTCTCCGCATGCTTCGGCCAGGCGTTCCTGGAGCTGCCGCCCACAAAGTACGGCGAAGAGCTGGTTAAGAGGATGCAGAAGAGCGGCGCCAAGGCTTACCTTGTAAACACCGGATGGAACGGCACCGGCAAGCGCATCTCCATAAAGGATACCCGCGGAATAATCGACGCCATCCTTAACGGAAACATCAACAAGGCGCCCACCAAGAAGCTGCCGTATTTCAACTTCGAAATACCCACACAGCTGGACGGCGTGGCATGGGGCATCCTGGATCCCCGCGACACCTATCAGAACCGCAGCGAGTGGGAAGAGAAGGCTAAGGATCTTGCCGGAAGGTTCATCAAGAACTTCAAGAAGTACGAGACCACCGAAAAGGGCAAGAGCCTTGTAAAGGCAGGCCCGCAGCTGTAACAGCATACTTAAGGAACAGTCGAAATAATTTAAAAGAGCGCCGCGCATGCGGCGCTCTTTATTTCGTCATATGTTTTATTTCTTGAATCTGTCGGCCAGATTCTGGTTTTCCGTCTGCTTGTATGCTCCGGCGGCCCTGTCCCTGTCGTTCTTCATCTTTTCGGCGGTCTTGTCAACTCCGTTGGAGATGGCCTTGATCACAATCATAAGGACCAGGACGATGACGAAGAGTATAAGAAAATACTTCATTCATGGCCTCCATTAGATAAGGCTGCGCTTGGTCTTGATCTCGTTCTTGACGGTGGATACCTGCGCGTTGGGGTCCAGATCCAGGAAGATCTTTTCCACTCTGGTCTCCACGGCGTTCATCTCTATGTCGTGCTCCGGCGTGCCGTGCTTGGAGCTCCAGCTGATGAACTCGAAACGGTAGACGCTGTGCTCGTCCGTCTGTTCCTTGTGGGAGATCTTCGCCTTAAAGTACGATCCCACTTCCAGGTACATGGTTCCGGTGTTGCCGGAGATCTTCATTCCGGGGTATATGGATTTGATCCCGGATCTGTTTACCGCGTCGAAGAATTCCTGATCGGTAACCGGTCTGATGGTAAAGATCTCCGCGTATTCCGCGAAATCCCTGGGACGGTCTATGATGTTGCCCTTGCTTTTCTGGCTGGATTTGTACCAGGCGCTGATGGCTATCGCGGCTATTATGAAGACGACCGCTATGATAATTTCCTTGACCATTTACTTGCCGTCCTCCTCTGCTATTTCCACTACTTCTGTTTTTTCTGCTTTGTCCGCCTTGTCCTTTGCCTTGGAGATAGCGTCCGCAGCGGCGTCCACGCCTCTGCTCAGGCCACCGTGGAGGAGCTTCAGCAGGATGTAGACGATGGCGCCCACGACAATCCATGTGATGACTGCAAGCACTATGCTGTTGGTCTTAAGGCCGACCAGAATGGCGACTAACATTCCTATTACTATTGCTGATGTCATGATGCTTACTTCCTTTCCGATAAATATAATAGCATAAAACCGAGGCTTTTTCCCTACGGTCGAGGCAAAAACCGCTCTTTTTTATTTATAACTAATATGATAGAATAAGCTGGATAAAGGGGAATTGATTTGGCTCAGGATCTTTTCAAAGAAGACATTCTGGAGAACGCAATAACGCAGAAGCAGCTGGAGCGGAAAGAGCGCCGGGAGTCTTTGCGTATCAAGAAAGAGGAGCAGGAGAGGAAGCAGGCCGAAGCGGCGGCAAAGGCAAAGAAGCGCAGAAAGATAATGTTCATCGCCATCGCCGTTCTGCTGGTCGCCGGCTTCGTTTTCGGCCGCGCCGTTTACAGGATCTCCGAGCTGAAGAAGGAAAAGGCGCAGGCGGAGGCAAAGCTGGAGGCGCTTCAGGAGAAGCTGGACCAGCTGGAGGACGAGCTTACGCGCGTTACCAGCGACGAATACATAGAGCAGCAGGCCAGAACGCACCTGCGCATGATATACCCGGGCGAGACGGTCTACATAGTGGTGCCGCCGGAAGAGACTTCGGGCAATAAAGCGGCAAATTAAAGCGGGACGATCCTCTGATTATGATGCGGAGGACCGTCTTTTAAAATATATGAGGAAGGGCCTGGAACTGATATTTCAGGAAAGGACCAAAGGACTGATACTCGGGGAAGGACCAAGGACAAAATGGGAGATTTCAGGGCAAAGAAGGCTCTAGGACAGAATTTCATAAACGACCCGCAGATAATAGAGGCGATAGTGGAGGCCTGCGGCGCAGGTCCGGACGATACCGTGGTGGAGATAGGTCCCGGCAAGGGCGCTTTGACATGTACGCTGGCGGAGCGGGCAAAGCGAGTGATAGCCGTGGAGCTGGACAGTTCCGTTATCCCGCTGCTTAAGGGCAATCTTGCGGGAGCGCCGAACGTGGAGGTCGTAAACGAGGACATCCTGAAGTTCGACTGGAGCAGGGTCTCGGTGCCTTTAAAGGATGCAGATTCAGCAACTGAAAAACAGTGCAGCGACCCGCATGCCGATGCCAAAACGGAGCAAAAACCAGAAAAGCCTTGCAATTCCGGAGCTCTCCGCATTGTCGGAAATCTGCCGTACTATATAACCACGCCCATTCTGCTTGGGATCCTGAAAAAGAACGTCCCCGCAAAGAGCATCACCGTAATGGTCCAGAAGGAAGTCGCGGAGCGCATATGCGCAGGCCCCGGAGGCAAGGACTACGGCGTTTTGTCCATAAGCCTTCAGTACTACGCGGACTGCAGCTACGTTCTGGGCGTTCCCGCGGAGTGTTTTACCCCGCGTCCCAAGGTGGATTCCGCCGTGGTCCATATGACTCTAAAAAATGAAACGCTGCTGGCCCCGGAAGAGGAGCCGCAGTTCTTCGCCGTAGTAAAAAAGGCCTTCTCCCAGAGGAGAAAGACCCTTCTTAATTCTCTCGTCGGCTATCGTACCGCGTCCGGCGCTGCTCCTCTGCAGAAGGAGGACATCCTTAAAGCGCTGTCTGCATGCGGCATCGACGAAAAGCGCCGCCCGGAGACTCTGTCCATAGAGGAATTTGCAGAGCTCAACAGAGCGTTCCTGTGTTCGTAAGACAGTCTGCAAGGCCGACAGGCGCTTCAGTTCGTTGTATAAAAGTAATAGTAGCAGTTCCCCTTTTCGTACTTCGCGTACACTTCCACGATGTAAATGCTGTCATCGGGGGTCCTGAATTTGTATTCAGCAAGAGATCCGGACACTGGCGGACTTATCATAGCGCCGTAGTCTTCCTTCTCTGCTGCGCTCTTCGGGTAGATCGCGACGGATATGGATTCCGGCGCTTTGCCGAATTTCAGATCCAGGCTGAGATCATCGTTTTCCGAAGTCTCGATCCCTTTAAGTTCTCCGAGGTTGTACAGACCCAGCGGCCCCCGGCTGTCGGCGAATATGGTCCTGTTGCCGTCATTCCAGTTGTAAGTGCCTTGCTGAGCGTCGATCTTCTGTCCGTACTCGTTGGAGACCGTAAGCTTGGGCGGCTTTGGAATATCGTCGCCGCGGGCCAGAAGGAACGCGCCCAGTATCAGAACAGCAAAACAGCAGATCGTAATGATCACACTTCTGGTTTTCACGCGCAGCCTCCTTTCCGGACGATCCGTCCTTCACCATTATATCATACCCCCCCGCCGGCAATACAGGCGCAATTGTCCTAAATCGCTTCAAAACGCTTCAAAAATGGGCGTTTGTGTGATAAAATACATTAATTAGCGAACATGGCCCGTCAGCGAAAGTTCACCGCACCAGGATCGTGCGGAAAACGAGGCGCGGCCCTTAAGGAGATAAAATGTTAGACATCAAGTTTGTAAGAAGCAATCCGGAGCTCGTAAAGGAGAACATCCGCAAGAAGTTCCAGGACGAAAAACTGCCTCTGGTGGACGAGGTCATAGCGCTGGACGAGCAGCTGCGCGCGGCCAAGACCCGCGGCGACGAGCTTAGGGCTCTGCGCAACACCGTAAGCCGCGAGATAGGCGGTTTCATGAAGCAGGGTCTTAAGGACAAGGCCGAGGAAGCCAAGAAGAAGGTAGCCGAGATAGCTGACGAGCTGGCCGCTCTGGAAAAGCAGGAAGAAGAGTCCCAGGCGGAGCTTACCAAGCGCATGATGGTCATCCCGAACATCATCGATCCTTCCGTTCCCATCGGTCCGGACGACAGCCAGAACGTGGAGCTGGAAAAGTTCGGCGAGCCCGTGGTCCCGGACTACGAAGTGCCTTACCACGTGGACATAATGGAGAGCCTGGCCGGCATCGACATCGATTCCGCCCGCAGGACCTCCGGCAACGGCTTCTACTATCTTAAGGGAGACATCGCCCGCCTGCACAGCAGCATACTGTCCTACGCGCGCGACTTCATGATAAACAAGGGCTTCGAGTACTTCATCCCGCCGTTCATGATCCACGGCGATGTGGTAAAGGGCGTAATGAGCTTTGCCGAGATGGAGAACATGATGTACAAGATAGAGGGCGAGGACCTCTACCTTATCGGTACGTCGGAACACTCCATGGTTGGACGTTTTATCGGACAAATGTTAAATAAAGAAGACCTTCCGCAGACTCTTACCAGCTACAGCCCCTGCTTCCGCAAGGAAGTGGGCGCCCACGGCATAGAGGAGCGCGGCGTCTACCGCATACACCAGTTCGAAAAGCAGGAGATGGTAGTCATCTGCGAGCCCGAGGATTCCCCGATGTGGTTCGACAAGCTCTGGAACAACACCGTCGAATTCTTCCGCACCCTGGACATTCCGGTACGCACGCTCGAGTGCTGCTCCGGCGATCTTGCGGATCTTAAGGTAAGGTCCCTGGACGTAGAGGCCTGGAGCCCGCGCCAGAAGAAGTACTTCGAGGTAGGTTCCTGCTCCAACCTGGGCGACGCTCAGGCAAGGCGCCTCGGCATCCGCGTGCGCGACAAGGAAAAGGGCAACTACCTGCCGCACACTCTCAACAACACCGTGGTGGCTCCGCCCCGCATGCTGATCGCGTTCCTGGAGAACAATCTGCAGGCTGACGGCAGCGTTCGCATCCCCAAGGCCCTGCAGCCTTACATGGGCGGCACGGAGAAACTGGTCCCCAAGAAGTAATTACAGAAACAGCAAAAGAAGAGCAACTAGTTTTTAGTTGCTCTTTGTTGTGCGTAAAACAGTAAAGGAAGCAAAACACTCATGATCCGCAGAATTATAGGCAGATTCGGCACTCCGATATTCTTTCTGATAGTCCTTATCGCATTCGTTGTAGTCCTGTCCGTGTTAAGTTCCGGTCATCCCAAGAACTGGAACGAGACCACCGGTGTCATCCGCAAGATCGAGACCGAAGTGGAATACGGCCCCGGCAATGAGCGGAACGAGACCAATCACGTTTATGTGGAATACACCGTCGACGGCAAAAAATACGACCGGGAACTTGGCGTCTACATGCCGAGCTACAAGGAAGGCATGGAGCTTAAGATACTCGTGGATCCGGCCGACCCCCGCAGCATAACCGCGGCGGACATAGGACCCATCCTGCGCTACTTTAAGATAGGCATTCCAATCGCGGCCGTACTGTTCGTGCTAACGCTGGTCCTGGCTGTAATAAGGAAGCGCTGACGCGAAGGGCATTCTGATCCGGCCGCACGCTCAGTGAGACGCAAAGCAGATAAATGCAGCACATAGTCCACCCAATTCCGCCGCTCTATGACGGGACATCCAGAATATTGATACTTGGAAGCTTTCCTTCGGTAAAGTCCAGGGAGAGCGGGTTTTTCTACGGCCATCCGCAGAACCGTTTCTGGAAGCTGCTGGCGGAGATGTTCGGCGAACCGGTCCCGAAGACCGTTCCGGAGAAAGCGGACATGCTGCGGCGGCATCACATTGCGGCCTGGGACTCCATCCATTCCTGCGACATAGAAGGCTCCAGCGACAGCTCCATAACCAATGTTGTGCCCAACGACTTTACGGAGTTGTTTATGGAGGCGGACATCCGCGCGGTCTTTACCAACGGAAAGAAGTCGCATGAGATCTACACTAAGTACTGCCTGCCTCAGACCGGACGCCCGGCCATATGCCTTCCGTCCACTTCGCCGGCCAACGCCGCATGGAACATGGAGCGCCTGCTCGGAGCGTGGAGACAGATCCTGGAATACCTGGAGTGACGAAAAACAAGTAATTGCTCTTGAACCATCCGGATCGATACGATCATGGTGGCTTTGATGCCCTGCCCCAGATATCTCTGTACCGTTTTTGCCAATAATAAAATTGAGCGCCCGGGGCGCTCTTTTTATAATGTTATTGTGCTGCCGGAAATGGCAGGCGGTCAGCCCTTCCGCTTGGAGGGGTATCCTCCGGGCGAGAATTCGCAAAGGGGGTGATCCTATGACTGTAATGGATATGATCACGCTGATCTGCTTTGCAGTGACGCTCTTTATAGCCGGTTACACCATCGGAAAAAAGAAATGATCGCCAAATAGTTTCGAGGCATTGACGATCATTGTCAATAATCCGGGCTGACCGTCTTCCGGTAGCACCTTTGTAAATACAGTTTATCAGCGGGGCGCAGACGCGTCAAGCGCATTACGCCTACTTAATGATGCGGACTCGTATCACTCCGTCTATGGCCTCCAGGGCGTCGGCCAGCTTCTGCGGTACCTGGGTGTTGAAGTCCAGGATGGTGTAGGCTATGCCTTCGCGGGCCTTGTTCACCAGATTCTCTATGTTGAGCCCCAGGCCTGCGATCTTCTCGGTCATGAGGCCCAGCATGCCGACTTTGTTCTCGTGGATGACGGTTATGCGGTCGCCTTCCGCGCGGGCGAAGCTGACATCCGGCAGGTTTACGGAGTTGAGCACGTTGCCGTTCTCTAAGTAGTCGATGGTCTGGCGGGCAGCCATTATGGCGCAGTTGATCTCCGCCTCCGGAGTGCCGCTGGCCAGATGCGGCGTGCAGAACACCTTGTCCATCTTCTTCATGCGGGGAGTGGGGAAGTCCGTTGCGTAGCCGGCGATCTTGCCGCTTTCGAGAGCGTCGCAGATTACGTCGCCGTCGACTATTCCGCCGCGCGCGAAGTTAGCAAGGTAGACTCCGTCCTTCATAAGAGCGACGGCCTTTGCGTCTACCATTCCCTTGGTCTCTTCGTTGAGCGGGGGATGCACGGTAACTACGTCCGCGTCCTTTATCGCTTCCTCGAAGCTGGGGGCGAAGTCCAGATAGGCGCCAAGCTCCAGATATCTGCTGTGCGACAGGTAGGGATCGTAGCCTACGACCTTCATTCCAAGATCGTGGCAGGCCTTGGCCACGCGCGAGCCCACGTTGCCCACGCCTATTACGGCTATCTTCTTGCCCATTATCTCCGGGCCGCGGAACTTTTCCTTGCCGGATTCCACAACGTTCTTGCCGTAGGCGGAATCTTCGTCGGAGAGATTGCGGACCCAGGTCATGGCCTGGTAGCCGTTGCGCATGCTCATGATTATGGCCGCGATGGTCATTTCCTTTACGGCGTTGGCATTGCCGCCGGGGCAGTTGACCACGCAGATGCCCTGCTGTGTGCAGCGATCGATGGGGATGTTGTTGACTCCCGCGCCGCAGCGCGCGATTATCTTAAGCTCCGGGCCGAATTCCATGTCGTGGATGGGCATGGAGCGGACCAGTATGGCGTCCGGGTTTTTAACGTCCCTGCTCAGCGTGTATTTGTTCGTGTCGAACGCGTCTATGCCTTCCTTGGCGACGTTGTTAAGAACCAGAATGTTGTTCATCATATCCTCCTTGACGGCCTGCGCCGTGTGTCTGCCTGTTTTCCGGGGCGTCAGCCCTGACGTCCGAACTATCTGTTTGCCTGCTCGAACTCTTTCATTACTTCTATCAGCTTTTTGACGCCCTCGAGCGGCATTCCGTTGTATATGCTTGCTCTGCAGCCGCCTGCCGCGCGGTGTCCCTTAAGGTTTATAAGGCCTTTGGACGCTGCCGCCGCCACGAAGTCCGCGGTCAGCTGGTCGTCCGGGAGCCGGAACACCACGTTCATGATAGATCGGTCGCCCGGCCGTACCGGGTTGGTGTAGAGCCCGGAGTTGTCGATGAAGTCGTACAGCAGGCCTGCTTTTTCGCGGTTCCTGCGCTCCATCTCGGCTACGCCGCCCTGCTGCTGCACCCATTTGAACATCAGTCCGGATACGTATATTGAGAAGCACGGCGGGGTATTGTACATGGACCTGGCCTTTACCATGGGCGCGTAGCGCAGCATTATGGGGACCACGGGGTCGATCTCGCGTTCCAGGAGATCCTTTTTAAGGATGACCACGGTGACGCCCGCAGGTCCTATGTTCTTCTGCGCCCCGGCGTATATAAGGTCGTAGTCCTTTACGTCGATGTTTACGCCCAGGATGGCCGACGACCAGTCGCCGACAAGCTTTGCGTCCTTCGCGAAGGCAGGTATCTGCGGTATGTCCCAGAAAGTCGTTCCGAATACGGTGTTGTTTCCGGTAAAGTGCAGGAGCTTCGCGTCCGCAGGGAAGGGCTGAGCCTCGGAGCCTTCGCCTATCTCAGGTATGAAGGTGTACTTTTCGTCCGCGGAGCTTGCCACGCATACGGCGTTTCCCCAGCGGGCGCCTTCGTCCATGGCTTTGCCGGAGAACTGGCCGGACTTGATGAAAGCCATGGTATCGCCCTGATGGGCAAGGTTCATGCAGACTTCGGAGAACTGTGTGGTGGCGCCCCCCTGGAGGAACAGCACCGCGTAATCGTCCGGGATGTCCATAAGCTTGCGCAGGTCCGCCTCGGCCGTGTCGATTATGGCGTCGAAGGACTTGCTGCGGTGGCTCATCTCCAGCACCGAAGCGCCTGCGCCCGGGTAGCAGAGCAGGTCTTTCTGCGCCTGCTGAAGAACTTCCATGGGCATCTGGCTTGGGCCGGCCGAGAAATTGTAGACTCTTTGTTCCATTTTGACGGATCCTTTTATGTGCCGGGCGGGTGTCACCGGATACTGACCGCAGTCGCGGAACGGTATCCGCAGTCCGAAGACCGGTGTCTGCGATCGGCGCAGCGGTTCGCCGCCCGTACTCTACTAAAAAACCGGAAGTGCAAGCTTCCGGCTGATCATCGTGTTATCGTACCAGGAAAGCTCGCATTCAAAACTTCAGCACCCAGGAGGAGCCGGAGCAGGAAGACGATGAAGACGAGGATTTTGTGATTCTCATACAACTTTCCTTTCGAAATATTGTGTTAATAATACGCTTATGCGCGGGAAATGTCAATAAGGGATTTGCTCCGCCTGGAGTAATAAAAAACCGGACCGGCAATGCGGTCCGGGTGTGTCCGTAGATAACGGGCGTTACTGCTCTATGGGCTGCGCGTCGGCTACGGGCTGAGCGTCTTGCGCGGGTTCCGGCTCCTTTACTACCGGCGGCTTGGGTACCATGTTGAGCTTGCCTTCGAACGCGGAACCGTCGTCCGTGCGCAGGCTTGCTGTGGACAGGTTGCCCTTAAGAGCTCCGGTGGAACGGATGACTGTCTCGTCCGAGCAGAGCACGGTGCCTTCCACGCGGCCTTCCAGATCCAGCGACTTGAGCGCGGCTTCGCCTACGAGGGATCCGTTCTCCTTTATGCTTACGCTGCTGGTGGAGCGGATGTTTCCGCGTATGGTTCCGAGGACCTCTATGGGCTCCTTGGAATCAAAATTGCCTACCACGATTACGCCTTTGCCTATGACGGTCGAGGGCGGAACGGGCTTAGGTTCGGGTTTTGCTATTTCCTGTACGGGCGCCTCATATACGGGGGCCTGATATTCTTCCTTTTTTCTTCCAAACATAGTGTCTCCTTTATCTGCTGCGGCGGCCTGCGCGCCGCTTTCGTACTTAAGCGTACATTTATAATACACTAAAAGAAAATTGCGGGCAAGAGCATTTGGTGCTATAATCGCAACATAATGCTTTAAATTGCGGGCCGGAAGGCCTTGAAACACAAGCGCGCAGGTAATTTGCACTGTAATTCAGTTGCAGACGCGGGCAGGTCCGTCACGATCGCTGAAGCGCGGACGGAACGCAGACCGATCAGGAAAAACACGGGCAGGTACATGGCTAAGGAAAGGAACAACAATCTGGCAGGCAGCTTAATGCTTCTCGGCGCGGCGTTCGTATGGGGCGTTGCTTTTGTGTTCCAGGTGGAGGGCATGGACCATGTTACGCCGGTCACCTTCATGGCGTCCAGGTGCCTTCTGGCCTCCGTGTTCCTTGCTGTGCTTGTGATAGTTTTGCGCGGACCGAAGAACGCTTTCAGGTTCGATGCAAACACGATAAAAGGAGGCATAGGCTGCGGCATAGCCATAACCATAGCCAATAACCTTCAGCAGATAGGCGTGCAGTACACGACGGCGGGCAAGGCCGGGTTCATAACGGCGATGTACATGCTGCTGGTGCCTATCTACGGCGCGGTGATATTCCGCCGCCGCGTAAGCGCCAGGACCTGGCTGGCAGTGCTCATCGGCGCAGCCGGAATGTACCTTCTATGCATAAAAGAGGGCTTTTCCATAGGGCAGGGCGACGCTTACGTCGTGGGATGCGCGCTCGTTTTTGCGGGTCACATAGTTTGCGCAGATCATTTCGCGCCCAAGGCGGATGCGGTGAAGATGAGTTTTCTGCAGTTCTTCGTGTCGTTCGTGCTTTCCACGATATGGGCCTTCATTGCGGAGACGCCCACGTTTACGCAGATATGGGACGCCAGGGTGTCCATCGCGTACTGCGGTTTCGTGTCCGCAGGCATAGGCTACACGCTTCAGCTGATGGGTCAGCAGCGGACCAGGCCGGAGGCTGCGTCGCTGATAATGAGCCTGGAATCCGTGTTCGCGGCTCTGGCGGGATGGGCCATGCTGCGCGAGGCAATGACCGCCCGCGAACTTTTGGGATGCGCGCTGCTGTTCGGTGCTATAATATTAGTGCAGACCAAGGCGGACGGAAAGAAACAGATGCCGGAGCATGCGGAACTGCCGGGCGGAACGACAGACTTGATGCCGGCGGCGGAACAGTCGGAAGTAACAGAAGATACGGAGCAGTAGATGGCAGGAAACGGAGAACTTTGGGATTCGTACGATAAGAATTTCATGAAGACCGGAAGCGCCACCCTTACGAGGGGCGAGGCGATCCCTGCCGGCCAGTTCCACCTTGTGGGCAACGTGCTTGTAAGGCACGCAGACGGGACCTACCTTCTTATGCTGCGCGACCGCGTGAAGAAACACGGCGGAATGTGGGAAGCTTCCGCGGGCGGCTCGGCTCTGGCAGGCGAGACGGCGGTCCAGTGCGCCATGCGCGAGCTGGAGGAGGAGTCCGGCATAGTCTGCAGGGATCTGAAGGAGCTGGGCGTTACAGTCAGCGAAAAGAACCGCACCATCTACGCGGAGTATCTCTGCGTGTACAGCGGCCCCAAGGATGCCGTAAGGCTGCAGAAAGGCGAGACCACCGCTTACAAATGGGTAAGCAGGGACGAGCTGCTGGCGATGAGCCTGTCCGAGCTGCTTTCCGGACGCGCCCAGGACAGAGTAAGGCGCGGGGCCGCGTAGATCTCAGGACAGAGTAAGGCGCGGGATCGCGTAGCGAACTTTGCCGAAGCAGCGGGACGGTCAGATCCGAAAAGGGCGTAAAGCCTTGACATTAAGGCATTTTTAGGCAATAATAATTCATCATGAAAAACACATTCTTCAACAGATCGATGATGGGCATGCGCAAGCGCGGGGGAGCCGCGCCGCTTTAGGATGCCCGGACAAGAAGAGTTTTACTTTAGTTAAGTATCGACCGGAGGGCATCTTCCGGTCATTTTTATAGCTTAAGGACCGCGGAAGCGTCCCGAGAGTTAAAAGGAGAATCAAATGTCAGAGAAAAAGAGCTACTACATCACTACGCCCATCTACTACCCGAGCGGAAACCTCCACATCGGGCACACCTACTGCACCGTAATGGCGGACGCCGTGGCGCGTTTCAAGAGGCTGCAGGGATACGACGTAATGTTCCTGACCGGCACGGACGAGCACGGCCAGAAGATAGAAAAGAAGGC
>JAEEGL013058907.1_pt1 | contig 12400 bp, 9 predicted proteins | sample 9134231 | NCBI WGS metagenome assembly JAEEGL01 (sample SAMN16246548, study PRJNA631951) | gut metagenome | biome: gut microbiome; feature: rumen; material: fiber-attached | host: Bos | place: Iran: Karaj | collected 2018-10 | reverse complement strand
CTGCGTAATATGTTTCTTCAGTGTGTGCCGCCTCACTGGCACGGTGAGATGGAGATAGATCTGGTAAGGAGCGGGAGCGTGAGGTTTTCTGTGGGAGAGAGTGAGGCATTGCTTTCCGCGGGGGATTCCATATGGATCAATTCGGGACGCCTTCACTCGGTACATCCGGCTTCGGACAGCGACTGCGTGGTACTTTCCATACTTTTCAATTCATCATATCTTTTTGAACAGCAGGATTCTTTTCTTGCTACAAAGTATTATCTTCCGCTTATCGAAAACAGACAGCTGGGATTTGCGGTACTAAGGGCCGGCGATCCTTACGACAGAAGAAGTCTTGATGCCGTGGAATCCATACTTTCAGCCAATCTGAATAAAGAATACGGTTATGAGCTGGAGACCAAGAGCTTACTCTCGACTTTCTGGTTAAGACTGCTGGAATACAGTGTTTCCGGGGATAATAATGCAGATCTGAAAGCTCTTACCGATGAAGAAAGAGTCAAGGCCGCCATAGCCTTTATCCATAAAGAATACATGCGTGAGCTGAAACTGGAAGATATAGCAGGCAGCATACATGTGAGCAACAGTGAGTGCTGCCGCTGTTTTAAACGTTCCACTTCTTTAACCCCCTTTGAATATCTCTTAAGATACAGTACTTTTGAAGCGGCAAGACACATGCAGAAAAACGATGTTAACGCTTCTTCCATGCAGAAGCTTTCCGAAAGCGTGGGCTTTAACAACGCAAGCTATTTTAACCGTGTGTTCAAAAAGAATCTGGGCTGCACACCCGGTGAATACCGGGATACGATAAAAATGAGCCACAGGGATGCCCTGAATCCGTATGGAATATCGATCGCGAGACTATAGAAGGACTTTGTTTCACTTTTGCTACGTTTGATCCGATAATATACGACCATAAATCGATCAATACAGGAGGATAAAAACAAATGGAAAACAAAAAGGACTACAAGAACCTGTTACCTTTGGGATCGGTTGTCGGACTTAAGGAAACGGAACCGTATATCATGATCTGCGGACGTATAGTGTGCGCGGAAGGTGACGACACTATCTACGATTATGTGGGATGCCTGTATCCCGAGGGAGTAGGTAAAAACGACGAGCTGATCTTCTTTGACAGAGATGCGGTGGAAACGGTTTATTTCATCGGATTTCAGGATGAGTATGAACTGGTATACCGCACGGAAGTGCTGGATAAGCTTGGGGAACTCGAAGTGATCAATGGTGAGATGGTAGAAAAAGAGACTGCTGATGAATGATAAAGAACAAAGAGCCGTATGGCTCGCACAACTGAAAGAGTACCAGAAACAACTGGATACGGGACGCGGTGTGATCTTTGGCAGAGGCTTTACGAAAGCTCATGATAGCCTCGTAGAGGAAGTAGGAAAAGTATGCCTTATCCTTGAAGGATATATGGAGCAGGAGAGCCTTTCCGTCGAGCAGAGTGAACAGCTTAAGAAGCAGCTCGATGATCTGAACAAATCTGCAGGGGAATACATCAAAGCCAAGGAAACCGATGATAAGTATTCCCTTGACGGAAGCGAAGACGGCAGTATAAAGAAGGCCAAAGGTGATAAGAGAAAGCGTCTTGAAGCCGCTTCCGGCCTTATGACACTGAGCAGTGAGATGAGTGATCGGACTGCCGAAAAGATCGAGCTTGCAAAACTGGAAGAAGAAGCAAAGAAGGCCATGGCCGGAAATGTGCCGGGAATTGAGAAGGACAGACGCAGGGCAAGGAGCCTTAAAGAACTCGGACTGATGGAGCAGGAGGACAGGGCTGTCAGGGATGTCCAGGCCGGAGTGATAGCTTCGAAACTGAATACGAACGCTATGAAGGAGAGCTTCAAACGCAGTCTCGTAAATCATGAATATAAAAAAGAGAGTTATGAGGATCTGAAAGAAGGTTATGTGCTTCATCGCGGTGATATCCTGAACTTCAATACCGATGAAGGTTTCAAGGCAGGCTATGACAAGTATCGTATGAAGATCTTCAAGTCCGTGGAGAGCTACCGCAAGCTTGAGGAAATGAGGAGGACCAACAGGGCGGCTTTCGAAGAGGCTCTCGGTAAGATGCATCTGACGGAGAAGACCTTTAACGGAATGTCAGACAAGATCAATGTCATAGAAATGGAGGGCGAATATCTGGATGTAAGGGCCGATATCGTCAGCAATCCCGAGTACATAACCATGAGCGAGGATGCCAGGAAAGCCTTAAGGAGTATGAGCATCGAAGAACTCGAGGCAGGCATACAGGAATTTGAAGGTGATGAGAGCAAGGCCGACAGGAAAAAACTTCTGGAAGATATGAAGACCCTTAAGGGTATGGCCGAGTACGGTGTAAAAGAGAATTATGAAAGTACGCTGAACAGAAAGGATACGGTACTTGATAACGCAGGCGGGAAACACACTACAACCACCCTGGCTTTCAATACCAGATATGAGGATCACGGGGGCTTCTCGATAAAGAAGAAGGGAGTAGGGAAAAGCCTCAAGGATATGTACGATTCCCATAATTTCAGCTTTAAAGCTTCTGACGCGACGGCAGCCTATAACAACGGTGTCTTTGAGAATGCCGATTTCCTGAATGTGAGTACGGGAGTTTTTAAGGGGAAATACCGTATTGCAAAACTGGGCGGAAAGGCCAGGACCACGGGAGGAGCCCTGCAGGGCGGTGCGCACGTGTCTCTCGGAACCGTTAAGACGGCCGGCAGCGTGGGCGCTGCATTCTCTGCCAGCAAGCTGTGGGAGACCAAGGCCTATGCAACCGTCTCGGCCAATGCATACGGACTCAGGGGAGTAGCCAAGGGCAGCGTAGGCTGGAATAAAGACTGGGTGAAATTCGATGCGAAGACGGAAGGCACCATAGGTTCCGCAGTGGGTATTGCCCAGGGCGGAGTGGGAATGATCCGCTATAAAGATGATAAAGGCAAGGATCATGAAGGCTTCGGTGTGGCTGCGGATCTGACGGCGGCAGCGGCGGTCTTTGAAGGCAGCGTGAGCGGAGGCCTGACGGTATTCGGTATACGTTTCGGAGGCAAGGTTTCCGGAGCGGCGATCGCTGCAGGTGTCAAGACCAGATTTGCGGCGACCCACAATGTGCTCAATTTCGGTCTTTCCGCAGCACTGGGACTCGGAGTCGGTTTTGAAATATCGATAGATATCACCGGACTTAAAGAAAAGTTCAAGAACTGGAGGAACAGAGGCAAACAGGAGAAGAAGCTGAGAGAAAAGAAGGCTCAGGAAAGAGCAGATAAGCTTGATATTGAGAAAGAGTATGAGATAATAGAAAAGCCGGATGCGGACAAAAAAGACAAAAAGGACAGTAAGTCAGCCGGCCCCGCCAAGAATAAGTAAGGAGGAAGAAAAATGTATAAGGATTTGTTACCCTGCGGCTCGATAGTGGAGCTCAAAGAGGGTGAGCATTTAGTGATGATCATCGGACGCGTGGTGACCGCAGAAGGAAACGATCATATCTTTGATTATGCGGGATGCTTCTATCCCGAAGGCTTAGCGGGGGATGATAACACCCTGTTCTTTGACAGGGCTGCCATCGAAAGGATCCTCTTTATAGGTTTCCAGGATAAGCAGGAACTGGAGTACAGGGATGAAGTACTTTCCAGATTGGGTGAACTTAAATCTGTCAACGGTGAGATAATCGAAGCCTGAAAAAGTAATCATAAAGGAGAGGGTAAATGAAAAAATATGTAAAAGGGGCCAACCCGTATATGCCGCTGTGGGAGCACGTTCCCGACGGAGAGCCGAGAGTGTTCGAACATAACGGAGAGAAGAGGGTATACGTTTACGGGTCACACGATATCGAGAAGACACAGTATTGCGGAAGAAATTACGTGGTATGGTCGGCACCGGTGAACGATCTGACAGACTGGAAGTATCACGGAGTTGCGTATGAAACGCATTACGATTCGATACTGTATGCGCCCGACGTGGTTAAAAAGGGTGATACCTATTATCTGTATGCGGCGGAGAAGAAGGGGAGTCTCGTCGTAGTCGCATCTTCAAAGGATCCTGCGGGACCTTTTGAAGATCCCGTTGAAACAAAGCTGGGCTTCGATCCCGGAGTACTGGTAGATGATGATGGCAGGGTATACGCATACTGGGGAGGATGCGCAGCACCCTGCTATATTGCGGAAATGGAAGATGACATGGCGACCATAAAAGAGGAAACGCTGGTATCCAATCCACTGGGACATTCCACCTGTCCATGGAACCCTGTGGATGACGGGCATATCTCCCTGATCGATGCTTTCTTCGAAGCTTCGAGCCCGAGAAAAGTAATGGGCAAGTATGTATATCTGTATTCCAAGCGTTATGAGAAGCCGGTGCCCGAACTCGGAGTATATTATCCGAATAACGGTTTTCTCTCATACCGGATCAGCGATACTCCTTTCGGGCCTTTCCATGACGGCGGGGATATAAGCTTTAACGGCGGAGAGATTTTAAGGGACTCCGAAGGCAGAGGGACCATGACCTACCAGTGGGGTAACAATCACGGATCGATCATGGAAGTGAACGGCAAGTGGTATATCTTCTATCACCGCCAGACCGGACTTAACGAGTATTCAAGACAGGCTATGATAGAACCTGTCGATGTTGCCCTCGGAAGCGACGGTAAGCTTTATATCGGTGATGTTAAATATCTTGAGGGTGAAGCCGTATCATCAAAACCCGTGGAGATGACATCCCAGGGAGCACAGATAAACGGTATCGATGCAAGGCTCTGGATATCGGCGGGTTATGCCTGCCATATCTACGGCAGCAGTAAGCGCGCTTATGTGCGTCCCGGCTATGAGCAGACCGAAGAGATATCTACGCCGGTCTGCGATATCACCTCGGGAACCACGGTAGGTTTCAGATATCTGCAGTTCGGAAACAACACTCCCGAGACCGTAAGTCTCGTGCTGGAGGAAGCGGCAAAGCTCAAGGTGCTGCTTCGCCTGGATTCTTACCGCGGACGTATCGCGGCGGAACTTGAATTTGACGGGAATACAAAAGAAGCAACGGCAAAGCTTGACTGTGGTATAATCGGAAAGCATGCCGTATATTTCGAATTCCTTTCGGAAGATAAAGATAAGGCTTATATATTCGACAAATTTACTTTTGACTGAGGAGGGTCATCATGGAAAAACTGAAAACCGGTATAAGTGCCGTACTTCTGGCCTATGGAGAAGGAGAAAACCTTAAAGTCCTTATACCGATGATAAAGGAAAAACTTGATAATATCGGTGAAGAATACGAGGTGGTCGTTATCGACGGACCGAAGCAGACCGATGACAGCAAAAGTATCTGTGAAGAAAACGGAGCAAGATATTATAACCAGGAAGAGCCGGGATTTGCCGAGGCTTTCAAGAAAGGCATAAGGGAAGCGGCTTACAGGACATTCCTTATACTGGATGCGGATATGAGCCATGATCCGAAATATATCCCGGATATCTATGCGAAGTTTGTCGGGGATAAGGCCGATGTGGTCATAGGTTCCAGATATGTGGAGGGAGGAGTCAGTAATGATGCTTTCACTTCCAAGGTGATGTCCCACATACTTAACACCGTATACGGAGTCGTACTCGGCATACGTGCCAGGGATATGTCTACGGATTACCGTATGTACAGGACCGTGAGACTTAAAACGGTTGAGAGCAGGCTTAAGTGCAAAAACTATGATGTGCTGCAGGAAGTGCTGCTCTATCTTAAGCTGGATAAAAAGTCGGAAGAAAAGCGTTTCAGGGTACGTGAAGTTCCGATCACCTTTGAAAAGAGGATGTACGGAAAGTCGAAGAGACAGCTTCTCAAGTTCATTATCAGTTATATGAAGAGTGTGATCTATCTGCTGGGGGTAAGACTCAGCTACAATAAACGGTCAAAATGAGACAAAAAGCTTCTGGAAGATAGACACAGAGAAAACTATAATCCTGTATTGAAAATAATGAGGGTGTTACAGCCCCGGAGGATAGCCAAGGAGGAAGAACATGAAAAACAGGGAATATGAACAGAAGATCGAAGCACTGCTTTCGGAGCTTACGCTTGATGAGAAGATAAGCATGATACACAGCGCGGAGTTTTTCAGATCGGGCGGAGCTGAAAGACTGGGTATTCCCCGGATAAGCATGTCCGACGGACCCATGGGGGTCAGAAATGATTTTGAGCCGGATAAGTGGGTCACCATAGGTACCACTGCGGATTCCACCAGTTATCTGCCCAGCAATTCCGCAATAGCAGCTACCTGGAACAGGGAACTGGCAAAGACCTCCGGCAACGTGCTGGGAAGAGAGGCAAGAGGAAGGGGCAAGGATATGATCCTGGCACCCGGCATCAATATTAAGAGAAATCCGCTCTGCGGACGTAACTTTGAATACCTGAGCGAAGATCCCTATCTGATCGCAGAGATGGTGGTGCCTCTGATCGAAGGCATACAGGAGAATGACGTATCTGCCTGTGTTAAGCATTTTGCCTGCAATGCCCAGGAATATGAGAGACTTTTTGTCAATGTGGAACTGGATGAGAGAACCTTAAGGGAGATATATCTGCCCGGTTTTGAAGCTGCAGTCAAAAGGGCAAAGACCTTCGGACTTATGGGCTCCTACAACCTGGTAAGGGGCGTACACGGCTCCCAGAATAAGTTCCTTCTTACCGATATACTCCGCAGGGAATGGAAGTATGACGGTCTCGTGGTCAGCGACTGGGGTGCGATACATGATACAAAGCTGGCAGCGGAAAGCGGACTTGATATAGAGATGAGCGTAACCCCCAACTTTGATGAATACTATATGGCCAAGCCGCTGAAGGAAGCCATCAAAAAGGGCGAGATCTCCGAAGAACGTGTTAATGAGATGATACGCAATATCTTAAGATTCATGCTCAGGGTAAGGCTGATAGAGATAGAGCTTAAGGAGCAGAAGAACGGAAAAGTCAAGGCAAGGGCGATACCCGTGCCTGAGAGGGATCCGGGCTGCGTGAATGCTGACGTATGTCATACATTTGCAAGGAAGACGGCTGAAGAGGCAGTGATAATGCTTAAGAACGATAAGAAGCTGCTTCCCTTCAAACCCTCGGAAACCCGCAGACTGCTGGTGATCGGTGACAATGCGAACCGCATGCACGCCGCAGGCGGCGGAAGCGCCGAGATAAAAGCTCTTTATGAAAAGACTCCTCTTCTCGGACTTGCAAACGAGTACGGCGGAAATACAGAGATAAGATATGCAAGAGGATATTATGTGCCGAGAAAGATGGCTGATATCGTCAACTGGCAGGAAGGCAGTGTCAATATCGAAGAGATCAACAGGGAGCAGAGAAAGAAAGGGGGCTTTTCCGCAGAGGAGAAGAAGCTGATCAGGAAGCTCCGTGAGGAAGCAGTGGCACTGGCAGGGCAGTACGATAAAGTAGTGATAGTCGGAGGGCTTGATCATGATCTTGACGTGGAAGGCAAAGATAAGGAAAGCCTTAAGCTGCCCTATGGTCAGGACGAACTGATAAAAGCGGTTCTTGAAGTGAACCCGAATGCCTGTGTTGTCATGGTATCCGGTTCCCCCGTTGACATGACCGCATGGAAAGATAAGGCAAAGGCTATACTGTGGATGAGCTATAACGGAATGGAGGGCGGCACTGCCCTTGCGGAAGTGATCAGCGGAAGCATCGTTCCTTCCGGTAAGCTGCCCGAGTCACTGCCTGCGGATTTCAGGGATACTCCTGTAGCGAGATACGGGGATTATCCGGGAAGAAAACTGACCTCAGCGGAAAAGAAGGTAATGAACGCGAGATTGACGCAGAACTTCAACGAAGGCGTATTTGTGGGATACAGGTATTACGAGAAAGAGAAGGTAAAGCTGCAGTTCCCCTTCGGCCACGGCCTCTCCTATGTGGATTTCAAATATTCGGATATGAAGGTGGAAAGGGTCAAAGGCAAAAAGGCATTTACCGTCAGCGTGAAAGTAAAGAACACCGGACATGTGAGTGCAAAAGAGATCGTGCAGCTTTATGTGGGTGAGAAGAATGTGTCAAAAGAAAACCCCGTAAAGGAGCTGAAGGGCTTTGACAAGGCAGAGATCAAGCCCGGGCAGACCAGAACCTTTAAGTTTAAGCTGGATGAGAAGGCTTTCTCTCATTTCTCAAACGAGAGAATGAAGTGGGAAGTCATGAGCGGCGATATGGTGATCAGTATCGGAGCGTCCAGTGCGGATATCAGATGCAGTAAGACGGTGAGGATCTAAGATTACCCCTAATCAGTCGCCGTAGGCGCAACGAATGATAATAAATTTGTTATGAAGTGGGTTGTTTAGTGTCAATATCTTTGGTATTATTTGATCAGAGAAAAAGAAGAGGCATTTTTGTGAAAATGCACAAAAAATCAGCATGAAGGCCCCGGGTTTTTTACTTGTAATGTTTTGTAAACTAACTTATAATTTAGGCCAAGAATGCCGATAAATACAATACAGACGGGATTGAAAGTGCTTACACAGGTAAGCGGGTGAAATAGCGGTGAAACAGAATTCAGCTCAAACAGTATATTGTTTCCACTATTATCTGCCCATGACCCACAGCGCGGATAACAAACGCGAACACGAGCATTCCCACACACTGGAGATCACGACCTTTGTGAGACCCAGGGACGAGGAAGGCAAGAAATTCGAGGAGATAGAAAAGTACGCTGCAGAAGTGCTCGGACATTATGAGAACAGGTATCTGAACGATATGCCGGAATTCGGCGGAGATGCCAGCATCGAATGCATCGGAAACAGACTCTTTGAGGACATAAGAGACAGGTTGGATTTTAACCATGTTGATATGGAAAGACTGGAGATAGGAGAGAATCCCCTCAGGACATACATAGTTTCTACTTACATATGAGGAGAAGGCAAAGATGAAAAGGAAGCTGTTCCAAAAGATAATAGCGATGGCAGGAAGCGTGATGATGCTCACGGCATCATTGCCCGCGCCTGTTTTTGCGGTTGAAGAGACTACGACTGAAGAAACGGAAGCAGCTACTGAAGACGCCGTACCCGAGGAAGCGCCTGCAGAAGAAGCAAAGGAAGAAACCGCTCCCGAGGAGACACCCGCTGCTGAGCCCACACCTGCTGAGAGCGAAGTTACCGAGGCGGAGCCTGAAGCGGTTGAGACAGATGTTGTTGAAGAAGAAGTTCAGGAAGAAACGCCTGTTAGTGAAGTTGAAGAACCCGTGGAAGCACCGGCTGCAGAGCCGGCACCCGCTGAGGAACCCGTGGCCGAAGAGGCTGCTCCCGAAGAAGATGAAGAAGCGGTAGTTGAAGATGCGGGAGACTGCTGGTGGCCGGAAGAGAATCAGGATGACAAGGAAGACGCTACAGCGGAGGTGATCTCCGGCGGCGTCAGCGAAAAGGAAGCCGAAGAAGAAACGGATAAAGAAGAATTAAGCGGTATATTTACCGGTATTACCATAGACGGTGATTTTTCTGACTGGGATGCAGTATCAAAGACTCCCGCAGGTGCCGACAACTTCTATTGCGGTGTTACCGCAGTTGCAGTGGTACAGCAGGATGATATGGTATATGTATATATCAGGGATACAGGCTGCGGCACGGCTTCATGGTCGGGCCCCAACATGAACGGTACTTTCCAGCTGATCTCGGATCTCGGTTACAGAAAAGTACTTCAGCTCAATTCGGAAAATAACGGTGCGGTTTACAGCGTGAGCGGTATCGAAGGTGCACAGGTTGCATATACCACCGGCGAGTGGGATCAGGGCGGCGAATGGGAGATTTCCTTCCCGGCATCACAGCTGCCTCTGAACAATTCCACTTACGGCTTCGGTTTCTACATGGTAGATCCTTATATAACAGGTATCGTAGATACCAGCCATGAGGATCATTCATCGGAATTCAACGGTATAGTTTATGACGGTCTCTACGGCGACTGGACATACTATCCCCACACACTTATACAGTATGCTACTCCGGGTACATGGCAGGAAGTGGCAGACGGCGAGGGCGCGCTTTATACCCAGGGCAACAGGCTTTACGGTCATGTTTATACCAAGATGAGCACTCATCTTACGGAGCATGGCGATGAGATGACCTACGGCGTAGTGCTCCGCATCAACGGTGATGACAATCTCTGGTTCGAGTTCAGACTGGTAACGGCGGATGAGGAAGGCAATGTGATCTGGAATCCGGATACCAACCGTCTGGAGGAAGGAACCTACGAATATTACATTACTTACCACAGAGGCTGGTCAGGTCAGGAAGAAAAGAAACTTGCGGATATAATCGGCAACGAAGTATACGGCAAGATGATGATCACCAAGACAGCTTCAAGGGACGAGGCGGAATGGTACCTCGATCTCGGTAAGATAGCAGATCTCTTCGGACTGCAGGAAACAGATATGCAGCTCCTTGAAGTAAAGTACGAACGTATAGGAGATAAATGGCTGCAGACCGCAGGAGCTTCTTCAGGTCCGGTAGCAGGCATACTTCTCAGCATGGCAGTAGCAGGCGGAGCCCTGATGCTGAAAAAGAGAAAAACAGCCGAGATGCTGTAAGGAGACGGAAAAATGTACCCGCTGATAGGGATCATCGGGACGTTGGTTTGGCTGTACGTGCTCCATGTCCTCAACAAAGCTAAGATACTTGCATGGAGATTCTTCTGGGGCAGCGCCGGCCTGTTTATATTGATGATGGTATTCATACGCCCGGTGCTGACGGAACCCTTGGCACAGGGCGTATCTGCGTTAGCGGGGTTCATCGGGAGAGCCACGGGCACCTTCGTTCCATATTTCAAATACGGCACCATATTCGTTGATACACCTGCAGGTGCGATGACCCTGCAGATAGATTTTGAATGCTCAGGGATACTCGAGATCATGGCATTTCTTGCATTACTGATTTTCTTTGAAGTATATACCAGGCAGGAAAAGATACTTGTGGGAATACTCGGAACCTTATATATACTTATCGCGAATGCTCTTCGTATCACTTTGATATGTGAGATCATACATTTCGGCGGAAGCGGCCTGTATTATATGGCACATACCTATATAGGACGCATCTTCTTCTACGTGCTGTCGGTATTGTTGTATTTCTATGTCTTTACCAAGCCGCAGATAGTGAAGATGAAAGTGGGAATATTTAATTATGAGAGCACTTAATACCTTTTTACATTCTTTCATATTCTGGGGCGCATGGATCATCATTCCGGTGCTGATGGAGACCATTCCGGCGTTTGGCGGTTTTTTTCTGCTGCTGTTCCGGCGGGCCAAAGCAGGCCGCAAGATGGAAAAGCCGAAGGTTTATCCGGAGATTTCCATTATCATTCCGGTATATAATTCCGCGCAGACATTGTATAACTGTATCCGTTCCATCAAACTCAGCACGTATGATACACATAAGATCCGAATATTTCTTGTAAACAATCAGGGCAAGGATAACAGTTTTGAGATCTTCCGCCGCTGTCAGCTGGCATTTCCGGAACTGCATATGCAGTGGCTGAATGCACAGCAGGGCAAGTCCCGTGCGCTGAATCTGGCATTGTACAACAGTGACGGCAAGTACATCATCAACCTGGACAGTGACGGTATTTTGGAGCCGCACGCGTTGCAGAACCTGGTGGATAAGTTTGAAGCCAGACAGGATCTGAATTGTATGACCGGTGCGGTTCTTACGGAGCCGAGACTGATCGATCAGTTTGAACATTTCTTTCCGAGACTTCTCAGAGAACTGGAGTTTATGGAGTATGCCCAGGCATTCCTGGCGGGGCGCAGTTATGCATCGGAATTAAATAAGGTCTATACACTGTCCGGTGCGTTTTCGGCATTCCGGAAATCGGCGATCCTGAAATCGCGTATGTACAATACCAATACGATCTGTGAAGATACACATATCACGTTCCAGATGCGTTATCTGCAGAAAGAGAGAGTGGAGATCTGCGAGAATGCACTGTTCTATGTGGATCCGATCGAAGGCGTTAACAAACTTTATACGCAGCGTCAGCGGTGGCAGCGCGGCAGCCTGGAAGTGGCGAAACAGTTTCTGAATGATAAGAATGATTTCGGACGCAGCTTTTTGGATGTCAATGTGCATACGCTTTTGTATGACCATACCTTTGCGTTCCCGAGAGCGATCTGGTATCTTGCATTGCTGTGTCTGTTATTTATGAATTATTCATCCAAGATGATCATTCTGTCGACCGTATTTATTTTTCTGACTTATATCGTCGTCGGATTTATGTATTTTGCAACGGTATTATATTTCTTCCGGGAATTTCCGGATCTGAAGAGTTACTATGCCGCGCACTGGTGGGTAGTCATACTGTTGCCGTTCTTTAACTTTGCGGTATTCTTTATCCGGCTGGCCGGTATCGTGAACAGTATCGGAACGGACAGTGCATGGAGAAAGAGAAATCT
>JAEEGL012020786.1_pt1 | contig 12400 bp, 8 predicted proteins | sample 9134231 | NCBI WGS metagenome assembly JAEEGL01 (sample SAMN16246548, study PRJNA631951) | gut metagenome | biome: gut microbiome; feature: rumen; material: fiber-attached | host: Bos | place: Iran: Karaj | collected 2018-10 | reverse complement strand
TGGTTTGCTCGATTCTTGCTTCCCGCAGCGTAACCCTGCTTTCCGCAGTTCTTGCTGAACAGGAGCCGTCTCCGCTTCCCACCATTGTCGTGGACCCCGGACATGGGGGAGAGGATGGAGGCGCGCTTTCCGTCAACGGCGTCAGGGAAAGCGCCCTGAATTTGGAAATGGGACTTCGGCTGCGGGATCTGTTGAGATTTCTTGGTTTCCCTGCGCTGATGACGCGGGAAAGCGACGTCTCGATCCACGATCCCGAAGCGGCCACGATCTCAGAAAAAAAGATCTCAGATCTGAAAAACCGTGTCAGCATCGCAAATCAAAACGATCATTCACTGCTGATCAGCCTGCATCAAAACATGTTCTCCATAGCGAAATACAAGGGCGCCCAAGTTTTTTACGCTCCGACAGACGGAAGTCAATCCCTGGCGGAACGGATACAGTCTCTTATCAACACGCAGATCGACCGTTCCAATCACCGGAAGGCAAAGCGCTGCGATACAGCCTATCTGTTGTCGAAGATCCGCTGTACCGGTATTCTTGTGGAATGCGGTTTCCTATCAAATCCGGAGGAAGAACAAAAGCTTCAGACCGCATCCTATCAGAAGCTGCTGACAGCCGCAATCTGCGCCGGTCTCAGCCAACAGATCGACGCAGGATCAGTCTATTAATGCTGAGCCTCCATAGAAATCTGGCAGAGCGTACAAGCAGTCAAGAGGTTTTACCTATGAAAACAAAAACGATCTATTATTGCACCAATTGCGGCAACGAGACTCCGCAGTGGATGGGGAAATGTCCCGCCTGCGGCGCCTGGAACACCCTTACAGAACACATTGAATCGTCTGCAAAGGCATTGAAACACGCGGGTGCGCAGTTGAATACCGAACGCAGGCCCAAGCGTATGTCTCAGATCGTCAGCGGAAGCGAGCAGCGCTTTTCTACCGGTTTGGGTGAACTGGACCGGGTCCTGGGTGGAGGCGCTGTAAAAGGCTCTCTCGTGCTTGTAGGAGGCGCTCCCGGCATCGGCAAGTCCACGCTCCTGCTCCAGATCTGCAGAGAGTTATGCAAAACGCTGACCGTTCTGTACATTTCCGGCGAGGAAAGCGAAAGTCAGCTGAAGATGCGGGCGGAGCGACTGGGCGTTGCATCGGAATCCCTTCTGCTTTTCGCCGAAACTGAGATGGACGAGGTCATGCGGGCTGCGAAGGAGCTGAATCCGGACATTTTGATCGTGGATTCCATACAGACCATGTACGCGGCGGAAAACGCAACCTCACCCGGCGGAATCTCCCAGGTAAAGGATTGTACGATGGCACTGCTCCAGCTCTCCAAACAGACGGGGATCACGGTTTTTGTGGTGGGACACGTCAACAAGGAGGGATCTATCGCCGGCCCCAAGGTTTTGGAACATATGGTGGACTGCGTACTCTACTTTGAAGGAGAACGCAGCGGCGCCTATCGGCTGCTTCGGGCCGCTAAAAACCGCTTTGGCTCCACCAACGAGATCGGCGTTTTTGAAATGTACGACAAGGGCCTGCGGGAGATCCCAAATCCCTCGGAGCTGCTGCTGGCCGGGCGGCCGAAGTTTGCCTCCGGTACCTGTGTGGCCTGTGCTATGGAGGGCAGTCGTCCGGTACTGGCGGAAGTGCAGGCCCTTGTGACCAGAAGCTTTCTGAATGTTCCGCGGCGGACAACGGACGGCTTTGACTACAATCGTGCAGCGCTGCTGACCGCTGTGCTGGAAAAGCGCGGAGGTCTGCGGCTTTCGGACTGCGACCTGTTTCTGAATGTGATTGGCGGACTTCGTATCGACGAGCCAGGCTCCGATCTTCCTGTGGCCATCGCCATCGCCTCCAGCTTCCGGGACGTTCCTGTATCCGACAATCTGACAGCCATCGGCGAGCTGGGTCTGACAGGGGAGACCCGGATTGTTTCCAATCTGGAGCAGCGGCTGGCGGAAATCTCCCGCTTGGGCTTTACCCAATGCGTCGTTCCCCGGCACGGAACGGAGTCTGTCACAGCGCCAAAAGGCCTGCAGCTTCTTCGCGTCCGAAATATCAGGGAAGCCATAGAAATCGCGCTGGGATCCTGCAGTCATTCCAGCTCTTCTCATCATACAAATTGATATCCAACCGTAAGGAGGACATAAATATGGAACGCAGATTTGTTTTTGAGTCACTTCCGAAAAACGTCGAAGAGCTCCGGGCGCTGCCGGAATTTGCTTTGACCGATCCCTTTATGACCGCTGCCCTGACTGTCGCCGCACTATGCCGCTATGAGGCCGATTCCGATGCTGCGATTTCCATGCTCAACGAGTTGAAGGGGCCGCGTCCTCTTTCCAACTATGAGCTCCAATTCCTGCGCGATCGTCTGGCGGGAAAGGGGTATAAACCCTATTCCTTCTTCGATGGCGCGACCCCTGCCAACAACTATACTCCGGACCGTCCCTTCGCCATAACGATCCGGGACGATCCATATACCTATCAAAACGAGGGTTACGCAAGACTGCAGCTTCGATCCTACGGTGCGGACAACCTCCGTCCTATCATACTGCGTCAGAAGGGAGACCAATGGCTGCTTTGGGATCAAATGCTGCTGTCCGATATTCGAACGCCAGCCAAAGACGATCCGTGGGCTTGATGGGCTTTGCAAACGAAAACAGACAGGAGCGACCGGTTCCGTATACAGGAAAAGGACGCCCCTGTCTGTTATATTTCATTTCATTCAATTATTTACCGAAGCAGCTATCGATCTGCTCCTTTGCCACATCCGGGAAGAAGCTTCTGATCCGTTGGGTCAGCTTTGCCTGGGATTCCTCAGGCGTTTCCCTGTAGGCAGAAGTCACCCATTCATATCCCAGCTTGTTCTCCGGCGTTTCTACGATCGCGATGTGCCAGCCGTAGGGTGCTCCGTTTTTGTTTAATCGCTGCCGGAAGTCAGCGATACAGAGATAGCTCTGCATTTCCAGTTCCGTCAGAATCCCCTCGAAGTTTTTCTCTCCGCCTTTTCCGAAGCCGGCGCGTTCTTTTAATTGGAAGCTGTAGAGGGAAGTGCTGTTTGGAATCCCGTCCGAAAGGAAAGGGGCCATCAGCTTTTGCGCCCGTCTCGGCGCGCGCCCCTCATCGATCAATGTGTCGAAATCATAGCCATTTCTCCGATAATTTGCAAAAACAGGGAACCATTCGGCGGAAATAAAGCCAGCCCTGCGATGATAGAATTTTCCATAAACGATATCGCGTCTTCCCGCCAGAATCCCGCGCCATTCCCAGGGATCCAGCAGGGGAGAGCCGGTCCACCAATCTGCGGCGCAGGTATGCTCTTCAAGCGAAAAGCCCGGGACCTCGTTGGAAAACAGCGGAAGAAAACCGATCCGCTGAATCCATGCTGCAGCCTCCTCCGCGCTTTTGATTCGAGCCGGATCGTTGTGAGCGCAGCCCTTAAGATACCATTCACCGTTTTGCGTTTCCATCTTTGCAGACCTTTCAGACCTCTATTTTGGAGATGGGATTCGCCTCGGAGGCGATTTTCAGCTCCGTATTCTCGATATGCGTATATATCTGCGTGGTATTCAAGTTTTCATGACCCAGGACCTCCTGGACAGTTTTCACATCCACGCCGTTTTGCAGCATCAATGTCGCCGCAGTATGACGGAGCTTATGGGCGGAAAGCTTGCTGGGGTCCAGCCCGGCCTCCAAAACATGCTTTTTGACCAGGCGATGGACCGCGGAAACTGAGATCCGGTTATGATCCCGGGATCCGAACAGGGCGCGATTATCCGACAGCACTATTTGATTGCGCTCAATTAAATAGGCGTCAATTGCAGCCTTACAGGAGGAGCCCATATAAACGACCCGCTCTTTATTGCCCTTGCCTGTAACTCGAATCCGATCTTCCATTACATCACTGAGATTCAGATTCACTAACTCAGATCTTCGGATTCCACAGTTCAAAAAAATCATCAAAATGGCGAAATCCCGGGTCTTGTTGGGTCCGTCCACGGAACGCAGCAGCGCGGTTGATTGCTCCAGGGTCAAATAACGCGGAAGAGACTTCCGAATTTTCGGATATTCCATATTTTGGACCGGATTTTGGTCCAACTGTTTGGTGCGAACTGTTAGATATTTATAAAAAGATTTGATGGTCGAAAGCTTTCTGGCCCGGCTGGTAGAAGAGATGCCTTTTGACTGCGCAAAGGAATCCTCATAGATGACACGGTCGTTTGCCAGGTAAGAAAGAAAATCAAAAATATCGGAAACAGTAATCGATTTTATAAAGGTGAGGTCCACATCTTTTATAGGAATAGATTCCAAATCACTGTTATAGGGCATTTCATTTTTAATGAGCTTCATAAAGCGGAAGAACATGCGAAGATCCAGATAGTATTCCGCGATCGTGCGCTGGGATTGACCTTTGATGGTCTCGTGATAGGAAAGAAAATCACGCAAAATCATGGGGCAGTCTGAATAGCGTTCCATAAACCCTCCAAATTGTCTGACGTTGTTGCTCCTATTATAGCACAAAGCGGCAAAAAAGCAAGCATTTAACGCAACAAAATTTTTATTTTGTTGCGTTCGTCTCGTCCGGATAAAGGGGCAGCTGCAATCCCTTTGACTGCTTATCACAAAGATATTGCGCCGACAACCGTATCTCCCCTTCTGAATTCCGGAATAAGAAATAAAAAAACCGCCCCCAGCACCAGCCGAAAGCGGTCAATAAAGCAATTACCTTTCGGTAATTACGTGTTTATTTTACTCCTTTTCTTCAAAAATGCAAACAATATTTTGTTTTTTGTAAAAGATTTGTAAAATAGAACAATTTGTTGTTTTGATTGGTCGTTACTTATGTGAAATATGACTCCTGATTTTTGGTTTTTTACAAATTTTTTTGTTTCGGATATTTACTTTTCTTCTCTGCCGTTGTAAAATATCGTTGAGGTGATGAATATGAAATCAGCAGTCAAACGCATCGCAGTCCTTACCTCCGGCGGTGACGCTCCCGGCATGAACGCCGCAGTCCGTGCGGTCTATCGCTCCTGCGTCAACTTCGGAATCGAATGTCTCGGCATTTATCGTGGTTGGAATGGCTTGATTAACAGCGAGGTCAAACGACTGGATCCTCATGACATCAGCCATATCATCAATCGCGGCGGCACGATCCTCTACTCTGCCCGCAGCAAGGAGTTTATGACCGAAGAGGGCCAGAAAAAAGCTGTAGCCACCTGTAAGCTTTTCGGCATCGACGGCATTGTCGCCATCGGCGGCGACGGCACCTTCCGCGGCGCGCTGGCCCTCTCAAAGTATGGCATCCCCGTTATCGGCATTCCCGGCACCATCGACAACGATATCTCCTCCACCGGCTATACCATCGGTTTTGATACCGCGGCAAACACTGCTGTCGAATGCATCGACAAGCTCCGCGACACCATGACGTCCCATGAGCGCTGCTCCGTCGTGGAAGTCATGGGCCGTCACGCCGGCTATCTGGCCATGTACGTTGGTATGGCGGTCGGCGCAACCGCAGTTCTCGTCCCCGAGCAGGAAATCGATTTTGAACAGGATGTTATTGAAAAGATCCGTCACGCGAGACTTGCTGGTTTTACCCACTTTATGGTCGTTGTTGCAGAAGGCGCTGCCAACGGCGCCTATGAGGTCGCCAGAAAGATTCACGACGGCTTGGGTCTGGATCCGAGAGTCACCATTTTGGGTCACATCCAGCGCGGCGGCGCCCCCACAGCCCGCGACCGTGTGACCGCCACCCGCATGGGGTACTACGCTGTCAAGGCGCTCACCGAGGGCAAAGCCAATCGTGTGGTCTGTGTCCGCAGCGGTGATATGATTGATATTGATATTGATGAAGCCCTTGCCATGACCAAGACCCTCTACCCGCTCGACGCGGAAACCCTTCAGGCAATGACAGCCAGACAGTGATCCACATTACACATTAAAAAAGACGCTCCCGTTTGAATCGGGAGCGTCTTTTTTGCCTCTTTATTCTTCGATCTTGACGATCTCGGCATCGGGTGCGTTCCGCTTGATGCTGTCAATGCCATTCAGGCAGCTGGTCTTCTTCATATAGCTTTCGCCGACGGCAATGATCTCGCCGTTTCTGGCCTTCAGACGGAAGCGGTACTCCCCTGCCTTATCCTGGTAGACCTCATACTTGGGATGCTTCTGGACCTCGATGGGCTCTACGGTCTGATCTTCTACAGCAGAAAGGGCGTTTTTGCGAACGCTCTCAATGCCCTTGCGGCAGGCAGCCTCGGTGGTATAGACTTCGCTTGTGGCGATGATCTCACCATTGCCAGCTTTCAGATTGAACTTGATGCCTGTCTTGGTGTTTTTGATTTCAAATTTTCCCATGATCATATCCTCCTGTTAGTTTTATATATAGTTGCGCTTTCACTCATGTATATTTTATCACAAAAAGTATGTAAATGCAACAGAAAATCTGTATATCTTTTATAAATAAAAAGCAAAATATACTATTGACAAATCTGATCATATGTGCTATACTTTATGAGCATTCGGAAAATGAATATCGCGGGATAGAGCAGTTCGGTAGCTCGTCGGGCTCATAACCCGGAGGTCGGGGGTTCAAATCCCTCTCCCGCAACCATGAAGCCGCCGTTATTTAACGGCGGCTTCTTTTCGATGAAATACAGAAGGGAGTAATTGATTTGGGCAAGCTTCGTTTTCTCGCCGCGCTTTGGGCGGCAAAGCTTTCGATCCCGGCTTTGAAAATTACCAGGCATCAGGGCACGGATTTCCCCGGCGTCGTCGCGGTAAAAATCTGTCCGGATTTTTTGAAGTACATGGGCCGTCCCAAAACCATTATCGCTGTGACAGGCACCAACGGAAAAACGACGGTCAGCAATATTCTCACAGATATTCTTGAGGCGGACGGCTATAAGGTCATGGGAAATCGGGCCGGTTCCAATATTATCACCGGTGTTTCCACGGCTTTTATCCGCGCATGCAATCTGTTTGGAAAGGTCAAGCGTCCCGATATTGCAGTGATCGAGGTGGACGAGCGTTCCTCTCCCAGAGTCTATCCTTATATGACGCCTGATTACGTGGTGGTGACGAACCTCTTTCAGGATTCCATCATGCGAAACGCCCATCCCGGCTTTATCGCCGATCTGATCACCCGTTATGTCCCAAAGGGCGCCAAGATGATCCTGAACGCGGATGAAATGATCTCCGGCACCGTGTGCCCGGATAATCCGCGGGTCTACTTCGGGATCGGGCCGATGAAAACCGACGTCAAAGAGTGCGTCAATCTGCTCAACGATATGAGGATCTGCCCGAAGTGCAGCGGCAAGCTGGAATATCTGTATCGCCGTTATCATCATGTCGGTCGCTTTGTGTGCGCGGACTGCGGCTTCCACTCCCCCGCCCCGGATTACCTGGCGGATGAGGTCAACTTTGACGCAGGCACCATGAAGGTCCATGAGGGAGCTTCCGTATACGACTATCCTCTGATTACGGACAATCTCTTCAATGTCTATAATCAGATCACCGTGGTTGCGATGATGCGTCAGCTGGGCATGTCCCATGAGAAGATCGCCGCCTATATGGCAAAGAGCCGGGTCCCCTCCTCCCGCCACAACGAGGAGCGGGTGGGCGATTTCACGCTGATCCGGCAGATGTCCAAGGAAAATAACTCCATGGCCGGTTCTCGGGCCTTTGATTATATTTCCTCCCGTCCGGGCAGCAAGGAAATCCTGATGATGATGAACAGCCTCAGCGATACGGACAAGTGGTCGGAAAACACCGCCTGGCTCTTTGATACTGATTTTGAATTCCTGAAACGCGACAACATTCACAGGCTCATTTTTACGGGACCCAGGATCATGGACTATAAGCTCCGCGCCCTCATGGCCGGCATTGCTCCGGAAAAAATTGTCTGCGTGGAGCATGAGATCGACGCGCCGGATCAGTTCAGCTTCACGCCGGGGACGGACATGTATCTGCTCTATGGAACGGATTCCCTGAAGGAAGCTGCCCGGGTCTATGAGCGAATCAAGACGTTGGCGCTGTCCCACAGCGGAAGCAAGGAGGCAAAGTCATGAGAGTTGAGGTTCTTTTTCCGGAAATCTGCAATCTCTTCGGAGATTTGGCGAATATCCGTTATCTGAAGCAATGCCTGCCGGAGCTGGAGCTCCTGGAAACGGATCTGAAATCCCGTCCGGTGTTTCTGGACGAGCCTGTGGATCTGGTCTATATGGGATCCACGACAGAACGCGGCCTGCAGCTGGTCGTGAAGGCCCTCTCCCCTGTCATGGACGAACTGGTTGCCAGGATTGACGCCGGACAGCTGATGCTTGTGACCGGCACCAGCCTGGACGCCTTCGGTATGTCGGTCCGTTCCGATCAGGGTCTTGATTTTCAGGGCTTGGGGTTGTTTGATACCAAAGCCGAGTATAAGATGCTCAAGCGTCACAACAGCATGTTCCTTGGAACCTTTGAAGACATGGAAATCGTCGGCTTCAAAAGTCTGTTTGGCCTGAGCTATGGCGCTCCTGCCGGCGGTGAGGCATTTCGGACCGTCAGAGGCTTTGGCCGCAACGCCGAAGTTCAGGAGGAAGGTTTTCGCCGGGGCGGGCTGATCGCCACCCATTTGATCGGACCGCTGCTGCTGCTCAATCCGCCCTTTACCAAATGGCTGCTGCGAAAGATGGGCGCGCCCGATCATTTGGCGTTTGAAGACACCATCAACGAAGCTTATCGCCGCCGTTTAGCGGAATTCCACAGCGAATCCTTTGATTTCATATATCATTGATTCCATAATTTAGACCCGGAAGCCGAAGGGCTTCCGGGTCTTTTGCGTTTCGTTAGTTATTTCCTGCAATCAGTTGTTCAGCGTACAGGCTTTGTAGAGGAAGGTCACGATCTGCTCGCGGGTACAGGTTCTGCCGACACCGAACTCGGTCTTGCTGACGCCGCCGGTAATATTATTTTCATATGCCCAAAGAACTGCCTTATAATAATACTTTCCGTTCGGAACGTCAGTAAACGGACTCTTTGTCGTCTTCGGCGTGGGCGATCCTGCGGCCTTCCAAAGGAAGGTAACGGCCTGCTCTCTCTTGCAGGGCTGACCGACACCAAACAGAGAGCTGCTGACACCGCCGGTGATTCCCTTCTCATTGGCCCACATGACGGGCTTGAAATAGTATTTGCTATCCTTTACATCGGTGAAGGGATTACTTGTATCAGTGGGCTCCACCGCACCGTAGGCCTTCCACAGGAAGGTTACGATCTGCTCACGGGTACAGGGACTGCCGACGCCGAACGTCGTATCGGTCTTGCCGCCGGTGATCTGAGGATCATGCTCGAATGCCCAATAGACGGATTTATAATAGTACTTGCCGCCCACCACATCCATGAAGGGATAATATGCGGTAAGCTTGGTGCTCTCTCCGCAGCAATCGCAGACCTTGTACTCGACGCCATTTTTGCCGACGATCTCGTAAGCGGTATGATCGCAAACTTCTTTCAGATCAGTCAAAGTTTTTACGCCAGTCGCGCTTCCGCTGTTCGCCTGATAGATAACGATATACGCATCGTTGGCGTCCTCCAGGAAGGAAAGACTGTCTGTCTGACGCGTTGATTCGCCGCCGTTGTCGTTGAAAATGATCTTGGAGTACTTTTCACGATTGACCTCGGCTTTCCAGATTCCGTGGTTATCCGTGGTCCTGCCGATCTGCTCCATTTTCACGCCAGGCCAGGCGGCATTGTTATTGCCCGCGTCGTCGTAGGCATAGACATGGACATTGTTGTAGCAGTCATGCTCATGAATCCAATCTTCGGCGTCAACGAAGTATACCGTGACAAACTTCAGGGATTCGCCGCAGCGGTCACAATACTCGTCCTTATCTTTATCCACATGTCCAAGGGCGGGAAGCATGGTGTATTCGACCATACGACCGCATTCGTTGCAGTAGACTGCGATATAGCCGTCCTGCGTACAGGTGGCTTCCACAGTACGCTCTGAACGCTGGTCGGCCGGATGCTCACAGGCCTTCGGCGCAGTGCTGCGCAGGACCGCGATACCGCAGGCGCCCATGGAGCCGCTGACCTTGCCGCCGGAAACAGTGAACAGGTTGCCGGTGATCTGGTCGTAATATTCGCCGCTGTTCACATAGGAAACCGTCGCGTTTACGCTGGACGCTCCGCCTTCCGCGTTCACAAGAACGATGCCGGAGTCTTCCTCGTTCCAACGCTCGATCACCACATAGTTGCCGCTGGCGCTTACAAATTCCTCCGCACCCACAAAGGCTGTATGGAACTTGTTGGCTTCGGCGACTTCCAAATCCATCCAGTCAAAGTTCTCGCACTCGCCGAGTGTACCGACAGGATAACCGGCCTCAGGATCCGACGCGTTGAGACCGTAGACATAGTCCTTGGGACGGGCAAAATACAGAGCGGAGCAGTCTGCGCGAGCAGCCGCTACTGCCCAGGCCTTGTTGATCACTTCGGAATTGTACCGGGAGAAGGAACCCCTGTCCTGCGCATACATATCGTGGGATTCCGCCATCAACACCAGATCGGAATTCTTCAGAGTCTCAGTACCGACGCCAAGCCAATCCTTGAAGAGCTGGCTGGCAACGGAATTGGCGCCTTTATGATCGCCGAAGGCCATGGTGATCGTATAGGCGTAGCTGATCTCCGTCATGTCGATGTACGGAGCGTAGGAATTCATCTTTCTTTTTTTGCCGGCAGTGGAAAGAACTTCGCCGTAGGACCAGACCGTCTTTCCCTTCGCAGCGGCGTATTCTTCCGCGCCGTGAATGATGACAGGCCAGAACTGGGAGCTATATGCTCCATCGTCGGGAGTCTCGATATGCTTGGCCGCGTCAAAACGGAAGCCGTCTACACCCGCGTCGATCAGTTCCTTCAGGTAGGTCAGGACCGACTGCTGTACCACAGATTCTTCTGTCTTGAAATCCGGCATACCGATGTTGCCTCGGACGACGTTTTCTGTCTCCTCATCGTTGCAGTTGATGTATTCGCGGAAATACTTCGTGGGGCTTTCTGTAAACAATTCCGGGTTGAAGTCTGCGACATGAGAATCGGGAATCGTCTCAAAACGATATCCATTCGTACCCTGGATTTTCTCCGCGTCGCATTTCGGATCATAAATCAGATTGCCGTTCGCGTCATATTGCGCAATGTCGTTGTAAGCGTTGCAGATATGGTTGGAAACGACGTCCACGATGACCTCAATGCCCAGATCATGCGCCGCTGTGCATAGCGCGGTAAGCTGCGCCTCGCTGCCGAGCCAGGACTGATTCTCCTGCGCAATATGCAGGCCGAGAGGCTGGTACAGCATCCACCAGTCGCCGGTGCCAACGGTGCCGGTCCGGAAGCCGGAATGGGGCTGCGCGGGAGAAGTCTGCACTGCCGTGTAGCCCGCCGCCTTGATCTGCGGCAGATACTCGCGGATCGTGTCGTAGGACCAGTTCCAGCAGTGGAGGATCATCTTATCATTTGCGCCGGTATGATCCATCGGATCCGGATATTCCGGCGTGATATCTCCCACCTTGGTCAGCTGGAAGAAACCTTCGTGATAGCCCTGCACGCCGCCGGCGGGATAGAAGCTGACGTCATAGAGACCATTCTCGGGAACAATATAATCATTTCCAGTGCCGCTGGGGTACCATGTGTTCTTGCTGCTCTTGACTTTGATGCCGCCGCTTGCATACAGGGTAACGCCCTTGAACACAAACTCGCCTTCATTTTCGCCGGCAGTCAGCTTGTATGCTTCGTCGACTTCCCAACCGCAGAATTCGCCGATCAAATAGTAAGATACTTCGACGGGATCAGGATCATATTCGCCGGTTTTTGTAAGCTTGAAATATCCCTCGTGATATTCATCCTTCGGCTTACCGCCCGCAGGATAGAAGCTGACTTCATAGACGCCATTATTTGTAACAACATAATCGTTGCCCATGCCATCGGGATACCAGTGTTGATTGTTGTTCTCATCAACCATTACGACCTTGAGAGCGGTGCCTTCCTCAAGCTTCACATTGCGCAGAACATACTCCCCATCGTTCGAGCCTGCGCTCATCTGATAGGCCGGATCCGGGCTCCAATCGCTCATGCTGCCGACCAAGTAATAGGAGGAAAGCTCGCCGGGATCAGGCTCTTCACCGATCGAATAGGACAGGGTCAGCGTATCGTTTTCGCCCTCAACCAGGGTGAAGGTCGCGGTAACGCCGGAGGGAACATAGAGCTTATTCGCTTCCTTGCCAAGCTCATGGACCGCGGTATCATACAGCGTCACGCTGGTAGCGTCAAAGCCCTGCCAGCCGTTCGTCATATACCAGTGCGCGTTGTCGGCGGTCTTGACGAAGACGTAGCTTTCCGCAGTCGTCTCGAGCGTTACCTTGCCGTTTACG
>JAEEGL011922139.1_pt1 | contig 12400 bp, 11 predicted proteins | sample 9134231 | NCBI WGS metagenome assembly JAEEGL01 (sample SAMN16246548, study PRJNA631951) | gut metagenome | biome: gut microbiome; feature: rumen; material: fiber-attached | host: Bos | place: Iran: Karaj | collected 2018-10 | reverse complement strand
CGGATACGACTGCCGCAGCCGGGCCATATTCATTCTGAGATAGTCCGCCCGGATACTGCGGTCAGAGAAATCCCGGATCCGGAGCGTGGTCAGGTCCAGACCGTGCACAATGTAAAGCGACTTCAGCGCCGCCAGCACTTCCGGCTCATTGCCATGCGCCTTCACATAGTTCACAATGCCGTCCAGGGCATCATAAATATCAAAGATCCGCGGGTCACTGCTGTGGGCAATCGAACCCTGCCGCTGCCGGTAGGCATACAGCGGTTCATCGACTTTGACCACCTGTCCGGCCCGGTACAGCAGGATCGGGATCACCGCCAGGTCCTCATAGAATTTTCCCTTCGGAAAACGGATATCCGCAAACAGTTCCCGGCGGAACAGCTTGTTGCAGGCGGAGTTGTTGATCGCAATCAGCGCCGGCGTTTCCCGGACACTGGTACAGGTAAACCGGCCGCCGTCACTCTGCTTTGCCGTCCCGTCTTCATAGAAGTATTCCATATCCGACACGGCAATATCACTGCCGGTCTCTTCCAGGGCCCTGCGCAGATGCGAGATCATATCCGGGTGAATGCGGTCATCCGAATCCACACAGGCAATATAGTCACCGGCTGCCCGGTCAAGGGCAAAGTTGCGGGCATCGCTGAGGCCGCCGTTTGGCTTATCGAGGATTTTTATCCGCTCATCCCGCCGGCTGAATTCTGCCAGGATCTCCCTGCTGTTGTCGGTGGAACCGTCATTGACACAGAGAATCTCGAGATTTTCCTCTGTCTGCGCAATGATGCTCTCCAGGCATTCAAGCAGATAATTCTGCACATTGTAAACCGGTACGATGACAGTTGTCTTTTTGTCCATATACGTCAAAAGTATAACAAAAAGCGATGGTTTTCTCCACCGCTAATATGAGCAGGACCAGCCGTCACAGTGTGAAGGCCAGAATTCTGCTGTCGTATCCATCTGGATGCCGCTGGTAACCGATACAGGGTGATCCATGAAGAAGATATCCATATTGCCGTGACTGCCGAACCAGACTGCCCCGTCCCGCAGGATCTCCTCTTCATTCAGCGTATATGCCACATCATTCCATGTCACCGTGAGCGGTTCGGATGAAGCCTCAGCCACCTGCCCATCCACCACCATGGCGTAGTAATCCGTACCGCAGTCATTGACAAAATCATGCCGGATACCAAGGTTCTGCAGCAGCCGGTTTTCTTTCTCCGTGATAATGGTAGCCGGGGTGCCGCGGTAGCGGACAAGCACAACGGTCGGATATTTTGATGCGTTGTCAAGCATCCGGCAGACATCCAGGTTTGTATCCATGAACAGAGATCTTGTGGACATCCATTCCGTACTTGCCATGATGTCATTCATCAGGGCATTATCCTGATGATCGTGGACATGATCTGCCGTCAGGGCAGCCAGATCCCGGGTCACGATTTCGGCGCCCCAGGCATTGTTGTGCCAGCTGTCCCCGTGAAGGTTCATGTACCAGCCAAGCTCTGCCGCCTTCCGGGTATAGTCGACATAGTCAATCCCTTTTTCATCCAGGAACTTCCAGACCGCAGCCAGTTTGTTCGTGCTGCCCTGGTCAATGGCATACGGCGTCTTCGTAAACAGCAGATAGATGTTCTCTTTCCGGCAGAGTTCAATGATCCGGTTCAGTTCATACTGTTCTTCATCACTGAGACTGACTTCATCATTAACCGTATACGTATCCAGCGGCACCGGGTTGAAATTGTCCGGTTCCTGGCGCACATAGCCGCCGATCCAGTTGATTTCCGTGGTCGGCTTTGCCCCTGCCATGATCTCTTTCAGGTTTGATAAAGCCATGTCCTTCCAGTTGCTGTGGTTCATGATGAGATCAAAGGCATAGACCGTCTTCACCGCGTCCACCGGGACATCCAGGCCGGCCTGTATCCGGTTGGTCCCTTCCATCATATCGATCGCCTTATAGAACATGCCGTCCGCATAGCAGACACTGCTCTGGGGCAGCAGGGTGAATGTGTCGATGATCACAACCGAAGGATGCTGGGTCTTGAGCACCTCCTTCAGCATGTAGTATGTCGTTTCCATCGGCTGACAGGATGATCCCATGACATAACTGTACAGCCCTGTTTCCGCGTAATAGACACCGGGATCAAAGGCATACTGGATGTGGCTTGAGCCAAGGGCCAGGACATCGATGCAGTTGTCATCCAGATTCCGGAACATGTCCCCGTCATCATTGTGATCCATCCGGAAATACGGGGTCAGCACAAACCAGACACACACGAAAAGCACGCATGCCAGGATGCTCTTCAGCAGGATCTTCACAATGTTGGCAGTCTTCTTGTTTTTCATCATCAGAAAGTAATGTAAATAAAGTTCTGCGGATCATAACCCGGCCCATAGATACCGAAGACAATGGCAATCACCATCATGGCAAAATAAATGCCCCAGCGCACCCAGGTCTTCCGGCTGCCGAGCCACTCCACCATGTCCAGCCTGTTCCGCAGGATATCACTGCCGACGGTCATCGCCAGCAGGATCCACAGCCACCGCCATTCGTTCAATGTCAGGCCGGCATCATACCAGTGCACAGCCGGCTGCTGCGTCACGGCAGCCATATGACGGAAAACCTGCAGGGCTTCCGGCATGGACGCCGAACGGAAGAATACCCACAGCAGCATCACGATCACAAAGTTTACCAGAATACCTGCAGCCCGCAGGCACGGGTTATCCGTATCCTTCCGGCCATGGCGGATCATATCTTCAATGACACTGACAAGGCCATGCCCCAGCCCCCAGAACACAAACATGAGCGTGGAACCGTGCCAGATCCCGGAGACCAGGAATATCGCCATGGTATTGAGCCATTTGCGGGCCTTTCCTTTGCGGCTTCCGCCCAGCGGGATATAAATATAGTCACGCAGCCATGAGGACAGGCTGATATGCCACCGGCGCCAGAAATCCCTGATATTCTGAGCCATATACGGCGTATGAAAGTTTCGTTCCAGATGGATGCCCAGCATCCGCGCCACACCGACGGCAACATTGCTGTAGGCATCAAAATCCACATAGATCTGGAATGTGTAGAGAATCATGCCGAATACGGTATACATGCCGGTCAGTTCCGGATTGAGGAACCGGCTGCACATGTTGGCCAGAAAATCCGCAATGACTATTTTCTCAAAGATGCCGGCAGCCGCCTGCACACAGCCGTGCTTCTGATCGGCATACGAGAACTCCGCCGGGGCTTCCATCTGACGGAAAAACGGCTCAGCCCGGTTGATCGGACCAGCCTGATATGTCGGAAAGAAGTAAAGATAATCAAACAGCAGAACCGGATCCGCCGGCTTTGCCTTTTCCCTGTACACGTCGGCAAGATAGCTGATGGCCTTGAAAGTGAAAAAGGACAGTCCCAGCGGCATGGCCCGGTTCCAGGCGGAAAAGTAACCGGCATACTTAAAGAAGCAGAGACCCGCTGCCGGTACTGCCGCCCCCAGCCAGACCAGTTTCCTGTTTCCGGAAATCAGTCTGCCCATGATCAGTACAAACACATACAGAAAACAAAGATAGGCAAGATCCAGCCTGGACGGTTTGAGCAGGCCGATGAACAGGATGCTGCAGAGCATGACTGTCCATTTCCGGTATCTCACCCCGGCCAGCCAGACCAGTACAAACGAAAAAACGGTGATCCCGATAAAGGGCACTGACAGCACATTCATCGCCCGTCTCCCCAGGGTATCCGCTGATCCCCTTTGACAAGATAGGCCTCGTCAGCAATCTCCGCCAGCGGGCTGTCGCTGTAGGAATCCGAATAGAACCGTTCGATCTTCCCATCCGGATACATTTCATAAAACCGCCTGACTTTTTCCTTTCCGTGACAGTTTGGGCCGCAGCTGCCGGTCTGCCAGTTGACTTCGCTGGCCATGGCGTAACGGATACCGATTGCCTCACAGAACGGCCTGATCACAAATTCAGGGGATGCTGAAATCACAAGGTCATCAGGTCTTTGCTGTTCGTAATACCATGACTTGATGTTTTTCTTATGGGACTGTATGAATTCTGCCACAATCCGGTCCATATCCCCGGCATATGAAAACATGCGGTACATGTTCCTCTTGAACGTCATCTTCGGCACAATATGCAGGCCGTAAAGCAGCCCCAGGACAGCCGTGCGCGGCAGGTTCCGCAGCGTAGCCGGATAATGCGTCCACAGGTACTTTACAAGGTCCGCTGTTGAATCGCCTCTATAGATTGTATTGTCAAAATCATAAACATTCATATCGGTTCTCTGTCTGTTAATCTACTGCCCTATTCTATCAGAAGAACAGACTTTGGAGTATACGTCTTAATTTTCATGTTCCCCGAATACTGTTATAATGTTGCCTATGGCAAAAACAAAGAAACGAAAACTGAAAAGAGAATCATTATTATTTGTTATAGTGCTCCTTCTTCTGGCCGTTCTGATTTCCGTGGTGATTGCCGTCCGGCAGCGCCCTGATGAACCGGAGCCCACGCCTGAGCCGACCCCGGAAACCGTGGTTGTCACCCCGACGCCGGTACCGGAAACACCGGCCCCGGCACCCGAAGGATTCGTCTTTCCGTACGAAGTGGCAGCTTATGAACACGAGCCTGACAACACATCCGGCTACGCTTCCAGCTGGGGCACAGAAGTACAGACAGGTTAAGTCACCCCGACATACTCCTACAATGAGATTTCGATCGACACCGGCGGTGAGGGCGTCGGTCTGGAATCCGGTTCCGTGTATCGTGACGGCATACCGTTTATCAGCGGCACCACAGTGACTGTACGCTTCAACGCCTACGCTTCCATCAACAGGAATATCAGGGTGGCGGCAGTCATTGCCGATCAGAATGCCCTGTATACGGAAACTCCGTTTGCCATTACCACGGAGAACCAGGCCTACGAAATGTCCTTCCCGTGCAGCGGCGGAACCGTCTGGAACGGGCGGATTGCCTTCCAGGTCGGCTATGACGGGCCGCATACACTGGATAATAATACGGTTGTCCTGAGCAATATCCGTATCTCTTCTTCGGCGGCTGACCAGGGCGTCCGGATCAACCACCTCGGTTATCTGACCTACGGACAGAAGCGCTGCACCTTCCCGTATAATGTCGGCGATGCCTTTGATATCATCAATGCCGACACCAGGGAAACCGTCTATACCGGGGCCGTCGTATACGGCGTCAATGATGAAACGACCGGGGAAAATAACTACTACGGTGATTTCTCTGCGGTTACCGTCCCGGGATCCTATTACGTCCTGGCACAGACCGGTATCGTCTCCCCGGTCTTCACCATCAACGAAAACCCGTATGATGATCTGCGCAGCAGCCTGCTGCGGATGATCAGCCTGCAGCGGTGCGGACAGGCGCTCGACGCGTCCTGGGCCGGCAATCTCGCCCACAGTGAATGCCATACAACCGAAGCCAATGCCTGGCAGACACAGATTTACAAGGATGTGTCCGGCGGCTGGCACGATGCCGGGGACTATGGCCGGTATATGAAGACCGGGGCAAAAGCTGCCAGCGACCTGCTCTGGGCCTATATTCTGAATCCGGCTGCCTGCAGCGACTATACTGCCGGTCCGGATTCCGGCAACGGTATTCCGGATGTCCTGGATGAAGCCAGATTTGAACTGGAATGGATGCTTAAGATGCAGTCGGATTACAAAGGTGTCTACACCAAGGCGGTTACACCCTCCTTCGCTGAATTCGTTGATCCGGCAGAAGACATTCAGCCGATGATCCTGATTGATCCGGAATCAACCTCCACGGCCACCTTTGCCGGAACGATGGCAACTGCAGCCCTGGTCTACAAGGATATTGATCCGGCCTTTGCCGAACGGTGTCTGAACGCCGCCAAGGCGGCAGATGAATTTCTGGATGAGCATCCGGAAAATGTGGTTGTGCTGAACCCGGATTCCGTCCATGCCGGGGCGTATCTCGATGAAACCGACCAGGATGCACGCTTCTATGCCAAGAGCGCGCTCTACGCGGCAACCGGTGACAGTAAGTATCTGAAAGCTGCCAGGGATATCTATAACAATAACCCGAAGAACGCCAACGGGCTCTCATGGCAGACCCAGGGTGCCTACGGCAAGTTCATCCTGCTGGCAACTGGAACCCTCAGGGATGATGACAGAGAATTCTATAACAATATGATGGATTCCCTGGAGGGCGAAGCCAACGGCCTGCTCAGCCGGGTGGAAACGAATTCCTATAACAGTTCCCTCTATGACTACGGCTGGGGCAGCAACGGCACAATCGCCGAAAACGGCATGATCCTCTCCATGGCATACCGGATGACCGGCAACACCGCATACCAGCAGGCAGCCATCGAACAGGTCAATTACCTGCTCGGCAAGAACTGCCTGAATATCTGCTTCGTTTCCGGCTTCGGCAACTATTATCCGCACCACGTACACAGCCGGATCGCTTCAGCCAGAGGGGTGGAACTGCACGGTGCCCTGGTCGGCGGCTCCGACATGTTCCGGGAAGACCCGGTCATGGAAGGCATGCCCTGGAATACCCCTGCCGCAAAGTTCTATTCCGATACCCTGGAAAGCTATTCGACAAATGAAATCACCGTCTATTGGAACAGTGCCTTCATCGCCCTGCTCAATGCGGTAACCAGATAACAAAAGGACTGTCTGCACAGCTGCATCAGCAATCAGACAGTCCTTTTATCATTCAGAAAAGCACCCGGTCCCTGGCAGCATTGATCCGCCTGACAGGAGTGTCAAGCAGCCGGCTGACTGTCCCGTACACCGCCAGGCCCCGGATCAGCGGCCCATATTTTCCGAGTTCCATGCGCTTTAGTATGAACTGCGGTGGAAGACCGTAGTCGGCCGTTCCGGCAGCGGGTTATGTGTGCCGGTTGTCCGGAAAGAAGGAAACGAAAAAAGTGATGCACATACATCATGATCAACACGATGCCATTCAGAAAGAAAGTTGTTTCTCTTCTGAATTACGGCAGTCTTATTGCCATTTCAGCCTGTTTCTCACTTTTCAGCTTATCTTTATGCTTTTTTTGCAGTTCCGAATACCTTGACGATGAAACTCATGCACAGGAAATTAACCGGCACATAGATCGGCAGCGCAAACAGTTTTGCCCACATTTCCGGGGCATGGGCCAGATCAACCACAAGAATTACCATCAGGGCCGAAATCAGCATGCCCGGCACATAGCTGAGCGGGAAGGTAACAGCGCTCTTGAGCGACGGCTTCTGATGATATGTAAAATGCATATTCATGAAGTAGGAAAAAACCATGGCCAGAGCATCGCCCAGCAGGCTGGCGACCCCCACCTGAAACCCAAGTTTAACGAACAGCATATACAGTGCCTGCGCATTGAATGTATTAATAAAACCGATAATACCGAACGACAGGAACTGCTTATTGAAAAATTTCTCTTTTATCTTCTGCAGCATAGTTGTCTTCTTTCAAAACATGTTACATCATACAGGATAAGCATCGGAAAGATCAACTATTCTTCCCGCCGTTTCAGGCCATAACCCCAGAATGATCCGTCATTGGCATAGATTGCCTCACAGGCATATGCTTCCGGGTCAATGCCGTCCATGCACTGATCCAGTCCTTCTTTTCCGTAATAGAGTTTCTGCCACCCTTCCAGATCCTGCGGGACAACATAGTCACACGGCAGTTCAGGATCCTTGCCGGCCGGACAGCCTGTTTCCGCTTCCGGTTCAGCAGTTGTCTCGGGAGTATCTGTGACCGGGGCTTCGGTCTCGTCAACGACATCCAGCACGACGACATATATCTCCACTTCGGTCACATTGCTGGAAGTATCCCGGCTGACCAGCGTCGGATAATACTCGCCGGCCTTGTTGTAGTTGACGGTGCCGACCACTTCCACCGAGCAGAGTCCGTCCACGTCATCATAGGCCGTGATATTTGAGAAGTCGATCGGCTTGCCGAGGGTTGTCGTGAACTCATAGGTGTTTACATAGATATATGGAGGAATATCATCATCAACATCCACCGGCTTGATGCCGATCCGCAGACCGTTGTAGCAGCCAGACATAAAAAACAGGATGCTGAAGGAGAGAATTGCTTTTTTCCATCTGTTCTGTCTCATTCCTGTTCCTCACTGTTTTCCACTATTACTTCTTTTTCCAGCAGGGCCACCTTCTGGGTCAGGACCTTGATCTGTTCCGAAAGCACGGATACAGTCTGGGTGAGCTGGTAGATAATAACAATCGCCACACAGAAACCCACAAAGAAAATCATGTTAATGGGCGTATAGATGCCAAGAAAACGGGTCAGCTGTCCCAGCAGGTTGGGATTGAATACGACAGCTGCCAGGCCGATCATCAGAACCAGCCAGGTCAGTGTATACTGCAGCTGCATTTTCTTGTTCCTGATCAGAAGAATCATATGTATCAGCATGCTGAGAATCAATATCAACAGAATTATCCGCAGTCTAGTCGTCATTTTTCAAACCTCACTGTACGCGGGCGCATCTTTTCGATGATGATGGCCAGCGTTACCTTCACCATATAATATACTGCTTTCCAGGGTCCGATGGAGGAAACTCCCTCTTCGCGTTTCTTCATGATGACAGGATACTCCTTCACCTTCCCGCCGGCCCGCAGCAATGTCACAATGCTCTCCGGTTCAGGATAATCACGCGGATAGTCCCCGGCAAACAATCTGATTCCCTGCCGGTTCACCATGCGGTAACCGGACGTTGGGTCACTGATCTTTTCCCCGGTAACCAGGCGGATCAGTCCGCTGAGATACGTCTTGCCCACCCGGCGCATGAAGGAAGTCTGAAACCCCTCATAAGTAATGAAGCGGGAGCCGATGACCATATCCGCCCCGGTTTTTTCGAGTTCGGCCGCCATTTCCTGAAGATACGCGGTATCGTGCTGCCCGTCACCGTCAATCTGCACGGCACAGTCGTAACCTTTCCGCATGGCGTAGATATACCCGGTATGAACAGCACCGCCGATGCCGAGATTGACCGGCAGGGTCACATGATTGATCTGATTGGTATCCAGGACCTGTTCGGTATTGTCCCGGGAACAGTCATTGATGACAATATAATCAAAATCCGGTGCGTCCTGCTGCAGCTTGCGGACTACGCCCAGTATGCTTTTTTCTTCGTTGTAAGCAGGAATAATGACCAGTTTCTTCATATGTGTCAATTATATAGTTCACCCGCCGTTAGGGCAAATCAGTGCGGGATCTGCGCCCCCATGGCCCGGACAAAAGACAGTACATCAACCGACAGCAGGACACCGATAAAGGCCACGCAGACAATCAATGCCAGCAATGACATGAAATCACATGTCTTCTGATCAGAATGCATCAGTTCCTGATATTCACGCAAAATGCAGATCAGAAGGATCATGAACGGCCCGTAAGCGGCCCGCTGCGGGAACGTCGGCGCCGCCACCATGATCAGAACGCTCACGGCATACCAGGCCAGCAGGGCCTTTTCCCCGCCCGGCATGTTTGTCCTTTTGCTGCGGTAATTGATATAGCGCAGAACCGCAAACACTGCCATGGCCGGAAACAGCCATGTGCACCAGGCGTTGACCTGGCCATGGCCGCGGTAGGCAATCGTCATCAGGCCGCCGGCAAAAGAACTGCTCCTGGCACCATTGCCGGGGGCCAGCAGCATTCCACCTGTTCCCAGCGCCGCACAGGCCAGGGCACAGAAGTAATAAGGATGTACCTTTTCTTTGTTCCGAAGCATGGTGAAAATCACATAGCCCATAAACAGCAGCATCGTCGGAGCCATGTTTTCAATAGACCAGCCGGCCATAAAACTGACCGGCAGAAGCAGCCATGTCAGGCCGTTGATCTTACTGTCCGGAGCCAGTGCCTTGCGGATAAACGGGGCAGAGGCAGACAGCACAAACAGCAGGGCCAGCATATACGTCGCGGCACCTGTATACCATGTAATCGTCTCATCAAACTTGGGATTGAGATAATACATCAGTCCGGCAGAAAGCAGAAACAGAAGGCCGCTGTCCTTCCCCTGTCCGGCAATCCGGCTGACCATCCAGGCCGATCCGGTAAAGACCAGCGCATAGCACAGCGCCGACAAAGGCCGCGGCAGCAGGAACATCACCTGCAGGAAAAACTGGGTGATCACCCGGCTCCCCCAGGTCAGATAATACTGCTGTTCGTAATAAATAATATCGTTCAGCGTTTCAAGGTGTTCCGTCGAGTGCCATTTATTCATGTAGATCAGGTCATCGGAAGAAAACTCCACATACCGGTACATGAAAAAGGCCATGATAAAAACTGCCAGTGCCAGGACAGCCTGAACAGTTTTTTCATGTCTTCTGTAAAAGGAAACAAGGGTGCCGGAAGAAAGCATTATTTCTGCTTCTCCGCCAGTTTTTCCTGAATATACTCGGTTGTCAGCAGCTTTTTGACCGTGCCTTCAACGTCGAGACGGTTGGTATTATGGCTGGTATAGGATTCGCCGGCATCGGTATGCACTTCCCCGTGCACCACGAACTTGTCATAGTTCAGGTCACGGTTGTCGGCAGCCACCCGATAATAGTGCCCCATATCCTCACTGCGCAGCCGTTCTTCGCTGGTCATCAGGGTTTCGTACAGTTTCTCGCCGTGTCTTGTGCCGATAATCCGGACATCCGTATGACCGAACAGCTGCTGCACAGCTTCCGCCAGGTCACCGATTGTACAGGCGTCTGCCTTCTGTACAAACAGATCACCCGGGTTGGCATGCTCGAACGCGAACTTGACAAGGTCAACGGATTCATCCAGGTTCATCAGGAACCGGGTCATATTGGGATCGGTAACTGTCAGCGGCTGGCCGGCTTCGATCTGTTCCACAAACAGCGGGATGACCGAACCGCGCGAGCACATGACATTGCCGTACCTGGTGCAGCAGATCACCGGTCCGCCCTGTTCTGCCGACACTCTTGCGTTGGCATAAATGACATGTTCCATCATGGCCTTGGAAATGCCCATGGCATTGATCGGGTAAGCCGCCTTGTCCGTAGACAGGCAGACAACCCGCTTGACCCCGCATTCCATTGCGGCATGGAGCATATTGTCAGTTCCGATGATGTTTGTGCGGACAGCCTCCATCGGGAAAAACTCACAGGAAGGCACCTGCTTCAGCGCGGCGGCATGGAACACATAGTCCACCCCGTGCATCGCATCCTTGACCGACTGCGGATTTCTGACATCACCGATAAAGAATTTCACTTTGGCCGCATAATCCGGATATTTTGCCTGCAGTTCGTGCCGCATGTCATCCTGTTTCTTTTCATCCCGGGAAAAGATGCGGATCTGGCCGATGTCTGTTGCCAGGAAGTGCTTCAATACCGTATTGCCGAATGATCCCGTACCGCCGGTGATCATCAGTGTCGCATTTGCAAAAGCTGTCATAGTTCTGTCCCTCTTATTTCTTTCTCCATACCATCTTGTCAACAACCTCTGTATAGCTCTGGATGATCTTGACAACTTTGGTGGAAACGTTTTCTTCAATATAGTCCGGTACCGGGATGCCGTAATCCCCGTTCCGGTTCATATCAATCGCAAGCTCCACAGCCTGCAGCAGCGGTTTTTCTTCAATGCCCGCCAGAATGAAGCAGGCCTTATCCAGCGCTTCCGGACGTTCGGTGCTGGTCCGGATGCACACTGCCGGGAACGGTTCGCCGATGGAAGTAAAGTAAGATGACTCTTCCGGCAGAGTACCGGAGTCCGAGACAACAGCCAGGGCATTCTTCTGCAGGCAGTTATAATCATGGAAGCCCAGCGGTTCGTGCTGAATCACCCGGCTGTCCAGCGTGAAGTTCATTTCCGCCAGACGCTTGCGGGAACGCGGATGGCATGAGTAGAGAATCGGCACATCATACTTTGCCGCGAGCTTGTTGATGGCACTGAACAGTGACAGGAAGTTTCTTTCCGTATCGATATTTTCTTCCCGGTGGGCCGACAGCAGGATATACTTACCCTTCTGCAGGCCGAGATCCGTCAGTACATTGGACGCGTTGATCTTGTCAAGATTGGCATGCAGGACTTCTGCCATGGGAGAACCGGTCACATAGGTTCTCTCCTTGGGCAGGCCGCACTCCATGAGGTATCTTCTGGCATGTTCGGAATATGCCAGATTCACATCACTGATGATATCGACAATCCGACGGTTCGTCTCTTCCGGGAGGCACTCATCCTTGCAGCGGTTGCCGGCTTCCATGTGAAAAATCGGAATGTGCAGCCGCTTGGCCCCGATTGCCGACAGGCAGCTGTTGGTATCACCCAGAACCAGCAGTGCATCCGGCTTCGTGCGGACCATGACTTCATAGCTCTTCGCAATGATATTCCCGACGGTTTCCCCGAGATTCGCCCCGACCGCATCCAGATAGATATCCGGATCGTCCAGCTG
>JAEEGL010599049.1_pt1 | contig 12400 bp, 11 predicted proteins | sample 9134231 | NCBI WGS metagenome assembly JAEEGL01 (sample SAMN16246548, study PRJNA631951) | gut metagenome | biome: gut microbiome; feature: rumen; material: fiber-attached | host: Bos | place: Iran: Karaj | collected 2018-10 | reverse complement strand
GCTTAATCAATCAGACTATATAGCAGAAGCGCCGGGATGAAACGGCGCTTCTGCATTTTATGGAAGCGAGGCTTACCGGAATACGATGAAACAGGGTAATTTTACACTTCCCGGCGAAGCGGGATATGAGAAACTGACACTCGATCTTGCAAAGAAGTGGGGCGCGGACGTAATCCGCGACAGCGACGGTACGAAGCTGTCCAAGGACATTCTGGACGCGGGATACCAGATCTATTCGACGGTCTGCGTGATCCGCGATCATAACGAATGGGCCAGGCAGCATCCTGACTGTCAGCAGGAGAGTTTCCTGATGGCCGGACCGGCGGCAACTGAAGGCGCCGAGCTTAAGATCCATCTGCTTGACCAGTTCTATACGGAGCAGTTCCAGATCAATGAATCTGCGGATTCCGTGAAATACTGGCAGGTATTTGACAGGACCGCCGAAGCGGAAGTTCCGGCCGGACAGTGGGACTATGCGGACGGGACCGTTACGATCCGCGGCTGCACGCCCTGGCATGAGTATACGGTCAATTTCCTTGCGTACCGGATCTGGGAAGAGATCTCCATGTACAACTACGTCACGAATTCCTGGACCGGTGAACATCTGATGCAGATCGATCCGCGGTATCCCGAGACGCAGGAGTATTTGCTCGGCTGGATGGACCGCTGGTGCAAAGAGCATCCGCAGACCGATGTCGTGCGGTTCACCTCGCTCTTCTACAATTTCGTATGGATCTGGGGATCCGACGCGCGCTGCCGCAATCTGTTCACGGACTGGGCTTCGTATGATTTCACCGTAAGCCCGCTCGCGCTCGATCAGTTCGAGCAGGAGTACGGCTACCGGATGACTTCCGAGGACTTCATCAACCAGGGCAAACTGCATGTTACGCATATGCCGCCGACGCAGCATAAGAGGGACTGGATGGAGTTCATTCACCGTTTTGTCGTCTCCTTCGGCCGCAAGCTCATCGATATCGTACATCAGTACGGTAAGAAAGCCTATGTTTTCTATGATGACAGCTGGGTAGGCCTGGAGCCGTACAGCGAAGATTTCGGCGAATTCGGGTTTGACGGTCTGATCAAGTGCGTTTTCTCCGGTTATGAAGTACGCCTTTGCGCGAACGTACCGGGTGTTACGCATGAACTGCGTCTGCATCCGTACCTGTTCCCGGTGGGGCTTGGCGGTGCGCCGACCTTTATGGAAGGCGGACGTCCCGCGCTGGACGCGCAGCGTTACTGGATCCATATCCGCCGCGCGCTGCTGCAGCAGTGCACTGACAGGATCGGCCTCGGCGGATATCTGCACCTGACACTGGGATTTGAAGAATTCAACGACAGGATCGAGCAGATTGCGGATGAGTTCCGCACGATCCGGGAGCTGCACGCGGAGGGTGAGCCCGAGCGTCTGCCGGTGCATGTTGCGGTACTGCATGCCTGGGGCAAGATCCGTTCCTGGTCGCTGTCCGGTCATTTCCATGAGACCTATATGCATACGCTGATCCATGTGAATGAGGCGCTTGCCGGTCTGCCGGTCGAGGTCAGCTTTATCAGTCTGGATGATGTGAAGAATCAGGATCTGTCCAGATATCAGGTCATTATCAATGCGGGCCGCGAGGGCGACGCGTGGAGCGGCGGTGACGGATGGAAGGATCCTGAAGTCGTTTCGAATCTGCTCTCATGGACCGCGGCTGGCGGCACTTTCATCGGCATCAATGAGCCGTCCGCAGTAGAGGGGACTACACACCGTTTCCGCATGGCACCGGTTCTCGGCGTCGATCTGGACCGCGGAGAGAGGGTCTGCCACGGCAAATTCACTTTCACGAGCGAAGAGACTGATCTGCCGGAGGACTGCACATTCCCGGCTAAAGCCGGCATCTATCTGACGGATCCGGAGACGAGAGTCCTCCGTGCCGTCGACGGAGCGCCGGTCTATACGGAGCATAAGTTCGGCAAGGGCCGCGGAGTCTATCTGTCCGATTACAGCTGGACACCGGCTTCGCTCCGTGTACTGCAGCAAATCCTTACACCGGAAGGCTGTGAGCTTCCGGCAAGTGATAATCCGGAAGTCGAGACCGTATGGTTCCCGGCGTCCCGTACAGTCGTTTTCCTGAACAATTCCGAGAAAAATCAGCACGCGGAGGCGGTCGTCGACGGCAAGACAGTCACAGCCGATCTTGCGCCGCTTGCTGATCAGTATATCAAGATTTAAGATAATTTCTCCGGCATATATAAAAAGATCAGCCGGAGAACTGTAATTCCGAGGAGAAAGTACAAAAGTGAAAAAGCCCGTTGTTAATTACCGTACCTTCAGCCTGGATAAGCTGAACGGTGAGTTTTCCTATCTGAAACTGCTTCTTTTCTGGCCTGTTCACGGTCTGGTCTTTAGTTTTCTCGAAAAGGGGCTGTTCCAGCAGTTTTATTATCCGATGCACTGTGTACTGGATGACATCATTCCGTTCTGTGAATGGTTCTTCATCCCGTATCTGATCTGGTTCCTGTTCATTCCGGCGATCCTGATCTACGGCCTGCTTTATGAACCGAAGGGCTTCATCAAGACGATGCAGTTCATTATATTTTCATACGCGTTTACACTGTTCGTGTATTTCGTATTCCCGACCTGTCAGAATCTGCGGCCGGCTTCTTTTGCGCGGGACAATATCCTGACGCGCATGATCGCGCGGTTCTACGCGAATGATACGAATACCAACGTGTTTCCGTCGCTGCACGTTCTGGGTTCCATAGCGGTCAGCTACGGAGCGCGCTTCTGTGAGAAACTGCGCCGTAAGAAAGGCTTGATCGCCGCGATCGATTTCACGGCGTTTCTGATCACGATATCGACATGCTTCGTCAAGCAGCATTCTTTCCTGGACGTTTTCTCGGCTGTGCTGGTCGCTGTCCTGACCTCCGCGCTGATCCGGGAGTTTGATCTGCAGACGGCATCGCATGCTGTCATCAAACGCGCCGCTTAAGAAAGGATTTGTCATGAGCCTGAGGGAGACCGCAAGCAGGCTGTTCCGGTGCGAAGAGCCTTTTGCCATCACGATGTGGGATTTTTCCTGGCTGGAGCGCAGGTGGCCGGGCGCCGGTTATGAGGACTGGGATCAGGCGCTCAGCGAGCTTACGGACCGTGGCTATAATGCTGTCCGTATCGACCCGTATCCACATCTTTTAACGAAAGACATCTGCTGCGAGTGGACGCTGAATCCTGTCTGGAACCTTCAGAACTGGGGCGCGCCTGCCATAACCAGGATCATTCTGGAAGAAAACCTCCAGGAATTCCTGCGTGCCTGCCGCCGCCATCAGGTCAGGGTCGGACTGTCGAGCTGGTTCCGTCAGGATACGGATCACAGTGAAATGGATATCCGGACACCGGAGGACCATGCCGATATCTGGATCCGGACCATGGATTATATCCGCGAGTGGGGCGAACTTGACAATATCCTGTATGTGGATTTCTGCAATGAATTTCCGCTGGATCTCTGGTCTCCGTTCCTCCGCAGAGGCGCGACGGGACTCAAAGATCCTTTTGTTGTGGACTGGATGAAACGGACCGTCAGCCGCTTCAAGGAAGCATATCCGGAGATTCCGGTGACGTTCTCTTTCTGCTATGATTTTGACGAGAACATGGATGTGAGTTATCTCGACTTTCTCGAGCCGCACATCTGGATGACGTCGAACTGTGACTTTTACAAGAAAGTCGGTTATTATTCTGACCGTTTTGACGATAAGGGCTATACCAATCTGGCGTTGAACGGGGAAATAGAGTATCTGATGCATCAGGCGGAGTATGACCGGGCTCTTGTGGATGGGATCTTTCAGCTTGCCCGCTGGGCGGATAAGAGTGGCCGTCCGCTTGTGACGACCGAGTGCTGGGCTGTTGTGGATTATAAAGACTGGCCGCTGCTTAACTGGAAATGGATTCTGGATCTGAACCGTCTCGGGGTGACGATGGCAGCAGCAACGGGCTGCTGGGCCGGGATGGCAACGAGCAACTTCTGCGGACCGCAGTTTGTCGGTATGTGGCGGGAGAAAGAATGGCACAGAGAGATGACTGATGTGATCAAAAGCAGCAGAATAAAAGACCGCTGAAGCGCAGACAGACAATAAACAGGCACTGACAGATAAGAAGTGAGGCAAACCGATGATTAAGGCTGTAATCTATGATCTGGACGATACGCTGTATGATTTTAAGACTACGAATGCGCATGCGCATCAGCTGCTGTGCGAAGAAGCAGAGCGCCGGCTTAATGTACCGGCAGCTGTGTTTGACGAAGTCTTCACCCGATCCTATCACGCTGTCGCAGAGCAGATGCCGGAGGATTTCCGCAGGCTGCTCTTGGAAGGTGAGATCGATCTCTATGCGATGCACAGCCGGACTCTCCGTCTGAATTATACACTTGAGAAGCTCGGGAAACCGCTGCTGCCTTACGCTGTGGATCTGTACGAATGTTATTGGGAAGATCTGCTTTTGCATATCCGTCCTGAACCGCATCTGACAGAGACACTTGAATGGCTTAAAGCGAGAGGCATCCGTATCGGAATCGGCAGCAACATGATGGCGCGGATACAGTACCGTAAGCTGATCAGCCTGGGGCTTGCCGGCTATATCGATTTTGCCGTGACCAGCGATGAAACGGCGTTTGACAAGCCGGACCCGCGTTTCTTCAGCAGAGTGGTGGAGAAAGCCGGATGTGCTGCATCCGAGTGTCTTTTTATCGGTGATAATCTGAAACGGGATTATAAAGGAGCATCGGAAAGCGGCCTGCATGCGCTCTGGTATGTACCGGAACGCCTTGCCGCAGATAAAGAGATAACGCCGGATCTGCAGGTGCTGCGTGATCATGCGGATCTGCCGGCGATGATAGAGAGGATGGACAAATGAAAATAGGGTTTATCGGCAGCGGGTGGCGCACCCGCACGTACTGGCGCATTATTCGGACCCTCCCGCAGCGTTTTGAGATCTCGGGCGTTTATTTCCGTTCCGCGGAAAAGGCGGCGGCATACGAAGCAGAGGAGAATCCTTTCGGCGGCAAGGCCTATACGGATCTGGACGAATTCCTCGCGGCAGGTCATGACATGGTTATGATCCTGATTCCGCGCAAAGCGGTCCTGCCGTATATAGAAAAAGTCGTCGCGGCCGGACTGCCGGTTCTTGTCGAGACACCACCGGCAAACGGTGTGGAAGAGCTTAAGGCAGTCTGGGCTTTGCAGCAGCGTTATGGGGCGAAAATCCAGGTTGCCGAGCAGTATTTCCTGCAGCCTTATCACCGGGCTGTACAGAATCTCGTGAATCAGGGCGTGATCGGTGAAGTCAGTAATCTGCGGATATCCATGATGCACGATTATCACGGGATCAGTGTAATGCGGCATCTTCTCGGCGCCGGGCTCAAGCCGTGTACGATCTATGCCCGCGGATATGAATTTCCTGTGCTGTATCATATCGGGCGGAACAATCTGGAACCGGCGGAAAACCAGCGGATGATCAGTGACCGCCGCAAGACCGCGTCCTTCGAATATGATGACGGCAAGGTTGGATTCTTTGATTTTGCCGATGAGCAGTATTTTAATTATTTCCGCAGCCGTCATCTGAACGTGCAGGGCACGCACGGTGAGATCAACGATTATGATGTCGCGTGGATGAGTGGGGAAGGGATCCCCATGACCGCGCGGATGGTACGGCAGGAGGCCGGCCCGGATTCCAATCTGGAAGGCATGAGTCTGCACCGGATCACATGGAATGGCAAAGTCCTGTATGAGAGCCCTTTCATCGGACGGCGCACGGACAGTCAGTTCGTGAACGCGCAGGAGGACGCGAGACTCAGCGACGATGAAATCGGCATGGCATCCCTGCTTGCAGGCATGGAAAGGATGATTGCCGGCGGAGAGGAGATTTATCCGCTTGCGGAGGCGCTTCAGGACACATATCTTTATCTGATGATGGATGAAGCTATTCAGACCGGCAAACCGGTGCGTACAGAGCAGATGCCGTGGATGGAGTAAAGGATACGATGCGCCTTTTATTTGAACTTGACGCGAAAGATTACAATCCGGATGGGAGACCATTCTTCAGACCGTCAGCGCGCGGGATTATCATCAAAGACGGCAAAGTGGCAATGGTTTACAGCCGCAGGTATGATTATTATAAATTCCCAGGCGGAGGGCTGGAACCGGGCGAGGACGCGCCGGCTGCAATGATACGCGAAGTCCAGGAAGAATCAGGACTGAAAGTCGTTCCGGCGTCTGTCCGCGAATACGGCCTTGTGCGCCGTATGCAGAAGAATGATATGCCGGGCTATGATTATTTTTATCAGGAGAACTTTTATTTCCTGTGCGATGCGGAAGAACAGACCGTATCCCAGAACCTCGATGATTATGAGGCGGAAGCAGGATTCGTACCGGAATGGGTGGAACCCGAACGGGCAGTCTACATTAACAGGTATGTGAATACTTATAAGAAGAGCAGGCTCACCCGCGAACGCGAAGCCAGAGTCCTCGAAATGCTGATGAAAGAAGGATATTTTGACAAAAAGGGTCCGGAATCCGCAGACAATTGATCCTGCAGCTTCAGATCTGTAAGACAAAGAAAAAACAGCACCGGGCAGGTGAGACATATCAATCACACATTGTCGAGGTGCTGTTTATTTGCTGTATCAGCAGGATTACGGTTTCTTTACAGCAGCCCCATGTCCACGAGGACCTTGCGAAGCTTTTCTTTTTCGTCCGGGGTCAGCTCCTGGATCGGATCCAGGCACTTGCCGACCGGATATCCCTGCATCATCAGGCCTTCCTTGATGACTTCCGGGAAGGTGCCCATGTTGCAGGCAAGACGCAGCGGTGCCAGTGTGAACTGGGCCTCCAGAGCGCCTGCAAGGTCGCCGGCCTTGAACTTGTCATAGATGTCGGCGGCGGTGCGAGGAGCGACATTGGCACAGGACGCGATCGCGCCGGCAGCGCCGCAGCACAGACCTGCATAAATCAGGGTGTCGCGGCCGAGCAGTACGCTGAAGTGGTCATTCCCGCGAGTCAGACGGATGTATTCTGCCGTATTGGTGAAATCACCGGTGGAATCCTTGACGCCAACGATATTGGGGATCTCGGCGAGCTTCGCGACCGTTACCGGAGCGACGTGCACGTTGGTCTTGGGTCTGTTGTTGTAGATGATGACGGGGAGAGAAGTATTTTCCGCGACGGTCTTATAGAACTGATAGATCTCATCCTGTGTCTGGGACACGAACATCGGAGTCAGGACAGAAACAGCGTCAACACCGGCTTCCTCAGCGACCTGTACCAGACGGACCGTACCGCGGGTCGTGATATGGGTGGCTCCGCCGTAGACCGGGACCCGTCCCTTGACGGCGTCAAGCGTGACGGCAAAAATCTCGCGGACTTCGTCTTCGCTGACCGCGTAGAATTCGCCGGTGGTACCCAGCGGGAACACGCCGTGGACACCTTCGCGGATCAGGTGGTCTACCATTTCGCGGTAAACCGGTTCATTAAACTTACCGTCCTCGGTAAACGGAGTGATGATAGGCGGGATAATTCCGTAAGGCTTAATCATGTCAGTCTCCTTCTCAGCGCTTAACTGTTACGTTCGCGTTCTTCTCATAGTAGTGCAGCATGCCGGAATGATCTTCTTTCTCATGTCCGTCAGCCTTGACAGCCTGCAGGATCTCCATCATCTGAGCGGTGATCGGAACCGGCGCGCTGACAGCGTGAGCCGCGTTCAGAGCGTTGTTCAGATCCTTGATGTGCAGCTCGATGCGGAAACCGGGTTTGAAGTTGCGGTCCATCATCATCGGAGCTTTGGCATCCATAACGGTGGAGCCGGCCAGACCGCCGCGGATCGCCTGATATACGCGCTCCGGGTCAACACCGGCCTTGACGGAGAAAGTCAGAGCCTCAGCGACTGCCGCGATGTTGGAAGCTACGATGATCTGATTTGCCAGCTTTGCAACGTTGCCGGCGCCGAGTTCGCCTACGTAGACAACAGAAGCAGCCATATGGGACAGCAGTTCTTTATACTTGTTGAAAGTATCTTCCTTGCCGCCGACCATGACGGAAAGAGTGCCGTCGATCGCCTTGGGCTCGCCGCCGGAAACAGGAGCATCCAGCATGTCGATGCCTTTCTCGGCGAGGGCAGCGCCGATCTTACGGGATTCTACAGGGTCGATGGAGCTCATGTCGATCAGAACCGTACCTTCCTTGGCCTTGGCGATAATGCCATCGTCAGAGAGCGCAACCTCACGTACCTGAGGACTGTTGGGAACCATCGTGATGATGACGTCAGCAGCCGCGGCAACCTCTGCAGTGCTGAAAGCTTCCTGCGCGCCGCATTCCGCGACTTCGTGAGCCACAGCCTGATGGCGGTCGTAAACGATCAGATCATAACCTGCTTTGACGAGATTCTTGCTCATGGGTTTGCCCATGATTCCAAGTCCGATAAAACCGATTTTCATAGGATAGATTCCTTCCTTTCTGTGTCAGTACTGATGCTATTATAGAAGATTTATAGGCTGATTTCAAGTCTTATCTTGTTTTTATCCGCAGTTTCGGGTATAATGTACAAAATGCCTTATTATATTCAGATGAAACAGAGGTGCTATTTATGACAGAGCCTTTATATATCAGGATCAAACCGGAAGACAACGTTGCGATCGCAGTACACAGGATTGCGGCAGGTACCGCGATCGTGCCCGGCATCGTTACAAGAGAAGAGATTCCTCAGGCGCATAAGATCGCGCTTGCGGATATTCCCAAGGGCGGAGCGATCGTCCGCTACGGCGTCATTCTCGGCTATGCACTGCAGGATATTGCCTGCGGCGGATGGATAAACGAGCATATGCTGGAGCTGCCGGAGCCGCCGGATGTCGATCATATGGAATACGGCAAGAATATCCGGACGGATCTGCCGAAGCCTGAGCGTACGACCTGGATGGGCTACCGTAATGCGGAGGGTTATGCCGGGACACGTAATTATCTCGGGATCGTTACGACCGTACAGTGCGTTGAAGGTGTCGTAAATGTTGCTGCAGAGCGGATCCGCAGGGACATTCTGCCCAAATATCCGAATGTGGACGATATCGTTGTCATCAATCATGCGTACGGGTGCGGTGTCGCGATCAACGCACCGGAGGCCAAGGTGCCGATCCGCGCGCTGACCAATATCTGTAAGCATCCGAATTTCGGCGGGGAGCTGATGGTCATAAGCCTTGGCTGCGAGAAGCTGCAGCCGGAGATGATCACGGACCGTACAGACGCGGATCACCTGATTGTCCTGCAGAATTACAAGGGCTTTGAGAATATGGTCCGGGCAATCCTGGATATGGCGGATAAGAAGCTAGCGAAACTGAATGAGCGCCGCAGGGAAGAGCTTCCGCTCTCCGAACTTCTGATCGGTATGCAGTGCGGCGGCAGTGATGCTTTCTCCGGCGTGACGGCCAATCCTTCCGCCGGCTACGCATCGGATATGCTGGTCGCCGGCGGCGCGACGGTCATGTTCTCCGAAGTGACGGAAGTCCGTGACGGCGTACATCTGCTCGCAGAGCGCTGTGTCAGTAAAGAAGTCTGCGACAGACTGTCTGAAGAGATGAAATGGTACGACAATTATCTGGCGGAAGGCCAGGTAGACAGAAGCGCGAATCCGACGCCCGGCAACAAGAAGGGCGGACTTTCCAATATCATTGAAAAGGCGATGGGATCGATTGCCAAATCCGGCACGGCGCCGATCGTCGAGGTGCTTTCCCCGGCCGAGCGCCCGTCGAAAAAGGGCCTGATCTACGCCGCGACGCCTGCGAGCGATATTGTCTGCGGACCGTCGCAGCTTGCTTCCGGCATCACGCTGCAAGTCTTTATGACGGGACGCGGTACGCCTTACGGTATGGCTGCGGCACCGGTCATCAAGGTCTGTTCGCGGACGGATATGAAGGAGCTCTGGCCGGATCTGATCGATGTCAACTGCGGTACGATCGCGGAGGGCAAGCAGACGCTGGAGGAAAAGGGGACAGAGCTTTTCAACTGCATCCTCGATACGGCTGAAGGCAAGTACAAACCATACGCCGAGAGTTATAAACTGAACAACTACATGTGCTTCTTCAATCCGGCACCGATTACCTGATCCGGGAGGCAATAGTACAGTGAGCAGAAAGAATAACAAAAGGTCTTCCGGGAATCTGGGCTACCGCCTTATGTACATCATCATTCTGGCGATCTTCGTATATGTCGGGGTGCAGTCCTTCTTTCTGGCAAGATCGGATAAAACGACTTATATAACGGCCGAGAGCGGCAGTCTGCAGAATATTCTGGAGTATACCGGTGTAATTACGCGTGAGGAGCAGCTGATCCAGTCATCCGCGTCGGGTGCCTGTGAATATCTGTATCCGGCAAGCCGGCATGTTTCCAAGGGGACAGTTGTCTGTTCCATTCTGGATCCGGATTACGGCACACTCCTCAAGGAGAAGGTCAGTGAGCTGTATCAGGAAATGCTGCGGGAGGCCGGTACCGGTGAGTATGCCGACGAGTTTACAAAGCTGAACGAGACGGTCGTTACCGAATTGACCGGATATACGGTTGGGAAGAGCGGGTCCTCGATGGGACAGCTTTATGAGCTCAAGGCCGATGTACAGCAGACTCTCAGCGGACGCGAAAATATCTTTATGATGTCCCAGAACGAGCGGGTTAAGGCACTGCTTGCAGAACAGGGCATCTATGAGAAAAAGATGGACGACGACAGCGTAGAGATCAGCGTTCCTTTTGCCGGCATGATCTGTTATACGTATGACGGTTATGAAGGCTGGACGGTCGATCAGGTCACACAGACCTTCGCGGAGAATTATACGGGGAGCTACGAGACGATCGCGTCCAACCTGCAGAAAGTTTCAAACGGAGATCCGCTGTACCGCCTGATCACGGGTGAGAGCTGGCAGATTACCTTTTTTGCAAAAGAATCCGACAGCCGCGAATGGGAGGAAGGGGACAGTATTTCCTTCTATATTGGAACAAAAGAGGTCACCGGCACGGTCGGTTCGGTCACATCTTCTGCCGGCGGACTCAAGGTTACGGTCCGTATGGATTCCTGGCTGGAAGAATACGCGAATACCAGACTTGTGGCGGTGCGTTTCATACGCGGCGGAGAGACCGGAATCAAGATCCCGCTTTCCTGCATCCGGACGCAGACCTATTACAGAATACCGGAATCCTATCGTTATAAGTCGGGAGACCGCTCCGGGATCATGGTAAGAACGGGCAGCGGGGACAGTTTCTACCCCGTATCATTTGCTCTGGACGAAACCGGTGATGACGGAGAGGAATATCTGTATCTCCGCCTGCCGGAGGGTGTTGCGGAGGGTGCGAAGATCCTGCAGCGCGGGACGACTTCGACGATTCCGCTCAGCGACGCACGGGAGCTTTCTTACGTCTGCACAGTCAACGGCGGCTATCAGGAGGAGAAGGTCGTGCGGATCCTGTCGCAGTCGGATGCCTACGCGGTCGTGGAAGGCATTAAACTGTACGACAGAGTACTGGTCCCGTAACATTTGACAAAAGGACGTAAACATTGCATAATAAATCGACATTGTGAGGAGAAAGGATCAGAAAATGAGCAAATTAGACAATTTCCTGGCGAAGATCGGATGGCAGTCTGTACCGGCGGAGGAGCAGGAGACGTACAAAGAGCCCAAGAGCGCAGTCTATTCTCCGTCAGGAGCCTACCGCGGCAATTCCGATTCAGAGATCCATCTTACTTTTGACGAGCCGGAGGAGAATATTGTGAGAAGCAGTGTACCGCGGCCCAGACCGCAGGAGACATATAACGAAGACCGGACAGCTTCCGGAGCCAAGGTCGTGAATCTGCATGCAAATGTGCAGATGGAGGTCGTCGTAGCGAGCCCGGAGTCTTTTGACGAGGCGAAAGGCATCTCCGACGATCTGCGCAACAATAAACCGGTCGTTATCAATCTTGAGTTTGTCGAGCATCCGATCGCGCAGCGGATCACGGATTTCCTGTGCGGCGCATGCTATGCGATGGGCGGAAACGTCCAGCAGATCGCGGACAAGATCTACATGATTGCGCCGGGCAATGTGGATATCGCAGCCAGCTCGGATTTCCGCAGAACGCTGCAGAACGAGAGCGGACTTGTCTTCCCGTGGGGAAGGGAGCAGCAATAAGGCGGTCCGTCTGCCGGCATCATAATGGATAATAAAGATACCAGAACGCTTGAGAACCGGTTCGCGGATCTCGCGGCGCGGGCGGAGCGGACCGGATATCCGCAGTTTACGGATTTCCTGGATACTGCGGAGCAGGACATTCTGGACCGCATGCAGAGGAGATTCGCGCCTGTCCGGGTCGCTTTGAGCGGAGGATATGAAGGGGCGGAGAGGCGGATCGCGTCTTTCTGTCCTTCTT
>JAEEGL010461167.1_pt1 | contig 12400 bp, 9 predicted proteins | sample 9134231 | NCBI WGS metagenome assembly JAEEGL01 (sample SAMN16246548, study PRJNA631951) | gut metagenome | biome: gut microbiome; feature: rumen; material: fiber-attached | host: Bos | place: Iran: Karaj | collected 2018-10 | reverse complement strand
TATCCGTCCACGCACGGCGTATTTGAAGTGCGCATCCGCGAAATCGTAGATATCATCCACCGGGGCGGCGGCCTCCTCTACATGGACGGCGCCAACATGAACGCCCAGGTAGGTCTGACCAATCCGGGCACGATCGGCGCGGATGTCTGCCACCTCAACCTCCACAAGACCTTCGCCATGCCGCACGGCGGCGGCGGTCCGGGTGTCGGACCCATCTGCACCAGCAAGAGACTCACCCCGTACCTGCCGGGCCATCCGGATGTACCGGAGTGCGGCGGCAAGGGCATGGATGCAGTCGGCGCAGCGCCTTACGGCAGCCCGCTGCTGCTCCCCATCACCCACGCTTACATCAAGTTGCTGGGCCCGGACGGCCTTCGCAAGGTCTCCGAAATCGCGATTCTCAACGCCAACTATATGTCCGCCAAGCTGCTGCCGGAGCTGGGAACGCTCTACACCGGCGCCAAGGGTCATGTGGCACACGAGTGCATCATTGACCTGCGCCACTTCAAGGCGGAATACGGCGTAGATGCAACGGATGTGGCAAAGCGCCTGATGGACTTTGGTTTCCATGCGCCGACCCTCTCCTTCCCGGTGCACGAAACGCTGATGATCGAGCCCACCGAGAGCGAACCGCTCGCAGAGCTGAACCGCTTTGTCGAGACGCTCAAGGTGATCGTCGCCGAGTGCGAGGCCATCAAGGCCGGCAAACTGGACGCCGAGGACAACCCGCTGAGGATGGCACCCCACCCGGCAGAGGAGGTCTGCGCCGACGAGTGGAACCACAAGTATGGCCGTGAACAGGCCGCTTACCCGCTGCCGTGGGTACGCGAGAACAAGTTCTGGCCCGCTTGCGCCCGCGTGGACAACGGCTTCGGCGACCGCAACCTGGTGACCGTCGTGAAATAGGCGCGACTGTGGCTTGGCCGGCCCCTGCGGGGTTTGGCGGCTAACTCACAGAGAATCACAATGATACGCAAAGCACTGGTACCTATTTGGGGTACCAGTGCTTTGCGTTATTCGCTGTGTGATAACAAGTTAGCCGCCAAACCTCGACAAGCCCTATCCCAACTTTGCACCCGTCCGCTACACCTCCACCCACTCGATTTTGATGCCGCGGCGTTCCATGCCACGGAACCAGGTCATCTGCCGTTTGGCGAACTGGTGGATGGCGATACGCAGGCGGGAGACCATCTCGTCGTAGCCCAGTGCCCCGGTCAGATAGAGCGTCAAATACTTGTATTCCAGCCCGTAATAAATCAGGTCCTCCGGCGGGATGCCCCGCTCCAGCAGTCCCCGGACTTCCTCCACCATCCCCTCGCGCAGTCGCGCCTCCAGCCGGGCGTCAATCCGCGCGTTGCGCACTTCGCGCGAAACCAGCAGCCCGATATAGCGCGTCTTCTTGGGGAGGAAAGAGGTATGCGTCACCGGGTGAGACTCCTCATAGAGGGCGATTTCCAGCGCGCGGATCAGCCGCTGGCGGGTATCGTAATCAGTGGTGTTGTGCGGGGTGCGCAGCGCTTCGTAGCGGGCGATCAGCGTCTCGGTGGGCAGGGCTTCGAGTTCTGCGCGCAGCGCCGGATTGGCCGGCACGTCAGGCAGGTAGTAGCCGCAGGTGGCCGCCTCCAGGTAGAGCCCGCTGCCGCCGCAGAGAATCGGTGTCTTGCCCCGCTCGACGATGTCCCGGTAGGCTGCCTCGAAGTCGTGCTGGTAGCGGTAGATATTATACTTCTCGCCGGCCTCGGCGATGTCAATCAGGTGATAGGGAATCTCCCCGTAATCGGCCAGGTCCTTGCCCGTACCGATATCCATGCCGCGGTAAACCTGCCGCGAATCGCCCGAGAGGATCTCCCCGTCGCACCGCTGCGCCAGAGACACCGCATAGCGCGTCTTGCCGCTGGCCGTAGGCCCCAGCACGCAGACCAGGTCGCATCCGCGCAGAACATCATCGTCCCCTTTGCTCATAACTCATTCGTAAATAGATGAAAATCAGGATGGAAAAAGCCATCAGCGAGGATCCTCCGTAACTGACCAGCGGCAGCGGGATGCCGATGACCGGCATCAGCCCGATGGTCATGCCGATATTGATCAAGACATGCATCAGGATGCAGGCCGCCACGCACCAGCCGTATACCCGCGCAAAGCGGTTGTTCTGCTTTTCGGCCGACGAAATCAGGAAGAGGATCAGCAGGATATAGCAGAGGATCACCCCGCAGGCCCCCACGAATCCCCACTCTTCGCCCACCGTGCAGAAGATAAAGTCGGTGCTCTGCTCCGGCACGAAATCGAAACGGGTCTGCGTGCCGGCCAGGAAGCCCTTGCCCGAGAAGCCGCCCGAACCGATGGCAATCATGGACTGGTGAACGTTGTAGCCGGCCCCCATCGGGTCGTCGCGGATGCCCAGCAGCGACTCGATACGCAGCCGCTGGTGATCCTGCAACACCTTGTAAACCACAGTATTGGTAGAAAGAATCAGTGCCGCGCCGGCCAGATAGACTATCAGTGTATAGCGCAGCAGCGACTCGCGTTTGCGGAAGAGCGAGCGGATGATCAGGAAGAGGGCGACAGGCGCTGTGAGCAAGAGCAGCCAGATTTCCGGCTCCAGCCGGCCCAGCACCGGCGCAAGGGCTTCAATCCGGCAGAGCCGTGGCAGGAAAGCCAGCGCCACGATGGCCACGACCCCGTAGAGCAGGATTTTCAGTTCGCGCCGCTCTGCAGTTACCCAGATGAGCAATACCCCCGATAGAATCAGCATCGCGGCAAAAGGGGAGAGCACCAGCGACAAGATGGCCAGCGCAATGGCCAGGATGCCCAGCGGCAGCACCCAGCGGTTCATGCCCTCGCGGTAAAAGACCAGTAGGAATCCCATGTAAACCAGCGCGAGTCCGGTCTCTTTTTCCAGCAGGATCAGCCCCATCGGCACGAGCAGGAGCAAAGCGAGCCGCACCACGTCCCTCCGGTTCCGGAAGGAGAAGGTGAACTTCTCCATCACCGTGGCGATGGCCAGCGACACGGCAATCTTGGAGAACTCGGCGGGTTGCAGGCGCAGCGGCCCCAGCACCAGCCACGACTTGGAGCCGTTGACCGTGGTCCCCACGAAGATGGTGGCGGCCAGCATGGCCAGCGTGAGGAAGTAGATCCACCAGACAAAGACGTTGTAAAAGCGCGACGGCACGGCAAAGAGCAGCAGGACGTCCAGCGCCAGCACAATCCCGAACCAGATGAGCTGCATGCCGTATTTGGAGTTCCAGCTCCAGCCGGCCGCAGCCAGGCTGGCGGCTTCCCCGGTGGAGGAGGAGTAAATGTTTACCAGCCCGAAGAGAATCAGGGCGAAATAGCAGATCACGATCCGCCATTCAATGCGTTTTCGGAGGGTATGGCGGCTGTGGATCATCGCTTGACTCTGACTTTATGCAGGAGGTTGGCGGATTCGATCCGGTTCTCCAGCCATTTGCGTTCGGGCGCGATCCCGTCGTGCAGATACTGCTCCACCAGCAGCGAGGCGATCGGAGCGGCCCAGGTGGCACCGAATCCGGCATTTTCGATATAGGCGGCTACGGCAATCTGCGGGTTCTCGGCGGGAGCGAAGCAGATAAAGACGGAGTGCTCGTCGCCGTGCGGGTTCTCCGCCGTGCCGGTTTTGCCGCACACGATGACACCGGGGACGCGGGCGATGCGCGCCGTGGCGCCGGCCCCGCCGTTTACCGCAAGGCGCATGCCGTCGATCACCGTTTCATAGTGCAGCGAATCAAACGGCGTGTAGTGCCGCTCGCGGAAACGGCCGTCGATCGGGCATTCAGGCCGATCTTTCTGGATATGAGGGATATAATAGTAGCCGCGGTTGGCAATCGTGGCGGCCAGGTTGGCCAGATGCAGCGGAGTGATGCCCAGCTCGCCCTGTCCGATGGAAAGCGAAACGATGGAGAGCGATTTCCAGGCATTCTTTCCGTGAATGCGGTCGTACCGTTCGGCTGTCGGCATCATGCCGCCCAGCTCGCCCGGAATATCGGTTCCCAGTTTGCTGCCGATTCCGAAGCTCCGGACATAATCGCTCCACGCTTCGAACCCCTCCCGGACGCTGCCGTATTTGGGATTGTCGATGATGGCGCGGAAGGTGTGGCAGAAATAGGCGTTGCACGACATCATGATGGCCTGCTTCAGATCGAGCGGGCTCGGATGGGCGTGGCATCCCACCGTCAGCCGGCCTACGCGGTAGCCTCTCTGGCAGGGGAAGCGGGTTTCGGGTTGGATGACCCCCTCCTGCAGGCCGATCAGGGCGTTGACCAGCTTGAAGACGGAGCCCGGCGGCTGGGGCGACTGCACCGCCCGGTTGAACATGGGCCGGTAGGGATCGGTGACCAGCTGGGAATAATACTTGTTGATTTCCGCCAGGTAGGAGACGTCGATACCCGGGCTGGAGACCATGGCCAGGATGTCTCCGGTAGACGGTTCGATGGCTACGAGCGACCCCACCTTGTTCTGCATCAGCTTCTCGCCAAAGGCCTGCAGCGGTGCGTCGATCGTGGTGTAGATGTCGGTGCCGGCCACGGCGGGCTTGTCGTAGAGGCCCTCCTCATAGCGGTCTACGATTCGGTTGTGCACGTCGCGGTAATAGATGGCATATCCCTTTTCGCCGCGCAGCGTCTGTTCGAAAGCCTCCTCCATGCCGGTCTTTCCGGCATAGTCGCCGCTGCGGTACTCGGGGTTCTTTTTGATATAGTCCGCATCCACCTCAGAGATATAGCCCAGCAGGTTGCCGCCCGCATGGTAGTTGTAGGTTCGGGCGGTGCGGGGGATTCCGTCGAAGCCCGGGAACTGCTCCATCTGCTCGGCGAAAACGCTGTACTGCTGGGCAGGCACCTGCTTGAGCAGCACCTGCGGCTGATGTCCGATCTTGCTCCGGTAGAGCCGCCACTCGCGGAACCGCGCCTTGACGAAGGCCGTATCTACGTCGAAGATCCGGCAGAAGGCCACCGTGTCGAAAGGCTCCTTGATGACGGCCGGTGTGACCATGATGTCATAGGAGATCTTGTTGCCCACGATGATGCGGCCGTCGCGGTCGCGGATGAGGCCGCGGGCCGGGTAGCGGGTCTCGTATTTGAGGGCGTTGTTCTCCGCGTTGACGCGGTATTTCCGGTCGATGATCTGGATATAGAAGAGCTTGCCGACAATGACCGCGAAAACCGCGAGGATGACGGCAATCAGCACAGCCTTGCGATAGGAGAAGCGGTCCATATCAACTCTTCTCAGGCAGGAACAGACTCAGCAGTGCGGCCAACGACACGTTCACGACAACCGAGAGCAGGATCTTGGCCAGGATGAAGAGAACCGGCGTGAGCGTGAAGCCGTCGAAGATGACGTAAACCGACAGGTAAACGGCGTAGGTGGCCAGGGTATACTTGAGGTAGGGCCACACTCCGATGCTTCGCACGGTGGGGGTCCAGGCGGGATTCTGTCCGTCGGGACTGACAAGCGCCCGGAAGAGCGGCTCCTTTACCGCCGCCAGAATGACCGCGGCACCGGCATTGACGCCGGGCACGCCGCCCGTAGCCAGGTCGGCCGCCAGCCCCAGCCCAAAGGCCAGCACCATGGAGAGCCGTACGTCCCAGGTCGGCGGAATGGCGATCAGGATCAGCGGAATGAAGCAGAAGTGCAGCCAGGCCCATCCGTCGAAATGGTTCCCGACAATCACCTGCAGCACGAAGACGAGCAGGTAGTAGATCCAATGGGCTACGCTACCTCGCATGGCTCAGCTCCTTCAGGGTTAGGGCGTCCCGGTCCGTCACGATATAGACGTGACGCAGGACGTTGAAGTTCTGGAACAACTCCACCTGCATTTCCAATGAGACGCCGTCGGATGAGATTTTCCGAATGACGCCCAGCGGGATGTCGGGGGGATAGATGGCGGAATAACCGCTGGTTCGAACCGTGTCGCCCTCGGCGGTTTGCGTATGCATGGGGACCTCCGTCAGGGTGGCCAGGCGGGGGGAACGGCCGCCCCAGCGGAGCAGGCCGAAGGCCCCACAGGGTTCGATGCGTGCACTCACGCACTGTGCCGTGTTGAGGAACGATTCCACCCGGCAATAGCGACGGCTCACGGCGCTTACCACGCCCACCACGCCGTCTCCGGTGATGACCGCGCTGCCCGGCGTCACTCCGTCGTCGGAGCCCTTGTCCAGCATCAGGTGGTTCCGCTGGCTGCCGGTGGAATTGTGGATGACGGTAGCCAGGGTGTAGGAGAAGCGGCCGGAGGCGGACTCATCGGGCGTGGCGGGGGCGGCCGGAAGGGCTGCCAGGGCGTTGCGCAGGGCGAGGTTCTCGCGGGCGAGCCGCTCGTTCTCCTTGCGGTATTCGAAGAAGTGGGAGATGTTGTTGGTCTGTTTCCAGATGGCATGGTTGATGCGGTCCGACAACCCCAGCAGCTGATAGCGGCTGGCGGTGCTGCCGCGCGCGATCAGCATCACCGCGAAGGCTTCGAGGATGAGGAAAATCGCCGCAGTGGTCAGGGTCTGTATGAGACGGCCCCTTCGCATCGCGCTAACGCATCAGGAAGGGGTAGTTCGAGACGTTCTTCAACGCATTGCAGGTTCCGCGGGCCACGGCGCGGAGCGGGTCGTCGGCCACGTGGAACGGGATATTCATCTTGTCGGACAGGCGTTTGTCCAGGCCGCGCAGCAGGGCGCCGCCGCCGGTGAGGAAGATACCCTTCTTCACGATATCGGAGTAGAGCTCAGCCGGGGTCTGTTCCAGTACGGACATAATGGCGGTCTCGATGCGTGCCAGCGACTTGTCCAGGCAGTGGGCGATCTCCTGCGAGGTGATGGCGGCTTCCACCGGGTGCACCGTCATCAGGTTCGGTCCGCTGACCGTGCAGGGCTCCACCGGTTCGTCGAGATCGGTGATGGCGGCGCCGACTTCAATTTTGACGCGCTCGGCGGTGATTTCACCCACCTTGATGTTATACTGCTGGCGGAGATATTGCTGAATATCCGAGGTGAAGACGTCGCCGGCCGTCTTGATGCTCTGGTCGGCCACGATGCCGCCCAGCGAAATGACGGCGATCTCCGTGGTGCCGCCGCCGATATCCACGACCATGCTGCCCGAGGGCGCGGTGACATCCAGCCCGATTCCCAGCGCGGCCGCCATCGGCTCAAAGATGAGGTAGATGTCCCGTCCGCCGGAGCGCTCCACAGCGTCCCGCACGGCGCGAATCTCCACGGCCGTACTGCCGGAGGGAATGCAGACCACCATCCGGAGGTTGGGCGTGAAGAAACTGCGCTTGTAGTTGATCATCTTGATGAAGCCGCGGATCATCATCTCGGCGGCATCGAAGTCGGCAATCACGCCGTCTTTCAGCGGGCGGACCGTCTTGATGGTGGGGCTGGTGCGTTCATGCATCCGCTTGGCCTCCATGCCTACGGCTTTCAGGGTGTTGTTGGACTTGTCGATCGCAACGATCGAGGGTTCGTCGATGACCTTCTGGTCATTCATGTAAATCACGGTATTGGCCGTTCCGAGGTCAATCGCGAGTTCCTGGGTCAAAAATGAAAATGCCATAGTGGGACAAAGATAAGAAATTCGAACGGGAAAAATGCTATTTTTGCAAAGGATTTCTGAACCTTTTTTCATGGAAAACAACAACCGGTATGCCGTGGTTCTGGCGGCGGGCGAAGGAAGGCGGATGCACAGTGCGCTGCCCAAGCAATTTATGGAGCTCGACGGCAAGCCCATTCTGCGCTGTACCCTCGAGCGTTTCCTGGAATTTGACCCGCAGATACACCTGATTGTGGTGCTGCCCTCAGACCGGATCGATTACTGGAAAGAGTACTGCCACCATACCGGATTCCGCCCCTCCATGCGGCTCGTGGCGGGTGGCCTCACCCGGTTTCATTCCGTGCAGAATGCCCTGGAATATGTTCCGGAAGATGCCGTGGTGGCCATTCATGATGGCGTACGGCCGTTTGTCGCCCCTGATTTTCTGGCGCAACTCTTTGCCCAGGCCGCCCGCAGTGAAGCGGTGATTCCCGTGCTTCCGCTGGTGGAATCGGTGCGCGAACTGCAGGGAGCCGGCCTCTCGCGGGCCGTGGACCGCAGCCGCTTCGTTTCCGTCCAGACGCCCCAGCTTTTCCAGGCCGGGGCACTCAAGCGCGCCTATGCGCAGCCCTATTCGCCGGCCTTCACGGACGACGCCACGGTGGCCGAGTCCCAGGGTATAAAAATTTCTCTCTGCGAGGGGCGCAGAGAGAACTTGAAAATCACCGCACCGGAAGATCTGGTGCTGGCCCGCGCTATTTTATCTCGTCCGGCGGAAAATCTTTGACCCACACCTGACGGTTGAAGGCCTCGTCCAGGGAGACGTAGGTATGCGTCTTTACGACGTACGGTACCTTCTGGATGCTGTGCATGATCACCTTCATCAGATGCTCGTGGTTGAGGCAGTAAATCTTCAGCAGCAGTGCGAAGTCTCCGGCCACGAAGTGGCACTCCACGACGGCCGGGATCTTCTTCAGATCCGCAACGATTTCATCATAGTGCTCAGCCTTGCTGAGGGAAACGGCTACGAAGGCGCAGACATTCAGACCCAGCGCCTTGGGCTTGACCAGAATCCGGCTGCCGGTAATGATGCCGTTGGCCTCCAGCCGCTTTACGCGCTGGTGGATGGCAGCACCGGAGACGCCGCATTCACGAGCGATCTCCAAAAAGGGCATACGGGCGTTTTTCGCCAGGAATCCAAGAATCTTCTGGTCGGTCGGGTCGAGTTGATAGGAGGAAGTGGCCATATCGGTAGATATTTGATGATTCAGCAGGGTTAATACCGACAAAGATAGAAGATTTCTTACAAATTGTTACGTTTTTTACAAAAAAATAAGCAACCGGACGATAAGTCGCTGTCCGGTTGCTACTTGTATAGGTGTGAAATCGATACTTAACGCCCGCTCCGGCGGCTGCCAGCCCGTTTGGGGCGGCTGGTTGCGGTGCCGCCGTCTACGATGGATTTGGCGCTTTCCGCATCGAGCGAAGCGGGATCGATACTGCGTGGAATCTTGTAGTTCTGCCCGTTACACTTGATATAAGGTCCGTAACGGCCCGAGAGAACCTGGATGCCGTACTGCGGGAACTCGGCAATCGGTCCGGTGGTGGTACGTTTCAGTTCGTCATCGATGATTTTCAGCGCCTCTTCAGCGGTCAGCGTGTAGGGGCTCATCTCCTTGGGAATGGAGGCGAAACGCGCCTTGGAGCTGCCCTCCGGGGTGAAGCGGATGTAGGGGCCGTGCGATCCGACGGCCGCCACGACATCGGCACCCTGGTATTGCGTCACGGTGCGGGGCAGGGAGAGCAGGCGGAGGGCATCCTCCAGGGTGATGCTCTCAATCAGTTGACCCTTCTCCAGTCCGGCGAACTTCTTCTGCGGATCGTCGTCGGCACCCAGCTGCACCACCGCGCCGAAGCGGGCGATCCGGGCGATGACGCTCTTGCCGGTGGCCGGGTCTACGCCCAGTTCGCGCTCATCCTTCTGGATGCGCTCTGCCAATCCGGCGCCGACACTCTGGTGGAACGGGGTGTAGAACTCACCGATCATCTTGTTCCACTGAATATCGCCCTCGGCGATTTTGTCGAATTCCTCCTCCACGCGGGCCGTGAAGCCGTAGTCCACGATATCGGGGAAGGTGCGGCTCAGGTAGTCCGTCACGGCGATTCCGATATTCTCGGGGAAGAGTTTGCGCTTCTCCGCTCCGCACTTTTCCGTGTGGGATGAGGTGGAAATCGTATCGTTGGAAAGTTTGATCCGGTGGAACGAGCGGGTCTCGGCGGGGCGGTTGCCCTCAATCACGTAGCCGCGGTCCTTGATGGTCTTGATAGTGGGTCCGTAGGTGGACGGACGGCCGATCCCCAGCTCCTCCAGCTTCTTCACGAGGCTGGCCTCGCTGTAGCGCGGCGGAGCCTGGGTGTAAGTTTCGGTGGCATTGATCTCGCAGTAAGTCGCCTTCATGCCGTTCTTCATTTCCGGCAGCTGGATGCGCGGGGCCTCCTCCTCTTCATCGTCGGTGCCTTCAATATAGACCTTCAGGAAGCCGTCAAAGAGAATCCGTTCTTCCTGCGCGACGAACCGCTCTTCCAGTCCGTTTGCCGTGAGGGCTACGGTGGTCCGCTCCAGGCGGGCATCCGCCATCTGCGAAGCGATGGTGCGCTTCCAGATCAGCTCATAGAGCCGCTTTTCCGATGCGGTACCGTTGATCTGGCTGTTGTCTATATAGGTAGGGCGGATGGCCTCATGGGCTTCCTGCGCTCCCTTGGTGCGCGTCTTGTAATTGCGAGGTTGAGAGTACTCTTCTCCGAAAGTGCTGATAATCTGACCCTTGGCGGTATTGATGGCCAGCGAGGAGAGGTTCGTGGAGTCGGTTCGCATGTAGGTGATCAGACCGGCCTCATAGAGTTTCTGGGCGATGGACATGGTCTGGTTGACCGACATGCCCAGTTTGCGCGAAGCCTCCTGCTGCAGCAGGGAGGTGGTGAAGGGTGGGGGCGGGGTACGGAACGCCTCTTTCTTCTGGACGTCCGCAATGCTGAAGACGGTGCCGCGGCACTGCTCGAGGAAGGCCCGGGCCGATTCGGCCGATTCAAACTTTTTCTCAAGCGAGGCACGGATACGGGCACCCCCCTCCAGGGAGAAAACGCCCTCTACCTTATAATATTGCTGTGCATTGAAGGCGTTGATCTCACGTTCGCGGTCTACAATCAGCCGCACGGCCACCGACTGCACGCGACCGGCCGAAAGGCCGCTGCGGATTTTCTTCCACAGCACAGGGGAGAGTTCGTACCCCACCAGGCGGTCGAGCACGCGGCGGGCCTGCTGGGCCCGGACCAGGTTCATGTCGATGCCGCGGGGATTCTCCACGGCATGCAGGATGGCATTCTTCGTGATCTCGTGGAACACGATGCGCTTGGTGCGGTCTGCGGGAAGATGGAGCGTCTCGGCCAGGTGCCAGGCGATTGCCTCTCCCTCGCGGTCTTCATCGGAAGCCAGCCAGATGGTCTGGGCGGCAGCCGCTGCGTTCTTCAGCTCTGCAACCACCTTTTTCTTGTCGGCAGGGACAATGTAATCCGGCTGGAAACCGGCGGCGGTATTTACAGAGAGCTTATCGGAAGGCAGGTCACGTACGTGGCCGAAACTGGCTTTTACGGTGTAATCCTTGCCCAGGAATTTTTCGATGGTCTTGGCCTTGGCAGGCGACTCGACGATGACAAGATTGGCGCTCATATCCGTTCTCCTCTTTTTGATTCGGGACTGCAAAGTAAGGGACAAAGAAGGCAATAATCCAAATTTTTATTCCTACTTTTGCAACGTGAAAAAGCTTTAACGAAGTTAAAATTTTTTATGGCAAAGAAAGCGACAAAATGGTTCTGGGGAGTCGTCCTGACGCCTATTGCGATCTTCCTTGTCACCCTGCTGTGCGTGGCGATTTTCGCAGAGATTCCCTCCTTCGAGGAGCTCGAAGATCCCAAGAGCAACCTGGCTACCCTGCTGATCTCTGAAGACGGCAAAGTATTCAATACCTATCATATAGAGAATCGTTCGTTCGTCAAATTCACCGACCTTCCGCAGTCACTGGTCGATGCGGTGGTCGCCACGGAGGACGCCCGGTTCTACAAGCATTCCGGGATCGACTTCCGCGGCCTGGGCCGTGTGGGTTTCAAGACGCTGCTGCTGCGCCGTTCCAGCCAGGGCGGCGGCTCCACCATCACCCAGCAGCTGGCCAAAACCCTCTATCCCCGTGAGGAACTGGGCGGAAACAAGATCGGCCGGACCGTCAAGATGGTGGGCATCAAACTCAAGGAGTGGATCACGGCGGTCAAACTGGAGCGCAACTACACCAAGGACGAGATCGTCACGATGTATTTCAACGCCATCTTCTTCGGCAGCAACGCCTACGGTATCAAGGCCGCCTCGAGCACCTTCTTCGGCAAGGAACCGTGCGACCTGACCATCGAGGAGGGGGCCTGCCTGGTGGGTATGGTCAACAAGCCGACCCGCTACAACCCGGTGCTCAACTACGAACAGTCGCTCAAGCGGCGCAACCACGTTCTGCACCAGATGGCCAAGTACGACTATATCACCAAAGCGGAGCGCGACAGCCTGCAGGCGCTGCCCATCACCCTCTGCTACCAGCAGCAGGATCACAACGCCGGCCTGGGCTCCTATTTCCGCGACATGCTCCGCCGCACGATGAGTGCCAAGGAGCCGCACCGCTCCTCGTATCGCCAGTATGAGGATTATGCCGTGGACTCCACCCTCTGGAGCGACGATCCGCTCTACGGCTGGCTCAACAAGAATCATAAGCCCGACGGCACCCGATACAATCTGGACAAGGACGGTCTCCGCATCTATACGACGCTCGACACC
>JAEEGL015134169.1_pt1 | contig 12401 bp, 10 predicted proteins | sample 9134231 | NCBI WGS metagenome assembly JAEEGL01 (sample SAMN16246548, study PRJNA631951) | gut metagenome | biome: gut microbiome; feature: rumen; material: fiber-attached | host: Bos | place: Iran: Karaj | collected 2018-10 | reverse complement strand
TAAACTCGCTTACGTAACTGTTGTTTATGTAATTATAATGCCCCATACGCATACCGATAAATATAGCAACGATAAATATCATCACAGCTATTGCCATAAGAATTTTTGAAAACATACCACCATGTATGATCCAGTTGAAATTATCAACTTCTTCCTCTTGTACAAAATTGTCTTGTGGTTCTTGATTCATTAAAAAATGTCCTCCCCTGAAATAAAAAAGTGCGCAGCCGGAGCTACGCACGAAAAACACATAGCTTCGTTTGCTGCGACACAAAACCATATTAAGACCAACCGTCAATAATATGAAGCCTGTATTTTTACCAAGTAAAAATATAGACAGTTAGTCCTGTGTTTATTCGGTTTTATGTCGCACCAATAATTTACCATAAATTCCAAATAAAATCAATATGTTTATCTAAAATAATCCCTCCTAAAATAAAAAAGTGCGCAACCGAAGCCACGCACGAAAAATACGAAGCTCGACTGTCGCCAAACAAAACTTTTAGGTTGCACTAACGGCACATAAAAGTGAGCCTGTATTTTTACCGAATAAAAATACATGCCGCTTAGCGCAAATTATATCAAGTTTTGTTTGGCATATATAATTTACCACACTTTTATATTAAAAGCAATACATTATAAAGAAAAAGTGCGTAGCCTAAACTACACACTTTTGCGATAACAATATCATTATTTTCTTTTCATCACAACCGCCTCAGCGCACTTGATCCCGTCAACAGCCGCTGACGTTATCCCTCCTGCATAGCCTGCGCCCTCGCCGCAGGGATAAAGCCCTTTTATTTTCAGCGACTGCATATCTTCACCCCTGAGTATCCGCACGGGAGACGAGCTTCTCGTTTCGGGGGCTGTCAGCACGGCGTCGGGTGAGTCAAAGCCGTGTATTTTCTTTGAGAACTGCTCTATTCCCCACGCCATTGTGTCACATATATATTCGGGTAGACATTTGCGTATATCGGTAAGGCTTATCCCCGGCATATATGTTGGTTTAACATTGCCGAGTGTGCTGGAAGCGTTTTTCTTTATAAAATCTCCGACTAAAGTGACGGGAGCTTTGTAGTCACCGCCGCCCAAAATGTAAGCCGATCTTTCAATTTTTCTTTGCAATGCAACGCCTGCAAGCACATCTTCGCTGCCGAAATCCGTTGGGTCAACACCAACAAGCAATGCGCTGTTTGCGTTTTCGCCGTCACGGGCAAACTCGCTCATGCCGTTTGTAACAACAGTTTCACGCTCACTTGCCGACGGCATAACATAACCGCCGGGGCACATACAAAATGTATACACTCCCCTGCCGTTCGGAGCGTGAGCCGCCAATTTATAATCGGCAGAACCAAGATACGGGCTTTCGGCAAACCTGCCGTACTGCGCTTTGTTTATCATTTTTTGCAGATGCTCTATTCGCGCGCCAATCGCAAACGGCTTTTGCGCCATAGGCACGTTGTTTTGCGCGAGCATTTCAAATGTATCTCTCGCGCTGTGTCCTATTGCAAGTATTACATCGTCACATTCCAAAAAGCTTTCGGTGTCGCCGTTTTGATAATATATGCCTGTAATTTGACCATCTTTTATTTTCAAGGACGTCATTTTACAGTTGAAGTAAAATTTGCCGCCAAGTGAAATTATTTTATTTCTCAAATTTTTGACGGTAATACCGAGCTTATCGGTGCCAATGTGCGGCTTTGCAGAATAGAGTATCTCCTGCGGCGCGCCGTGTGCGGCAAATACCCGTAAAACCTCTTTTATTCTTGAATCTTTTATGCCTGTGTTAAGCTTGCCGTCCGAGAATGTTCCTGCGCCGCCTTCGCCGAACTGAATATTACAGTTTTCGTCAAAAACAGCGTTTATTCTTAAATCATCAATTCTCTTCTTTCGGTCGTCCACATCACTGCCGCGTTCAAACACAACAGGCTTTGCGCCGCACTGAGCCAAAATATACGCCGCAAACAGCCCGGCAGGACCGCTACCGACTACAACAGGGCGGTTTTTACCGCTATATTTTCCGGGAAATGTATAATTATTTGGCTGTGACTGCCTGATATTCTGAGATCTGCAGCGTGACAGGATGTTTTGTTCATTACAGCTCAAATTCACATCTACCGTCAAAGAAAATCGAATATCGTCCTTTTTTCTGGCATCTACGCCTTTTTTAATAAGAAAAGCTTCTTTGATTTTGTCGGTGCTTATATGAAGCGCCGAGGCACAGGCATTTTTCAAATCTTCTTCTTTATAATCAAGAGGAAGCTTTATATCGTTAATTCTTATCATATTAAATTCCTCATTTAAGGCTGTTTAAACAGCTTTTTGCCGCCAAAAATCCGCTTGAAAAGGCAAAGTGTAAGTTATAACCTCCACAATCGCCGTCAGCGTTTAAAAGCTCTCCGACAATATATACGCCCTTTTGCAGACGCGATTCCATGGTGACGGGATCAATTTCACCGCAAGATACCCCGCCGTGAGTAACCTGTGCCTTTTCTTTATCCGATATTTTTGAGGGCTTAAAACAAAACTTTTTAACAGCGTCCGCGATTTTGCTTATCTCTGCTTCGCTTAATGTGCCAGTCTCACGTGAAAGCGGCAATATATCCGTGTATTTCAGCAAAGCCTGTCCTATACGCTTATTAAGTATACCTGTAAACAATTCATCAAGCGTTGAATTGCAACACAGGCAAATTTTGCTCTTGAGAATGTTTTCGATTTGCTCTTTTGCGTATTCGGGCATAAGATCAACCGAAATTGTTACATCTTTATCTCCTTTTGAGAGCATTGTGTTAACATAAGGACTGAGCTGAAAAACACAAATGCCCGACAGCGCGTTGTCGGCAAACTGCAGCTCGCCGTCTTCCGATTTTATCAGTTTATTACCTTTGTAAAGGCTAACACTGCAATGCGCTCTTATCCCCTTCAGCGACGGTAAATAAGGGCTGCTTACAAACACGGGCGCCAAAGACGGCAAACATTTTGTAACGCTGTGACCGAGTTTTGAAGCTATTTTATATCCGCTGCCGTCCGCGCCGAGCTTTGTTGAGACACACCCGCCACAGGCAAGAATGATTTTTTTGGCGTTTATCACACTGCCGTCAGAACATTCAACTGTAAATGTAGCACCGTTTTTCTTTACCGACACTGCCTTTTTCTCTACAAGTTCATTGCCTGACGAATACTTTCTCAAAACATCAAGCACGGCGCTTGCCTGTTCGCTGTATGGATATACCCTGCCTGCGCTGTCGGCTTTTGTAAGCAATCCGAGAGAAAAGAATTCATCTTCAAGTTCTTTTGTGCCGTACTGCTCAAGTAATTTATTTATAAGCAAGCCGTTATCCGTTCTGTAATTATTGGCACTCAGGTTTTCGTTTGTCATATTGCATCTGCCGTTGCCCGTGGAAAGTATCCTTTTTCCGACACGGGGCTCTTTTTCTATTACAACAAAGCTTACGCCCTTGCCGTATTTTGAAATATAGGCGGCGGCACACAAACCGGATGCACCGCCGCCAATTATTGCTACATCAAATATTTTTTTATCCATAGCTTAATACCTTGTCTTTAATATTATTTATCCTACCATCGCGCTGAAAAGGCTCGGAAAGCCATAGCACAGTATTGTCATAATTGTAGCCGACATACAAAGTCCCAAAAGCACCGAGGGTATCGACTCTTTAAGCTTAAACTTGAAAAGTGCCGCTACCAAAGCGCCCGTCCACGCGCCTGTCATAGGAAGCGGTATTCCTACAAATAATGTAAGTCCGAACCGCTTATGCTTCATAATTGTTTTTGCGCTTTTGTTCGCCTTTGCTTCTAATCTGTCCACAAGCTTTACAAGCTTTGTATTTTTCATAACCTTGAATATTTTCTCTATAAACAGCAATATAAACGGTATCGGCACAAAGTTGCCAAGCATACAAATAGGTATTGCTTTCCACATTTCCACACCCAGCAGAGCCGCGGCAATAAGTCCGCCTCTCAACTCAAGTATAGGAAACATAGAGATTATGAATATAACCAGCTCTTTCGGCAAATTACCGAAAAAGCCTATAAACTGTTCAACAAGTCCACCCATTGGGACACACCCCTTTTATCTTTTTAGCACTTCCGTGATCTCACCCACGAATACAAAATGGTAGTCGTTATTATACTCCTTAAATATCCTTTCGTCAATAACCGAGTCGGCGCTTAATTGCTGACGGTACAGCTTTTTGCAAATAAGAACCGTTTCGGCTTCTTTAAAATATGGAGCGTTTTCATCAAAAGCGGGTGTAAGACCGGATTCTTTCACTTTGTCGCAGTCTTTTCCCGATTTTGTTCCGCACAGTAAAAGCGCCTTTTTATATTCCTCACCAAGGAACGAAAGCGAAAAATATTCGCTGTTGTCAATAAAGCTCAAGGTGTGTCTTTGAGGCCTTATAAATATATAAACAACGTTTTTGTTCCACAAAACGCCCATTCCGCCCCAGCTTGCGGTCATAGTGTTAAGACCTGACTCATCGCCTGCCGTTATGAGCATCCACTGTTTTCCTATTTTATCAAACAGGTTAAAACTGAGCGCACTGTAATCTGATTTAATTAATTCTGACATATTAAATCCGCCTTTCGTTTTTATAATAATATGATTCTTAATATCGGATAATACTGATACGACACCGAAATGATAACATAAATGTGTTTCTTTTTCAAGCTAAAGAAACACCGCGCAGGCGTAAAAAATCCGACGCGGTGTATCAGTTATTAAATTTTATCAGCTTCTTACAGCTGCAATATACTTTTTAACATTCGCAACGGAAGCAAATTTTTCAACTTCGCCGTCAAAAACGTTTACAAGTGTAGGTGCCTGTTTTATGCCAAGCGCGTTTGCAAGGTTTGCGTTATCGTTTGCAAGAACTTTTGTATATTTGATCTCCGCTTTGTTTAGAAGCTGCTCTGCTATTTTGCAGTTGGGGCAGGTTGCAGAGGCAAAGAGATAAACTCCGTCCTCAAGCAAGTCAAATTTCTTCTCTTTCGGTGCTTCGCAAACGCAAGTCTCGTTTTTGGGACCGTTATGTGTCAATACCGATGTTGCGATATTATAAGTTTTTCTCTCTTTATATTCCTGAGATTTACCGTTGTTCCAGTTCTTAACAGGACGGTAATATCCTGTTATACGGCTGTAAACCTCTGTTTCTTTTCCGCAGTGCGGACAGATGAAATGCTCACCCGTGATATATCCGTGATCTTTACATACGGAATATGTGGGAGAAAGAGTATAGTAAGGCAATCTGTAATTCTCGGATATTTTTCTTACTATAGAAGCCGCGGCTTTCCAATCCGGAAGCTTTTCGCCGAGGAACGCGTGGAAAACGGTACCCGATGTGTATAATGTCTGTAATTCATCCTGAATGTCAAGCGCCGTAAAGATATCGTCGGTAAAGCTTACAGGCAAGTGCGAGCTGTTTGTGTAATAAGGCGTGTCTGCGTCCGATGCAGTGATTATATCGGGATATCTCTTTCTGTCGTGTTTTGCAAGACGGTAAGAGGTAGACTCCGCAGGAGTTGCCTCGAGGTTATAAAGATCGCCGTACATTTCCTGATAGTCTGACAAACGCTCTCTCATATGATTAAGAACAGCCTTTGTAAATTTCTGGGCTTTCTCGTTTGTCATATCCATACCTATCCATTTTGCGTTAAGGCAAGCCTCGTTCATACCTACAAGACCTATTGTGGAGAAGTGATTGTCAAATGTTCCCAGATATCTCTTTGTGTACGGATACAAGCCCTCGTTCATAAGGTTTGTTATTATTGTTCTCTTAACCTTTAAGGAACGCGCTGCTATATCCATCATTTTGTCAAGACGGTTATAGAAATCTTCTTCACTTGAAGCCAAATATGCTATTCTGGGCATATTTATCGTTACAACGCCGACAGAGCCGGTGCTTTCTCCGCTTCCGAAGAAGCCGCCCGATTTCTTTCTCAGTTCTCTTAAGTCAAGTCTCAGTCTGCAACACATACTTCTTACATCGGATGGCTCCATATCGCTGTTTACATAGTTTGAGAAATAAGGTGTGCCGTATTTTGCGGTCATTTCAAACAAAAGCTTGTTGTTCTCTGTTTCCGACCAGTCAAAATCTCTTGTAATGGAATATGTGGGTATTGGATACTGGAAGCCTCTGCCGTGTGCGTCGCCCTCAATCATAACCTCGATAAACGCTTTGTTTACCATATCCATTTCTTTTTTGCAGTCGCCGTATGTGAAGTCCATCTGCTTGCCACCGACAATAGCAGGCTCATCTTTTAAGTCAAAGGGTACTGTCCAGTCGAGAGTGATATTGCTGAACGGTGCCTGTGTTCCCCATCTGCTGGGGGTGTTTACACCGTAAATAAATGATTCTACACACTTTTTAACTGTGTCGTAATCAAGATTATCAGCCTTTACAAACGGGGCAAGATATGTGTCGAATGAAGAAAATGCCTGTGCGCCTGCCCATTCGTTTTGCAGAATGCCGAGGAAATTGACCATCTGGTTGCACAGTGTGGCAAGATGCTTTGCAGGTGCGGAAGTTATCTTACCCGTAACGCCGCCCAAGCCTTCTTTTATAAGCTGTTTAAGCGACCAGCCTGCACAGTAGCCTGTGAGCATAGAAAGGTCGTGAATGTGGATATCCGCGTTTTTGTGCGCGCGAGATATTTCATCGTCATATATTTCCGAAAGCCAATAGTTAGCTGTTATTGCGCCCGAGTTGCTGAGGATAAGTCCGCCAACGCTGTAAGTAACGGTAGAGTTTTCTTTTACACGCCAGTCTATATTCTTTACGTATTTATCTACAAGCTCTTTGTAGTCGAGTATCGTAGATTTCATATTACGCAGCTTTTCACGCTGTCTTCTGTAAAGGATATATGCCTTTGCAACGTCTGCGTAGCCTGCCTGAACCAGCACTGTTTCAACACTGTCCTGTATATCCTCAACATATACAAGGCCGTCGCTTATCTTCGGCTCAAAATCGCTTGTTACCTTAAGCGCCAAAAAGTCAATGATGTTGTCGTTGTACTGACGCTCGCACGCATCAAACGCCTTTTTGATCGCATCCGAAATTTTTGAAATGTTGAAATCCGCCGTTTCGCTGTTTCTTTTTACCACTCTGTACATTTTAAATCCCCCTAATTTTATATACTTAATACCTCTTCGCCTGATTCGTTCTTGCAACGGTTAGGAGTATAACACAGTATTTAGTATGTGTCAATACATAAAACACAATATATTGATGACAATTTTGTAATCAAATCAATATATTGGGCTTTGCCATATTAAATAGCAAGTCTACTGCGCCTGTTTATCTGTAATTATTTGTCAGAATTAAATTCCCCGGAGCTCTGTCAGATCGGCATATTGTTTTGCGGCAATTAATATGTTTTTCATTTCTTCTTCGCTGAAGGCAGAAACGCCTTTTCCGATGAGATTTCCAGAGTCTACAAACATCTGTATATAGTATTTCTCATTTTTGCCCACAAGTTGCGCCATCTTTTCAAAATCCGGTATGGTATGTATTCCCTTTACGGCGGTAGTTCTGAATTCGTGGTCTGTTGAGCTTGATTTTATAAGCTTTATGCTTTCTGTTATTTTTTCTTTATTTACTTTGCAGCCGACTGCCAAATCATAGTTTTCAACAGAGTTTTTTATATCCATCGCAATATAATCTACAAGTCCGCTTTCAATAATGCTTTTCAGTTTGTCGGGAAAAGTTCCGTTTGTGTCAAGCTTTATTTTATAACCAAGCTCCCTGACTTGATTTATAAATGAAACTATATCCTTTTGCAGAAGCGGCTCTCCGCCTGTTACGCAAACGCCGTCGATAAGTCCTTTTCGCTTGTTGAGATACTCAATGACCTCGTTTTCAATGCTTTTATACTCAAAAGGGTCAAGAACCAGCTCCGCATTGTGGCAAAATGGACATCTTAAATTACACCCTCCCGTAAAAACGGTACACGCAACCTTTCCGGGGTAGTCAAGTAATGTCATCTTTTGAAAGCCTTGTATATTCATATATTCGCCGCCTTTGAAATTGCTTACAAGATAAGTTTAACACAATATACAGTGCAAGTCAATTGAAAAGCACTATATATTGTGTTATTTTCTAATTTTGTATCAATATATATTTTTTGGGGTAAAATCACGAAATTATTGTTTAATATTATTTGGTCACGCAAATGTTCCGCTTATTTCGGTTTTGCCCTTTACATATGAGCATACGCCTGCCATATTAGTGATAAATGATGTGTATTTCGCCTTTTCCGGATTATCGTAAAGAGAAACCTTTAACGTATCTTTGCCTTTGTCTTTGCCTATATATATGTCTCCGTTTGCATAAATTATATATCTGTATTCATTTTCGGTGTTTGTGTAGGTTTTTGCCGTATAACCGTCACGCACACAAACGCTCATCTGCTCTGCCAAAACATCTTCTACATAGTAAGTAAGCAGGGCGGAATTGTTTTTATATTTCATTTCATACTTAATGTTTAAGTCGTCCCGTTTTGCGTATAAAGCTGCGGTGTCACCGTTTTCCTCATAGGTAAAGTCTGAGCAGCCCACATAAGAAAAAACATTTGACAAGATATCCTCAGCGTTGTCGTCAAAAAATCCGTAGCACATTGCAAATGTAATTTCTCCGCTTGAAAAGGCAAGTCTTATATTCATATTAATATCGTTATCGTTAATGAATCCCTCAAAAGAGGGGTTGTACGTTTGGCTGTACTGTGAAAAGAAGTCATTCCAAGACAGTATTTCATCGTCTCTTAAGGTGTCACCCTCGGCACAGGAGCAAAAATAAATCAGAAAGCACAGAGACAGCATAATTGAAATTATTTTTTTTATCAATATACCGCCCCATTTCTTTATAATTATAATTCTATAATTTCTGCCCTAAGCTCACTTACAAGATAAAGCGAGCCGCACACAAGCACCGCAGAATTGTCATCGGCTAAGCTCAAAGCCTTTTTAAGCGCATCGTGAGGGTCGCTAACGGCTATAACATTATCAAAATAATTATCTGCGATACTTTTCAATTTATCAGCGCTTTGTTTTCGCTCATTTAAAGGCTCTGTGCAAATGACGGAAGAAAGCTGTCCTTTTAAGTGAGAAACAGACCCCTGTATATCTTTGTCCGACAGCATGCCCAACACGCAAATAATCTTTTTACCCGAAAGCAACGTATTTATCGCATTCGACAACACCGTCATACCGGAGGGATTGTGCGCGCCGTCTAAAATAATAGGAATTTTCTTGTTAAAGCACTCTAATCTTCCGGGGTGTATTACCTCTGCGAATCCTTGCTTTACAGCCTTACACGGTATAACAAATCCATTTTTTCGTAAAGCGTTTATTACGGTAAACACTATTGCGGCGTTTTTTACCTGATGAACACCAAGCAAATTGAGCTTGTACACTTCGCCCTTAAAAACAAAAGAATTTTCTTTCAAACTTTGTTTATAGGGGGCGATCCCCGTTTCGTCGGCAAAATACACACGGGATTTCTTCAATTCGGCGTGTTCCTGTATCATCATATTTACCGACTGTTGCTGCCGGTAAAACACCACAGATGATTTTTCTTTGATAATATGTCTTTTTTCGTCGCAGATCTTCTCTGTCGTATCGCCAAGCACATTTGTGTGGTCCAACGATATTGGTGTTATTACGTCAACGATCGACTCATTTATGATGTTTGTCGCGTCAAATCTGCCTCCGAGCCCCGTTTCAAGCACAACAATGTCGCATTTCTGCTCCTCAAACCACAAGAAAGCCAATGCCGTTATATATTCAAATTCCGTGATTATAATACCGTCGTTGATGAGTTTTTCAACAACGGGATATGTATTATCTACAAGACGGGCAAGCTCTGATTTCGGTATCATTTCTGAGCATATCTGTATTCTTTCACGAAAATCAACAACATAAGGCGAAATATAAAGCCCTGTTTTATATTCCGCACATTCCAAGATCTTCGCTGTCATTGCACACACCGAGCCCTTGCCGTTTGTTCCTGCAACATGAATATATTTCAGCTTGTTTTGCGGGTTGTCTAAACGGTCAAGCAGCTCTCTTATGCTGTCAAGCCCCGGCCGTGAGCCGAATTTTTTAAGGGAGCAAATTGCTTCCACAGCTTTTTCATATTCCAAAATTATCACTCATTTTCGAGAATTTCTTTGTAAATATCACTTTTTTTGATACCTGTTATTTTTGCCGCCTGACGCGCAGCCTCTGTTTTTGAAAAGCCTTTTAAAACAAGCTCCCGTGCAAGCTCGCAGGCAGATTCAATATCATAAGTTTTATTTAGCAGATCATCGCTTTTGCCTTCAACAACAAGCACAATCTCACCTTTTATTTCACCTTGGGTATAGTTTTTACAGGCTGATTCAAGTGTAGTTCTTATGACCTGCTCGTGTATTTTTGTAATTTCACGCACAATTGCTATTTTTCTGTTACCGAAATATTTATATAGATCTTCAAGTGTAGATGAAAGTTTATGCGGCGCTTCGTAGAATATCATAGTGCGCTTTTCATTTATGAGCTCTTCCAAATGCTGAGTTCTCGAGCGCTTATTAACGCTCAAAAAGCCCTCAAATGTAAATCTGCCCGTATTAAGCCCCGACACTGCAAGCGCGGCGGTCAAAGCACTCGGTCCCGGTACAGCCAAAACCTCTATATTAAGCTCGGCGCACTGCTTAACAAGCATTTCTCCCGGATCGCTTATGCAGGGCATACCTGCGTCCGTAACTATTGCGCAGTTTTCACCTGCCAAAATTCGGTCGCATATAATCTTGCCTTTTTCGTGCATATTGTGTTCGTGAGAGCTTATCATAGGCGTAGAAATATTAAGGCTGTTAAGTATTTTAACAGATACACGGGTATCCTCAGCGGCGATAAAATCCACCGTTTTAAGTGTTTGAGCCGCACGCTGTGAAAAATCCTTTAAATTTCCTATTGGAGTACCCACAATATATAATTTGCCCGACATAATATTCATTTCGCGGAACTACCGCTTTCTCTCCTTATTTATGTGAATCATTATATTTATATATACCGTAAATCTTTTTCATTTCCCGGGAAAAATCCCCTGTTTGGTCCTCGATAAAAAGCGTAGGCATAACTATAAGTCCGCCCTTTTGGGCGCCGCGTTTGCCCTCTATTAACATAAGCTTTGGCGCTTTATCCTCTCTTTGCTGCACAAGCCTTAATTTTTTCGGCTCAATATCGGCATTCCTGAAAGCCGTAATTATATCACAAAGCCTCTCGGGTCTCAGACAAAGGCAAAACCTGCCGCCAAATCTCAACAAATCTTTGGCACACATAAGTATATCTTCCAGCTTAAGATCGCTTTCGTGGCGTGCCGTCATTTTTCCTTTATCGGGGTTAACATATCCCGTTCCCTCAGGCTTGTAAGGCGGGTTACAAACAACAAGGTCGTAACAACCCGAATATCCCTCGCCGTGGAGCAAATTAATATCACTGTTTATTACGTCTATCTTGTTCTCCAGCTTATTAATCTCCACACTTTCTCTCAAAAGCTGACAGGCGTCGGGTTGAATATCCACCGCGGTAATATGCTTTGCAGCATTTTCTCTGCACCAGATAAGCGGAATCGTTCCGCAGCCTGTACCTATGTCAAGGGCGGTTTCATGCTTTTTCGGCATAGAAAAATCCGCAAGGATTATCGTATCCGTATTAAATCTATGTACCGGAGAGACCTTAACAAAATATCCGTTACCGAGCGGCTGCAAAGAAAAATCGCCGGACATATTATATCAACCTTTCAACAAGCATACGGCTTGCGCCGCCATTCCTTTATTTGTTCCCGTAAAGCCTAGTCCCTCTTCGGTCGTGGCTTTTACATTTACGCAGGATATATCAATACCCAAAGCGCTTGAGTAATTCTCTCTTATTTTCTGTATGTAGGGCGCAAGCTTCGGCTTTTGTGCTATAAGTGTGCAATCTATGTTAATTATACCATAGCCTTTATCAACCAATAAAGAATTCACCGTTTTGAGCAATTCAATACTGTCCGCGCCTTTATATTTATCGTCATTATCGGGGAATAATCTACCTATATCACCCATTGCCGCCGCGCCGAGCATAGCGTCCATCAGGGCGTGTGTTAAAACATCCGCGTCCGAGTGTCCGTCAAGACCAAGCTCATAAGGTATCTCTACGCCGCCTATTATCAGCTTTCTGCCCTCTTTAAGCTTATGAACATCGTACCCTTGACCTATTCTCATGGTATTATCAGCACCTTTTCTCAAACTAAGGAGCGCTTCTGCCCTCGTAACATCATCTTTTCGGGTTATTTTAATATTATCACTTGCAAGCTCAAACAAATGAACTTTTTCGCCGATATTTTCAACAAGCGCACAGTCGTCGGAAT
>JAEEGL014193792.1_pt1 | contig 12401 bp, 15 predicted proteins | sample 9134231 | NCBI WGS metagenome assembly JAEEGL01 (sample SAMN16246548, study PRJNA631951) | gut metagenome | biome: gut microbiome; feature: rumen; material: fiber-attached | host: Bos | place: Iran: Karaj | collected 2018-10 | reverse complement strand
GTACAGGCTGTGAAGGTTCTGGTCGAGCCAGTTGACCACGACGACACCGTCGATGCCGAGAAGGACGACTTGAAGGTGCAGATGACGGTGGATAAATTTTGAATTATACATTATAAATTATTATACGATGTCTGAAGAGAAAGTAAGATACAGTGACGAGGATTTGCAGGAGTTCAAGCAGATCATCCTCGAGAAGCTGGAGCAGGCCGAAGCAAATTACGAATTGCTCAAGGCAAACATCATGGTTGACGAGTCGGATCCCACCTTCAAAGTGATGGAGGAAGGCGCCAACACGCTGAGCAAGGAAGAGGCCAGTCAGCGCGCCCAGCGCCAACTGGAGTTTATCAACAAGCTGCAGGCAGCATTGCGCCGCATCGAGAACGGCACCTACGGCATCTGCCGAGTGACGGGCAAACTCATCCCGAAGGGCCGTCTGCTAGCCGTGCCCCACGCCACCACCTCGATCGAGGGCAAGGAGATTGAGCAACAACGCAAGATGCGCCGATGAGACGACTGACGCATGGATGGCTCGCCACGATCATCATCGTGGCGGTCATCATTATCGACCAATGCGTGAAGATATGGGTGAAAACCCATTTCTACTACGGTGAGGAGCTGCAAATCACGTCGTGGTTCCGCCTGCTGTTCATTGAGAACAACGGGATGGCATTCGGCATGGAGTTGGGCAGCAAGATGCTGTTGACGTGGTTCCGCATCATAGCCGTCATTGGATTTATCTACTACCTGTTTAAGATTCGCCGCCGTACTGACCTGCCTCGCGGCTATGTGGCATGCATCGCGCTCATCACCGCAGGGGCCGCAGGCAATGTAATTGACTGCATCCTGTACGGCGTGATCTTTAATGCGCCCCAGTTCCCAGAGGTAGCTCAGTTGTTTCCTCCCGATGGCGGCTACAGCACGCTGTTCCATGGGCGTGTGGTGGATATGTTCTACTTCCCGCTGTGTGAGTGGAACTGGCCGCAATGGATGCCCATGGTGGGCGGTGAGCACTTCGTGTTCTTCCAGCCCATCTTTAATGTGGCTGATGCCGCGCTGAGCGTAAGCGTGATAGTGCTCATCCTCTTCTATGCCAAGCACCTGTCTGGCTCAGATGAGAAGTCCCAGGAAGTAACCGAGGAGGCTCAGGACACAACCGGCCAAGACACATCTGCCACCGAATGACCCTACCCCGCTCCACATATTGCTTGCTGCTCGTGGCAGTGCTGCTCGCCAGCTGTAACAAAGCTCCCGACGGCGTCATCAGTGAAGGGACCATGACACAGCTCATCATTGACCTGAACAAGGCCGAGTACTATGTTCAGTCGCATAGCAATGAGTTTCCCGACGACTCAACACGCATGGCGCTGAAGCAGTCAATCTTTGCCAAGCATGGTGTGGATCAGGAACTTTACGACCACTCGCTTGAGTGGTATGGCATGAACATGGACGTGTATATTGAGGTATGTGACCGCGCGTTCAAGCAACTCGAAGACGAGAAGAAATCGCTGGCCAAGCGCATGGAGCAAGAACCCATGCCATCCCGAACCGATGGTCCGATGCGTATGGGTATGCCCACCTATGCCAGCCGTGGTGACACAGCCGATGTGTGGACGGGGCGCCGCTCATGGATGCTCACTGCGGGCATGCAACACGGAGCATTGCGATGGGAGCAACAGCCCGACGAGGAACACCAACCCGGTGACAAATACATGCTGCGGGTCAAGGTGCAAAGCAATAGCCACGGCATGACAGCGACTATGCTTGCCGACTACAGCGACGGCACCACATCGAGCATCACTCACCCGCTGTCAACCAACAACTGGAACGTCATGACATTGCAGACCGATAGCACACGCCAGTTGCGTCGCGTCTATGGCTACCTCAACTACAAGATGCAACCCCAGACTGTAGCGATGATTGACAGTGTTTCGCTGGTGCGCACTCATCTTGACCGCGCATCCTATGGTCTGATTGGTTCACAGATGACCGTGCACCGCAATGGAGAACAGGAGCCAGCCAAAGCTAAGCCTGCCCTGCCCGATGCACACCAACAGCGTGACCTAGCCGACGAGCAAGAGCGCGCCGCTTTCCGCCCCAGGCCTGAAGTGAACAGGTCGAAGCACCCGCGCCACATCGAGCAAGGCCTCAACTCAAAGCATCAGCCCAAGTAAGGTCAGTTGTCAAGGCTCGCCTACCCCTGCCTTCTGTGAGGTGCAAACACCCTACATCATTAGAAGTGAAGCAACATGAACGAATTCAATAAGATTATCAGTCAAGACAAGCCGACATTGGTCGACGTGTTTGCCACGTGGTGCGGACCATGCAAGATGATGCATCCCATCCTCGAGGACATCAAGCGACGTGTTGGCGACCGTGCCACCATCCTAAAGGTTGACATTGACAAGAATGAGGCCTTGGCGGCGCAATATGGCATTCAGTCGGTACCCACTTTGATGATTTTCAAGCACGGCCAGCTAGTGTGGCGCGAGCCAGGTGTTCACAGTGCCGATGACATGCTCCTGGTGCTAGAGCGTTTCATGTAGTGATTATCTTCTATATAATAAGGTATAGCAACGAAAAAAGCGGCAAAATCAAAAAATCTCCATTCTCATTCTATTATTCTCAATTAAAAATATTACCTTTGCACCGCCTTTTGTGGCGGTAGCCGCAAAGGGGGTATGGTTCCGTAGCTCAGTTGGATAGAGCAACAGCCTTCTAAGCTGTGGGTCTTGGGTTCGAATCCCAACGGAATCACTCCTGATTATCAGATATTTAGGGATTATTAATTGTTAAAGTGCAGTTAATAATCCTTAATTTGTTGCACAATTTACACGAAATTTATGTAACTTTGTGGTGTAATTCGTGGAAAATTCGTGGAAAAATAATTCCCATGAATACCAAAACCAAGAACAACAGCTATGGAAGCTGTGGGTCTATAAAAAATCAAGATAATGGCATCGTTTACACTAATCAAGTCGAAGCAGAAGAAGGACGGCACCACTCCTCTTCGCATCCGCATGAACCACCAGTATGGTTCGGCAGAGTTTCCCACCATGTGGGCCATCACCGACAAAGACCTGAACAGGAAAGGTGAGATAAAGAACAAGGAAATACTTGACGCATTCGCTCTGCAAGTTGCAAAGTGGCGAAAGAAACTCGAGGCACTCGGCGATGGCACCAAGTATATGACAGCAACCCAGGTCAAGAACTTTCTTACAACCGAGAAGAAAGAAAAAGAGAAATGGTCGCTTGATATAATTAAGTACGCACGTGAGCAAGGTCAGAAGCTCATCGACTCAGGGCATGAGGGCACTGGCAAGCTGCGTGTGTCTGCGGTCAACTCGCTGGTCAAGTTCCTGGGAAAGGAGTCGCTTGAGGTTAACGAGCTGACTGGGAATATGCTCAACCAGTGGGTTGAATGGATCAACAAGCAGCCAGCCATAGGAACACGCAAGAAAGGCGGGAGAGCGGCAGCTCTCTACATCGCACAACTCAAGGCCGTCTACAACCAGGCGAAGATGGAGTTCAACGACGAGGACATGGGCGTGGTGCGGATGCCGTTCAATCCGTTCGCCAAGGTGAAAGTGGAAGAAGCAGTCCCCGAAAAGAGGAGCCTGACAATTGAGCAACTGCGGGCGCTCATGGCGATACCGGCACAAGAAAAGACTGTCAATGGGAAAGCGAGCTGTCTCAACCTCGCAAAGGATGTGTTCATGCTGTCGTTCTATTTGATGGGTATGAACGCGGCAGACCTATACAACTGCCCGCAGCAGGGAGGTGACCGCATCACCTACCAGCGCACAAAGACGCGCACAAGGCGAAAAGACCACGCGGAGATATCCATACTCATTCCAAAGGAAGCAAAGGCTCTGGTGGCGAAATATCGTGGTTCTCGTTCCGTTTATTTCGACTTCAGCTCAAGGTACTCAACAGTCAACACTTTCAGCGCCGCACTCAACAAAGGACTGAAGGAGATAGGCAAACTAATAAAGGTGCCCGACCTGCAATTTTACGCGGCCAGGCACACATGGGCGACAATCGCCTATAACGATGCCAAGATAGACAAAGGTGTGGTCAGCGACGCGCTCAACCATGTGGACACGAAGGCATCAGTCACTGACCGCTACATACGCAAGGACTGGTCACGCATCGACGAGGCCAACCGAAAGGTCATAGACATTGTTTGCGAACAAGCCTAGCCATATACCCAATCAAATAGGCCGCGTCCTCGCTATCAAGTGCAACGTCATAGTACCTGCACACGGTAGCCTGGACGTGGTCTAGTTCATGAATAAGCGTGTCCAGCCATTGCTCGTCGCTGGTGGCATAACCGATGCACACAAGGCTCATCCGTAAGTCAGGATTGCTGAAAGTGAACCCTGTGTTCTTCCTCATAATGACACGCAATGCGTCAGCAATATCCTTCTTTGGGCAAGACAACGCGTCAAGCCACGACGCCAACTCATCAAGGTCGTCACGGTCAATGTCCCACGCAAGCACAACGCCCCATTTCCGTGCTATGTCAAGGTACGTCCGATCCATCACATCATGTTTTCCCAGTCTATGGCAATTCCGTCACGGCAGCAGTCAGCATACCAGCGGTTGAACGGCAGGCCGTCATAGCCGTCGGGGTCGTCGATATAGTCCTTCACATAGCGGGCGAGGTGCAGCTCGTCCTCTATTGAACTGCCGAGGAAATCAGCGCGAGCCATGTTGCACACAAACACGGCGTCATAGAGCATGTCGTTCTCTATCTCGATGCCATTGTCTGCCAAAAGCCTGTCAACATCCTGCTTGTTCATCGGGTTAATCTTGACAATGCTTTCGTCACTAGCCTTGATTTTCATGCGGCGCACTGCAAACATGCACAGCTTCTGCGAGAAATGAGGACCATAGTAGCGCAAATAATTCACCATCGCAGCTGGCTTATGGTCATATTGTGTCATGTCAGTTCTGTTCATAGCTATATTTAAAAATGGTGCGGCACACCGTCATGGCGACCGCACCTGGGTTGTTACTGATTAGTAACCGTAACGGCCACTGCGGCGGCGCATACCTCCACGATAGTTGCCTCCATCGCGGTAAGAGCCACCACGGCGGTACATGCCGCCACGATACTCGGTCTCGCTCTCACTCATGCCCTTGTCCTCACCGGCATTCTCCAACGCCTCACACAAGTCACACAGGGCTTCTTTGGCCTCGTAGGCCTTCTCCATGACATCGGCATACTGCTCCTCGTCACGGAACTCTAAAATATATCCCATAGTCTACTTTTTGTTAAGTGTTTTCAGAATCTGCGTGATGGAACTCTCTATGCCGTTAAGGCGGTCGCTGAGGCTTGTGATGGCCTCGTCACGCTCCTGCTCCTTGGCATAGTTCGGGTTGAGCGTCTTGAACATTTCACCACAGGCGGTTATAGTCGCCTTGCTGTACTCGACCTTGTCAAGGACTGCCTGCGCACGTTGCTTGAGGTTGTCCACCTCGCTCAACATCGCCTCACGGCTATCAGCGACTAGCATGTCGCCGTAGTCATGCACATTCTGCTCGATAGGAAGATGGGCGAAATCGCCCTCCTTTCCGTCAACTCGGCAGCGGATGGATATCTCCATCTTTGGTTGCATGCCAATAGTCAGTCCCGCGGTCTGTGTGTTATACACTGGTGTGGGGTTCCCCACACTCACCACCTCACCGATGCGGAGCACGGGCACGTCGCTCTTGTCCAGCACATAGAGGGTGTTTCCTTGTCGTAAATTCTGAAACATGGTTATTGATTTAAGTTGTCCTTGATAAAAGTTGCATTAAGTTCGCCGACTTGTCATAGAAGAACAAGTAGACACCTGTGCTCGGAATGTCAGCAGCGGTCAGTTCCGTGCCACCGACATCGGTGATGACCTGCGTGGATTCGTTCGACGAGAACACCAGCGGAAGCGTGGCGGTCGTCCCGGTCGGGATGGCGACACCAATGCGGATAAGCACAAGCCCATTATCGGGCAAGAAACGGAACGCATTGTTCGGCAGCAAGAACTGCACGTTTGTGTCGGTAACGGTCACGCTCTGCACGTCAACCTTTGGCACACCTCTGCGGTTTGAGAAAAAGAAAGGATTAATCATGTCAGCCTCCTTTCTTTGCTTTAACCCCAGAAACCGCCTCCGTTGTAGCCATAGCCGCCATAGAACCCCATGTAAGGAGTTGCGTTAGCAGCAACAATGTTGGGGTACTGGACAGGTACGGTGTTCGGCATCTTGCACTTGATGTCGTCAACTTCCTTGTTCAGGGCTGCGAGTTGCGCATTCAGCGGGGCCATTGACTGACCAACGACACCGGCAATGTACTGGTTCTGGTTCAACTGCGAAATCTCACCGCTCAACTGGGTGTTGCGTTCACGGACTGCATCGAGCTTGTCCTGAAGCGCCCTGGTCTCCATAGTCGACAGTTTGTCGAGGATGGCCTGGTTGTTGCGGTTTGCGTTCTCCGTCAGCGCATAGGTCTGCTGGCAAGTGCCGAGCTGGTCTGCGGCGGCCTTGTCTGCGATAGCACGCTGCACCTCGCCAAATCCGTTGTTCACGGTCGACTGCGTCTGGCAGCAGCATTGACAAAGCTGACTTGCAAGGCTTGCGTTCCCGCTTTGGATTGAGTTGACAATCTGCATTGCGTTCAAGCCCTGGTTGTTGGCTACCTGGTTCAATGCCGACGTGATGGTCTGGATTGAACTGTTGACCAGGTTGAAGTCCTGACCAAGCATGGTGCTCAGTGTGCTGATTGCCTGACGGCTCTGCTCACCCTGGCTGGTGATGGCCTGCATCAACAGGTCACGGCCGTTGTCGTTGTTGAGCTGGTTGCTCAAGAAACCTGCACCGCCGTTGCCACCGATGCCACCAAATCCGCCCCAGCCACCGAAACCACCATTGCCGAACATGAGGCCCAGCAGGAAGCCGAGGATGCCGCCACCCCAGCCGTTACCGCCGAGGAAGCCACCATTGTTCCCATTGTTGTCGGGAAATGAAAAGACTTTTGTGTCTGCCATTGTTGTTAGATTTAAGTGTTTGTAATGATTGTTTGCTTGTCCGCGCGCTTGGACAATGGCAAAGTTAATCAACAAACCTACAATGGCAATCACTTTTTGTCTTGATTCACATGACAGGTTTTGGCATTGCTATATCTCTGCGTCAAAGCGGCTTATGATTCTCAACACGGTACGCTCGCTCACTTTGTAACGGCTCGCCACAACAGCAAGGGCATAGGTCTTTTTGTGACCATCAGCGATCAGCGCATGATAGTCGTTCCACAGAACCAGGTGGCGGTAGTCGCCTATGCGGATGCCAACTTCTGACATCGCTTTCAATGATTTCGCATTAAAGTTTACTAATTCTCCAGCTTTCATTGGTGCAATTCAAATAAAATGATTAACTTTGCACCTGTTCTCACCACATAACAAAAGTCATGCAGTTCGCGACAGGGCATCATCCCCGACGCGCGGTCTGCATGACTCAATTATTTATATGTGGTGAGATACTATAAATAATGTCGGGGATTTCTTATTTCCCCAGGCTTTTCGCCCCGACAACCACCAGCATCCCGACAATCCCGACGATGCCCGCGAACATGAGTGCCTTTTGCCACCAGTGCAGCACGTTCTTCTCAACGATGCGCGTCTCCGTGACCGTCACGATGCGCGGGATGGTGTCCCGCAACGTGTCGGAAATACCGACACGTTCAACGCGCTCCGTATTGTGATACCGCTCAATGACCACCGTGTCGCCCTTGACAAAATGGTAGACCGAATCCCGCCAAACGAGCGTGTCTCGCACGATGTCCGTGTGCGTCTGCGTGTGCGTCTGCTCCACGATGACTGGCTTCTCCACCTCGACAATGCGGGGTGAGCAACCCGAAAGCAGCCAGCACACCCACAAGCCGATGCAGATGGCGAGCAACACCTTTAGCACGTTCTTTATGTCTTGCTTCATAATTTTTACTACCTTTGCATCGTTTGAAAGATTAGATAAACATCACCCGCCCCGTTGCCTCGCTGTAGGTAGCGGGGATTTTCTTCATACGACTATCCCGCTAACATACACCGTCTTGCCGTTCTTCCGTGTGGCGGTCAGCTTGCTGCCTCGGTTCGCTCCATTGCGCTTGAACGATACATGAATCCAATCGGGGCGACCAGCTGCGTCAACATACTCCGCAATCACTTGGTCAAACACGATGCCGCTCCGAAGCAAGCAACGGAGCAGCTTCATATTGTCAACCCTAGAGTCGCTCACCGTGCGGATGTCGGCAGCCTCGCCCTTGGTGTGCTGGCTCAATGCTGCACCGCCAACCGCCTTGTTAAGTGCCGTGCTTCGGTAGCCACTGGTCACGATAATCGGCATACCCCATCTCACCCTCAACGGGTCTAGCACGTTCTCGACGAGGGCGGTGAGGTTGGCGCGAATGCTTGCGTCCGCTGTGTTGTCTATGCCGAGCCGCTTTGCGGTCGCACTCTTGGTCAGCTCGCTGATAGTAAAGTACTTCATTGCTCATTATCTTTCTTTACGATTTCATCCGCATCAATGTCCACCTTTTTGCCCAGCACTTTCATGATGCCTTGCAATGACAACTGCAACCCATGCGGCTTGAGCAGATTGTTGAGTATGCTGAAACTCTCGATGCCGCACACCGCAAGACATGCCCAGCGGTCGATGTGAAAGGAATGGTCGCTGGCTATCTCAATCATGACAAATGCCACGACGAAACTATAGTAAGTCACGAACTTACCCATCGTGTCACGAACTCCTTTGCTTACGCGGATAGGCTCATCCCGCAAGAGATAATGCTTGCGGATACCGCTGGCAAGGTCGGCGATGATGATGAATGTCATCACCAGCAGCCAATTGACGAGCGGTTCAAGTGCCTCGACAAAGATACCGCTCATTATGGTAGCGAAGCCACCATTTATCGCAATATTTCCACCGTGTTCGCTCATTGCTTTTAACTTAATGCAGTTCCGTCAAGGTTAACCCACGCGCTGCCGTTCCAACAAATGAACTTGCCAAGGGTAGTATCGAAATATTGAAAGCCGACATAAATATCCGTGCTTGCTGGTCTGCTAGCCGTGTCACCGCTTCTAGCCACTCCAGCCACCGCGCCATCTTCCTCTCGCCACACCAGCACTTTCTTACCGATGATTTTTATCGTCAGCGACTTGGCGGTCTCCCAACTGACAATTTTAAGATACGGGAAAGAGGCTGCATCAGTAATAGTTACATTTACGGATGCTTGTGTTGTTTGGTTGTAGACTATGTTTTTTGTCACAGTTTCATTAGCTTCAGAGTCACCATCTGACATGAATACATTCAAAAAGGAGTTACCGTGCGTTGTGATTCCTAGTGTGTACTCACCATCGGCAAACGGGTTAGCAACATAGATTGTTTGTTGTGTGCCTACAGTCGCAACTGTTTGGTCTAACGTCTCAATCTCTGCTACCGCAGTCAACACCTTGTTGAGCGTGGTGTCAAAGAATGTAAAGCCGCTATCTACTTGCGGTATTAGGCTAGTTGGTCTATCAGCCGTTGCGCCCCGATTGATTGCAGGGGTATAGTTGTTTTCGTCTACCCATGTCCTCATCACATCATAGCCGTAAAGGGCTCGGTAACCCGTTCTTTTGTTTGCATACTTGATTTTCTTGTATATAGATGGGTCGGGAGCATCAACAAATCCCTTTGCATTTTTGCGTGTTCCATTGTCAAAGTAACGCAATAAGCCCTGCACCTCAATCTTGTCAGTCTCATCACTGTCCGACTTAACAAAACTCAATTCAATATTACCTTGAATTGCGTATGCTGAATCAATTAAGAATGATATAATACCTCCCTCTATACATGGATTGTTAAGATATACAGTTGTGTTACCGCTTGAATTGGAATAGAGTGTCCTGCCTCGTTGTATCAAAGAGAAAGCGGTGTCTTTGCACAAATCGGTGTCAAAATATTCAAAGCCGATATCTGATGAGCCGAGCAAAGTTGTCGGTCTTTGCACCGCCGTCCCTTTCGACAATGCGGGCGTGTATCCGTCAAGGTCTTCCCACACCGCAAAACCATCAACGATGTCAGCGATGCGCAATGTCTTATGAAGTGATATGTCATACCACTCCACGCCTATTTGCGGGTTAACAATATCGTCTTTAGTGTTACTCACATATTCCAACGGGTCAATGCTATATCTTTTATGCGGCAAGCCGTTGTCCGCGTAAATCGCGAAGCCTGAAAATGCGCCGCTGCCACTTTGTACTCTTATCCATAACTGTGCGCCAGCAGGTATTGCCTCATCAAGTGTGAATGCTATCTCATTCACCGTGTAATCAGTGTCATCTATTGGCGAGGCATTGCCATAGTCGAAAATGACTGTTGTCGTTCCACTCACTCTCTTTCGTAGTGATAAAGCCAACTTTCGCCCAAATGAGACAAGGGTGTAATCCCCAGCTGGCAGTGCTTCTGTAAGCGTGATATCGGATTGTATGCCTGAAGATGTTATATAGCGTAGTTGCACCTTTCCATCATAGATGTAGTTGGGCGTAATCAATCCTTTTAGCAGCGGTTGCGTTGTGTTCACATTAATGCGCGGCGTGTACCCGGTAAACCATGTTGTCCTAATCAGCTTGTTAGTCTGCCCATCTATTTTCGCGTTTCTCAACAATAACGAGCCAGCGGCATTGCCGTTGTCTCGGTCTATCAATTTGAGCCGCAGCAAGTCATATACTACACCACTGCCAATGTTGGTAGATGCGGTATTGCTATCAAGTATGAGTGTTTGATACATCCATGTAAGGTTTTTACCTTGAATAGTTATAGTAGACCCATTTGGACTTTCAAAATAGTTGCCTCTTAATATGATTGTTCCTCGCTCTAGTGAGCAGTATATCGGATTCGTCTGCCCCTCCATTAGGCAATCGACAATTTCACAAAAATTAGTAATAACAGCTTGATTTTCTAACACTGAACCAGCAGGGTTGTATGCGTATATGCCATACTGCGTATTCTGCTCAATTACACTATTCAAAATCATCACATTTCCCAAGGTTTTCTTCCCTTCTGCATGGATGCCTTGCTTGTTGTTGCTTATGTTGCAACCAGTTACCAGCAATGTGTTTACATTTGTGCTGCGGTTAAGTGATGGGTTATTGTCATAAATGTAAATTCCATAGTTGAGATACTTAAAATTGCAGTTCTCAATCACGATGGGTCTACTCGGCCCATTTGGCGTGGAGAAAGCGAATCCATGCACATTGGCGGTTGTGCTTGTGTATTGTGAGTACCACGCTTCAGTTGTAGGTCGCATGAAACTAACGCCATCAAGCACTACCGACACAAACACTCCGCTAGGATTAACACATGCCAAGATGCTACCAATATCGCCAATTGGTATCAGCCTAGACGATGAGTAATCAAGCGTGTTGCCGCTTACAGGTGGATATTTCCCCATGTTGCTCGGAATGCCAATACCATTCAATCTAAAGCTATGCTGCACGTTGATGGTGCGGTCGATGAGGTAATCCCTTGCCGCCAACTTGACAACACCGAAAGTGTTGATGGCTTTCTCAATCTTGTCTGCATCGCTGCCAGTGAACCATTCAGGGCTTGCCTCTTGCAGCACCTTACCCTCAATCACTAGGTCATCACCGAAGCACTCCTTGCACGACTCCAGCGAGGTGTCTTGGAAAACTATCTTGCCATTGTTGATGCTGCCACCCTCGAACTTTAATGCGCAGTTGGCGGGGATGGTGATTGGGTTTTCACCGTTAGGGTCGTTTAAGTCGTAGTCATATTGCACCACGAACTCGGTATTGGCTTCCGACACCATCGCTTGCGTGAGGATGTTCTTATCCGTGCCGCTGACATCAACGATGTTCTTCTGCAAGTACTTGCGCCCTAATCCGCTAAACTCAAGCGGCGCGTAAGTCTTGTTTGGCAGTGTCTCCTCACGCCTTGCCAGCGTGCCGCTCTCGGCGGGGAGGTTAAAGGTCTTGGTCACTCCCGATGCCGTCTTGCTGATCACGCCAGCAGCGGAGATGCTAAGCTCGGAAGCAAGAGTTTGGCCACTATAACTGCTAGTCGTTAGCCCAGTCTTTCTTTCAGCCGTCACCGTGTAACCTGTTAACGTACCAGTGCGGTCTATCACTACCGATATGCTCAACCCAGGAGTATTGCTATGGCTAGACAGTTCAACTAAATTTGTAGCCGATGATTGAGATGGCATGCCGCCAGCCACCGAAAGAACTTGCACATACTCAGGTGACGATGCAGAATCAAGCAATAGCACCACATTGCCAATGTTTTCGTCAACATAATCAAGCAGCTCTTCGACTGTCATCATGTGGCTGGTCTGATGGTCACCTACCCATGCGTAATAGTCTGCAAAACTC